>Ga0265314_10005037_pt1 | contig 12039 bp, 11 predicted proteins | sample 4126metaG_FD_203106 | JGI IMG/M metagenome (GOLD analysis project Ga0265314, IMG submission 203106) | Rhizosphere microbial communities from Carex aquatilis grown in University of Washington, Seatle, WA, United States - 4-1-26 metaG | ecosystem: Host-associated > Plants > Roots > Rhizosphere >... | reverse complement strand
CTCTTATTTACGAAGGCGACATCGTTATCGTCGAGAAGGTTTACTACAAATTGGATGAGCTTCTTGAGGAAGTCGGGCCTGCCGACAAGCACCTCTGGAAGTCCCTAAATAAGAAAGTCGTTTGCGCGTCGGTTGATGACGATGATCCAGTGCTAAAACGCATGCGCGTTACCGACCGGAAGGACACTGGTTTCAAGATCACGCTGCAAGGCGACAATCCAACCAGCGACTTGATCGAGGTCAACCGCGACAGCCGCCTCAAAATATTCGGAATCGTGCGGCAAATCATGCGCGATCCGAACAATTTTAACGGTTAATTAGGATTTCTCCCACGTGAGAACTTACCGCGAAACCGGCGCATAGCGGACACGACGCGGACATAATCCGGCAATTACGACGATACTGCGTGAGTTACGATCATATTCTTCATCGCTCGGCCCCCTCCCGGGGGGAGAGGGTTTGCACTTTTGGCGAAAATAATTTGAAAATCTGAGTGCACAAACGCGATCGCTATTCGTCTTAGTATAGATGGGGAGAGAGGCGATGATGCCTCACCCCGCGAAGGCGCGCACCAACGCTTCGCGCAGATTTTGTTCTTCGGCGGCGGTCAGGCGGTTGCCATCCTTGTTCACCAAATGAAAGCTGTCGATGATCTGGTCGCCGTGGGTTTTCAGGTTTGCGAAAAGCAGGCCGAGGTTCTGGTCGGCGAAGACGCGCGCGATGCGGAAGAGGAAATCCATCTGATCGCAGGCGAAGAGCGTTAACGTTGTGTGGTCCTGCGCGTGGCTTTCGATCAGGATGCGCATGCCGGTCTGGATCGGGCGATAGAGGCGCGGCGTGGGGCACATGCCGCTGATCAATGAATCGCGAACTTCGGCGACGGCCATTTCGAGCTGCTCGGGATTGGCCACGCGCTTTAATACGAAATGATCGATCACTACGCCGTCTTTGCGGCCGGTGAAAATCAGCGCGCGTTCGATGTTGATCTGCCGCGCAGCGAGCGCTCCGACGACGCGCAGAAAAATGCGCGGTTCGTCGCGCGCCATCAGCACGCGCAAGACGGTTCGGCCTTCCAGGTCGCTGGCGAGAACAATGACGCGCTCGTTTTTGAGCTGCTCCATCAGGCTGAAATCCATCTGCACGCCCTGGACGTCGAGCGACTGGAAGTAGCGCGAGGGAAGATTCTGAAGCTGGTAGTCGAGCATGGGCTGCAGCCGCGCCGGAAGACGCTTGAGCCAGGCGTAAATGATCGCTTCGATCGGCTCGGATTCACTGGGCACAATGCCACCCGTTTTCAGCCGCGTTCCGGATTGACTCAAGTGAACCGCCAGCATAACCGCCGCCTTTCGGGCCAGAATCGGGTACACGAATCAACCCGGGCCGCCAGCGTTGACGTACGCCTCGAGGACCTCAAGGCTTTCGTGCTGTTCGGTCATGCGCTGCATCAGCAGGTAGCGCATCGAAACGATTCCGGTGACGCGATGCGTGCTGTCGGTGATCGGAAGATGGCGGAAGCGGCGGCGCGACATCAGCTGCAATGCGTCGTCGATGGTCATGGTCGGGCGAGCGGTTTTGACGGTCGTGGTCATCACTTCGCGCACCGGAGTTTTCGCCGGATCGTGCCCGGGATTGGTGACGCGCACGAGGTTATCGCGTTCGGTAAAGATGCCGCGCACGGAACCATCAGTATCCGCGATAACCACCGCGCCGACGCCGTACTTGACCATCAAGCGAACCACTTTGGAGACCGGAACGTCTGGCGCCACAAGGACGGCTGCACGAGCGACTTTTCGGATTTCTGTCATGCGAGTTCCTCCGCAAGAGTGGCTCACTACTTGGCAAGGGCTGTACCAAGCGGGGGGACTCGCGAAAATTTGGCGCAACTTGTTGCAGGAACGTCGCTTAGTCGATTCAGACGATGGCACACGGCAGACTGCCGCTGCTGGTTTTGGCGCAGCAACAGCAGAAACGCAGTTGGGGACTGAGCGGATTGAACAAATTGCGTGAGGCCGCACGTGCAGGCGGCGTCGTGGCGCGCTTACTTTTCAGGCGGTTTTGCGGCGGCACGAAGTTCCTCGACCAGCGACGTGGCCTCGTAAATGTGTTCCAAACCGGCCCAGATTGCAGCGACATGCACGCCAATGGATCGGCCTCCGGTTTCCGGACGCATGTATCCATAAAGACTGGGGACTTCGTGCCGGTTTCCGTCAAAAAGCAGGCCGAGAAGTTGCGTTTCTTTGTTGAACAGCGGCGCACCCGAACAGCCCGGCGCGCCGTCGGCGGTGCAGACAAAATCCAGCGGCGTGGCGAGATCGAACTTGGCTTTCGCCTGGCTGAAGCGCGCGGATAACTCGAACGGTGCTTTGCCCTGCATCGCGGTGCTGCGATCGAGCATGGTTTGAAACGTGGTGCGCCAGGGAATCGACGCCGCGCCTTCGGTGTAGCCGCTCACCCGCCCCCACCCCAGCCGCAGCGACGAGCAGGCGTCGGGCGCGAGCGATTTTCCCTGTACCGAAAAAAGCGCGCGCTGAATTGCGAGCAACGCGGCGTCGCGGCGGTCGTCCCACGTGCGCGAGTCTTCGTTTTTCGCGTTGAGCGCTTCGAGTTCTTTCAGAAATTCGAGCAGCGGAATTTTGGCGCCGTCGATGCCGTCGGATCCGCGCGAGACCATGGCAATGATGCGCTCGGCGTCGGCCAGCGGCCCGGCGTCCTGAAAGATTCGTTCAGCGGCTTCGGCCGGGGTTTTGCCTTTCAACGCGATGGCCAGAAACGGATCGTCTTTTGGAAGCAGGCTTTGTGCGGCGGTCAGCCAGCCGGTGAGCACGACGCGCTCAACATCCAGATTGATCACGCCGCGCGGCTGGCTCACGCGAGCCACGAAATCGGCGAACATGCGCGCCTGCGCCTGGACTCGCGCCTCCGGCTGGCCGCGCGCGCCGCGCGAAAAATTATTCAGCGAACGCGCCAGACTGAAGAAACGACCGCCGGGCATTCCGCTGAAATGGCGCGAAATGTCTTTGGGTTTCAGGACCGCGATCGCGTCGAGCACCGTTTTGAACGCGTCGCCGGCGAGTTCGCGGGCGTTTTCCGAGGCGGCGATGTTTTTCTGCCACTCCTGTTCCAGTTTAGAGCGTTGCGTGATGAAGTCGGAGGTTTTCAAAAAGTCGAGATTGCCCGTGAAGAGCTTGTATTGATTAGCCCACTGGCTGAATGTGCCGAGCGCGTTTTTTCGCGCGTCGTCGCTGGTTTTCATGAACGCTTCGAGCGCGGTCGAGCACTCTCTTGCGGCAGCCACGCGCGCGGGCAGATAGTAATCGCGCAGAAATTCAAGCTGCGTGGCGGGCAAATACCGCTGCGTCTCGCCCGGATGGCCGGCGAGAAAAACCGGGTCGCCATCGGCCGCGCCTTTCGCTGAGAGCGGCATGAAATGCGTAACACGGACGGGCTCGCCGCCGCGGTACGCGCGCAGGACGGCGATGTCGAGGCTGTGGCGGGGGAACTCGAAATTATCGACTTCGCCGCCGAAACGGCCGAGCGCTTCGTCGGGCGCGAAAACGAGTTTGGCGTCGAGCACATCGTAAACATAGACCCAGAATTGCGCGCCGCCGAAGAACGAGACCACCTCGGCCGCGGCGCCTTCTTTCCGCGCCTGCGCGGCGATCTGCTGCGAAAGACCCGCGATTTGAGCGCGCGTAGGGTTTTTGTCCAGGGCGGCTTGAGCTTGTTTGGTGATCTCATTGACACGCGAGAGCACGAGGATGCTCAGTTCGGGGCAATCGATTTCTTCGGCGCGGATCATGGCGCAGAATCCGTCGCGCGCGACGTTGCGTCCGGCCTTCGACAATTTTCCGAGTTCATCGACGACGACGTGGCGGTTGGTCATCACCAGTCCGCCGGGCGAAACGAAAACACCGGACGCTCCGGCCATCGCGCCTTTTGGCGCGATCTTCACGCAGGACATCTGGACATGCGTGAGCCACACCGCGTCGGGCGTAAAACCCCAATCCTTTTGGAATTCATCCAGCGGCGGCGCGTGAATCGGCCAGAGCGCTTCGCCGGCTTCGCAGAATGAAACCGCCAGTACGGCGCAGACGAAACATTGAAATACGCGGCGAATAATTCGGTCAGTTTGCATGCGGGGATTCCTATAGCGAGTTTATCAACCCGGGGCCAATACGGTGCGAAAGGCTAACCATTTCTGCCGCGGATAACAAGACCGCGACCGTGTCGTCAAATTTCGACACAAGCACTGTGCTTGCAGCGCGTCTCTCTTTAAGATGTACACGGAAAGGCAGACCGCTTGATATGCCGCAATTCGAACTGACTTCAGATTACCAGCCGCAAGGCGACCAGCCCGTGGCGATCGAACAGCTTGTGAACGGGCTGCAGCACGGCCAGCGCCACCAGACGCTCCTAGGCGTAACCGGCTCGGGCAAAACGTTCACGATGGCGAACGTGATCCAGAAAATGCAGAAGCCGGCGCTCGTGATCAGCCACAACAAGACGCTCGCGGCGCAGCTTTACAGCGAGTTCAAACAGTTTTTTCCGAACAACGAAGTGGCGTACTTCGTGAGTTACTACGATTACTACCAGCCCGAGGCCTACATTCCGGCGCGCGACATTTACATCGAGAAAGACGCGTCGATCAACCAGGACCTCGACCGTTTACGCCTGGCGGCCACCTCGGCGCTGATGTCGCGTAGCGATGTGATCATCGTCGCGTCGGTCTCGTGCATTTACGGATTGGGATCACCGGATTTATATTCGCAGATGGCCGTGGTGCTGAAAAAAGGCGAGCCGATCGACCGGACCGAAATTCTGCGGCGGCTTTCGGAAAATCATTACCAGCGCAACGAGATCGATTTCTCGCGCGGAAAATTTCGCGTGCGCGGCGATGCGATCGAAGTTTTTCCCGCATACGATGAAACGGCGATTCGCATCGAGCTGGATTTTGACACGGTCTCGGGGTTGATGGAGATCAATCCGCTGACCGGCGAGATCACGCACGAGTTCGAGTCGGTCGCGATTTTTCCGGCGAAACATTACGTGATGCCGGAGAACAATCTCGAGAAAGCCATCGAGAACATTCGCGCGGAGCTGGAAGCGCGCCTGACCGTATTGAAAGACCAGGGCAAGATTCTCGAAGCGCAACGGCTCGAAATGCGCACGCGCTACGACCTGGAGATGCTCGAGGAAGTCGGTTACTGCACGGGCGTGGAAAATTATTCGCGGCATCTGGACGGCCGCGCGCCGGGCAGCCGGCCATTTAACTTGATGGACTTTTTCCCGAAGGACGATTACCTGCTTTTCATCGACGAATCGCACGTTTCGATCCCGCAGGTGCGCGCGATGTACAACGGCGACGTGGCGCGCAAAACGACGCTGGTCGAGCACGGATTTCGGTTGCCGAGCGCGCTCGACAACCGGCCGATGAAATTCAGCGAGTTCGAAGCGGTGATGCCGCCGACGATTTATGTCACGGCCACGCCCGCCGCGTACGAGCTCGAGAAATCGAAAGGCCATGTGGTCGAGCAGATCATCCGCCCGACGGGGCTGGTCGATCCACCGATCGAAGTGCGCAAGACGCAGGGCCAGATCGACGATCTGCTCAACGAGGTGCGCACGCGCGCGGCGCTCGGCGAACGCGTGCTGATCACGACGCTGACGAAACGCATCGCGGAGGACCTCGCGACTTACCTACGCGAAGCGGGGCTGCGCTGCCGCTGGCTGCACTCGGAAATCGACGCCATCGAGCGCGTCGAAATTTTAAAAAGTTTGCGCCTCGGCGATTTCGACGTGCTGGTCGGCGTGAATCTGCTGCGCGAGGGACTCGATTTGCCCGAAGTGTCGCTCGTGGCGATGCTCGACGCGGACAAGGAAGGATTTTTGCGCAGCCGCAGTTCGCTCATTCAGAACATCGGCCGCGCGGCGCGGCATTTGAATGGACGCGTCATTTTGTACGCCGACCGCATCACCGACGCGATGCGCGAGACGATGCAGGAGACCGAACGCCGCCGCTCAAAGCAGCTCAAGTACAACGCCGCGCACGGGATTACGCCGGTGAGCGTTCGCAAGGCGATCACCGAGGGCATCGAGGCGATCGTGAAGATGCGCGATGTCGAGGAACAGGCCAGCGGCATCGGCGGCGAGACGCTCGATAAGGCCGAGCAGATCAAGCTGATGGAAGAAGAGATGGAGCGCGCCGCGGAGGAACTGCGCTTCGAGGACGCCGCGCAGTTGCGCGACAAGATTTTGAGACTGAAAGGCGAGAAGGTTCCCGAGCGCGGCATCGGCGGCCTGCGCAGCAAACGCAGCCGCAACAAGCGCGGCCCGCCGGCGAAAGCCGACCGCGGGATGGAAGCGCCGGCGCCGTATGGGAAGAAGAGGTGGAAGAAATGAATCATTGAGATGTCAGGAGCAAGTAATAACTGCCAAACGAATTTTGAGCTGCGTTATTGAGCGCCCAAATGCCACGAAAATTTACAGAATCAATCGCACTACAAACTGCCAAAGCTCAAGTGGAAGCGCGAGCTTTTCCGTGGGAACGCACCGAAACAATATTCGTTCAAAAGCCATGGTGGGGAATTTTCGGCGCAAATGCATATCTTTTTGAATTCATAGGTGAATTCGGCTGGGCCGATGTTTGGGTCAAATGTTCTGATACAGTTCCTAACTGTACGATTTATCCAGTGGACGGGCGATTTATGATGGCCCCGCCTTGGATTCAATTCCCAGAATTTACATCAGTTACGATATTCTGGCGAATGGCTCCTGGTGAAGAGTTCTGGTGCCATTGGCACTGGTGGTTTCGCAGATTGAGTATTGAAGAAAGATTGAACTATCGCAAGCTTAACCCCGCTCCTACCGATGAGCAACGAGGCTGGAGTGACTTTTATAGCCGGTTCGGCGATTTATCGAATGAGCGAGATTCTGATTCATGCGCGCGCTAATATTTGTCACCGCTCTCGAATGTGTAGTGCTGCTTGCGGGTGAAGCTCCAGCTTCGCCACCCCCGTTGTCCGAAACGCTGCACAAATCCACGGCGGCGAAACAGTGCTTTGAGGCCCTCGGCCTACCGATCGACGGGCCAGGGTTCGATCGCAACGAGAATTTCAAGCGCGTCGAATGTCCATTCGTTCTCAACACATTCCGCATGTGGCGCGAACAGCCGTTGCGCGCGATCGATCGCGAACGGCATCTACGCGATGGTCTGATCGCGGCGGAAATGCGCTCGGGCGATGTGCTCTCCATCGCGGCGAATCTGCTGGATTCGGGATCGTACCGTTCTCTGATCGAGCCGCGTCCGATCGATCTTTTCAAGAAACACGCTGAGTCTGACGGTGCGCTGCTCAAGAACCTTGTCCGACTGCAGGCAACATGCGAAGCGCAGCAGAAACTGCATCCGGCGCTGTTCGCGAAGAAGTTTGAGAAACTGAACGAGAAGAAAGCGCGCGAGAAAATCGCCGGCGTTCCTCCAGCCGTTCAGCGCGCGGCCGCGCTGGTGCTCGCGGCGGTGAATGATGCGGTGCTCTGGCGCGAGGCGGCGTTCCGCAATGTGCCGCCAGAGATGCTGGAGCAGGAAATCGCGCAGCTTCTGCGCAGCGATCACGACGAGAAGCAAGACGACGACAAAGCCATCGACCCGCGCAGCTACACGCTGCCCGCAGACATGGCTGATGCGATGCGCGAAATGGACCTCGCTCGCAAAATCGATTTTCCGCGCTGGTATGCGGGGATGATCGATTTGTGCAGCGCGGTGGATCTTGCGGCGGAGTGGCTCGCGAAGGAACCGTCGGTTGCGCTGTTCAGAGTGGAGCTGGAGACGCCGCTGGGGCGCGTGATTCTTTCCGGCGGCAGCGACGATGACTACCGTGACGGCGCGCCGCTGCTGCTGGTGATCGATACGAGCGGTAACGACACGTACCACACGGGCGCGGCGCCGTCGGGACTGCAATTTCCGTTCAGTGTGATCATCGACGCGAAAGGCGACGATCGTTACATCGCGGTGAAGGGCAAGCCGTCGCAAGGCGCGGGCGTTTTCGGCTTGGGGATGCTCGTCGATATGGCGGGCAATGACACCTAAAGCGCGGAAGGCAGCGTTGCTCAAGGCGCAGGGCTATTCGGCGTCGGCGTGCTTTGCGATTGGGGCGGCGATGACACGTTCACGTGCGACGGATTCGGACAGGGCGCGGGCATGTATGGCGTCGGCGTTCTACTGAAAGGCGGCGGGAACGATAAGTACAAGCTCTTTCAAAGTGGACAAGGTTACGGCTGCACACTCGGCGTTGGGTTCTTGATCGATCGCGGCGGAAACGATAGTTACATCGCCGACGACACGAACATCAAATATCCCTCAGCTCAAACGAAGGAGCACAACTCGAGTTGCGCGCAAGGCGCGGGATTCGGGCAGCGGCGCGATTACATCGACGGTGTAGGCCTCGCGGGCGGCATCGGCATGCTGCTGGATTTGAAAGGCGACGACACGTATTCGGGCGGCGTTTTCTCGCAGGCGGTCGGGTATCTGTACGGCATCGGGATTCTCGACGATCGCGCGGGAAACGATTCGTACACCGGTGTGTGGTACGCGCAGAGCGCTACGGCACACGACGCGTTCAGCCTCTTCGCGGAAGGCGGCGGTGACGACACCTACACGAGTTCCATGCACATGCGGCTCGGCGCGGCGCACGATTTCTCGACATCGATTTTTCTCGAAGAAGGCGGCAACGACAAATATCTCGTCGAGGGCGGCGGATTCGGACTCGCACTGAACAACAGCCTCGGACTGTTTTTGGAGATGGGCGGCGACGACCAGTACAAAGGTCCGCTGTCGAGCATGGCATTCATCGACGGCGAAAAGCCCGGCCGTTCACGCGGCGAGAGTCCGACATGGGCCGCGTTCATCGACTTCGGCGGAAAAGATACGTACGCTGGAAAAGCGGACGGGAACAACAGCGTGCACCGACCCAAAACGGCGAGCGAATTTCTGCGCAGCATTGCGGTGGATGCGGATGAGAAGCCGTGATCTGTTGTGCTCGGCTGCGAGAAAATATTACTCATCGAAAAAATAATTTTTAAATGCTCGGTCTTCGCGCTTTCTTCTGCAAAAGCATTTCTGTAGAAGAGAAGTGAGGAGAATACATTTCTGCGTGTCTAGCGAGGATATTCCGCAAAACGTCTCGCAATTTATTGTGGACCATATCAACTCCGTGGAGCAGCTTGAAACGCTGCTGCTGCTGCATGCCGAGCCGGCACGGGAGTGGACGGCTGAACAAATCGCCAAAGAACTGCGCACCAGCACGGACGCGGCGCGGCTGCGGCTGACGGAACTCAAGCGTATTCCCTGCGTGGAAGAAATCAGCTCCGCTCCGCCCAAATACAGATTCGCGACGTCGAATGCCGCTCTATGTCCGATCGTGGATGCGGTGGCGCGACAGTACAAAGACCGGCGCGTCAGCATTATCTCGCTGATCTACACGAAGCCGGCCAACGAACTCCGGGCCTTTTCCGACGCATTCCGTATTAAAAAGAAGGAGGACACCTGATGGCCGCGGTTGTCTATATCCTCTGCGCCCTGACAAGCGCCGCGTGTTCAGCGCTGTTGCTGCGCGGGTATTTTCAGAAACGCGTCCGGCTGCTGCTCTGGAGCGGACTGTGCTTTGCGGGACTGGCGTTGAACAACATTGTGCTCGTCGTTGACGTGCTGGTTTTTCCGAACGTGGATCTGTCGATGCTGCGCGATCCGCCGGCGCTGGTTGGATTACTGCTGCTGATTTACGGATTGATCTGGGAGGTGAACAGATGATCACCTTCATTGGCGGCATGATCGCCATGGCGTATTTTGTGGCGTGCCTGTTCTTTTTGAAATTCTGGAAGCGCACGCAGGACAGTTTGTTCATGTGGTTCGCGCTGTCGTTTGGAATACTGGCGCTGCAACGCGTGGCGATGTTCGAATGGGGCGACACCAGCGACCGGAGCATCGGCGTCTACAGCGCCCGGTTGCTGGCGTTTGTGATCATCCTGGTTGCGGTGATTCAAAAAAATCGCGAGAAATAACGAGGACGCGGTTCAGCTCACCAGCAGAAACAAAATCGCCATCGCCATCAAAATGGTGAACACCAGCCACTGCGTCGCTTCACTGCCGTCGGTTTGAATCGTCTGCTCTTGCATTTCTTCGAGTCTCCGTGTTCTGAATGCCCTGTGTATGCAAGTGGCAGTCCAACGGCGCAAATCCGCAAAAGTTCGATTGCAAGCTGAGCAATTAAAACGACTTAAAATAAAAAGGGCGCTTGTTCCGCGCCCCTGCAGATGTGTCTGAATTGGGCGCAGAGTGTTCAGCGGCGGCCAGTCCGGTGCGCGGCGGCGCCGGAGTGCTGAGGTTTTTCACGATTCGCCGCACTGCGATCGGGGCGTTCGCGGCCGCCGAAAATGTCATTCTCGTCGCTGTATTTTGGAGTCCAGCCGCTGCCACGGCTCGCGATCGTCGAGCCTTCGTGTGAGACGCTATTGCCGCTGCGCTGAAAATTGTCCTCGCGCGAAACAGAATTGCCGCGGAAGCCGGTGTTCTCGCCGTCATGCGTCACCGTGTTGCCATCTTTTTTCCAAGTGTCGCTGCGCGTCGCCGTTTTGCCGCTGCCGGTCGTCGACGTGCCGTCGTGCTGGACCGTGTTGCCGTCTTTCTTCCACGTGTCACTGCTGCTGATCGATTTTCCGCCGGACGTTGTCGTTGAACCTTCGCGCGAAACGGTGTTACCGTCTTTCGTCCACGTCGCGTCCGACGTCGCGGTCTTGCCGTTGGGTCCCGTGTAGTTCGAATCGCGCGAGACCGTGTTGCCATCCTTGGTGAATGTCGATTCGGCGGTCGAAGTTTTTCCGTTCGGGCCGGTGTAGCTCGCATCTTTCGTAATCGTGTTGCCTTCGCGCGTGTACGTCGCATCGGAGCTCGCGGTTTTACCATTGGGGCCGGTGACGGAGCCTTCGTGCGTCACGGTGTTGCCGTCCTTGGTCCAGGTATCGTCGCGCGTGGCGGTTTTTCCATTAGGAAGGGTTGTGCTACCCTCGTGTTGAATCGTGTTACCGTCTTTTGTCCAGGTGTCGCTACTGCTGGCCGTTTTTCCGCCCGAGGTCGTGGTCGAACCGTCGCGCGAGACGGTGTTGCCGTCTTTTTTCCAGGTCACATCCTGATCGGCGGTCTTACCATTCGGACCCGTGAAGGTCGCGTCTTTGGTGACCGTGTTTCCATCGCGAGTGAACGTCGATTCGGAACTCGCGCTGCGCCCCGCTGGTCCGGTTGCGGTGCTGCTGGCGCTGGCGGATTCGGGAATTTCGTACTCGTCTTTCAGGGAGCCAGCGCGCTCCGCAGTGCCGGGGTGCTTTTCTTCGATCGATTTCTTCCATGTGTCCGGCAGAGATTCCCAGGCGGATTTCACCTTGTCGGCGGCGGCGAGCGCGGCGTCCTTGTTGCCTGAATCCTTGGCCTCAAAGAAATCTTTCGTGGACTGGCGCAGCGTCTGGATCTGCTCGAAGCGCTCGCGAATTTTTTCGCGCAACGTTTCGCGCTCGGCGGCCCGCAAGCTTGTGGCGATACACGACACGAACAACATTGCGATAACGAGCCTTGCTGTTTTCATCGGCCTGCCCTTTCGACCCGTGTGGTTTCTTCCGCCATTCGGCGAATCACAGGAGATATTGGGCAAGGCCCGTGCCAGTCGGCACGGCCGATGTGTGTTACTCCATGACTTTCAGCAGGTGGGGCAGCAGCTGTTTCTTGCGGCTCAGCACGCCTGGCAGGTCGTAGGTGCTTTCGTCCAGGCGCGTGTAGTTGATGCGGTCGAGGATGCGTTTTTCGCCGACGCAGAGCATCATCGATGTTTCGCGCACCACATTCGTAATGAGCAGGCCGATAAAATCATACTTCTCTTCGCGGCGCAGGTTCTTCATTTCACGCAGCAGGTCGCCGCGGTGCGAGAAGAAATTCTCGAAGCCCACTTCCTCGACCTGCGCGACGGCGAATTTGTAACGCGCGGTCGTGTAGTCTTTCTT
>Ga0265314_10005034_pt1 | contig 12043 bp, 12 predicted proteins | sample 4126metaG_FD_203106 | JGI IMG/M metagenome (GOLD analysis project Ga0265314, IMG submission 203106) | Rhizosphere microbial communities from Carex aquatilis grown in University of Washington, Seatle, WA, United States - 4-1-26 metaG | ecosystem: Host-associated > Plants > Roots > Rhizosphere >... | reverse complement strand
GCATGGCCGTGTCGTTCATCAACACCCTCTTCTCGCACTTCGGCTCCGGTATTTGCACCGAGAAAACGGGAATTCTGCTCACCAATCGCGGCGCCTGTTTCACGATGGAGCAAGGTCACCCCAACGTGTTCGGGCCCAACAAACGGCCAATGCACACCATCATTCCGGCAATGGCGATGCGTGGCGGCCGCTGCGATATGAGCTTCGGCGTCATGGGCGCGCACTATCAGCCGATGGGGCACGTGCAGATCGTCAACAACATGATCGACTATGGCATGGATGTGCAGCAGGCGATCGACGCGCCACGCTTCTTTTTCGAAGACGAGCGGACGGTGGTCGAGCATGGCACGCCCGCGATGACCATCGAGGGGTTGAAGGCGCGCGGGCACAATGTGGTATTTGCCGAGACGCCCTGGGGCGGCGCGCAGACCATCAAGATCGATTGGGATCGCGGCGTGCTGATCGCCGGCTCCGAGCCGCGCAAAGACGGCTGCGCGCTCGGCTACTAACAAACTCCGGTCATCCCCGCGACCCGCTTGGAGTCCGCCGAAGCGCGGAGCGCGAAGGCGGAAAGCGGGGATCCAGGGCAGCAATTTTCTGAGCTTTCGTTTCTGGATTCCCGCTTGCGCGGGAATGAGCGGAATTAAAATTGCCGCTCAGTATTTCGGGGAAAACTTTGCGGTTGCTTGATAAGCCGCGATCGCGTCGGCCGGCTCGCCGCGACGGCGTTCGCGCGCCTGCGGCACCTGCTGCTTGGTCGCGATCAGGTGCGCGAGGAAGGTCGCGTTGCGATAGGTAACCGGTTGGCTCGGTGCGGCGGCAGGCGACAGCGCCACCAAGGCGCGGCACTCGGCCGCCGGCGCGGGCTCCTCGCGGCGCGGGGCCCGCTGACCCTTCAGCCGAGACGCCAGTGAGATGACTTCGCCGATCTGCATTGCGCTTGTCTCAGTTCGGGACAAGGAGCCCTTGTCCGCCTTCTGAATGGCAAGCGCCGTGCCGCGCAGTAACCTGTGGTTAACCACGGCCCAGACGGCGACTTTTCTAATTGTTTAAAGTTTCTTCGTAGGTTGACGCCGCTGCCATTCGACAAAGGCAACGCCGATCAACGGCGTGGCGTTCCAAAAAGGGGCGACGGGTGACCCATTTCGATCAGCCGGCCGGTCCGGACGCAGGTGAAATCCTGCGGGCCGTCGGCGAAGCCACGTACGAATGGTACGCGGACGGGGATACGCTGACATGGAGCGCGAATGCCGCGGCTGTCCTCAGCATCGGTGACGTCGGCGCGATCTCGAGCGGCAAAGGCTACGCGCAGACGATTGCCACCGAGCCCGGTCAGGGCCGCGCCGAGCTGATGGCGAAGGCCGGCCGCGACGGCGGTGAGGGCGTCTCCTTTCAAATTCAGTACGCGCTTAAGCGGGCCGACAAGACGACGTGGCTGGAAGAGACCGGCCGCTGGTTCGCAGGTGCGGACGGCAAGCCGCAGCGCGCAATTGGCATCGTGCGCGATATCACCGAACGGCACGAGCACGAGCGCAAGCTGAACGAACTGGCGCGCTTCGATTCGCTCACAGGCGAACTCAACCGTGCGGCGTTGCTTGAGACGCTCGGCGGTGCGCTCGACGAGGCGGTGCGCTTCCGCGGTTCTTGCGGGTTCCTGACGGTGGCCATCGATCACCTCGGGCGGCTCAATGAATCCTACGGCTTCGAGACCACCGACGAAGTCATCGTCCAGGTGGCCAAGCGCCTGCGCGCGCGCCTGCGCGGCAAGGATTATTTAGGCCGCTTATCCGGCAACAAGTTCGGCGTGGTGCTGACCGCCTGCACGCCGGACGAATTGGGCGTGGCGGCCGAACGCCTGCTCGCCGGCGTACGCGACGACCCCATCGCCACCGTGGCCGGCACGGTCGTGGTGACGGTGACCATCGGCGGCGTGACCGCGCCGCGCCATGCCCGCTCGGTGCCGGAAATCCTCAGCCGCGCGCAGGATGCGCTGCATGTCGCGCGTCACCGACGGCACGGTTCGTTCGTCGCCTACAAGCCGAGCGTCGAACGCGACGCGTTGCGGCGCGAGAGCCTGCGCGCCACCGACGAGATCGTGGCGGCGCTCAACGACCGCCGCATCGGGCTCGCCTACGAACCGGTGGCGGAGACGGACAGTCGCCGCGTCGCCTTCTACGAATGCCTGATGCGCATCGATCGCAGCGACGGCAGCATGGCGCATGCCAATGAGATCGTTCCCGTCGCGGAGCGGCTCGGTCTCGTGCGCATGCTCGACCATCGCGTGCTCGAGCTGGTGGTGAGCGAACTGGCCGCCGCGCCGGGTCTCGTCGCGAGCGTCAACGTGTCGCCGGCATCGGCCGTCGATCCCGACTGGTGGAACGGACTCGATGCCCTGCTGCGCGCCGACCAGAACGTGGCGGAGCGGCTGATCGTCGAGATCACCGAAACTGCGGCGATCCAGAACGTCGAGGAGGCGTGCAGCTTCGTCGCGCGCGTGAAGGAACTCGGCTGCCGCATCGCCATCGACGACTTCGGCGCCGGCCATACCTCGTTCCGCAATCTGCGCCGGCTCGGCGTCGACATCGTGAAGATCGACGGCGCTTTCGTGCAGAACCTTGCCGCCTCGAGCGACGATCGCGCCTTCGTGCAGACGCTGATCGATCTCGGGCATCGGCTCGGGTTGAAGACCGTGGCGGAGTGGGTGCAGGACGAGGAGGCAGCCGCGCTTGCCGCGACCTGGGGCTGCGATTTCCTGCAAGGCAAGCTGATCGGGTTAGCCACGCGCGAACGGCCGTGGGCGGCTACGATGGACAAGGCGGCGAGCGCGTAATCACGCCGGTCATCCCCGCGAAAGCGGGGATTCAGCTCTTCTTTCAAAAAAATATTTGCAGTCAAAGCGCTGGATCGCCCGCCGGAGCTTGTCATCGGGCCGCGCTTTGCGCGGACCCGGTGGCGGGCGATGACGGAGCTGTTGGCTTATTCCTTGCCGCCGAGCTTATCGAGACGCTTCTGCATCTCTTCCATCTGGCGCTTGAGCTCGTCCATCTCGGTGCCGCCGCTCGCCTGCGGTTTGTCGGCCGAACCGCCCTTCGCCTGGCGGGCGAAGGGCGCGAACATGGCGAATGTCTTCTCGAACATCTCCATGTTGCGGCGGACGTGGTCCTCCAGCGGGCCGAAGCCGACGCCGCCGAACGCCTGCGCCATCTGTTCGCGGAACTTGCCCTGCTGGCTGGTGAGCGACTGCATGGACTGTTCGAGATAACGCGGCACCAGCATCTGCATGCTGTCGCCGTAAAAGCGGATCAGCTGCCGCAGGAAGGTAATGGGCAACAGGCTTTGCCCTTCCTTGTTCTCCTGCTCGAAAATGATCTGCGCCAGCACCGAACGGGTGATGTCTTCGCCGGTCTTGGCGTCATAAACCACGAAGTCTTCGCCGCTTTTTACCATCACGGCGAGGTCTTCCAATGTCACATACGTCGATGTGCCGGTGTTGTAGAGCCGCCGGTTCGCGTATTTCTTGATTGTGACCGGTTCTTTTTCTTCTGCCATGTGACCATTCCCCTGCCCAACGCTTAAGCATAACCCCTTTCCGGCCGTGCCGGCCACCGTTTTGTGGCGGCGCGGTACGATTTACTGGGCGCTGCGGCAGGACTTGAGAAATGTCAAAAAAGGGCCAATTGATGGGGCTAAACTATGATTCTCAGAGATTGACATCGTCAGTCGGCTGGTCTGAGGATGCGGCAACGCCAAAACGGCGGCCTCCCGCGCAGCCAGCAAACGCGCGCTACCCCAGGAGCTTTGGATGAAAGACGACATCGTCATCGTAAGTGCCGCCCGCACGCCCGTCGGCGCGTTCAATGGGGCTTTCGCCAACCTGCCGGCCCATGAGCTGGGCAAGGCCGCTATCCAGGCCGCATTGCAGCGCGCCGGGGTCGAAGCCGGCCGCGTCAGCGAAGTCATCTTGGGGCAGATCCTGACCGCCGGTCAGGGCCAGAACCCGGCGCGCCAGGCCTCGATCGCCGCAGGTATCCCCGTGCAAAGCCCGGCCTGGGGCGTGAATCAGCTGTGCGGCTCGGGCCTGCGCTCGGTCGCGCTCGGCTACCAGGCCATCATGAACGGCGACAGCGAGATCGTGGTCGCCGGCGGCCAGGAATCGATGAGCATGGCGCCACACTGTCAGCATCTGCGCAATGGCGTGAAGATGGGCTCGTTCGAGCTCGTCGACACCATGATCAAGGACGGCCTGTGGGATGCCTTCAACGGCTACCACATGGGCAACACCGCCGAGAACGTCGCCAAGCAGTGGCAGATCACCCGCCAGCAGCAGGACGAGTTCGCCGTCGCCTCGCAGAACAAGGCGGAAGCGGCGATGAAGGCCGGCAAGTTCAAGGACGAGATCGCGCCGGTCACCATCAAGTCGCGCAAGGGCGACATCGTCGTCGACACCGACGAATATCCGAAGGCGGGCGTGACGATTGAAGGAATTGGCAAGCTGCGTCCGGCCTTCGACAAAGAAGGAACTGTTACCGCCGCCAACGCCTCCGGTATCAACGACGGTGCCGCCGCGGTGGTGCTGATGAAGGCAAGCGAAGCCGCCAAGCTCGGCAAGACGCCGCTTGCGCGCATCGTCTCGTGGGCGCATGCGGGCGTCGATCCGTCGATCATGGGCACCGGCCCGATCCCGGCGTCGCGTGCCGCGCTGCAAAAAGCCGGCTGGAAGACAGCGGACCTCGATGTGGTCGAGGCCAACGAAGCCTTCGCCGCGCAGGCCTGTGCGGTCAACAAGGAGCTCGGCTGGGACACCTCGAAGGTCAACGTCAACGGCGGCGCCATCGCCATCGGCCATCCGATCGGCGCCTCCGGCGCGCGCATCCTCGTGACGCTGCTGTACGAGATGCAGAAGCGCAATGCGAAGAAGGGTCTCGCCACGCTCTGCATCGGCGGTGGCATGGGCATAGCCATGTGCGTGGAGCGCTAACGAGACGCACCCACGAACGATGCGTTGCGTGCAGCTAAGCCAGCCGACAGGTGACGACTTTGCGGCGAGCGCCGAACAAGCGCTCGCCGTATTCGATAGAAGTGTGCAGTGCAGCTAAACCGGCGCGACTGCGCATAAAAAAAGAATACGTTGAACACTCGGTTTCGCGCACTATCCTGAACGACCCACGACCGGCTCGATCCGGCCATGCCGAAGAATATGCCAGGGAGGAATGGAACTATGTCACGCGTTGCGTTGGTTACCGGCGGCACCCGCGGTATCGGGGCCTCGATCGCGAAAGCCCTGAAGGCCGCGGGCTATAAAGTCGCCGCCAACTACGGCGGCAACGACGAAGCGGCACAGAAGTTCAAGGCGGAAACCGGCATCCCGGTATTCAAGTGGGACGTGTCGTCCTACGACGCCTGCGGCGAGGGCATCAAGAAGGTCGAGAGCGAGCTGGGGCCGATCGAAGTGCTGGTCAACAACGCCGGCATCACACGTGATGCGCCGTTCCATCGCATGACGCTCGAGCAGTGGGGTGCGGTGATCAACACCAATCTCGGCTCGCTGTTCAACATGACGCGCCATGTGTGGGACGGCATGCGCGGCCGCAAGTTCGGGCGCATCGTCAACATCTCGTCGATCAACGGCCAGAAGGGCCAGTTCGGCCAGACCAACTATTCGGCGGCGAAAGCGGGCGAGCTCGGCTTCACCAAGGCGCTGGCGCAGGAAGGCGCGCGCGCCGGCATCACCGTCAACGCGATCTGCCCCGGCTACATCAACACCGAGATGGTGCAGGCCGTGCCGAAGGACGTTCTGGAGAAGAACATCCTGCCGCAGATTCCGATCGGCCGCTTGGGCGAGCCGGAAGAGATCGCGCGCTGCGTCCTGTTCCTCGCGGCCGACGACGCCGGGCTGATCACGGGCTCCACGCTCACCGCCAACGGCGGGCAGTATTTCATCTAGAGCACAAGGCGTCATTGCGAGGAGGCCCGAAGGGCCGACGAAGCAATCCAGAATTCGCTTCACAGCACCTGGATTGCTTCGCTTCGCTCGCAATGACGGATAGTCGGTTCTAGCTGTCTGCAGCGTGGATCGCCGCCAAGCCTTCGCGATATGTCGGATAGCGCAGCGCGACGCCAAGCTCGGATTTGAGCTTGGCGTTGCGCACGCGTTTGACGTCGGTGTAGAAGCTCGCGGCGAAGGGGCTCATCGTCGTCTTTGCCTCATCGAACGAGATTTCCGGCGGCGTCGCGACGCCGAGCAGCTTTGCCGCGAACACGATCGGGTCGCCGGCGGGCGTCGGCTCGTCATCGGTGACGTTGAATATCCCGGTTGCGTTGCGTGCGAAGGCCGCTTCGATCGCCTGCGCGACGTCGGCGACGTGGATGCGATTGAACACCTGGCCGGGCTTGGCGATGCGCCGCGCCGTGCCGCGCCGGACATTATCGAGCGCGCTGCGCCCGGGACCGTAGATGCCGGAGAGCCGCAGGAGGGCGACCGGTGCGCCGATGCGCGCGCCCAGCTCCTGCCACGCGCATTCGGCGACGAGACGGTAGGCGTTGTGGTCCTTGACCGGACGGCATTCGCTCGCTTCGTCCACCCAGGCGCCGTCGTGGTTTCCGTACACTCCGACCGACGACAGATAGACGATTCCACGCAACGGCGCGCGTGCGAGCGCCTCGCCGCAAGTCCTCAGCACCGGGTCGCCAGAAACATCCGGCGGCACCGAGGTCAGCACCGCCTCGCTTTGCGCGATGGCGTCGGTCAGCGCGGGCGACGCCACGCTGCCGTCAAAGGCGAGCGCTTTAAAGCCTTGCCGCGCGCTGGTGGTCAACTCGGCAGCGCGGGCGGCGTCGGTCGTGGTGGCGACGATACGGTCGAAACGCCGGCCGTATTCCGTCAACCACTGATGGGCGGAATAGCCGAGGCCGAAACAGACGAGCGTCGCCATGTGCGAGTTGCCGGTGCTCAATCGAACGCCTTCGAGTAGACGAACAGCTCCTTGAGCTGCGCTTTGCTGAGCGGCGCCTTGAGGTATTTGAACGCCAGCGCCTCCTCGCCGAGCGCGTCGATGCCGGCGAGCGCATCCGGCACCAGCTCACTCTCCGGATAAAACTCGTCGCGCATGCGCTTGGCGATTGGCTCGGGAATATTCACCCACTCCGAATACATTTTGAGCGCGGCCGGATCGGAATACATCCAGTCCAGCGTCTCGCGATAGGCCGCGAGGTAGCGGTCGAGGGCGTCTTTCTTTTGCGCGTAAGCGGTCTTGTTGGTGATCTGCAGTCGCACCGTCTGCGTGCGCAGCGCGGGCACGTCGCCGCCGTGGCCGATGATGCGGATCTTGCCGTCCTCCGCCGCCTGCAGACCGAACGGCGGCGACGACCAGCCGACATCGACCTGGCCCGACATTGTCTGCGTGAAGGTGGAGGCCGGGTTGCCGGTGGCGACCGGCGTGACGACGACGCCATTGAGTTTCGCCATTTGCAACAGGGCCGTGTGGTTCGACGAGCCGGTGGTGGAGAAAGCCACCGTCTTGCCGTTCAGGTCCTTGAAGCTCTTGATTGGAGAAGTCGCCGCCACATACCAGTAGGCGGCGGGCGCGCCGGTGGTGTGATTGGCGAGCGCCAGCATCGGCGCGCCGCGCGCGAAGGCGCCCATCGCCGCTGGCGTGCCGACGCCGATGCCGATGTCGGCGGAGCCGGCGACCACCGCTTGCATCGTCTCGGCCGAGCCTTGCGTATAGAGCAGATCGAGCACCAGACCGCGCTTCTTGAAGAATCCCATGCGCTGGCCGAGCTCGGGTGCTGCATTCTCCCAATTGCCGTGCTGGCCGATGGCGATCTTGAGCGCGTCCTCGGCGTGCGCGTCCACGACCGTAAGCGCCGCAACGGCTAGCATGCAAACCAAAGTGAGCCGCCGCATGATTGTCAGCCTTTGCTGCGCCGAAGAGCCGACCCCGAAACAGATGAGCGTTGCCATGCGCGATCACCCGTTCAAGCGCCAGACTGCGATATTGAGCAGGCTGGCATAGGCGACCCAGGCGAGTAGCGGGACCAGGCACCAAGCGGCGATCTTATCGACATGCGCAAAAGTCACGATGGTTGCGGCAATCATGACGAGCTGCGGGACAATGTCGAGCAGTCCGAGCCATGGGCTATGCGCCCAGAAGAACAACCACGACCAAGCGGCGTTGAGCGCGAGTTGAGCGAAGAAGCAGGCGAGCGCGGTGCTGCGCCCCCGCGTTTCGGACGGCAAGCGCAACACGCGCCACAGCGCGAAGGCCATCAGCACGTAGAGTGCGGTCCATACCGGACCGAATACCCAGTTTGGCGGATTGAAGCTCGGCTTGCTGAGGCTCGCGTACCAGGGCGCCAAATTTGGGTAGGTCGCGATCTGCCCGAGCACGGACACGACGACGACGGCGCCGACCGCCAAGATGGCATAGCCGGCATCGCGTTTCAGGGACCGCTGAGACGAGGCTGCCATACGCTCAGCGCCGACGCTTCGGCTTGCTGCTCTTGCGCTTGGCCGGCGTGCGTTTGGCGCTCGCGGGCTTGACGCTGGCCGCTTTGGCCTTCGGCAGCGTCCAGGTGCCCTCGGCCTTATCCAGCCGTACGCTCCAGTATTCCCACGCGCGCGCCACCGGGCCGGGCTTCAAGTTGTACTCGCCGGCAAGCTGCGTCTCGGCCGGATTGAGCGGCGACACATGGCCGAGGCCGTGCGCCTCGATCTGCAGCGCGGCGTTGCGCGCCGTGTAGATCGTGCGGAACACCAGTTCCTCCAGCGCCGTGCCGGCGACGGTGGCGCCATGCCGGCGCATCAACACGATCCAGTTCGGCCCGAGAGCGCGCGCCAGCGAGGCGCCTTCCTCCGGCTCTTTGACGATCAGAGTGGTGTCGCCGAAGTCGTCGCGCGCGTCCCAAAACGGCACCTTCGGCCCGAGCGTGGCGCCCAGATGGTAGACGGGCTTGAGCTCCATGCCGGAAATGCAGAACGGCAGGATCGACGGCGCGTGGTGGTGGCAGACCGCGTTCACGTCCGGCCGCGCCTTGTAGATTTCGCCGTGGATCACGCGTTCGCCGTAGAGCCGTGCCTCGATCGGCTTGATGATCTGCGAGTCGAGCGTGAACTCGTGGATGTCGTCCGGCTGCACCAGCTCGGGTCCGCGCGAGCGCGACATCAAGTAGCGGTTCGGATCGGTCGGATGGCGCATGGTGACGTGGCCGAAGGCGTCGAGCACGCCTTCGTTGGCGATCATGCGGTTGGCGCGGGCGAGCAGGTCGCGCGCCTGGTCGAGTTTGGTGGGCACCGGCGTTTCCCCTTTTTGATAATTGTCTGTGTTTTAGCCTGCTTAGCGGTGTTGCGACCAGCCGGTCGGAAGCATGAGCCTCGGGTCCATTCAAGGTAAGACCTCTCTGTGGTGTAAGCCACCGACAGAACAGGCGCTGCGTGCAATGACGACCCCTCGGGGGCTACCACGAGGTGCATTGTGTTCGATTCGGAACAATCGCGAAAACATGCGCTCGAGTGCCTGCGCCTGGAGGCGGACTGCCTGCAATTGGCGGCGAACGCTCGCACTCCCCATTTGCGGTCGCACTTCGCTCGGATGGCCCGGGTCTGGTCCGCCTTGACGGTTTCGGGGCCAGGCGCGAGCGCCGGCCAGGAACGTGCGGTCAGTAAGACACGATATGACGCTTAGCAAGCGGTCGCCCCACGCCGTTCTAATCGTCGAAGACGATCAACTTTTAAGGCTGCTCACGGTCGATCTCGTGGAGCAGGCCGGATTTGAGGCCGTCCAGGCCGAAGATGCCGACGAAGCCGTCGCTATTCTGGAAGCGCGCTCCGACATTGCTCTGCTGCTCACAGACATTGAGATGCCGGGCAGCATGGACGGGGTGAAACTCGCGCATGCGGTGCGGGATCGCTGGCCTCCGATCAAGATCATCGTCGTCTCCAGCCGGGTTACCGACCGCGATTTACCGACCGAAAGCAGCTTTTTCAGCAAGCCCTATCATGCCGATAAAGTGATTTCCGAGATCTGTTCGCTGCTTGGCCGCGAACCCGAATTGCGGCAATAGCAGCTACGCTTATCAAGCGCCTATAGATAAGCTAGCGTCCTGCGACTTGACGCAGACCTGCGCTGCGGGGCAACTCCACTTCATGGTACCGCTATGGCAAAAGCTCTAGGAGAGGTGCGGAGCAATCAGTTGCTCGACGCATTGCACGCTGCGAGCCGCAAGCGGATCGACCCTCATCTCGAGCCAGTCAAGTTCAAGCTCGGCGCTCTCGTCTGCGAAGCCGGCGGCCTCCTGAAACACGCTTATTTTCCGCAAGGCTCGGTTCTCTCGCTTTTGACCGTTTTGGAAAACGGCTCGGCCATTGAGACCGCCAACATCGGCCGCGAAGGCGCATTCGGGCTGTTCGCTGCCATGTACAGCCGGGTTTCTTTCAATCGATGCATTGTGCAACTAGAGGGCCGAATGGTCCGCTGCCCGATCGAATTGCTGCAGTCCGAATTCAAAAAGAGCGAACACGTGCGCGATCTCTTCGTCTCCTATTCGGAGACGTTGCTGTCGCAGGTCCAGCAGACTGTTGCCTGCAACGCCATGCATTCGACGGAAGAGAGAATGTGCCGTTGGCTGCTTATGATGCATGATCGAGCGGAAGGCGAAATCCTGACCTATACCCACGAATTTCTGGCGCACATCTTGGGCGCCAATCGCAAATCGGTGACGCTTGCGGCGCAGTCCATGCAGGCGGCCGGCCTTATCAGTTATCACAGGGGGGCGATTCAGGTTCTCGATCGTAAGGGTCTCGAGAAGGCGTCGTGCGAGTGCTACGCCATCGTCAAGGAGCGTTTCGACGCCTTTCTGAAGCCGCCGGCGACCGCAGTTCATGGCGACACAAAAGGGCGAAGTGGCGGAACGCAGTCGTAAGCAGTGCAGCCGTAAGCGTTCGGGGCTTCATAGACGACTCTTTTCGCGGCGCGGCCGCCAGTCCTTCGGCGCCAGCTCGAAGCCTTCGAAGGAAAAGCCAGGCGCCACCGTGCAGCCGCACAATGTCCAGTCGCCGAGCGATTCCGCTGCCTGCCAGGCGCGCGCCGGCACGGTGACTTGCGGCGCTTCGCCGGCGCGCACGTCGGCGCCGAGCCGCACGATCTCCTCCTTGGCGCCGTCGACCAGTTCGAGCTTGAGCGGCGCACCGGCGTAATAGTGCCAGATCTCGACCGCGTCGATGCGGTGCCAATGCGAGCGCTCGCCGCGCGCCAGCAGGAACAGGATGGCGGTCGACGCGGCGCGCCCGTCGACCGTGCGCGGGTCGCGGAAGGTTTCGCGATAGTGCCCGCCTTCCGGATGCGGCTGTAGCGCGAGTTTAGCGATCATCTCGGCGGCGGTGGGCATCTAGAATCTATTTTTTCGCGCGCGAATTTCGGCGAACACTTCGGCCGCCGGCTTGCCGGTCATGCCGATACCGGCGGCGACGTCGGCGACGTCGGCGCGCAGGAACGGGTTGGCGCGCTTCTCCTCGCCAATGGTCGTCGGGATCGTCGGCAGGCCCTTGGCGATCTCGCGTTTGGCCTCCGCCTCGCGCTCGGCCAGCACCTTGTTGGTGGGTTCGATGGTTTTGGCGAATTTGATGTTGGCCAGCGTGTATTCGTGCCCGCAATAAAAATCGGTGTTGTCGGGTAGGTCGCGCAACTTCACCAGCGAGCGCCACATCTGCTCGGGCGTGCCCTCGATCACGCGGCCGCAGCCGATCGAGAACAGCGTATCGCCGACGAAAGCGAGGTTGTCGGCGTGGAACCAGTAGGCGATATGACCGAGCGTATGGCCCGGCGTTTCGATCACATTGGCCCGCAGCTGGCCGACCCGCACGGTATCGCCCTCGCGCACGGTCTCGTCGACCGCCGGAATCTTGTCGGCCTCGCCGGCCGGCGCCACCACGCGGCATTTATATTTGTCCTTGAGCGCGCGGATGCCGTCGGTGTGGTCGGCGTGGTGGTGCGTGACCAGGATGTCGGTGAGATTCCAGCCGGTGCTTCGCAGCGCGGCCTCGATC
>Ga0265314_10005033_pt1 | contig 12044 bp, 7 predicted proteins | sample 4126metaG_FD_203106 | JGI IMG/M metagenome (GOLD analysis project Ga0265314, IMG submission 203106) | Rhizosphere microbial communities from Carex aquatilis grown in University of Washington, Seatle, WA, United States - 4-1-26 metaG | ecosystem: Host-associated > Plants > Roots > Rhizosphere >... | reverse complement strand
AATTATAGCCACTGTTATTGGCCTGGCTGCTGTCGCGGGTGGTGTTCAGAAAGCTGTTCAGGTCGAGCGGGAGCTGCTGGGTGGAGGCATTCAGCAGGGAGCTGGCCCGGTTGGTCTGCAGGTTGAGTTTAGGGGTGAAGACCACCGTGTTGAAGGAGTCGATGGCATAATCCAGCCGCAGATTAAACCGGTGGTTATAATTCAGATTCGGGGCAAAGGTGTTTTCCTGATAAAACGTATTTCCAGGAACGTAACTTCTCGCGAGAGAAGCGCTGTCGATGGTATGGATACGGTTGAAAAAATAGCTGGCGGAAATTTTTATTTTTTTACCCCAGTTGTCTGAGTAGTTGAGTCCACCGGAGCCGGTATTGGCTACGCCAGGCTGTTGCGCGGTAAGAAAGTTGTTGGAGGATCCCGACGAGGATCCGCCGGAAAAGCCGCTGGAACCGCCACCTCCGTTGCCGCCGCTGCCCCGTCCGCCTCCACCGCGTCCGCTGCCGCCGCTGCCGCCACCACTGCTCAGTCCCAGCAGATCCTGGCTGGTGAAGTTCTGCTGATTGATATTATTGAACAATCCCAACACACTGATCCTTCGGTTTCCGTGAAACCAGTTGAAGTTGCCCCCCGCATTGTACAGATTATCCTGGCCGTATCCGCCATATACCTTTCCAAAATCGCCCTTCATATTGGCCAGCTTGGTGATGATATTGATTGTTTTGGAAGAATTTCCATCGTCGAATCCGGTAAATTGCGCCTGGTCACTCAGCTTATCGAACACCTGGATCTTATCCACCACATCGGCCGGCAGGTTTTTCAGCGCCATACTCGGATCGTCGCCAAAGAAAGGTTTTCCATCCACCAATACCTGTTTCACATCTTCGCCGTTCACCTTCACGCTGCCGGTGGTGGCCGTAACGCCGGGCATCTTATTGAGTAAATCTTCCGAGGTAGCATCGGGGTTGGTCTGGAAGGCGCTGGAGTTATATTCCAGGGTGTCTCCTTTCTGGGTTACGGGAACCGGCTTTCCCTTTACCGTTACATAATGTATCAGCACTCCAAAGGGCTTCAGGCGGATGTCGCCGAGATCGAGCGAAGCATTGGAAATGCTCAGCAACTGGTCGTACGTTCCATAGCCGATGAAAGAGACCATAAACTGATAAGTGCCCTGCGGTACATCCTGAAACAGGAAATGCCCCAGGCTGTCCGTTTCAATACTCTGCACGTTGTTGGAATCGGTGGTGGAGGAGAGCAGAATACCCGCACCAGGAAGCGGGATGTGCATGGAGTCGTCTTTCACGGTGCCCTGAACCGTATAAAACTGAGCGAAGGAAAATTGTGCACTGCACAACAGCAAGAGGAGGGAAGCGATCCGGAATCCCGAAAGCATATAATTCATCATAGAATGAGACTTTGAATATAGAGGAAGTTTAATCATGCCGGGGATTAATTTTTATCCGGCATAGAAGTTTTCTGCTTGGGTTTAACCGGTGCTTCCGTTGCGAAAAGGGGGCCAGATATTTTTTGCAGTATGCCTCCCACGGAAGCGACGCTCCGTTGGCTATTTTCCTGCTATTGATTACCTTGCCTCTTCACCTTACGATGTTTACATTTCAACTGCGTATGAACTGCAACAAAGTATTAGGTCTTTTCCTGCTATTCCTGTTTGCTGCAGGTGCGGGAAGGAGCCAGACCGCCAAAAATGGAGCCCGCAAAACAACCGCCTCCGGCCAGCAGCGCTTTTGTGAACAGGCTTTTAACCTGGCCAAAACAAACCCGGATTCTGCCATCATCATGGCCCAGCAGGGTATAGAGGAAGCAAAGCGGCTGAACAACCCTGCCGACTTGCAATGCAATTACAATGCGCTCGGGCTGGCTTATAACCGGAAAGGTTTTTACCACAAGGCAGTGGATGCGTTCAATCAATCGCTGGATATATTAAACAGCCTGAACGACCAGTCGGATGCGGTGAACGTGTATTACAACATCAGCACCACCTATAGCAACATGCACAATTTTCCGGAAGCCATGAAGAGCCTGAAAAAGGCGCAGGATGGCTTGATAGCCCTGAAGGACACCCTGCGGCTGCCGTTCATTTTTTCTCAACTGGGGATCATTTACCGGGAAATGGGCGATTTTAAGGAAGCGGAAAAATATATTCTTAAGTCCATCGCATTATATGGCCCGATGAAAGATACCGCGGACCTCGCCAAAGCCTACATCAGCTATGGCAACCTGCTGCAGGTAAGCGACCGCTTGCAGGATGCCGTGTTGAAGCATCAGCAGGGCATCGACCTGGAAAATCGTTTGCACGATCGTTATAACCTGGCCATAGGCTATGAGAACCTCGCGAAGGATTATGATGAATTGAATGAATCGACCCTGGCATTAACCAACTTCAACAAAGCGCTGCAGCTCATGAAGGACCTCCATAATGAAATTGATGTGGGTTACGAAAGTATGAACCTGGGCAACGTATATGTGAAAACCGGCGACTTTGTGAAGGCGAAGGAAGCGCTGGACCTTGCGCAGGATATATTCTCTAAAAACGGAGCCGATAGTTACCGGAGAACCGACCTGGAGATCCTGTCGGAGCTGTATGTGAAGATGGGGGATGACAAGACGGCGCTTGCCTATTACAAACATGCCGTGGCCCTGCGCGACAGCCTGGATACGGATGCGCAAGCCCACGACCTGAACGTGGCACGGGCGGAGTTTGAAAGCGATCAGAAGGAACAGCGTATTGCCCTTTTGAATAAGGACAACCAGCTCCAGTCGGAACAGATACAGCGGCAATCCCTGCTCATCATCTTGGGCGTGGTATTGCTGATCGTGGCCCTCGTAGTGGGCTGGCTGCTCTACAGCAGGGCCCGCATCAGCAACCGCCTGGAAGAGATGAGCCTGAGGAACCGGATTGCCAGCGATCTCCATGATGATGTAGGGTCTACCCTGAGCAGCATTAAAATGTATAGCGACCTGGTGCATGCGCAGATTAGCCGCTCCGAGCCGTTGGTGCTTCCGTTGCTCGAAAAGATCAGCAGTAATGCGATGGAGTCGATAGACAACATCAGCGAGATCGTATGGTCCATCAACCCGAAGAACGATCAGCTGGCCGACCTGGTCGGCCGGCTCGAGCAGTACGCCACTGATGTGTGTAATGCCCGCAACATCTCGTTCAGCATGCAGAATCAGCTGGCCGCCCCGCCCTATACCATACCCATGAATTTAAGGAAGAATATATTTTTGATTTTCAAGGAAGCCATCCATAACGCGGTCAAGTATTCCGGGGCCAGCCACATCCGGCTGCTCTCGAAGCGGGAGGGGCGGTTCTGGCTGCTCGAGCTGAGTGACGATGGCGCCGGGTTCGATCCGGCGCTCCAGGGGAATGGAAACGGACTCCGGAACATGAAGCTGCGCGCGGAGGAGATCAAAGCCTCCTTTTCCATCCTGCCGCTCCAGCCACGGGGCACCCTGATCCGCCTCAAGGTGGCTATCCCCTGATTGAGGTAGGCAACCCCCTTTAATTTTAATTCATCTTTGCATCCATGGGAGATATCAGAGTCACGATTTTTGAAGATAACCGGCATTTGCGGGAGAGTCTGGCCCTCATTATTAATGGTACTCCCGGATTCACGTGTATCAGCGCTTTCCCCGATTGCAATGACCTCGTGTTTCAGCTGATGGATATTGAAATGCCGGGCATGCGGGGCACGGAGGCCGTGAAAATCATTAAACGGGAGTTCCCCGGCGTGCAGGTGCTCATGCAAACCGTCTTCGACGACAGCGATAATATTTTCCAGTCGGTTTGTGCGGGAGCCTCCGGATATATCCTGAAAACCACTTCGCCTTCCGCCTACCTGCAGGCCATTACCGATGTTTATAACGGAGGCTCTCCCATGACCGGCGTCATTGCCCGGAAGGTGCTGACCCTCTTCGGACGCTTCGCGCCGGTACAGTCGGGGGAAGATTATAAGCTCACCGCGAAAGAGAAGGAGGTGTTGGCTCATCTCGTGCAGGGCAAGAGCTTTAAACTGATTGCTGAAGCGCTCGGAATCAGCTATGAAACCGTGCGGACCCACATGAAAAACATCTATTCCAAGCTGCATGTTAGCTGCAATACCGAGGCCGTGTCGAAGGTATTGAAGGAAGGCATTCTCTGAGGACCCTTTAATCCCGATCGTGTTCAGGAGTAGGAAAAGTTATCGGGATATACCTTCCGCCTGGTTTTGGAAATGTTCTCCGATACATCTCCGTTCCATATCCTTTATTTAATGCGCCCCCACCTTATTGCGGTATTGCGTACCTGGCATCGGGCGGGCACCTTTGCTGAAATTTTTTATATGAAAATCCTCTCCCCCTTAGGCCTTTCATTATTCCTGCTTCTTTTTTATACCGTTTCCGGGTCGGACGCGCAGAGCATCGGTGTGAACAATCCTAATCCCAATCCCAAGTCGGTATTGGATCTTACCTCCTCTACCCAGGGCCTCCTGGTGCCCAGGCTTACCCAGGCCCAGCGCATCGCCATGTTTCCGGCGCCGGATGCGGCGTCGAACGGGATGGTGGTGTATCAAACCGATCAGGTGACCGGTATATATTATTACGACGGAAGCGCCTGGCTGCAAATGCTGAATCCCCTGAATGGCTGGGGCACCACGGGCAACGCCGGAACCAACCCTGCGTCCAATTTCATTGGCACCACGGACAATGAACCGATTACCATTAAAACCAACAACATACAAAGCGGCCTGATAGACCCCGTGCATTCCTGTTATTTTCTGGGCGCCAATGCCGGCCTCCAAAACGGGAACGCCCTGTCCAACATCGGGGTGGGCACTGGCGCGCTGCTGCATAATACCACCGGACTCAATGTGGCCATCGGAGATTCGGCCCTGGCCAATTATACTGCCACCTATCCCAGCCTGGCCATCGGTTACCGGGCCGGCATTGGCTGCACCAGCGGCTATGCGAACACGGCCATCGGAAATTATACTTTAACCAAAAACAAACACGGGATCAATAACCTGGCCATCGGGAATGCGTCTATGTATCTCGATACCTCCGGATCCGACAACACCGCCTATGGAAACGGCACCCTGTATTTCAGCACGGCCAGCGAAAACACGGCCATTGGGAACCTCAGTATGACGTTCAATTCCACCGGCTCCGAAAATGTGGCGCTGGGTTCGCAGACCTTGTATTCCAACACCACCGGCATCCGTAACTGCGCAATCGGCGCGTTCACGCTGTTGAATAATCAAACAGGCATCAAGAATACAGCAGCCGGCTATGCGGCCCTGAATGCGAACAATACCGGGAACAACAATTCCATTTTCGGCTACCGCGCCCTGGGAAACAATACCGGTGGGAGCGATAACACCGGCGCCGGGTTTGGCGCTATGTTTTTGAACACCACCGGAAAAAATAATGTGGCCGTGGGCACTAACTGCTTGTACAACAACAACTCCGATAGCCTGACGGCCCTGGGCAGCTATACCCTCTATTCCAACACCACCGGTTTCGGCAACGTGGCCGTGGGCAATCATGCGCTCTATGCCAATACCACCACGGGTACCAACACCGCGGTGGGCGATTATTCCCTCGCAAACAATACGTTGGCAGGAGGCAATACGGCCATGGGCTATTATTCCCTCACGCACAACGTGAACGGAGCGGGCAACACCGCCAACGGGTCTCAGTCCCTGTGGACCAACATCAGCGGGAGCTGGAATACGGCCACCGGCTATCAAAGCCTGTATAACACGAATAGCGGAGTGGCTAACACGGCCAACGGGTCGCAGGCCCTCTACAGCAACCAGGGCGGATCGTCGAACTCCGCCATGGGCTTCCAGGCCTTGTATTCCAATCAAAGCGGTAGCAACAATACAGCGGTTGGCAACAGCGCGCTGTACAATAATACAACGTCTAATTTCAACACCGGGGTCGGAGCCAATGCCCTGTATCAGAATAATTCCGGCACTGGCAACAGTGCCGTGGGGTTCCAGGCACTCAACTCGAATACTTCCGGAACTCAAAACGTGGCCATGGGCATGAGCAGCCTGTATTACAATACCAGCGGACAGTTTAATACCAGCCTGGGTTCCTTCTCGCTCACCTTCAACAACGGGGGCAGTAATAACACCTCCACCGGTTTTCAATCGCTTTACCTGTGTGTGAGCGGCACCGATAATACGGCCACCGGATTTGATGCGTTGTATAATAATATGACCGGGTCTGATAACGTGGCAGTAGGTTCGATGACCCTGTTGACCAATTCCTCCGGCAATTACAATACGGCTATCGGATACGGCGCGAACGTGTCTACCGGCGCCCTGGTAAACGCCTCCGCCCTCGGGAGCAATGCCCTGGTGAACGCTTCCAACAAAGTGGTGGTGGGGAATACCAGCGTAAGCAGCATTGGCGGACAAGTATCGTGGACCAGCTTTTCAGACGAACGGGTGAAAAACAATGTGCGGGATAATGTGCCCGGGCTCGATTTTATTACCCGCCTGAAGCCGGTGACCTATCAGTACGACGTGAATAAGGAAAATGAGCTGTTGGGCCTGGGTAGTGATCACAAAGCTACCGGCCATCAGCTCGACCTGGAACAAATCACGTTCAGCGGCTTTCTGGCGCAGCAGGTAGATTCTTCGGCAAGGGCCATCGGTTATAATTTCAGCGGCGTAGACCGGAGCGGCAATGTATGGGGGCTCCGCTACAGCGATTTTGTGGTGCCCCTGGTGAAGGCTGTCCAGGAACAACAGGCGGAGATCGAACAGCTCCGGCAGCTGAATCAGGTTCAACAGGCCAACCTGCAGTCGATGCAGGCCGCCTTCCAGTTACTGCAGCAGCAATTGCAGGAATCAGGCCTGCTTAAAACCGCCGGTCTCACCGCAAAAAACTAAGCACCTCTACACGCCGGATATGCAGTATTCGAAAAAATTGATGTTGGTGGCATTCGGGTTGTTATCCGGCAGGGCGGCCTTTCCGCAATTGCTTACCAACAACCAGGTAAGCCTTACGATCAGCGCCGGGGCCAGTTTAACTGTACAGGGGAGCATTACCAACGGGAACAATACGACCATCGACAACAGCGGGCTCCTGGAACTTACGGGCGACTGGCAGAATAACAGCGGCAACAATTGTTTCGGCAATTCACAGGGCACGGTATTGATGGATGGAGGCACCCAAACTATAGGAGGCACTTCGCCCACCTTATTCAATAATCTAACCTTCCTGGGGGCAGCCCCAAAAATTCTGGGTGAGTCGGAACTGGTTGGAGGAGATAGCAACACATCGGGCATTTTGAGGGTGAACGATAGCTACCTCCTTCTCCAGACCGATACGCTGGAAATAACGAATCCTGCGCCGGGCGCTGTTTCCAGAACCAGCGGTTTTATTGAAAGTGAAACGGATCCGAACACCGGATATTCCTTTATGATTTGGGATATCGGCGCCGCTAATGCAGGCAACACCTACCTCTTTCCTTTCGGAAATTACAGCAACCAAACCTACCAGCCGTTAAGCTATACCATTACTGCCCCAGGTGCCGGATCGCAGGGCAAAATGCTGGCGGCCACCTACCCAACCGATCCGTTTGCGGCGGTGAATAATCGCCCCCTGCCCACCGGCATCACTACCTTCGATTGCAACGGCACGGAAGACGCTCCGAAGGCCCTCGACCGATTCTGGATTCTGTCGGCGAGAGATTTTACGGCCGAACCCAACGGCACCCTCGTATTTGCTTATAATGAGGGCGAATGGAACGGTGGAACCAACAACCTCACCGAATCCAACCTGAAGGCGCAGCAATACTTTGCCGGTCAGTGGCTTGATCCTGTGGGCAGCGATCAGCCTGCAGCGAATACCGTAAGCGCCAGCGGCGTCACCCACCTGGGTGCATTATGGGCGCTCACCGACCTCAGCTCCCCCTTACCGGTAACCCTCTTGTCGTTCGATGCCCAGGCTACAGATAGCTTCTCGGTGCGGTGCTCCTGGGAAACCGCCACCGAGTTGAATACGGATCATTTTAGCGTGGAGAAAACAAGAGACGGCAAAACCTTTGTTCCCGTTGGCACCGTGAAGGCAGCCGGCAACTCTATCCGCCCGCTTCACTATTTCCTGCCGGATGCGGAACCCTGGATGGGAACCAGCTATTACCGCTTAATCACTAGTGATATCGATGGCAAACAGACCTATTCCAATTTGGTGGCGGTGCATTTCTCCCTGCCCTGGTCTTCTGCCTTTCAACTTTTTCCAAACCCGGCCCACGATAAATTAATGTTGATGATGAAGGGTCAGCAAGCCAATGTGAGCCTGGAGCTCATCAACTCCTTTGGCCAGGTATTGTGGAGCCGGGTTTGTTTTTCTGATGGTTCGGATATTCCGGTTGAACTGGCTGGGCTGCCTGCCGGTGCCTATGTCCTGCGGATTACCCTGCCGGGTGCGCAGGCCCCCGTACTTCGTAAATTCATTAAAGTGAATTAAGCAGGAAGCGGGATGGAATACCAGGAAACGCGGACGCCGGATCTGAATGAACAGGTTGCCCTGAATCAGCAGGGATATCCGGATGCGCTGCAGGCGCCTCCTGCCGTAAGGAAACAACCGCCTTTGCTGCCGGGGCCGTCATCCTGTTTATTCAATAGAAACAAAGGATATCCCCAGGTCGGGTCCATCCCGGTGGTCCGGAGCCCCTATTTTTTTATGATTTCCTGAATTCTTTAATGGGCAGCCTCTTTGCCAAACTGCATATCGTGCAGCTTACGGTAATATCCATCCAGGGCCATCAGTGTTTCATGCGTCCCGCTCTCGCGAAGCTCACCCTGTTCAATAACCAGAATGGTGTCGGCCTTCTGGATGGTGGATAGACGATGAGCTATGATGATGGCCGTTCTTCCCTGTATCAGTTTATCCAGCGCCCGCTGCAGGAGCTGCTCGCTTTCCGTGTCGATGCTGCTGGTTGCCTCATCCAATACCAGGATCTCCGGGTTGAAGAGGACCACCCTTACAAAGGACAGCAGCTGACGCTGTCCGAGGGAAAGGGTGTTGCCACGCTCCATCACTTCGTAATCATAATTGTTAGGCAGGCGCATGATGAAATCGTGCACGCCGCATCGTTTGGCAGCCTCTACCACCGTTTCCCTGCTGATGGCGGGATTGCGGAGGGTGATGTTGTCGATGATGCTTCCGCTGAATAAAAACACCTCCTGCAGCACTACCCCGATGTGGCGGCGTAAGGAATGCATTTCATACTCGCGGAGGTCATGGCCATCCACATAGATATTTCCTTTTTGAAATTCATACAGCCGGCTGAGCAGGCTGATGGTGGAAGACTTTCCGGAGCCGGTGGAACCCACAATGGCTACCGTTTGCCCGGGGCGGATATGGAAACTGATATCCCGCAATACATAGTGTTCGTTTTCGTAGGCAAACCAAACCTGCTCGAACCGGATGTCTCCTTCCAGGTGGTCGGCAGACAAGGTGCCGGGGTTCATCATATAATCCTTGCTGTCGATGAGCTTGAATACCCGCTCGCTGGCCACCATGCCCATCTGGAGCGTATTGAATTTATCCGCAAGCATCCGGATGGGACGGAACAGCATATTCAGAAACATGATAAAGGCCAGGATCAGCCCTTCTTCCTGTTGCCTTCCATGCCCAAGGTAGTACCACACCAGCAATCCGATGGCGGAGGCGCTGATGATTTCCACAAACGGAAAAAACACCGAGTAATAAAAATTGGATTTCACATTGGCCAGCCGGTGTGCCGCATTGATCTCCTGGAACTTACGGAACTCCCGGTCTTCGGCGGTGAAATACTGCACTACACTCATGCCGCTCAGGTGTTCCTGTAAAAAGGCGTTGAGCCGGGCCACCTGGTTGCGTACCTCGGTAAACGAACGTTTTATCCCTTCTTTAAAGAGGTAGGCGCCGAGAATCAGAACCGGCAGCGCGGCAATGCACACCAGCGACATGCGCCAGGAATCAACAAACATGCAGGTAAGCACCACGACGATGGTAAGCATATCTGCAATAATCGCAATCACCCCCTCCGTAAAGATGTCGTTGATCGTTTCCACATCGCTGATGGTTCTGGTTACGGAAGTTCCGATGGGCGTGTGGTCGAAGTAGCGGAGGTTTAAATGCTGGATATGCGAAAAAACGGTGAGCCTTAATTGCTGCACTATATTTTGTCCCAGCCACCAGGAGAGGTAGGTGAACGAAAAGGTGAGCATGGATTGAAAGAGCAAAACACAGATCAGCAAGATGGTCATGCGCAGCAGCATGGGCCAGTTGGGATGCACGATATAGTGATCCACCGTAAACTGAATAAGCAAAGGGGTAAGTACGGCGGTTATGGCCATCACCACGGCCAGGGTAAAGGCTGCATACAGGCGGATCCGGTACGGACGGGCCAGCCCGAAGATGCGCCGGAGGAGCGCCGTGTCGATGAGTTTGTGGAGGAGTCTTTTGATATCCTGAATTTTAAGATGCAAAGTAAAGGCAGATCAGGCCGACTCCTCCTCCTGCCACAGGATGTCGGGCCAGTTATAACGCACCTCGAGGAGGGTAAGCCCGTTCGCCGGAGCAGAGAAATCGGTTTTATGCGGCGTGCCGGAGTCGAGGATGCGTTGGAAGTCGGCACGGGTCAACTTTCCACGGCCCACCCGCAGCATGGTGCCCACCAGGCCCCGCACCATGCCGCGCAGAAAGCGGTTGGCGCTCACCCGGAAAACGAGTCTTTCTTCCCTATCCTGTTCCCAGGTGGCCTGCGACAACGTGCACAGGCTGGTTTTTACCTGGGTATTGCGTTTGCTGAAGGCTGCGAAATCGCGATGTTCCAGGATGATGCGGCAGCAGTCGTTCATCGCCTCCAGGTCGAGCGGCCGATAGGGGTAATAGCAACTGGTGACATTCAGGAACGGGTCTTTTCGCTGGTGAATATGGTAGGCATAGCTGCGCCCCGTGGCGGCAAACCGCGAATTGATCTGCGGGGACACCCGGAACAAGCGCCGGATGGCAATGTCTTTCGACAGCATGAAGTTGAGTTTATGCACCAGCATAGGCGCCGGCTCCGTCTCCAGGTCGAAGTGTGCAAAGTTCTGGAGCGCATGCACCCCGGCGTCGGTGCGGCTGCTCCCGGTAATCATGATGTCCTGCCGGAGAATGGTGCTCAGCACCCGGTTGATCTCGGCCTGTATGGTCTTCGGTGCATTCTCCTGGATCTGCCAGCCGTTGTAGGCGGTACCGATGTAGCTGATCTCGAGGAAATAACGTGGCAAGCGGCAGTTTTTATTTTCGTGGCGCAGGCAGCTTAAAACCAGGCATACCGCTCACTGGTTGGAATTGAAGGGGGAGTATTACATCAGGTTTTCATAAATCACGGCAACGCCTTGTCCAACGCCCACACACATGGTGGCTATTCCATAACGGGTCTTTCTTTTCTTCATCTCGTGGAGCAGGGTGCTGGAAATGCGGGCTCCGCTGCATCCCAGCGGGTGACCAATGGCGATGGCCCCGCCATTCACGTTTACGATAGACGGATCGAGGCCCAGGTCGCGCATACAGGCCAGCGATTGAGAGGCAAAGGCCTCATTTAACTCTACCAGGCCAATATCCTGCATTTTCAACCCGGCCCGTTTCAATGCTTTTTGCACTGCAGGCACCGGCCCGATGCCCATGATGGCGGGATCCACGCCGGCTACGGCGGCGGCACAATAGCGGGCCATGGGTTTCAACCCGTGATTCTTTACATAATCTCCGGAGGCCAGCAACAGGCAGGCCGCTCCGTCATTGATTCCACTCGAATTGCCGGCTGTAACGGTCCCATCCTTCTTAAAGGCGGGTTGCAGGGTGCCGAGTTTTTCGAGCGAGCTGAGCCTGGGATGTTCATCTTTATCAAACAAGCCCGAGGCTCCTTTTTCCAGCTTAACGGAAACGGCGCACAACTCCTCCCGGAACTTTCCGGCTGTATGGGCCGCCTCATATTTTTCCTGGGAGCCTAAGGCAAACTGATCCTGTTCGAGTCGCGTTATCCCGTATTTTGCGGC
>Ga0265314_10005032_pt1 | contig 12044 bp, 11 predicted proteins | sample 4126metaG_FD_203106 | JGI IMG/M metagenome (GOLD analysis project Ga0265314, IMG submission 203106) | Rhizosphere microbial communities from Carex aquatilis grown in University of Washington, Seatle, WA, United States - 4-1-26 metaG | ecosystem: Host-associated > Plants > Roots > Rhizosphere >... | reverse complement strand
GGGAGTATCCCCAGCCTCCGCCGCCGAGCAAAAACAGCACCAGAAGAACGATCAATATGGTTTCCATTGTTGTACCTCACTTGGGAGAAGGAAGCTGACGGGCCTTTGTAACGGTCGTCTCACTTCTTCACTACACAACATCATAAAAGTGGCCAAAGGGGATGTCTGATCACATTGGACCACTTTGAATGTTCAATTTGTACGGCGCACCCTGTAGGATTGTGAGCGGATTCGCGCTCTGATTCGCAGGAAGGGTACAAACTCCGACTCGTTCGTGCCAACCTTTGCCCCATCTCGATGGATGCGATTGCTGTTGAAGTCGCTTGGTCCGGGCGTCATCACTGGGGCCGCCGATGATGACCCATCCGGTATTGCCACATATTCTGTTGCCGGCGCGCAGCTTGGAACCAAACTTCTCTGGACCGCGCTCCTGACCTGGCCGCTGATGGCTGCGGTTCAAATGATGTGTGCCCGCATCGGCAAGGTGACGGGACAAGGCCTGGCTGCGAATTTCAAGCTGCGATTCCCACGTTGGTTGTTACTCGGGGTGGTCACGGCCCTGCTTGCGGCCAACACGATTAATATCGGAGCCGACCTCGCCGGCATGGCGGATGCCGCTGAAATGCTGTCGGGGATCAACTCGCACCTGTTTGTAGTGGGTTTCGCGCTCCTGATTTCCTGGGCAACGATCCGACTCCACTATCACCAGATAGCGAATGTGCTCAAGTGGCTGGTGCTGGTGCTCTTCGCCTATCCCATAACCGCGTTTGTGGTTGGAGCGGACTGGGGCGGAGTGGCTCGTGCGACCTTCGTACCGTCGATGCCACAGACCAGAGATGAATGGTCGACGCTGGTGGCGATTCTCGGCACCACGATCAGTCCGTATTTGTTTTTCTGGCAGGCGAGTGAAGAGGTTGAAGAGGAGAAGTCGGCCGGTCAGAGTACGCTTGCTCAACGGAGAGGAGCAACCGTCAAAGAACTTGAACTGAGGAACTTTGATGTGGGCGTGGGTGCGTTCTTCTCAAACATGGTCATGTTCTTCATCATCCTGACCACTGCGATTACTCTGAACCGCCACGGCCTCACGCACATCGAGACGACTCGCCAGGCGGCTGAAGCCCTCCAGCCCCTTGCGGGCAAGTTTGCTGCCACGTTATTTACCGTCGGCATTGTCGGCGTCGGATTTCTCGCCATCCCAACACTGGCGGGATCAGCGGCATACGCCTTCGCGGAAACGCTGGGGTGGCGCCAGGGTTTGGACAAGAAATTGAAACAGGCACGCGCGTTTTACGCTCTCATTCTGTTCTCGACCGGAGTGGGTGTCGGACTGGACTTTGTAGGCATTAACCCGGTGAAGGCACTCTACTGGACAGCGGTGATCAACGGGTTGTTGGCCCCCTTTCTTCTGGTCGCAATCCTGGTCGTCGCCTGGGACAAGAAACTGATGCAGGGTCAACCAAGTTCACGCTTGGGATGGATCGTCGTAGCGATTACCACAGTGGCGATGTTCGCCGCGGGCGTGGCCATGTTTGTTGTATAGACTGCCGATCTCGCAGCCGTTGAACTGGCGCTCGCCCGGCTTCGCCAACCTGAATTGTCAGAACTGTGCAGTTTGGACCGGCGAACCATTCTTTCCCTGCCTATGATGTGTCTATCGAGCCGATGAAAAGTCGTGCGAAAGTGCGATTCTCCGGCCGCGTGGGGAAAAAGCTATGACCCATCGCACCAACAAGCCAACACCCAAACTGCGTAAAGCTCCTCAACCACCCTTGTCACACGCTGGAGCAGTCCCTGACTCAGACCGTGCCAAGAGACCACCGCTCTCCGAGTCCGCTGCCACTGGCCAGGAGTTGACTCCCGGAGATCGCGTCGAGGGTCTGGGCAACTTCGGAAAGCCGACTGGAGAATTCGGCACAGTTAAGCAAGCGAACGAAGATGACGCGGTCGTCAAGTGGGATGATGACGGTCGTGTGAGGGTCCACCAACCGTCGCTCAAGAAGGTCTAGCCCGTCTTGGCCAGGGCGAGCGTATCGAATGGGGATTGCGGGCATTGGGTGACTTCGCCGAGTCGAAGGAATAAAGTAGGGAAAGCTCAATGCGACAAAAACTTGTGCTCTGGTTTCTGCTGGTGCTGACTGGATTCCTAATTGGGTTCATCCTGCAGTATTCCAGACTGCAGCGGGTACAGAAGGACCTGTCGGCATCGACAAAACAATTGGGATCCTGCCAGTCCAGCCAACAATTGGCACAACTTCGCGACACAAGCACGATGATGTATCTGGAAGTGGTGCAGAAAAACTACGGAAAGGCCGGCGAGTATTCCGGGGCGGTTTTTGATCAAGCCCAGCAACTTGCGAGTAGCACGGGGGACCCTGCACTCCGCAACTTGCTTCGTGAAGTCCTGGTGACGCGCGATCAGATCACGGCAGACCTGGCCAAGGGAGATCCCGCCGCACTTTCAGAAATACAGCGACTCCTATCTAACCTCGAACAGACTGCGAAGCATTGACGGACTGGCTCAAGAAACCTGCGAGACACCCCGGACGGGTATAAGCGGGAAAGCGTCGATCGTCTCCGTCCTGAGTGCGTTACGGTTCTGCTTGCGTCCGCGGATTTGTTAATCTGGTGGCTTACGAAAAAGGATGCGGACACAATCCATGAGGTTCCTATCAGCAAGACCTTCACGGTTCTTGGGCAGGGTTTTATTCCCCTTGCTCGTCACAATACTTATTGCGCGCCCGACTTTACCTTCCAATTCGCCCCCTGGAAAACGAATCTTGCGTGACGGTTCGGGGGCGTTCGCAACGGGGAAATACCGCAACCTATTTGCGGAAGGCGGGCATCCCCAACAAGAGATTTCCGCCAAGATTAGTGCAGCCTTCCGGCAGTTGTTCCATGGAAATCCGGAGACGGAATCCGTTTTTTTCTGGGCGGGGAAGAACGCCGACGGCCCGCTCGCGTACCTGACCGACTGGAACAACCATGACGTCCGCACCGAGGGCGTGTCGTATGGAATGATGATCGCCGTCCAACTCGACAAAAAAGTTGAATTCGATGCCTTATGGAATTGGGCGAAGACTTATATGTACATCAGCGATCCTAACCATCCGTCTTATGGATATTTCTCCTGGTCGTGCAAGACGGATGGCAGCCCGAATGAAGAAACTGCGGCGCCGGACGGAGAAGAGTACTTCGTGATGGCGTTGTATTTTGCGGCAGGCCGCTGGGGAAATGGCGCGGGGATTTATAACTACAAGGCGCAGGCGGACCAGTTGCTCACGACCATGCGACATCGCGCCGTGAAGACGGGGCCGACAAAATTTGGGCCGCGAACGGTGGGCAGCGAAGTCAATGAAGAAGCGAAAATGATCCGATTTGTTCCGGTGATCGGGCCTGCTGATTTCACCGACCCGTCGTATCACCTGCCCGCATTCTATGAGTTATGGGCGCGCTGGGGACCGCCCGCGGACCGCGCGTTTTGGGAGCAAGCGGCAGGCACAAGCCGCGATTTTTTTGTGAAGACGACGAATCCGGCGACTGGGCTTGCTCCAGTTTATGCGAACTTCGATGGCACAGCGCACGCGAACCAGTTCCCGCAGTCAGCCGACTTTGGCTTCGATTCCTGGCGGACGGCGAGTAACTGGTCCGTAGATTGGTCATGGTGGCGAAAGGCTCCTCAAGAGCGGGAACTGAGCGATCGCCTGCAAGCGTTTTTTCTTTCCCAGGGATTACAGAAGTACGGAAATGTGTACACGCTGGACGGAAAGATGGTGCAGGACAATCACTCGACCGGTTTGGTTGCGACGAATGCGGTGGCGAGCTTGGCGGCCACGGATCCAAGAGCGAAGGAGTTTGTCAAAGCTCTTTGGGATGCTCCCGTGCCCTCAGGCCAATACCGTTATTACGACGGCATGTTGTATCTGATGAGCCTTTTGCACTGCAGTGGCGAATTCCGCGTCTGGACGCCTCGCTAGGCAACAGCGCTCCGGACCTGCTGGTCTCCAGAGGGCACTTGCACCGGAAGATAGGGCAGTCGCGCCGAGGAGGCCCATCGCGAGCGTACCGGGCCCATTAATACGCTGGAAATATCGTTTTGGGCTCTTCTCGTGGAGAGGAACTTTCTCGACGTCCGCGCAAGCCAGTCCTTTCCATAGCAGGAGTGGAAGCCCTGCTCGAGCAGAGATTCCAGCACGCCGGGAGCGCAATGTGGGTGGTTCCAGACGAGATGCTTGGTGTCGAACTTAGACCAGTCTTTTTCAAAAATACCGTATCCGGAATCGAGCTCCTGCCACATTTCCGTCTGCGGATGCGGCGTGACGATGGTGATTTGCGTGACATCGAGCTTTAAAGAAGCCAATGTTCTCAGATCTTCAGAGATCGATCCCGGCGTCTCCGGCGGCAGCCCGATGATGTAATAGCCTTGGGCGTAGAGGCCGGCGCGATTGAGCCGCTCGGCGAGTTCGAACGCCGCCTCTGCTCTCTCGTTCTTGTGCATCTGCTTGAGGATGTCCTGGTGAAAACTTTCAATGCCGAATAGCGCGCCTTCCATACCCCAGCGCTGCCAGTCATTGAAGTTCCGAAGGAGCAAGTCCACACGCGACTGCACCAGCCAGCGGACTCGGTGGCGCGCCAAGAGTTCGATGACAGCCTCGGCATGCGAGGGAAGGTTGCCGAAGTTCTCGTCGAGCAGCAGGACAAAATGGATGCCGTGCTGGACATAAAAACGCAGCACTCGATCCAAAGACGCAAGAGAGATTTCCTTTGGTTTCGGCGCAAACGCAGTGGTCTGGCAGAAGGTGCAGCGAAAACTGCATCCGCGCGAGGAAAACAAAACACCGAGCGGGAACGACCACCCTCCGGGCAGGCGGAAACGGGTGATGAGCGGTGGATGTTGGATTTCGTCGACACGCGTCCCGAGCTTCTGTCCCAAGGCGTCTTCACTGTAGCCGGTGACCACATGATCGAAGTGCGATTGGATGGAAGGAGTCAGAGCGCCATAATTGCCCGCCCACAGTTCGCGGATGCCGGCCTGCCGCGCTTCGGAGGCCATCGCCAGGATGTCGTTGGTCTCTTCGAGGTAAAAGGAGAAACCCACGGCGTCCCAGCCCCTCTTGAGCTGAGCGGAAAACTCGGCGCGCGTCGGATATTCCAGGATGTTCAGGTCCGGGAGATTCTGCCGCAGGAAGCGCAGGCCGAACGAGATCGTCCGCGGCATACCGAAACGCCAGCGAAAATTCCTCGGCGCATTTTCGCGAAAATAATCGTAAAGGCCGGAGTCGCGGCAACGCGTCGTCAGCAAAATTCGAGGCAATTTCTCCTCCCTCTGCACACCCCACAGAAGCGGACTTGGGCCCGGGCAAAACTCTAGCACATCCCCAGCCCAAGTGCGAGAACAGAGCCATGGGCTAGGCGCGACAAAGCTCATTAGGCGGGCTTCGCCAACCTGCCGGGGCTGCTTGCCTTGGCACTCTGGCGGAAATTAACGCTGGCGTCAAGCCCGTTGACGAGAAATTCATCCGGACCCCACTCGTGATTCTGATCCTGTTTGTGGGTGGGCTTGGATTCATGGCGCGCGCACTCCGGCCGTATCTCGGGCAGAACACTGAGTGACCCTGGCTGCCCACCGGCGAATAGCGGCTGCGCCGTATCTGGGCTGCGCTTCGATCGAAGCCGCGCGTTGCTAACGCGTACCCATTGCATACAATGGATCGATGGAAGCTCCGTTCGATGAATATTCCGAGCGAGTCCAGAAGCATCTCGAGAACGTCTATGGAATCCGCGTTGTGACTCGTGATATCCCCGATCCACTCACGGGGGATCTGGACGGCGCGGAAATCGATATTGACTACGCGGTCATTCCGGAACAGAGACTGTTTCTGCTGGCGCATCTTTTTGGACACACCGTCCAGTGGAATGTAAATCCTGCTTTGTTTGAAATTGGGCGGCAGAATCGACCTCCCGTGAATGAGGATTTGATTCCCGCGGTCATCGCCTATGAACGCGAGGCTGCGTGTTACGGGCTCGCAGTGCTCCATGAGATCGGCATAATGGATATCGACCAATGGCTTTGTGACTACACTGCCTGTGACCAGGCGTACCTGCTGCATTTTTATCGCACGGGTGAAAAGAGGGATTTCCCCAGCTTTTGGACTGGGAATGCTCCGCTGTTACAACCGCAGCCGATTCCGCGGTTTACGCCCACGCGCCGGGCTTTCCGCATGGATGGAATTGTGATTTAAAGGGATTAGGAAGATCGGCGCTCCACAACCACTCGCTTGCCGGTTCTAGTCCGACGACTTTCGTGACAACGCAAGTAGATCATTGGTCTGACGGATCAAATCAGCGCGGTCCATATCTCGATATTTCTCAGGTAGCAGGCTCTTGCTGGTGCACTCCAGCACGGCGACCAGATTCTGCAGATCGATTTCGGTCGGGTAGTATGGCGGGATGAAATCTTCCAGGGCTGCTTTCAGGTCTTCGGTATCGATGACGGACTTGTTTTGCAGGCTGCTCCTCATGTGGCTGCGCACCAGGACCGCCTCGATATCGGCTCCCGACAGGCTGCCGGCGCGCGACAGGAAGAACGTTTCCACATCCTCCGGGAAAGGCTTCATGCCGACCTTGCGCTGCATGGCGCGCAAGAGCGCGAGGCGCTCTTCCTGAGTGTCGGGATAAAACAGGGCGATGTGTTCTTCGGCGCGACCCTGGCGCTTCAGGTCCACGGGTAACAGATCGGGACGGCAGGTGAGGAGAAACCAGATCACCTTGCCTCTGTACTCGGTATTCCCCATGAACTGCGCGATCTGGGCGAACACACGATTGCCAACACCACTATCGCCGGAACTGGAACGGTCTCCGAGTTGAGCGTCGGCTTCGTCCACGATAACCGCGATCGGACTCATAGCCTTGAGGAGGGTCAGGACCCGCTCCAAATTTCCTTCTGTTACTCCTTGCCACATACTGCGAAAGTTCTTTAGTGTCACTGCCGGAATCCCGACTTCGCCGGCAAAGCAAGTGGTGATGAAAGTCTTCCCCGTACCCACCGGCCCGCAGATTACATAGCCCATGGGCAGGACATCGGTGTTGCCGGCGTGGATGGCTTTGGCGGCATCCTGCAGCTTGCGCTTGGCTTGGTCGTTTCCGGCCACAAAGGACAGGTCAAATCGACTCTGCACAAACTCCAGCAGACCGCCGGACTCCGCTTCAATCAAGTCTTTCTTGCGGTCGGAGAGAAACTTTAGCGTGAGCGGTTGCTGATTCTGCACCGCATGGGAAATCAGACTCTGCAACTGAACTCGTTTCAAACCCGCTCCCAGCTTCGCCAGGGTTTCATCGTTAACTTCGGAGCCGGCGGGCAATTCCTGATTTTTCAATTGCGAGCGGATAAATTCCAACCGATCGGCATAGTCGGGCAGCGGGATCCCAATCGAAGAAACGCCGGGGTGCTGAACTATGCTCGGGTTCAGCTCGATCTGATTCTCCGAGATGAGACAAATGGTGACGTCCGCATTCAGAAAAGCGGAATTGCGCGCCCAGCGTTTGAGAATAACCAGGGCATTACGATCATCCGCGGACATGCTGGAAACATCGCCGGCGGGAGCGATGGTCTCGGCGAAATCAATCACCAGCCCGATCTTCTTGCCGTCGGCAATGCGCAGCCGGAGATAGTTGTCGAGCAGGTTCAATACCGCGTCCGGATTGCGCGGCAGACCGCCTTGCGAATAAGTAGTGCCGTGAAAACTGTCGTAGCCTTCAAGCGCGCGGCGGAAGTCGGCTTGACTATCCGCCGATCCGAAGTTTAGCCCGCCACGGTCGTAATGCAGAACTACGTCGCGCTGGCCGAAAAGCGCGCCGGAAAGAAATTCGTCAAGCGGAACGAAGGTTGTCGAGTCCGGGCTGCGGAGCGGTACCAGGTCGCGGACATTTCCATACAGCACAAAAAGAGCGAACGAACGCGAGTAGTACTTTTCGGAGAGTTCGCGCGCCCACGCGGGGAGTCCGTCGAGATATTTCCCTAACGTTGTTGTCGTCGCTATAGTCGAGGGCATCTTAGGTTCGACATCAGTTCGAAATCCGTACACGGTTGGGGCCCGAGGACGTGGACGAATCGTCGATCGACATCAATCCGTCCAAGTCCGGCGACATGTCGCTAAAGATCGCTTCTACCTGCTGCACCGTCTGTTCGGTCTGTTCGACATCGTGCACTAGACTGTCCAACCGCTCGCTCACCTGCTGCGGATCGCGCATAGTCACCGATTGATCGCGCACCAGCATCAGAACATCCTCTACAGCGGAGCATTGCGCATCGACAACTTTGCGGTTTTCAGAAATCTTATCGAACTTCTCCAGACGCTTAGTGAGAATCTCAATGCGTTTCTTGTTGATCTCCTGGACTTTCGGCGGATCGCTGCTCAGAGCCTTTTGCAGGGAGGCGATCTCGCGCTTGATGCCATCCTGTTCGGTGCTCTTCACGTATTGCTGCTGCTGGGCTGCAGCCAACAAGAGCCGGGCATAGCCACTCAGCAGGCCTTGCAGCCGCGCGTCGATTTGCTGCAAAAAGATTTGCGAGGTCGACGAAAACTGCGCGAAGTTGCTGCGGATGGCGCCACACACTTGCGCGGCATGGACATAACGGCTCTGCATCTCAGCGGGCAAGCTCGCGAGCATCTCGCTCAGTTTCTGTTGGTGCTTCTGCTGTTCCTCGGCGAATTTCCAGGATTTCACCAGCCGCTGAAAACGCCAGTTTTGTGGAACGATGGCGAGATACATCAGTTCCAGCCCGCCCGCCAGGATAATCGGGAGAAAGCTGCCGCTCACCAGCGCAAATGCACCCGCACTCACCATGGCGATCCAGTTGTACTGCAGATGGAACGCCTCTCTCACAAAGTTGATTTTGTCTTGCGGCGCCGGAGCACCGAGCTGATCGTCTTCTCGCATGCCCTGGAGGTCGGCGGGAGCCATTTAGACACTCACCCGAACTTGTCCGTTGCCGGGAGCTTTGCGCAGACGGCCGAGAACATAGTTCGCCAACTCATGAAACTCATTTCGTTCTTTCAGGCCCAGATCGCGAGGGCGATCGAAGGGCACTTGAACGTCTTCGATAATCGTTCCCGGATGCGCACTCATAACAAAGATCCTGTCGGCCAGATAAACCGCCTCGTCAACATCGTGCGTGACGAACAAGATCGTGCTCGCGGTTTCGTCCCAAACTTTCAGCAGGAGTTGCTGCATCTCGCTGCGGGTTTGCGCATCAAGTGCGCCAAACGGTTCGTCCATCAAGATGACCGCCGGGCGAAGCGCCAAGGTGCGCGCAATCGCTACGCGCTGCTGCATGCCGCCCGAAAGTGTCTCTGGATAGGCGTTCTCAAAACCGCTAAGTCCAATATCCTGCACTAACTGCGCCACCGTCTCTTTGCGCTGTTTTTCCGGAACGCCGTTGATCTTCAAACCGTATGCTATGTTACCAGCGACCGTCAGCCAGGGAAACGAAGTGTATCTCTGAAATACCATGCCGCGGTCCTTTCCGGGACCGTGTACTGGCTGTTCATTCACCAGGATCTCGCCGCTGTCGGCTTGGTCCAGACCGGCGATCAAACGCAGCAGAGTGGACTTGCCACATCCGGAGGGACCGAGCAGAACGCGGAATTCGCCGATATCACGCCCTTCGCGGGAGTAGGCATCCTCAATCTCGAAATTGATGTTATCGAGGGCGTCGACTTTCGAACCGTCCGCGCTGATAAACGACCGGCTGACTTTGCTGACGGTGATTTTTGATTTCTTAGGCTCCATATTCTCAAGCTCGGTGCTTGGCCGCTTTCAGGTGTGCCGTCGCGCTAGGAACGGCCGCCCCGCCTCCGGCCAGCGTCGAACTCGCTTTGCGCCAGGGGAAGAGACGGCCTTCGAGAAACGTCAGCAGAAACCGGAACAGAAACGCGGCGATGCCGATGGCGATGATTCCCGCATACACACGATCGAAATCCAGCACTTTGCGAGCAGCCTCCACCATGTAGCCTACGCCCTTACGAGCATTCAACATCTCCGCCAGTATCACGTAGGTCCAGCCGATATCGTAGAGAATTCGGAAGGACGAGAAAATTGCCGGGAACGACGCGCGGAACACTAACCACAACGCGTGCCGCTGTTTGGCTCCGAGAGTATAGGCCGTTTCCAACAGGTCGTTGTCTACCCGGTTGACCTCTTCGACTACCACGGCCAACAAATAGAAAAACATTCCGAACCAGAGAAAAGCAATTTTCTCGGTTTCGTCGATGCCAAACAGGGCGATGAACGCCGGAAGAAACGCGGTCAGCGGCATGGCGCGCATGGGAGCGGCTACGGGGTTTATGAGTTCGAACAGCCAGCGGTAGCTGGACATCAGAATGCCAAGCGGGATGGCGACGACCGCGCACCAGAAAAACGCCTGGGCGATGCGCCACCAGCTCATGAATACGTTTCCGAGCAGATCGTATTCCGTCCACAACAATTTAAAGGATCGGATTACTCCGAGGGGCGTGGGCAACAGTGAAAAGTGCGGGCCTTCCCAGTAGGGCAACAAGATCCAGAGCAACACGATGGCGCCCCATGTGATAAACGGGGCGGCCCATCGGACCCACGGCGGCACATCTTTCCGAATGGTGAACCAATCGCTCATTGTTTCCTGTCGTCAGTTCTGAGAGCTAATTCTTAAGAGCTAGCTCGAAGGGTTGGCATAGACCTTGATGTCGGTGCGCCGATTCTTTTCGCGTCCTTCGGGGGTCGCATTGCTGTCAATCGGTTTGTCCGGACCATTGCCCGCCGTCCGCAGCCGCGCCGAAGGAAAACCATATTTTTGCATCAGGTAGTTCTTGACCTCGTCCGCCCGGGCGTGTGAGAGCTGAATGTTGTAAGCACGAGAACCGGTCGAGTCGGTATTGCCATCGATATCGACAATCGTGTTCTCATAGGCCCGCATGGTGCCGGCGAGTTCGTCGACAATGGCGCGCGAATCGAGGCTCATGGCAGAAGAATTGGGATCGAAGTAGATGGACCGATGTTGGGTCGCGATGGGAGTTGCTCCCCGGGGTGGCTCCTTGTATTCGATGGGCGCTTCGCTGGACGCCATGGAGAAGCTGTCGGCCAGCTTTTCGACGTAGCGGCGATCCAGACTCTCTTCCGGATTGAAGGTGTGTTTAATGATCATCGATTCTCGATACATGTCCTCGGCCATGCCCAGAATATTGGCATAATCGGAATTTGATCCGGCGGTACCCATGAACGAGCGGTTGTCGGCGTAATCCGCAAGCTTCACGCCACCGAGCATGGTCTTCGCCAGGTCGGATGGGATATTGAAATCTTTGACCGTCCCGATCAGGTTGTAGGCACGCTCGGGTTGGGTCTTGATGAATTCAACGCCTTCGAGCCAGCCTTGGGCAAACTTCAGCAAGGTTTGCGGATGCTTCGCGGAAAAGCTGTCACTCACCACCAGAATGTCGGCGATGAGACGGTTTGCTATCTTTGTGTCGTAGATCTTCTTCGATCCGGGACGCTTGGCAACCGCGTCGCTCATATCGGGATCCCAGGCCACGGCCGCGTCAACTTTTTCCTGGGCGAAAAGGGTCGCCGGCTCGATGCCATCCTTGGTGTGGATGGCCTGGTTGAAGATTTCATTCCGCTGCGCGGTGCTCAGGCCGGAGGTCTTGAGTCCATTCCACAGCAAGAAGTGCGACGGAGTGAAAGGAGCAAATGCCACTTTCTTACCCGCCAGATCCTCGATGCTGTTGATGCCTTGCTTGCCGATCACGCCATCGGCGCCGCGTGACCAGTCGACCATCAGGAAGGCGTGCGAACCGAATCCCTTTTCTTTAAACTGCGCGTAGTCTTTGGCGTAGACGTCCGCGGTCGTCAGCATCACGTCGACATTATCGGTTGCGAGCGCGGCGGCACCTTCGGTCCAATCGTCAATGATCTTGAACGAAACCTTGAGTCCTTTCTTGCCATAGATGGAGTCGGGAACTGTGTCGAGTCCGCCATTCGCCACCAGGCCGCCGACGCACCCGACCCACACG
>Ga0265314_10005031_pt1 | contig 12046 bp, 10 predicted proteins | sample 4126metaG_FD_203106 | JGI IMG/M metagenome (GOLD analysis project Ga0265314, IMG submission 203106) | Rhizosphere microbial communities from Carex aquatilis grown in University of Washington, Seatle, WA, United States - 4-1-26 metaG | ecosystem: Host-associated > Plants > Roots > Rhizosphere >... | reverse complement strand
ATTCGGCAGGCTTCAGCTTCTTGGCGCGCGCGCGTTCGGCAAGGTCGCGCATCTCGGCCGAGATGGCGGTGAGCGGTTTTGCCTCGGCGTTGCGCAGCACCGGCGTGATCAGGCCGCCCTCGAGCGCCACCGCGATGCCGATGTCGGACGATTTGAAGCGCAGGATGCGGTCTTCCGCCCACACCGCATTGGCCGCCGGCACGCGCTGCAGCGCCGCCGCCCAGGCCTTGATGATGAAATCGTTGAGCGAGAGCTTGAACGTGGGCGCGCCGTCCTTGCCCTTGGGGGCGGCGGCGTTCGCTTCCTCACGCATGGCGGCGAGCCGGCCGATGTCGATGTCGGCGGTGAGATAGAAGTGCGGCACCGTCTGCTTCGCCTCGACCAGCCGCTTGGCGATGGTCGCGCGCATGGAGTCGAGCGGCACTTCCTCGTAGGCGATGCCCTCGAACAGCGCCTTCACCTGTGCCGCGCTGGCGCCGGTCGCCATCGTGCCCCGCGCCGCGGGCGCGCTTTCGATGTCCTTGGCGACGATGCGGCCATGCGGGCCGGAGCCGGAGATGCGCGAGAGGTCGATGCCGCGCTCGGACGCGAGGCGCCGCGCCAGCGGCGTGGTGAAGGTGCCACCGGCCGTCTTGGCCGGCCCGAAATTGCGTTCGGGCGTGCGCACTTCATTCCAGGGATCGAGCGGCGTGGTGCGTGGCTTGGGCGCGGGAGTCGCAGCAACCCGCTCGTCCCCGCGCAAGCGGGGACCCAGGGATGCTGGGCTCTGGACCCCCGCGGGAGCCTGCACTCGGGCCGCGCTTTGCGCGGACCCGGGTGCGGGGGTGAGCGGAGCTTGTGTTGCCGGCGTCGCCACCTCGCCGGCGCCGGAAATCACCGCGACGACCGCGCCGACCTTGGCCACCTGCCCGACCTGGAAACGGATGTCGGAGAGGGTCCCGGCCGAAGTCGCCGGCACTTCCATCGAGGTCTTGTCGGTCTCGATCTCGAACAGGTTGTCGCCCGGCTTGACGGCGTCGCCGGCCTGCTTGAACCACTTCACGATCTTGCCTTCGGCGACGGTCTCGCCGAGCTGCGGCATCAGGACGTCCATTCCAAACTTCCTCAACCCGTGCCGTCATGCCCCGCGAAGGCGGGGCATCCAGCAATTCAAGCCCGAAGCGCTGGATCGCCCGCCTGCGCGGGCGATGACAGCTTTGGTTACCACACCACCGAGACGTACTGCGTCTCCTGGAATTCCTTCATGCCTTCCTGCGCGCCTTCGCGGCCGAGGCCCGACTGCTTGGTGCCGCCGAACGGCGCCGCCGGATCGGAGACGAGGCCACGGTTCAAGCCGATCATGCCGAAGTCGAGCTTCTCCGATACGCGCATGCCGCGCGACAGGTCCTTGGTAAAGAGATAGGCGACCAGGCCGTATTCGGTGTCGTTGGCGCGCTTGATCGCCTCGTCCTCGGTCTTGAAGGTCTGGATCGAAGCGACCGGCCCGAAGATTTCCTCGCTCAGCATCTTGGCGTCATTGGAAACGTTGGTAATCACGGTCGCCGGGTAGAAATAGCCCGGACCGTCCGGCGTCTTGCCGCCGGTGAGGATCTTAGCACCCTTGGACACCGCGTCCTCGACCAGCTCGATCACCTTGTCGCGGCCTTCCTTGTTGACCAGCGGCCCGACATTGACGCCATCGTCGAGGCCGTTGCCCATCTTCAGCGCCGACATCTTGCCGGTGAGCTTCTTGGCAAACTCGTCGTGCACCTTCTCATGCACATAGAAGCGGTTGGCGGCGGTGCAGGCCTCGCCCATGTTCCTCATTTTCGCGATCATGGCGCCTTCGACTGCCGCGTCTACATCGGCGTCATCGAACACAATGAACGGAGCGTTGCCACCGAGCTCCATCGACGGCTTGAGAACCTGGTCGGCCGCCTCGTGCAGGAGCTTGCGGCCGACTTCGGTCGAGCCGGTGAAGGAGAGCACGCGCACGCGGGGGTCATGCAGCATGGCGCTCACCACAGGACCGGAGCGGCGCGACGGCACCACGTTGACCACGCCGGCGGGCACGCCCGCCTCTTCCAGCGCCGGCATCAGCGCCAGCATGGTGAGCGGCGTATCGGACGCCGGCTTGAGCACCACCGGGCAGCCGGCGGCGAGCGCCGGGCCGATCTTGCGCGTGGCCATCGCGGCCGGGAAATTCCACGGCGTCACCAGCACGGCGATGCCGGCCGGCTTGTGCTGCGCCACGATGCGCGCGCCGGAAGCCGGCGCCATCGAGATCTGGCCGTTATTGCGCACGGCTTCCTCGGCGTACCAGCGGAAGAACTCGGCGGCGTAAGCAATCTCGCCGCGCGAATCGGACAGCGCCTTGCCGTTCTCCAGCGTGATCAGCTTGGCGAAACGCTCGGCGTCGCGCATGATCAGCTCATAGGCCTTGCGCAGGATTTCGGCGCGCTCGCGCGGCTTGCGGCCGGCCCAGCCTTCGAAGGCGGCCTGCGCGGCGTCGACCGCGGCGATAGCGTCCTCGACGGTCGCGCTGGCGACCGAAGCGATGGTCTTCTCGGTGGCCGGATCGGTCACGTCGAAGCGGCTGTTGTCGGACGACTTGCGCCACTTGCCGCCGATCCACAGGTCGGTCGGGACATTGGCGAGCAGATTTTCGTACATAGAGACTCTCCACTTGCTCCGCTCATTCCCGCGCAAGCGGGAATCCAGTTCTTGGCCCTGGGTCCCCGCTTGCGCGGGGACGAGCGGAAAAAATCAACTTCCGAGCGAACGCCTTACCGTCTCCGCAATGCGGTCCGGCGTCGGCAGCACGACGTCTTCCAGATTGTCGGCGGCCGGCAGCGGGATATGCGGCGTTGTGATTCTCACCGGCGGCCCGTCGAGGTCGTAGAATGCCTCGTCGGCTGCGATCGACACGATCTCGGCGCCCCAGCCGCACAGCCGCGGATTCTCCTCGACGGTGAACAGCCGATGCGTCCTGGCGACCGAGCCAAGGATGGTCTGCGTGTCGAGCGGCACCAGCGAGCGCACGTCGATCACTTCGGCGTCGATGCCGTGCTCGCTTTTAAGCTTCTCGGCCGCGGCCAGCGCGCGCGACACCATCAGCGCCAGCGCGATGATCGTGCAGTCCTTGCCCGGCCTGACGATCTTGGCGGTCCCGAGCGTGTCGACGATCTCGCCGTCCGGCACCTCGCCTTTGGTGGCGTAGAGCGACTTGTGCTCGAGGAAAATCACCGGGTCGGGATCGCGCACCGAGGCCGCCAGCAGGCCGATGACGTCGAGCGGCGTCGACGGCGCCACGACCTTGAGGCCGGGGATCATCATGCACCAGTTCTCGACGCTCTGTGAGTGCTGCGCGCCGAAGCGCGAGCCGGCTCCGTTGCCGGTGCGCACGACCAGCGGGCACTTGGTCTGCCCGTTGGACATATAGCGGCTCTTGGGGAATTCGTTGGCGATGTAGTCGAAGCAGACCGCGAAGAAATCCGAGAACATGATTTCCGCGATCGGCTTCAGGCCGGTCATCGCCGCGCCCATGGCGGCGCCGAGGATCGCCTGCTCGGAGATCGGCGTATCGCGCACACGCAAGGGCCCGAACTGCTCGTACAGCCCCACCGTCGCCTTGAACACGCCGCCGGCCTTGGCCACGTCCTCGCCGAGGAAGACCACGTCGGGATCGCGCGCCATTTCCTGCGCGATGCCGCGGATGACGGCATCGCGATAGCTCAGTTCCGCCATGCCCAGCCTCCATCGGCGTAGACGTCGGTGAAGATGATATCGAGCGGCGGGTTCGGCGCCGCCTTGCAGGCCTCGGTGGCGTCGTCGACTTCCTTGCGCACGCTGGCGTCGATTTCCTCGATGGCGGCATCGCTGACGCCGAACTGCTTCAGCCTTTCGCGGTAGATCTTGACCGGATCGCGCTGCTTCCACCGTTCCAGTTCGCCCTCGGGACGATACTTGGCCGGATCGGCGCGCGAATGACCGCTATGGCGATAGGTCAGGCACTCGATCAGCGACGGTCCGTCGCCGGCCCGCGCCTTGGCGAAGGCAGCCTGCGCGGTGCGATAGACCACGTCGGCATCGTTGCCATCGATCAGGATGCGCTCGAGGCCATAGGCCGACGCGCGGTCGGCGGCCGGATGCGGCACGGCGGTGACGTCGGCGATCGGCGTATATTCCATATAGAGATTGTTCTCGCACACAAACACGACCGGCAGCTTCCACACCACCGCGAAGTTCAGCGCTTCGTGGAAGGCGCCGATATTGGTGGTGCCATCGCCGAAGAAGCAGACCGAAACGTCCTTGTCGCCTTTGTACTGGGCGCGCCAGGCGGCGCCGCAGGCGATCGGCAGATGCGCGCCGATAATGGCGTAGGAGCCCATCACGCCGTGCTCTTCCGAGGTGAGATGCATCGAGCCGCCCTTGCCGCGCATCAGGCCGTTGTCGCGCTGCATCAGCTCGCCCAGCACCTTCTCGACCGGCACGCCGCGGGCCAAAGTGTGGGCATGGCCGCGGTAGGTGCAGAAGGAGAGGTCGCCCTTGACCATCGCCTCGGCAAAGCCGGCGGCGATCGCTTCCTGACCGAGGGACAGGTGACTGGTGCCCTTGACCAGGTTCTGCAGAAACAGATCGAATGCCCGCTGCTCGGCCTCGCGCAGGCGGACCTGCGAGCGGTAGAGGGCCAGGCGCTTCGCCTCGCCGATATCGTCGTTCAAGCCCGAGCCTGCCGGTCCCGGCGCCCGGTCCTTTATTGTCGACATGGATTATCCTCGAAAAACCCGATTTGCGGCGGGACCTTAGCCCCGAAGAATGCGCTGCCGCAACCTCTTGAGTCCCGGCAATTCGGCATGATCTGAGATCCATTTTAGCCCATCCGCTACTCGATCACCGCCCCGCCCGTCGTTGCCCTGCCCGTCCGCCGCTCCCGGTGCAGTAGATAGAGGCCGGAGGCGACCACCATCGACCCCCCGGCAATTGTCCAGGTATTGGGCAGGTGGTCGAACACGAGGTACCCGAGGATGACCACCCAGATGAGCTGCGTATAGACGAAGGGCGAGAGCACTGCCGCCGGCGCCAGCCGATGGCCGGCGATCAGGAAGAAATGCCCCGTGCTGCCGAGCACGCCGATGGCCATGAGCATCAGCGTGATCAGCCAACTCGACGGGGTCGTCCAGACGAAGGGGATGATCGGCAGCATGATCAGCGCGCCGATGAAGTTCGAATAGAACAGCGAGGTCTGGTCGCTGTCGACCTTCGAGACGATGCGAGTGATCACCGCGTAGAAGCCGTAGGCGATGGTCGCACCGAGCGACAACAGCGCTGCTGGGTGCACGCCGCCCAGTCCCGGGCGCGTAATCAGCAGCACGCCGGCGAAGCCGAAGCCGATCGCGCACCATCGCCGCCAGCCGATCCACTCGCCCAGCAGCGGCCCGGAGGCGATGGCGACGATGAACGGAAAAGTGAAGATGATCGACAGCACCTCGTCGAGCTGCATCCAGCGCAAGGCGAGAAAGTTGCCCGCGGTCGCCAGGAACAGCAGCACCGAACGGGTGAGCTGCAGCTTGAGCCGCGCGGTGCGCAGCAGGCGCGGATGCGTTACGGGATTGAACACGAACAGCGTGAGCACGAAGGCGAAGGTGTAGCGCGCCCAGGTCACCTGCATGGTGTCCATCTGGGTGTTGAGGTACTTCGCCGTGGTGTCGAGGCAGGCGAACAGCGTCACGGCGCCGCACATCAACGCGATGCCGATAAGGCGGTGGCGGCGCTGCTGGGCCTGATCCGGTGGTTTGCTGTTCGGCATGTCGGTGAATTTGAGTCGGAAGGGAACGCAGGTATAGTCGCTTTGCAAGGGACAGTGCAGCCTCCCCTTCAGATGGCAGCCATCCATCCAGGCGCTGGTCAATTCGGTTATGGTCGACGCATGGATGGCACCGTTCTCGCGGTTTTCCTCGTCAGCACATTTTTCGGCGGCCTGGTCAGCGGCATCGCCGGCTTTGCGCTCGGCCTCGTCGTGGCCGGCGTCTGGCTGCATTTCCTGAACCCCACGCAGACTGCGATCCTGATGGTCGGCTATGGCCTGATCACGCAGGGCTACGGCATCTGGAAGCTGCGCCACGCCCTGCATTGGCAGAAAGTGTTGCCCTACGTCGCCGGCGGCGCCATCGGCGTGCCCATTGGCACCGCGCTGCTCACTTATGCCGATCCGAACGCGCTGCGCATCGGCATCGGCGTGCTGCTGATCGTCTACAGCCTCTATGGCCTCGGCCGACCGGCGATCGTGCTGCGCCCCTCGGGTCTCGCCGTGCATGGCGGCGTCGGCATCCTCAACGGCATCCTCGGCGGGATGACCGGCTTAGCCGGCGTGATCGTCGCGGTCTGGTGTCAGTTGCAGGACTGGCCGAAAGACATGCAGCGCGCCGTCTATCAGCCGGCGCTGTTTGCCGTGCTGGCGATGAGCGCGATGTCGATGATTGTCGCCGGCGCGCTGACCGCCGAGATCGCAAAATTATACGTGCTGGGATTGCCGGTGCTGCTCGCCGGCGTGTGGTGCGGACTGCGGCTTTACGGAAGGCTGGACGACGCCGCTTTCCGCAAAGTGATCCTCGTGCTGCTGCTCATCTCCGGTTTGGCATTGATCCTGCCGATTCGTTGACTTAGTATTCGCAGCGTGGGGCAAGCGGCGGTCGCCCCGTATCCCAAGGCTTGCGAGCCCAAAGCTTGCGATCCCAAGCACCGTCTCCTTCGTTTGCGGAGGGGACTGAATGCTGTCTGCAAGCTAGCAACTCCCTCGACAATGCAAGACGTTTGGGGACCAAGCCGCCTCCCCATGAGATGACCATTCATCCAAGCGCTGCGCCCTTTCTCTTCGGGAGCGACCGCTATGGATGCAATGACTTTGGTGCTTTTTCTCACGGCAACGTTTTTCGGCGGCTTGACCAGCGGCCTGACCGGCTTTGCCGCCGGGCTCGTCGTGTCGGGCGTCTGGCTGCACATCATCACGCCGCTGCAAACGGCGGTGCTGATCGCGGCTTACGGGATGGTCAATCAAGGTTATGGAATCTGGAAGGTGCGCCACGCGCTGGTGTGGCGACGCATTTTGCCCTTCGTCGTCGGCGGCGCCGTCGGCGTACCGCTTGGCGCTTATCTCGTGACCTACCTCAACCCCGCGCACCTGCGCACCGGCGTCGGCGTCCTGCTGATCGTCTACGCCACTTACAATCTGGCCAAGCCGAGCTTCACGCCGGTCAAATCCAGCGCGGCGATCGATACGGGGATCGGCGTGCTGAACGGACTGCTCGGCGGTCTCACCGGTCTCGGCGGGGTCATCAGCACGATCTGGGTCCAGCTCGGTGGCGGCCCCAAGGATGCACAGCGCGCGGTTTTTCAGCCCGTGCTGTTCCTCACCATGACGATGACCACGCTGACCTTCGCCGCGTCCGGTCATCTGTTCAACGCCGACATCGTCAAGCTTTTCCTGATGGGATTGCCGGCGTTGCTGCTGGGACTGTGGGTCGGCGTCAAGCTCTACGGTCGACTCGACGATGCGGCGTTTCGCAAAGCCGTTCTCATCTTGCTGCTGATATCCGGATTGTCGCTGGTCGTGCCGGTATTCTTCCTTTGAAGACTTGCCCGCGATAATTCGCTGCGTTAGACATTCTCAGTGGGGCCAATGGCGGTCGCCCCGCGCTTCTCAAGGCTCAGGAGCCCAAGCACCGTCTCCTTCGTTCACGGAGGGGACCTATGCTGTCTCCAAGCTATTCGATCTCACCGAACGATCTTTGGAAAGCGATTGGGTCGCCGCTTGCGCCGCAAATCGTCGACGTGCGCCGGCACGATGTTTACACGCACTCGCCGCACCTGCTGCCGGGCGCGATCCGGCGAGAGGCGGGGAATGGGCTGCACTGGTCGGCCGATCTCGATCGGTCACGGCCGGTGGTCGTCACCTGCAAGGCGGGGCATGAGCTCAGCCAGATGACGACGGCGCATTTGCGCGCGGCAGGCTTCGACGCGCGGGTGCTGGAAGGTGGCTACGCCGGCTGGGAAAAGGCCGGGTTGCCGTTCGTGGCCAAGCCGCAACTCGAACGCCTCGCCCGCTCTTCGCCGAGCGTGTGGGTCACCCGTCGGCGGCCGAAGATCGACCGCATCGCCTGCCCCTGGCTGATCCGCCGCTTTCTCGATCCACAGGCGCGCATCCTGTTCGTCGATCCCCACGACGTGGCAAATGTCGCGCGCGAAAGCGGAGCGGTGCCGTTCGACATCGCCGACGTGGAATTGAGCCATGTCGGAGAAAGGTGCAGCTTCGACACCATGCTCGCGCTGTTCGGATTGGAGGGCGAGCCCTCGCTGGCGCGGCTCGCGCTGATCGTGCGCGGGGCCGACACGGCGCGGCCGGATATCGCGCCGGAGGCGGCCGGTCTGCACGCGATTTCGCTCGGCCTGTCGGCGCTTGCCGGCGACGACGACCATGCCCTGCTCGACCGCGGATTCTTGATCTACGATGCTCTGTTTGCCTGGCTGCGATTCGCCGGCCAGGAACGTCACAATTGGCCCGCAAAAACCGCATGAAAAATTCTGACGAAAAACCGAGCTTCTCCGAGGCCTTCATGGTCTGGCTGAAGATCGGCTGCATCAATTTCGGCGGCCCGGCGGCGCAGATCGCGATGATGCACCGCATCGCCGTCGACGAGAAAAAATGGGTCGACGAGGCGCGTTTCCTGCACGCGCTCAATTTCTGCATGCTGCTGCCGGGCCCGGAGGCGCAGAAGCTCGCCACTTATCTCGGCTGGCTGCTGCACGGGGTGCGCGGCGGGCTCGCCGCCGGCATCCTGTTCGTACTGCCGGGCGCCTTCGTCATGCTGGGCCTGAGCCTGCTTTACGCGCTCGGACGCGGCGTGTCGGTCATCGACGGCGCGCTGTTCGGCATCAAGGCCGCGGTGCTGGTGATCGTGATCGAGGCGCTGCTGCGCATCGGCAAGCGTGCGCTCAAGACCAACCTGCTGCTCGCTTTGGCGGGCATGGCCTTCATCGGCATCTTCTTCCTGGCGTTGCCGTTTCCGGTGATCGTGGGGGCGGCGGCGCTCGCCGGCTACCTGATCGCGCGCCAATCGCCCGAGCAGCTCGGCCTCTCCGCCAAGACCGAAGCCGTGCCGCCGCCGGCGCAACACCGCTGGCGGCATTTCGCCATCGCCTCGCTGGTCGGGCTGGTGGCATGGTGGGCGCCGATCGGGCTCGCCGCGCTGGTGCTCGGACCGGACCACGTGCTGGTGAGCATCGGCATGTTCTTCTCCAAGCTCGCGGTGGTGAGCTTCGGCGGCGCCTACGCGTTGCTCGCCTACATGGCGCAGCAGGCGGTCGAGACCTATGGTTGGATGACCGCCCCGGAAATGGTCGACGGGCTCGGCCTCGCCGAAACCACGCCGGGACCGCTCATTCTGGTGACGCAGTTCGTCGGATTCCTCGCCGCGTTCCGCGAGGCGGCGCCTTTCTCGCCGGTAACCGCCGGCGTGCTCGGCGCGGCGATGACCACCTGGGTCACCTTCACGCCGTCGATGCTGTGGATCTTCGCCGGCGCGCCTTTCGTCGAGCGGCTGCGCGCAAACCGCAACCTGTCCGGCGCGCTCGCGGCCATCACCGCCGCGGTGGTCGGTGTCATCCTCAATCTATCGGTCTGGTTCGCGCTGCATGTGCTGTTCGGCAAGGTGACTGAAATGCACGCCGGCCCGCTGCGCTGGTACGCCTTCGATCCGCTGGCGCTCGACGCGCGCGCCGCCGTGCTCGCAGTCGTCGCCGCGTTGCTGGCCTTCAAGCTGCACCGCAGCCTGATCGAAGTCGTGGTGATGATGGCGGCGCTCGGCGCGATGATGCAGTACGTGCTTTAATTCTGGCGCATGATCTAATCCGAAAACCGGTACCCACTTTTCGGGATCATGCGCTAGATTTCGCGCTGCAGCGCGCTCTCGTGCCAGCGGCGCAGCACGAGATGCGATAGCCCCGCCAGCAGGAAGTAGATCGCCACGCCCGCGATCGACAGCAGCAGCAGCGCCGCGAACATGCGCGGAATGTTGAGCCGGTAGCCCGACTCGGCGATGCGGTAGGCGAGGCCGGAACCGGCGCCGGCCGAGCCCGCCGCGATTTCCGCGACCACCGCGCCGATCAGCGACAGCCCGCCGGCGATGCGTAAGCCCGCGAGCATCTGCGGCAGCGCCGCCGGCAGCTTCAAATACCATAAGACTTGCCAGCGCGAGGCTTTGTACAGTTCGAAAAGCGCCAGCAGATTGTGGTCGACCGAATTCAGTCCGAGCGTGGTGTTGGCCAGCACCGGGAAGAACGCCACGATCCAGGCGCAGGCGAGCACCGCCAGCGGTTGCGGCAGATAGATCAGCAGCAGCGGCGCGACGGCGACGATCGGCGTCACCTGCAGCACCACGGCAAAGGGATAAAGCGAACGCTCCACCGGCCGCCACAGATTGAACACGACGCCGAGCACGATGCCGCCGACGGCCGCCAGCACGAAGGCCTCGCAGGTGATAGCGAGCGTCACCAGCAGCGAGCCGAACAGCAGCGAGGCGTCCGCCACCAGCGTCGCCAATACGAGGCTCGGCGCCGGCACCACATAGACCGGAATGTTGGCGGCGCGCACGGCCGCCTCCCAGAGGATCAGCAGAAGGCCGAGCGTGAGCAGCGGCGCGAGAATGGATTTGAACCGCTCGCTCATGCGGCCGCTCCCGTCGCCCGTTCGAGCGCCTCGGACACGGTGCGGCAATAGCCGGCATATTCGGCCGACGTGCGGAAGCGCTCGTCGCGCGGATAGGGCGCCTCGATCGGCACCTCGGCAAACAGGCGGCCGGGGCGCGGCGTCATCACCAGGATGCGCTGCGACAGGTAGACCGACTCGAATACCGAGTGCGTGACGAATACCACCGTCTGCCGCAGCTCCCGCCACAGCCTCAGCAAATCGTTGTTGAGCTTGAAGCGGGTGATTTCGTCGAGCGCCGCGAAAGGCTCGTCCATGAGCAGCAGTTGCGGCTCGGTCACCAGCGCACGCGCGATGGAGACGCGCATGCGCATGCCGCCGGAGAGCTCACGTGGATAACTCCGCGCGAAGTCGGCGAGCCCGACACGGCGCAGCGCCTGCGCCACCGCGGCATCCGCGTTCCCCGCGTGCGCCAGCGTGAGCGGCAGCCGCACGTTGGCGGCGACGTCCGCCCATGGCATCAGCGTCGGCTCCTGGAACACAAAGCCGACGCGGCCGGCCGCCGGTTCGATCCCTTCCACCGTGCCGCCGCTGGGGGCGCTCAGGCCCGCGACGATGCGCAACGCGGTCGACTTGCCGCAGCCGGACGGCCCCAGCAGCGATATGAACTCGCCATCGCGCACCGACAGATCGAACCCATCCAACGCGCGCACGCTATTGGCGAACGTCTTGCCGACGTTGCGCAGGGAAACGACGGTAATCTTGTCTGGAGAAGGCTGCGCCATTTGCTCCGTCATGCCCGGCCTTGTGCCGGGCATCCACGCCTTGCTTGATGCGAAACAGTAAAGACGTGGATGGCCGGGACAAGCCCGGCCATGACAAAATTATTTCGGCCTGAGCTCGATGCCGACGCTCTTGTTGACGAACTGCAGCGTGTAGGCGCGCGTGTAGGCGATCCCGCTTTTCACCACGCCGGCGCGCACCATCTTGTCGAAAAAGCTCTTCCAGTGCGCGTCGCTCATCGCGCCGATGCCGAGCTTCAAGGCGTCGCCGGAATCGACGATGCCGTACTCCTTCATCTTGGCGATGGAAAAGCTAAGCAGCGCGTCGGTCATTTCCGGGTTCTGCTTCTTGATGAGGTCGTTGCCCGGCCGGCTGTCGCCGTAAAGATAGTGGTACCAGCCGATCGCCGAGGCATCGACAAAGCGCTGCACCAAGTCGGGCCGCTTCTCGACCAGATCGCGCCGCGTCTCGATCAGCGTCGAGTAGGCGTCGAAGCCGTAATCGGCGAGCAGGAACACCTTCGGTTTGAAGCCCGCCTGTTGCTCGACCGCGAACGGTTCGGAGGTGACATAGCCCTGCATC
>Ga0265314_10005030_pt1 | contig 12046 bp, 7 predicted proteins | sample 4126metaG_FD_203106 | JGI IMG/M metagenome (GOLD analysis project Ga0265314, IMG submission 203106) | Rhizosphere microbial communities from Carex aquatilis grown in University of Washington, Seatle, WA, United States - 4-1-26 metaG | ecosystem: Host-associated > Plants > Roots > Rhizosphere >... | reverse complement strand
ATCAATAAAGAGCATCCGATCAAGAACCTGCGCTGGGCGCTGGCGCACGTGAACCAGATCAATGCGTCGCAGCTAGAGCGGATGAAGAAGCTGGGAATGTACGCGGCGGTGCACCCGTGGGCGGTGATCAATGGCGGGATCATGCATGAAGGCTTTGGGGATGGAGCCTACGATATGCCGCCGCTGGCCACGATTCAAAACAGCGGGATCATGTGGGGACTGGGGACCGACGGGACGGCAGCCAATCAGACGCTGCCCTTCACGACGCTGTCGTTCGCTGTCACGGGAAAAATGGCGGGCGGCACGAAGGTGATCCGGCAGACCATCAGCCGCGAGGACGCGCTGATCGCGCACACGCGCAAGAACGCATTCTTCGTTTTTCAGGAGAACAACCTGGGGTCGATCCAGGCGGGCAAACTGGCGGACCTGGTGGTGCTCGATCGCGACTACCTGACGATTCCGGCGGACCAGATCAAGGACATCAAGCCGGTGATGACCGTGGTCGGCGGCAGGATCGTCTACCAATCCCAATGACGGTTTACTTCTTAGTCAGGTATGCCTGATAATCTTCTTCGCTGATGTAGGTGACGTTGACCCAGGCGTGCGCCATTTCATCCACGGTGCGATCGCCCCAGCCGACCCACTGATCGGGATCCGGATTGTTCTTGTTGTTCGTGGTGTTGTCGTGCCAGGCGACGGTGTGAATGATGGTGCCCTTGGGCAGCACTGGCGCCGCATCGTCCGCATAGATGTAGTTGGTCATCCAGTTAAACGCAAAATGATCCACGTAACTGAGCGTGCGCTTGGAACCGTCCGGTAGGATCGCTTCGAGCAGCATGGCTTTGCCGCGCAGATGCATATGCGGCTGGAAATTTTCGAGGCGCGCCGGAGCTGGCAGTGTCTGGTAGCCCTCGGTTTCCGCCACCGAATTCGGCGGGATGTCGAGCGTACCGAATGCGGCGCTTCCCGGCGTGGCGGGAAATGCGGTGAGGAAGGTTCGATATTTCGGTTCCTGACCCTTCGGATAAAGATACACAGCAAGTTCGACGTGATCGCGGATCTCTTCGCCCGTGGCGTGATAATGCATCTCCCACCAGATGCGCGAGCCCGGGACGAGCAGCTTTCCGGTGTTGGGACGGTAGATGTCGTAGTTTTTATTGACGGCCCATTCCATCAGCAGTCCCTGCGTGACGATTCCGGTGTTGGTTCCCGGCTCCTCCTGCTGGAGGAAGGCGAGGGCGTGATGCGTAATCCTGCGCCCGGAGGCGGTCGCGGGCCGCATTTCTACGGCGCGAACCCAGCGCGGCTCGGTGATCGGGATCTGCGTGAGCGGCTTGAACCAAACATCCTGGCCCTTGGCGGGCATCGTGTAGGGATCGGAACTAAGAACAAAATCCGGTTGGCCGAATTGTTGCGAGAGCTGCCAGCCGTCTTCTTTCGGCCAAACTTTGGCGGGAGGCATATCTTTGGGATCGCCTAAAGGCGCACCAGCGTCGACCCAGCGGGCGATGGTCGAGATCTGGGCATCGGTCAGGGAAATATCGTTCTGGAAATGCTGAATGCCGACGGTCTTGTCGAGATGCCAGGGCGGCATGCTGCGCGCGACCACGCGCTGCTTGATGGATTTTGCCCAAGGACGAGTTTCATCGTAGGTGACCAGCGACATCGGCGCCATGGAACCGGCGCGGTGGCAACTCTGACATTTTTCCTGAAGGATGGGAGCGACGTCCTTGGTGAAAGTGGCGGGCGGTGGGGTCAGCTCGGCAGCGCTCGCGATGGCCAATGTCCCCAGAATTCCTAGTAAAATGCGGGTGGTCATTGGTTTCGGCATTGGTTTCATGATTGGTTTCATGATTGGTTTCACCTCTAACCTGTCGCTCGGTAGGAAGTTTATCGGTTATGGATGAACAAAGTCAAACCGGGAACCGCTTGCGGGCAGGCGGTGTCTTCATGGGGATGGACCTTGACGGCGAGCGTTATCTGAACCGCATCGTCGTGATGCTCGGCCTGCTCGCGACTGGCTGGTTCCTCTGGACAGATTCGATTGGGCCGCGGATTGGGCGCGCACCCATGGACCTGCTGATCGGACGCGCGATCGGGCAGGTTCTGCTCGCAGGTGTGTGCGGCGCGGGGATCGCGATGTGCGTTTACCTGACCGTTTTGTGGACGGGCCGCGGACGCGCTCGAAATCCGCTTCGCTCCGCCCTCATCGCGACGTGGTACCTGTCGGCGATGATTCTGATGTTTGCTCTTACGCCCCTATCGGTTACGGCTGGCGCAGTGCTGGTGTTCGCAACTACGCGCGTGATAGTCGCGCGGTGGGATCGAAATCGTGCCCCGTTGCCGGTATCTGTCAGCCCTCTGCTTTTGAAACGGCTGACAGTGGCGCTGGTGTGCTCGGTCGCGATTCATTTCGGTGTGGCGGCGTACGCGCGAGGCTCGACCGTACTCGCCGCCGTTCTGTTTGCCGGGATCATCGCGATGCTGACGTCGCTCGCCATGGTGGTGGGCGCTTACGCGCCAGCGAAGCCGGCCAGATTATCGCATTCCGCTCTGGGCCTGCTGCTGATCGTGCTGCTGACGATCGGCATGAGGATCGCCAATCGCAGCGGCGGCGGTGGTGCGGGGTTCGAAGACGCCGGAGGCGACGGCAGTCCTGTCGCTGAGGAGAGTTTTCCGGGAGTGATTCTGCTGCGTGAGTTGGAAAAGAATGCGGTCCTCATCGCGCCGAATCTGAAGCGGGGCGGGGGAGCGAAAGGAAGCGGACTTTTCAACGCCGAAAAACCGGCGAGGTTGACTCAACCCATGGATGTGACGTTCTCGGGTGAATATTGGATGTTCCTGCCTCGTTACCGGCGCCCGCCGCCAAAATCGCTGGTCGAGAGAGGGAGTCCGTCCACGCTATCGTTCAGCACGAACGGCGGCCCCATGGTGATGGAAGCTCATCAGCCCTTGGACGAATACATCGATCCGGCGAGCTGTGCCGCGATCCAACTGGTGGTTACGGGCCCGGCCACGCAGAGCCTGCTGGTATTTCAGCTTTTCCTGGTGGATACGGAAAACGCGGACCCAAGGGGTGGGGAGGACTTAGGATTTCAGTACGTCCGGGGCAACCCTGCGACGAACGATCGCGAGACGTTGACCTTTTCGGTTCCCCCGGTCCCTCGATTGAAACGCTTCAACGAAATCAAGATGGCTTTCCGGCAGCCCGGCGTGATGAACAAAAGCATCAAGATCGAGGTCGAGAAGATGACGATCGTACCCCGGTGAGGGCGTCAGCCCTTCAAGAACGCCTGCAACTCCGCCAGAGTTTCCTTGGGAGCGCTTTCCTGAAGGTTGTGGCTACCGTCGACAGCCTTACCGCTGACTTTGGTGCCTTCTTCCTTCCAGATGCCCAGGACATCGTCGAACAGGCGCGGATAAAGGCCACGGCCCGCCCACAGCACGAGCAGGGGGCTGGTAATCTTCTTCCCGGCCTTAATGTCGGCGTGATCGATGGTCAGATCGACGGATGCCGAGGCGCGATAGTCCTCGCACATGCAGTGCTCCATCTCGAATTTCACGCGGTGGCGTGAGTACTCGCGCTGAGCATCGTCGGTGAATCCCCTCTCCGCCTGGCGTTTGGCGGCGGCGACCAGGTCGTTTTCGGGGCCGGGCGCCGGCAACAGATAACTGAACCAATGCGGGTAGCCGCGCGCGAATTCGAGCGTGACGTGGGAGTAGAGATAGTGGGCCGGGACGATATCGAGCACCGCTAGCTTTGTGACGCGGTCCGGATGATCGATCGCCATTCTTCGTCCGACGCGGGCGCCGCGGTCGTGCCCGACCATGCGGAACTGGCGGAAGCCCAAGTGTTCCATGACCTCGACGCCATCGAGCGCCATGGGACGCTTGGATTGTTGGGAATGATCCGGCTTGTCGGCGGGCTTGCTGGAATCGCCGTAGCCACGCAGGTCGCACATCACGAGCGTGTAGTCCTTAGCCAGATCCGGAGCAATGAGGCGCCATGTGATGAGCGAATCCGGAGCACCGTGGAACAGGAGCAGCGGCGGGCCCGAGCCCCCGATCACAGCGTTGATTTCGGCGCCCGAAGTTTGGATGCGCTCATTGCGGAAACCCGCCGGGTAAAACTTCTTCCACGCCGAGGTATCCTCCGCAGCGGCAGCATCCTGCGCCAGTGCCCGGGTACCGGAGGCCAGCGCGGCTGCGCCGGCTACCAGGGCAGTATTCTGCAACAAACTTCTTCGCGAAGTTTTTTCAGACATGAATCGGATTCTCCCTTTAGACCGCGATTGCTTCCATGTAGACTGTAATCGCTTCCAACTAGACTGTGATCGCTTCCAGCTTTAGCGGACCCGTGCTGTCGCCCATCTTCTCGATCGGCACGCCAGCTTTGTCCAGGATAGCCACAAGGAGATTCGCCATGGGCGTGTCCATCTTGTAGTCCAGATGATAACCCGTCTTGAATTTGCCGCCGAGTTTGCCGGCCAGAAGCACCGGCATATCGGAGTGGCGGTGCAGGTTCCCGTTGCCCATGCCGCTGCCGTACATGATGAGGCTGTGATCGAGCAGCGAGCCATCGCCGTCCGGAGTGGCCGCCATCTTCTCGAGCAGGTAACCCAGCATCTGAACGTGATAGGTGTCGATGCGGGCTTTCTGCGACATCAGTTCCGCGTCGTCACGATGATGCGAGATCAGGTGATGCTGCCCGGGGATACCGATCATCGGGTAGGTGCGGCCGCTGAGCTCGCGCGCCAGGATCATGCTGAAGACGCGGGTCAGATCGGCACGATACGCCATGATCTGGAGATCGAACATCAGCTTGGTGTGCTCTTCGAAACTGTCCGGAATTCCGACGGGGCGGTCGGGCAATTCGAAATTCTGCGCGGTCTTGGTTTCGGTGCCCTGAATGCGCTGTTCGAGATCACGAACCGAATCCAGATACTCGCCTAGCTTGGACCGGTCGCTGTTGCCGAGGCTGCTCGCCAGGCCGCTGGCTTCTTCCATGACTGAATCAAGAATGCTGCCGGCCTTCTTGGTACGCGCGGCACGCTGCGCGGCGGAACCGCCGTCGCCGAAGAGACGCTCGAATATGACCCGAGGCTGATTCTCAGGCAAGTTCGGCGTGGTCGGATTACGCCAGGAAACCGTGTTGACGTAGAAGCAGTCGCCCGAATCGCAGGAGCCCGCCGAAGCCGAGTCGACGGTCATCTCGATCGAGGGGACTTGCGAGTTCTTGCCGAGCGTTTGCGCGGCCAGCTGGTCCGCGGTGGTCGCGAGTTTCACCTCAACACCGGGTCGGGTACGATCGTACGCGTGAACGCCGGTCAACCAGGCGGCCGAAGCGCGGGTGTGATCGCCGCTGCCGTCGCCCTTGGTGTCGGCTTCCAGGTGCGACAGACCGGTGAGAATGTTGAACTGGCCATTCAGTTTTTCGAGAGGCTTGAGGTTGGGCGTCAACTCGAAGCCCTGGCCGAGAGTGGTGGGCTTCCACTGGCTCCAAATCACGCCGTGCGAAACGTAGACCCATCCGAGTCGCGGTATCGGCGTGGTGGCGGCCGAAAGCGCGGGCATCATGGAATCCAGCATGGGCAATGCCAGCGAGGCTCCCAAACCCTTCAGCATCGTCCTGCGGTCCAGCTTCTTCTTAGTGATGAACGTCATGGGTTCTTCCTCTCAGTTCTTGGCGTCAAGCTTCACTTCGGCCTTCACGGTTCGCATTTGAAATGGGGCGCTCTTGACCACGCCCAACACCAGCGAGTCGAACTTGTAGTCGCCCGGGGCGGCATCGCGGACGATCTTGCGCACGGCCGGCGCGTCGAAATACTGCACGTTGCGCCCGATGCCGTACATCAGAAGTTTCTGCGTCATCGCGCCGACGAATCTCTGGGGATCGTTGAGAAGCAGTTGCTTCACGCCAGCCAGGCCGTCGACGACAGTCCCGTCCGCCAGCTTGCTATTGACGTCGATGGCGTTGGTGCCGTCATGATCGCGCCACTTGCCGATGGCGTCGAAATTCTCCAACGCGAATCCGATGGGATCCATGCGGGCGTGGCAATTCGCACAAGCCGGATCGGTCCGATGCTGGGCCATCGCTTCGCGAAGGGAAATCTGTTCGCCGGATTTCGCGTTTTCGGTCTTGAGGGACGGAACGTTGGCAGGAGGAGGCGGCGGTGCGGCCGCCAGCAGATTCTCCAGAATGTATTTGCCGCGCAGGACCGGCGAGGTACGCGTCGAGTACGAGGTCAGCAGCAGAATGCCGCCCTGGCCGAGAAGTCCGCCGCGAGGACTGTCTTGCGGGAAGGTGACGCGCTGAAATTCGGCTCCGCGAATGTTGGGGATGCCGTAATGCTTGGCCAGCCGTTCGTTGACGAAGGTGTATTTGGCGGTCAGCAACTCCAGCACGCTGCGGTTTTCGCGCAGGATGCTATCGAGGAACAGATCGGTTTCTTTTTCGAAGGACGCCCGCAGGCCCTCATCGAAATCGCGGAACACGAACAGGTCGGGAGCCTTCAGGTCCACGTCGCGCAGGTACAGCCACTGAGCAGCGAAGTTGTCGACCATCGATTCAGAGCGCGGGTCGGCGAGCATGCGCTTGACCTGTTGCTCCAAAACGTCAGGCTGCTTCAGCTTGCCAGCGGCGGCGACGTTCAAAAGCTCGTCGTCGGGTATGCTGCTCCACAGGAAGAACGAGAGTCGCGAGGCCAGTTCCAGATCGCTGACGGTGTGAACCGATCCTGGCGCAGCTCCGGCCGGATCGCGCTCGATGCGATAGAGGAATTGCGGGCTGACCAGAAGGCGCTCGAGAGCGCGCTGAATGCCGAGATCGAAGTCGCGTTCTTTCCGGCCGTTGTCGTAAAACGTGAGCAGCGTCGCGATGTCTGTGTCCGTCACGGGGCGACGATAAGCCCGGCGCGCGAGGGTCGACAGGATCTGCTTGGCGCAAGCCGGCTCAGCCGCTGCGTTCGCGGGGCGGCAAGTGAAGATTCGCTGACGGCTGGGCGTATCGCCTGGACCGGTTCCGTTATAGGGCCCACGAATGGTGACCGAGGCGATGGCAGGCTGCGTTCCGCGGCTGCGCTGGCGAGGGTGTAAGGTCGCTTCGTCGAGCGCTTCGGTTTTCTGAACGAACGTGACGCCGATCAGCCGGGGTCCGGCTTTCACGGCGATGCGGAAATTGGTGGGGTTGGCACCGCCTCGTCCTCCTCGGCCTCCACCAGCAGCGGCAGGACCAGGGCCACCAGGACCACGACCACCAGGGCCAGCGCCAGGACCTGGACCAGCAGCATCAGCACCAGGACCAGGGCCAAGACCAGCGGCTGCGCGCCCGCCTCGGCCGGCGTTGCCCCCGATTGTGACGAGCTGCTTGCGCTCACCGTCGACCGTGACTTCCAGCTGGTGCTGATCGCGAGCTGCGCCCGCCAGTTCGACGTTGATTTCGTATTCGCCATCCAGCGGGAAATAGCTGCGGATGGCAGTTCCACCGCGCGTCCCGAAGGCCAGATCGTCCACTTGCGAGTCCTGCGGCCCTTCGAGCGGCGTACGGTAGATGTTCACCATAACCGGCATCGCAGGATCGCCGACGGCAAGACGGCTGATCTTCGTGGACGCGTCCAGGTAACGCTCCATGGTCGCCGGAGAAACGTACAGCAGGTCGGCGATGTTGTCGAAGCCGCTCGACGCATTGTCGGACGGCAGCAGGAGCGTGTAGTCCATCTCCTTGGGAAGGTCGTCGATCGCGAGAAGGTCGTGGATGGCGTTGTGATATTCGGTGCGGGTCAGCCGGTGCAGAGTGGGCAGGTCGCCAGGATTCGGCTTAGCATTCGCGGCGCGGTCGAGCTCGGTTTCGAGGTACGACGCGACCCGGTCATAAGTGGCGGCGTCCGGGCGCGGCATCGGAACGGGCGGCATGGATTTCGCACGAAGCTGTTTGATGGCTCGTTCCCAGGTTTCGGCGTTATTCGCGACCTGATTGAGAGATGCGGGATCGAGGACTACGCCGCCGGTTTTGAGTGCAGCGCTGTGGCATCCGACGCAATATTGCTTGATTGTCGCGCTGGCGGCGGCGCTCGCAGCCTGCGTATTTTGCTGGGGAGTGGGGGTCTGCGTTTGCCCGGCGGTGCTAAGCAGCAGCACTCCAAGGATTCCGCTCGCAGTCAGCCACTTCACGTTCCCTATCCGAAGCATTTTTCGAAGCATTCTACGATCTATCTACCTGCTATCTATCCGGTGACAATTATACAGCTTTTTGACCCCCAATTGGCGGCCCGGATGGTCGTTGTATGCAAGGCGCGGCCAGCCGACGGAATGTTACCTATCGACCGGTTTTTTTAAAACGCCCGTCGGGCGCAGGAAGGCCTTGTTTACAGCCATGTCCTGGGGTAGAATTGAGCCCGGACACCTCTTATATGACACGTTCGATCCAATGGCTGGTGGCAGGTTCGATGTTGCTGACGGGAGCGCTTTCGCTGAGCGCGGCGGCGGAAACGGCGCTGATTGAGGCCGTAAAGCGCGGCGACACTGGCGGCGTCAAAGCATTGCTGGCCAAGAAGGCCGACGTGAATGCCCCGGGCGTGGACACTTCCACTCCGCTCGATTGGGCGGTTAAGGCCAACAATCTGGAGATCGTCAACCTGTTGATCGATGCGGGCGCGAATGTGAACGCCGAGACTCGCTACAAGATTACGCCGATGTCGCTCGCATGCACGAACGGGAATGCGGCGATCATCGAGCGGCTGCTGAAGGCCGGCGTCGACGCGAACAGCACTTCGGAAGAAGGCCAGACCGCGCTGATGACGGCGGCACTGAACGGCAAGGTCGACGCGATCAAGATGCTGCTGAGCCACGGCGCGAAGGTGAATGCGACCGAACCCTACAAAGGCCAGACGGCATTGATGTGGGCGGCGGGTGAAGGAAATGCCGATGCCGCGGCCATGCTGATCGAGTTCGGCGGCGACGTGAAGGCCAAATCCAAAGCTGGATTTACGCCGCTGTTGTTCGCGGTGATGAACAACCAGATCCCCGCTGTGAAGGTCCTGGTGGAGCACGGCGCGAACGTCGACGACAGGGCGATCGACGGCAGCACGACGCTGAACATGGCGATCATCAACGCCTATTACGACATGGCATCTACACTTCTGGACCTGGGCGCGAATCCGAACGTGCAGGATCTCAACGGAACGCCGCTGCACTCGCTGGTGTGGATGCGCAAGCCGGGTACGTCGTGGGAAGCGGCCGCCACGGCGACCGATCCGATCACCGTTCCTCGTCCCAGCGGGCAAAGAATGACCGACCTGCAGCTAGCCAAGAGGCTGCTCGAAAAGGGCGCGGATCCGAACGCCAAGATCGCCTGGAAGGAAATGCGGATGGACAAGGGTCTGGGCACGACGAAGAATCCGCCCAACATTAACCTTGGGCGGCACTACATGAGCTTCGTCGGATCGACGCCGTTTTACAACGCCGCGCGGAACGGCGACCCTGCGATGATGAAGCTGCTGGTCGCAAACGGCGCGGATCCGAAGATGGCGACGCCCCTGGGCCTCACACCGTTGATGGCGGCTGCCTGCATCGACTACTACGAAGGCGAAACGCCTGGCCCGCTGACGGGAGTTTCCGAAACAGAGCGCCTGGAAGCCGTGAAGCTCGCCGTCGAACTGGGGAACGATCTCAACGCCAAGACCCACCTGGGCGACTTTCCGCTGGTGGGCACATCGGAATCCATGCTCGCGCACTATCCGGACAACTTTAACGATCTGGCGGATCTCGGCACGGGCGACGCGCGCTGGGATGGCTTTACAGCCTTGCACGGAGCAGTGCTGTGCAACCAGCCTTCGATCCTGCAATACCTGTTGGCTAAGGGCGCGGACCCGACCATCAAGAGCAGGCTCGGCTGGACGCCCTACACGCTGACTCAGGGCATCTTCATGGCGAATTCGAAGAAAGAATTCCCGGCGGCCGCGCAGATCCTCAAAAAGGCGCTGGCCGAGAAGGGCCAGACCGTCGCCAGCCGCGAATAGTTAATATTTCGCTGCCCAATCGCGCTCGAAGCGAAAGACTTCTTTCGCTGGAGGCAGAGGCGCCTGCGTCTCGATCCAACGCACCGGTTCGGCACCCACGTTCTCGAAGCCGTGGATACAGCCGACGCTGGTCCAAATCACATCGCCGGGGCCTAGATCGTACGTCTTTCCATCGGCCGTAGCGCGAACGCGCCCGCTGACGATCAAGTAGGATTCCTCGAAGGTGTGATCGTGCGGATCGATCTTCGCGCCCGGCATGTACTGGATCAGAAATAGCGACTGATGGATCGCGCCGAAAGAGCGATCGACGAACATCTTGATGGCGACACCGGTAGTCGGGTTGAATCCTTCCATCTGCGCGGGTTCGCCGGGGCGCGGTAGTTGGGATTCGTCGAAGTGGCCTGCATGAGTATCCTCCGCATGCGGAGTGGCCGCTTGGCCGAAAAACGTGTCCCGGCCATAGTCGAGCGGACGAGGCTGAGGCGCCTGCATTTCGAGCCATTTCGCGGGCCGATCGCTGGGGCTGCTCCAAACATGACGCCACTCGTGATGAACTCCGGTGGGGATCAATCCGTAGTGACCCGGCTGCAGAGTGTGGCTCTTGTCGCCAATCTGAAGCGTAACGTGCCCTTCCAGGACGTAGAAGCTTTCTTCGAAGGAATGAAGATGCGGCTGAATCTCGCCGCCTGGATCGAGATAACAGATCCCTACGCCCATGTGAACCGATCCCATGGCTCGATCGACGTAGGTGGCGCGGCGGAAGCCGGTGCTGTGCGGTTCGTAAAGCTTCGGTGTGCGGGCGGCGGATTCGTCGATTCTTGAAACGTGGTGCATGCCGGTCATGATATCCCAAGTAAGATAGTGGCTCAGGAACACGCCGTTGCTATCCGACCTAACAAAGACAGAACGCCGGGCGTTCGCAGCGTGCGTGGGCGGCTGGGCGCTGGACGCGATGGACGTCCAGTTGTACAGCTTCGTGATTCCCACGCTGATCGCGATCTGGGGCATCACGCGGGCGCAGGCAGGAGAGCTGGGAACCGCCGCGCTGCTGGTATCGGCCGCGGGCGGATGGCTGGCGGGCTGGCTAGCGGATCGCTACGGCCGCGTGCGGACACTGCAAGTGGCGATCCTGTGGTTCGCGGTGTTCACGTTTCTATCAGGCCTGGCGCAGAACTTCGAGCAGTTGTTCGCGGCGCGCGCCTTGATGGGCCTGGGATTCGGCGGCGAGTGGGCTGCGGGCGCCGTTCTGCTGGGCGAAGTGATCCGACCGGAGTATCGCGGAAAAGCACTGGGAATGATGCAAGCGGGATGGGCGGTGGGATGGGGCACCGCCGCGCTGCTCTACGCGCTGTTCTTTTCCGTGTTGCCCGCGGAGACTGCCTGGCGAGTGTTGTTTCTGGTCGGAATCGCGCCGGCGCTGCTGGTATTTTTTGTGCGCCGCTACGTCGAGGAACCCGCGGTGTATCTGGAAATGCGATCCAAGCTCGCCGCGCAAGGCGAACGGCCGTCGGCACTAGAGATTTTCAGGCCGCCGCTATTGCGAGTCACCGTGCTGGGGGGACTGATGGGAACCGGCGCGCAGGGAGGTTACTACGCCGTCACCACGTGGCTGCCGACGTTTCTGCGCACGGAGCGCAAGCTATCGGTGCTGGATTCCGCGGGTTATCTCGCCGTATCGATCGCCGGAGCGTTCTGCGGCTATCTCGCCGGCGGCTATCTGGCGGACAAGGTCGGCCGCCGCGTGACGTTTTTAGTTTTCGCGATCGGCGCGGGGGTGGTCGCGGTGACGTACACGATGTTCCCTTTCGGCGACGCAGCCATGCTGGTGCTGGGATTCCCGCTGGGTTTCTTCGCGTCGGGCGTGTTCAGCGCGATGGGTCCATTCTTCACCGAACATTTTCCGACGCGCGTGCGAGGGGTCGGGCAAGGCTTCGCGTACAACCTCGGGCGGGCGACGGGCGCGCTGTTTCCGACGCTGGTGGGGCTTTTATCGGCGCGAATTCCGCTGGGGCAGGCGATCGGGCTCTTCG
>Ga0265314_10005025_pt1 | contig 12051 bp, 10 predicted proteins | sample 4126metaG_FD_203106 | JGI IMG/M metagenome (GOLD analysis project Ga0265314, IMG submission 203106) | Rhizosphere microbial communities from Carex aquatilis grown in University of Washington, Seatle, WA, United States - 4-1-26 metaG | ecosystem: Host-associated > Plants > Roots > Rhizosphere >... | reverse complement strand
ATACAACGGTGCCGCCGGGATCCTCGGCGGCACGACGCCGCTGATTTCGACGGCCCTGGCCGACGCCAGCGGCAGCGCCTTGGCGCCCGCCGCCTACGTCATCCTTGCCTGCGCCGTCAGCTTCGCCATGGGCCTGGGCACCCCCGAGACCGGCGATCGACCGCTGACGTAGGCCGGCGTCGAAGACGATCGTCGACATTGCCCGGGTTGCATCGCCGTCACGCAGCGGGAATTCTGCCGCGATGCCGTCCGATGAGAAGCCGCGCGCCGTCCTGCTCGGCGTGCAGCTGCCCGGCGTCGACGACGCCGCACATGCCGCCTCGCTGATCGAGCTGGGGCGCCTCGCCAAGACGCTCGGCCTCGCCGTGGTCGCGGAAATCAGCCAGAAGCGCAGCGCCCTGGCCGCTGCCGCAGTGGTCGGAGAGGGCAAGCTGCACGAGCTGGCGCAGCTCACCGGCGGCAGCGGCGTCATCCCCTCCGGCGTACCGGCGCATCGCATCCGCGTCGGTGGCAAACGCGTCGCCGACGAGGCGGACGCCGAGGATGCAGTCGACCCGCACCCGACCGAAGCGGCCGGCGACGACGTCGCTGCCGGCGCGCCCGCGGCAGCGCAGGCGACGGTAGTGCTGGTCGATCACGACATCTCGCCTTCTCAGGCGCGCAACCTGGAGCGCGCCACCGGCGCCGAGGTGCTCGATCGCAGCGCCGTGATCCTCGCCATCTTTCAGCGCCACGCGCGCAGCCGGGAGGCGCGGCTGCAGGTCGAGATCGCGCGCCTGACCTACCTGGCGCCGCGCCTACGTGAGGGCGGCGGCGGCGATCGACAAAGCGGCGGCATCGGCGGCAAAGGCGCGGGCGAATCGCAGATCGAGCTCGACCGGCGCAAGGTGCGCGACCGCATCGCCCAGCTGCGGCGCGACTTGGCGGCGATCGAGCAGGACGCCGCGACGCGCCGCCGGCGGCGCGCCGATCAGCCCACGGTCGCTATCGTCGGCTATACCAACGCCGGCAAGTCGTCGCTGATGCGTGCCTTGACCAGCACCAACCTGCTCGTCGCCGACCAACTCTTCGCCACGCTCGACACCACCGTGCGCGCCCTGCAGCCGGAGACCGTGCCGCGCATTCTCGTCAGCGACACCGTCGGCTTCATCAAGAAGCTGCCGCACGACTTGGTCGCCTCATTTCGCTCGACCCTCGACGCAGCGCGCGAGGCCAGCTTGTTGCTTCAGGTCGTCGACGCCGCCGACCCGGATTTCCCCTCGCAGATCACCGTCACCACCGACGTCCTGGCCGACATCGACGCCGCCGACCTGCCGCGCCTGTTGGTGCTCAACAAGGCCGACAAGCTCGACGCCGCGCAGCGCGCGGCATTGCAAAGCCAATTCCCCGACGCCCTGCTGCTGTCGGCGAAATCGCCCGACGACGTGGCCGCGTTGCACGCTACCATCGTCACCTTCTTCGAGCGCGACATGATCGAAGAGGAGCTGCTCGTGCCGTACACGCAGCAGCATCTGCTCGGCGAGATCCACTCCAGCTGCCGCGTGCTCGGCGAGCGCTACGACGAGATCGGCCGTCACATCCAAGTGCGCGCCCATCCGGCGGTCGTGGCGCGGCTGCGGGCGCGAGCCTAGGGAACCGGGGGTCGGGTGTCGGGTGTCGGCGCGGAGCCACGGCGCGTTGCCCTGGGACCGCCGGCACGCCGACGCACGCAGCAGAACGACGCTCTGCCCGGGCGCAGCCTTGTTCCCACGGCCACCTGACACCTGCGCCCTGGAACCTCGCACCTGACTCGGGACCCGAGCCTCCCCGCTCGCATTGGTCGCCGGACTGTGCGACAAGCGTCGAGTACCCCCATTAGCAGACGTGCGGCGTCGCTGACGTGGCCGCGCTGGTGGGTAGGAAGTAACTGATCACCACTCACGACGACTTGCTCTCTGCCGCTAGCCGGCCGCGGCGCGCCTATTGGCTGCGCTCTGCACTGCTGCCGGCTGGCAGCGCCGCCATTCCGGCGGCCCTGCGCAACGTCCCAACCCTCGGAGATACATGACGACATCAATGCAAGACCTCCGCCTGATTCCGGCGCTGGCCGACGCCGTGGCGGACATGGGGTACAACGACCCCACCCCGATCCAGGCCAAAGCCATACCGGCCATTCTCAGCGGCCGCGACCTGATCGGCTGCGCCTCCACCGGCACCGGCAAGACGGCCGCGTTCCTGTTGCCCATCCTGCAGCTTCTCGGCGGACCGAGCGACGTCGGCTGCCGCGCGCTGATCCTCTCGCCGACGCGCGAGCTGGCGATGCAGATCGACGAGCAAGCGCTCGCCCTCGGCTACTACGTGGGGCTGAGCGCCGTGTCGGTCGTCGGCGGTGTCGATATGGGCCCGCAAGAGCACGCGCTCAAGTCGGGCAGCGACATCGTCGTCGCCACGCCGGGCCGCCTGCTCGACCATATGCGCTTCGGCTCGGCGGATCTCAGCCATGTCGAAGTCGTCGTGCTCGACGAAGCGGACCGCATGCTCGACATGGGTTTTCTGCCCGATGTGCAGCGCATTCTCGCCGCGCTGCCGGCGACGCGACAGACGCTGCTGTTCTCCGCCACGCTGTCGCCGCGCATCCGCGAGTTGGCGGACAGCATCATGCGCGATCCGGAGACCGTCACCGTCGACCGCCAGCGGCCGGCCGGCGGCATCGAACACCGCACCTATCGCGTCAGCCCGGATGGCAAGCCGGCATTGCTCACCAGCCTGCTGAAACCGGAAGAGACGCGCTGCGCGATCGTCTTCGTGAAGCGCAAGATCGACGCCGATCGCTTGGCGCGGCGCGTCGCGCGCAGCGGCATTCCGACCACCAGCATCCACTCCGACCGCAGTCAGGCGGAGCGCAGCGCGGCGCTCGATGCGTTTCGGCGCGGCGAGTTTCCGGTCCTGGTGGCGACTGACGTCGCCGGCCGCGGCCTCGATATCAGCGGCATCTCCCACGTCATCAACTTCGACGTACCACGCTCGGCGGAAGACTACATCCACCGCGCCGGCCGCACGGCGCGCGCCGGCGCGACGGGCCAGGTGATTACCTTCATCACCGCCGACGATGAATCGCTCATCGCCGAGATCGAAGTCGAGATCGGCATGACGCTGCCCGATTTCACGCCCGAGGGGCAGCGTCCGCATCCGGCGCCGGCACCGCGCGATACCGGCCGACCACGGCGCCGCAGCACACAACAGACGGCACCGAACGACGGCGGGGCGCTTGCGCAACCGCGTCGCCGGCGCCGGGCGCGCACGCGCGGCGCGCTGGCGTAGTCGCGCCACCGCGCACACTGCGCACAATCTTTACGGTCACCCGCAGCGCCGCAGCCGGCGGCGCTGCACCTTTCACCGCGCCCGATTCCTCCTCGGGTAGGAATTACCGCCACCCGGCTCACGCGTCCCTGCCGGCCCAGCCCAGGACCCCATTAGCGGGCGGCACATCGGTTGCACAATCAACCTCTCATGCTGCGTGCCTGGTGCACGAAGCGGTGGTCGGGAGGAGCAATCGTGATGGGGTGGCATCTGCAACCGTTGGGCTCGCGCGATACGACGCGCCGTGCGCTGCTGCGCATTCTGGTAATTCTGGTCGTCGCAATCTTCCTCGCCGCGCCGAGCGTATTTGCGGCATCGATCCCGGCGCAGCGGCTGAAGGTCTGCATGGTGTCGCTCAACGAGCCCCATGAGACCGATGTATTCCGCGACAGCCTGGACGCGAAGCGATTCGAATTCATCGACGTGCGCGCCACCGCCAACGCCATTCATCCGGCGGCTGCCGACGACGCCGGCGCACCATGGCTGGCCAATGCCTGTACGCCGGACACGAGTTGCGACGTGATGGTCTATACCGCCGAGTTCGCCGGCCGCTTCTTCGGCAAGCAGGGCTCGATCGGCTTGCAGGAGATGGAAGAGGCGTCGTGCCAGGCGCGCTGTGCCGGGTTGTTTCAGAAGCCGACGGAAGTGTTCCTGCTCGCCTGCAATACGCTGGCGACCAAGAATCAAGACAGCCGTACGCCGGACGAATATCTGCAGGTGCTCTTGGAGCACGGCTTCGATCGCGCGGCGGCGGAGCGCGTCGTCGAGCTGCGCTATGGTCCGCTCGGTCCGAGCTTTCGCGAATCGTTGCGACGCGTCTTCGCCGGCGTGCCGCGCATCTACGGCTTTTCCTCGGTGGCGCCGCGCGGCGAGATCACCGCGCCGATGCTGGCGCGCTATCTGCGCAGCCAAGGCGACTACGCGCAGACCCTGCGCCGCACCGGGCGCGACGACGGCCGCAACCTGGCGCTGATGGCGTCATTCAAAGGCACGGCGTTGACCCAGACGAACGGGCTGACATCGTCGGAGGCCGCTGCGGTCGATCGGAAAGACATCTGCGCACTGTATGACGAATCGCACCCAGTCCTAGAACGGTTGCGCATTGCGCGCGGCTTTCTGCAGCGCGGGGACGCACTGAGCTTCATTCCCACCCTGCAGGTCTTCCTGGCGCGCCATCCCGCCACGCAAATGACCGCGGAGGAGCGCGCCGCGTTAGCCGAGATCCGCGGCCTCGACGGCGCGCGCGATGCCGTCTTGGGTCTGGTCGATCATCTCAATGTCTCGGCGCTCAAGTTGGAGCTTGCCCACTTCGCCGCGTTGGTCGGTTGGCTGCGCCCAGCGCAATTGCACGACCTCGCCAAGGCCTCGGCAGCGCAGTTGCTGCACGGACCGCTGACCGCCGAAGTCGTCGACATCATGTGCGAGATCACCAAGCACGCGACGCTGCGCAAGGACTTCGCCGCCACGGACATCCCAGATGCGGTCTACGCCGACGCGCAGGGCCTGCGCCTGATATCGTGCCTGGCGCCGACCGACCCGCGCGTCGCCATGCACGTCGCAGCGGCGCTCGACAGTCCTGATACGGCGCGCCGCCAATGGGCGGCGCATGCATTGACTCGCTTGCAGCCGCGCGATGCCGACCTGCTCGAGCAGCTCGTACCGTATCTGCGCGACCCGTCGCCCGAGGTGGCGACGCGCATCAACTGGGTGCTGCAGTCGAACGGCGACCTGCCGCGCAGCGTGCGCCGCGCCATGCGCGAGCAGGCGGAGCGTCCGCCCGTGGCGGCGCGCCCGCTGGGGCAACAGCTGACGCTGCGCTAGTCACTGCCGCGAGAGGAGGCAGTGATGTCCTCCCCTCGCGGACTCAGCTCAACCGTTCGTCAATGCCTGCAGGCGCTCCACCGCTTCGACGTAGCCGTTCACCAACTCGTTCATCACTTCGCGCACCGGCCGCACTGCATTGATATGGCCGATGACTTGGCCGGCCGGGTTGAACATCACGTCCTTGGCCTTGTCGGCGTAGCGATGGCCGCGGCTCACCGCTTCGGACGTCACCATGAACTGCAACGGCATGCCGAGCGTGCCCGGAGAGTCCGGCCCCTCCCAGGCGTCGGTCCAGTCGTTCTTCAGCATGCGGCACGGCTTGCCGGTGAAGCTCTTCGAGCGCACCGTATCGCGCGTGCCGGCCTTCAAATAGGCCTCGACCTGCGCCGGCGGCGCATCGGCTTCCGCCACCGTCAGCCACAGCGTTCCGGTCCATACGCCCTGCGCGCCCAGCGCCAGGGCTGCGGCGATCTGATTGCCGGAGCCGATACCGCCGGCGGCGAGCACCGGTGTCGGTGCGACCGCCTGAATGACCTCCGGCCACAGCACCATGCTGCCGACATCGCCCGTATGGCCGCCGCCTTCGGTGCCCTGCGCGATGATGATGTCGATGCCAGCCGCCTGGTGCGATTTCGCTTGCTTGGCCGCGCCGCACAGCGCCGCGACCAAGCGGCCGCTGTCGTGAATCTCCTTGATGATGTCGTCCGGCGGCGTGCCCAGCGCATTGGCGATCAATCGTACCTTCGGATGCTTGAGCGCCATCTCGACCTGCGGCGTCGCGGTGGCCGCCGTCCAGCCAAGCAACTGGCGCACGCCCCCTTCGCTCTCGGGAAGCTTCGGCACGCCGTGATCGGACAGGATCTTGTCGGCGAACTTGCGGTGCTGCTCGGGGATTGCCGCCATCAGCATCTCTTCAAGCTTCGCCGGGTCGACCTCGCCCATGCCCTCGTATTTACCGGGGATGACGATATCGACGCCGTACGGCTTGTCGCCGACGTGCTCGTCGAGCCACTTGAGCTCGACTTCCAACTGCTCCGGTGTGAAGCCGACGGCGCCGAGCACGCCGATGCCGCCGGCTTTGCTCACCGCCGCGACCACGTCGCGACAATGGCTGAAGGCAAAGATGGGAAAGTCGATACCGAGCAGGTCGCAAACGGGAGTGTGCATGTGGAGATCCTTTCGTTGGTGAATTGGCGCGTTAGCGGCGACGCGTTGACCCAGATGACGCGATGGCAGCCCGTACCGACGCGGGCGCTGGGTGCGCGCGCGGCAAATCGGTTTCGAGCCCAGCGATCATGTGGCGCAGGCCGAATTCGAACAGCGGCTCGGGATCGGCATAGTGTGTGCCTTCCAATAAGGCGTACGCCGCCAGCGGTGCATCGGCAGCGCGACGCCGCGCTGCGGCTTCGCGGCTGCGGCGCAGCGATTCCTGCGCCTGGCGGTGCGCCGTGCCGCGCGAGCGGCTGGCGCTCAAAAAAGTGAAGCCGATGGTGTACGTCGTCAGCGCCGTGATCGCGAAGGTGGCGCTGGCTTCCGAGAAGCCGGCGCGGCGCAGCGGCGCCGCCGCCGCCTCGATGAAGCGCACGGCGTTGGGTCCGTGCGGTGTACTGTAGGCATGCAAGGCGGCCAGCGCCGGGCGGCGCGCAAACAGGGCGCGCAGTCGACGCATGAGCTCCGCGAGTTGCGCCTGCCAGTCGCCATCCTCCGGCGGCGTCAGATCGCCCATGACGTCGTCGAGCACCAGCGCCAGCAGCTCGTCCTTGCTGCCGATGCGGCGATAGACCGCAGGCGCCTGCACCCCCAGTGCGGCGACCAAGGTGCGCATCGAGCAGGCATCGACGCCGCGCCGCTCGATCAGTCGCCGCGCCGCGGTGACGATTGCCGCGCTGGTCAACGTGGCGCGCGCACGGCGCGTCGGTCGGCGGCGCGCGGCGATGGCGGTGAGGCGAACAGCGGTCATGGTAACGGCGTTACGGGTGAGCGTTAACAGCGTTACCAGATCGGCCGCTGGACACGCAAGCGAACGAATCGGCCCGCGAGCGCTCGCACTCCGGCCAAGGCGCCGGGCGTCAGCCCTTTGCCCGACAAATCGCTGTCAGCCGTCGGCCACCGGCATCGGCCGTCAGCTGCGGAGCGCCAACGGAGGCGAGATCTGCGTTGCGGCCGAACGGACAAGGCAGTGACGTCGTTGCTGTTGGCCGTACCGCTTTGCTCCCGAGCTGATACCGCCAGAGCCATCGCACATAGAACTGGCGCAGCCAGGCGACCCCTCCCCTGGTCGCTCAGGCTCTGGCATCGAGCGTGGGCGCGTCCCCGACGTGCACCCCTCAGGACAGCCGACCGTTCGACTTGGCTGCCAACGATCAGCTGCCGCGCTCAATACTTGTCGATATGCTCGCGCACGATGAGCCTGACGAGGGCGTCGTAGCCGATGCCGCGCGCCGCGGCACGGCCGCGGAGCACCTCCATCACCGGCGCCTCGAACAACACGAAGCCGGGCTCGAAGCCACGCCGCTGCGGCTGCGCCCGGCTGGTGCCGAACGACACCTCGCCGCTCCAGCCGCTGGCGGTGCCGCCGACGGCCGTCTGCTCCGGCGCCTGCGAAACCACCGCACTGATGACCTTCATCTGTGTACGAGATTGTGGGCCTGCCATCACATCCCTCCGCTCATCCCCTGCGGCGTTCCAAAGTTCGTAACGTTGTTGCCGTGCGGCGCCTGCGCAGGAGACCGGAGCGCGGCTGGCTCGGCACGCGGTCCGCGCAGTATTCATGGGAGGTCATCTGTGGTTTCAGCTTGTCTCTCTGGAGGACATCGATGCAGGAGTTTCCGGTTCAAGTCGGCAGCATGCTGTTCACCATGGTCGACCCGCACGTCGGCCACGAGGTCGCGTACAATCGCTGGTATGAGCGCGATCATTTCTATGCCGGCTGCATGGTCGGCCCATGGCTGTTCGCCGGCCGGCGCTGGGTCGCGCCGAAGCGGCTGAAGGCCTTGCGCTTCCCGGCCGACAGCAGCATCGCCAAGCCGAGCGTCGAAGCCGGCTCGTACGTCGCGACGTACTGGATTCACGCCGGCCATCACCAAGAGCACCACGAGTGGGCGGGCCAGCAGGCGCGCTGGCTCTACCAGAACAACCGCGGCTTCGATGCGCGCACGCATATCCACACGCTCATGTACACGCATGCGTGGACGCACTATCGCGACGCCGATCCGGTGCCGCTGTCGCTGGCGCTCGACCATCCCTACGCCGGCATGGCGTCGGTGTTCATCGAGCGCAACGAGGGCATCGACACCCAGCGCTTCGACGCCTGGTTTCGCGACCAGTACTTGGACGGCTTCCTGCGCGGCACGCCGGTCGCGACTTGCGCGCGTTGGTCGCCGATCCCGCAGCGCGAGGGCCCGATGAGCATCCCGCGCGTCGAGCGCACACACCTGCTCGACCTCTATCTATTCTTCCTCGACGCGCCGCCTGACGCGTGTTGGGAGCGCTTTCGCCAGCTCGACCGCGACGTCAGCGCCAGCGGCCTCGGCCGCATCGTCTTCGCCTCGCCGTGGCTGCCGACCGTCGTCGGCACCGATCGCTATACCGACGAGCTCTGGAGCGACCGATGACGATTTCGATCAACGGCATCGCCCACGTGCAGCTCACCGTGAACGACCCGGTGCGCTGTGTACCGTTCTGGGAGAAGCTCTGCCACTTCCTCGAAATGAGCACGTTGGTCAGGGGCGACGAGATCGTCTACTGCATCGGCAGTCGCACGGGCGTTCTGGTGCGCGGCGCGCCGGTTGAGAAACGCGATCGGCGCTTCGATCAGGATCGCCCCGGCCTGCATCACCTGTGCTTTCGCGCTCGCAGTCGCGAGGACGTCGACGCCGTGTATCGCTTCGTCGTCGACGAGCTGTCCGCGCACATCGTCCATCCGCCGGAAGACGGCTCGCAGTTCGCGCCTGGCTACTACTCGGTGCTGTTCGAGGATCCGGACGGCCTCCGCATCGAGGTGAACTTCGTCCCCGGCCAAGGCCACTTCGGCCGCGGCGGCCGCCTCGGCCCCGACGGCAAGGGACCGGCTGACACGATTGAGGCGGGCGTGTGAGGGAAGGTTGTTACGTTGCTGGCCTTCCAGCTGGTCTATTCCGGCCCGCCGGCCTGACAACTAACAACCTAGCAACCTAACAACCTTCTTTTCTCAGCGCGCGAAGCACACCACGCTGATCGCCACGGCCGCGGCGCGCGCGTCGAGATTGCGGTAGCCGTGGCGCTGATCGCCGCGGAAGACCAGCACGTCACCCGCCTCCAGCTGCCAGCGCTCGCCGGCGGCGGCCAGCTCGATACGGCCGCGCTCGCACGTCAGGTACTCGCGCGTGCCGGGCGTGTGCGGCACCCCGGTCAGGCTCGTGCCGGGCGGCAGCTCCATCCGAGTGACCTCGAGGCCGGCGATCGCCTCCGGCAACAGCGGCCGCACGCGCACGCCTTGCCGGCGCCGCTCCGGCAGATCGGCGGCGCGATAGAGCCGACACGCGGTGCGCGGCGCGGCGATCAGCTCCTCGATCGAGACGCCGAGCGCCGCCGCGACACGCGTCAGCACCACCAGCGTCGGATTGGCCGCGCCCGATTCCAAGCTCGCCCAGGTGGCGCGCGGAATGCCGGCGGAGCGCGCAACCTGTTCCTGCGACACGCCGCGCATCTCGCGCAGCTGCCGCAGGTTGGCGCCGAGATTCAGCTGCGCGTCGTCCACCATGCGCGCCATGCGAACCACAGTTGACCGCAAATGAGAACCGCAACCGCAGCAGTCGCCAGACGACGCTCCGGCCGGATGACCGGTCGCCAGTATAATAGAGTATTCGTTGCCGGGCTGACGGCGACCCGCGAGGATGTCGCGAGAGAGGACGATCAGATGTCAGCCACCGCCCCAATCACTCTGCAGGCCGCGTATGCCACCTTCGACGAAGCCTTGGAGCAGCTCGCCGCGTATGGTCCCGACCTGCGCAACGGCATGACCAGTCACGCGCCGATGGTCGCCGAGGCGCTGTGCGCGATCGGCCGTCCCGATGCCGTGCCGCCGTGGATCGAGCGCTACCGGACCGGCATGTTGCCCTGGCCCGCGGCGCAGGCGCGGCTGACCGCCGACACGTGGCGCGACGCGCTCGGCGACGAGCGCCGCGTCGCCGACTGGCGCGCGCAGTTCAGCGCCGAGTTGCGCGACGCAGCGTGGCCGCTCGTGCTCGACCGCTGGGTGGCGCGCCTCGCGCCGGGTGTGTGCGCCGCCGCGACGCATGGCGTCATCCGCGTCGGACACGCCGTTCGCGGGCTTACCGTCGAGCACACCGCGCCGCGCCTGCAGGAGCTCGCCGATGCGCTGTCGTCGTGGGCGGCGACGTATCAAGAGCTGCCGACTCGCTTCGGCGCCGTACAGGCTCACGCCACGCCGCGCCGCGCGCTCGAACACGTCTCGATCGTGCCGGCGGCGCAGCGGCGCTTCAGCGGCACGATCACCGGCTCGCTCGCCGCCCTCGCTGAGTGGCCGGCGTTCGCCCCTGTCATCGGTCTGCTCGACCTCAGCGGCGATCCGGCGGCGCTGGTCGCCGCGCTGCGCGACCTCTGTATCGAACTCTATCTCGCCAACGCGCGCGATGTGCTGACCTCGATCGTATTCGTACACGGCGTGACCGCCGTGTCCGCTGTGGGCGTATTGCTGCCGCACCTCTGCGACGACACGGCGCGCCGCGCCGTGCGTTATGCGTGGCAGGCCAGCTGCGGCTTATACGCGGCATTCGGCACGACGATCGCGAGCCGTGCGGCGCCGGTCAGTGACGCCAGCACGGCTGCATTGCTGGAGTGCGCGGTCGCGCACGGCGACGAGCACGTAATCAAATTCGCCGCGGCCTGCCTCGACCATCGCGCCACGCGGGCGGGCGCTGCGGCGCATGCCGCTGTGCAGCATGCGTTAACGGCCTTGCCGCGCCCGCACTGAGGCGCGCAGCGCCTTGCGGCACAAGGCGTAGGCGATGTGATGCGTTTGCGGCGCGGCGCCATAAAGCGCCGCCGCCGTGCGACGATTTCCTTCCGTCTGCGGCGCGCCTTTTTCTGCACAGCGATGGCGCCGCCGCGCGTAGTGTTTACGAACGGCACCGCGCGCCCGGCATCGCCTGTGCCACTGGCACTCTTGCGAAGCGCTCGGCGCGAATCTTGGACGCGCGCCGCTTCGCAACGCCGGTTACGGCACGAATCGCTCGGGGAGGGTTGAAGATGCATTTAGCGCACGCGGGGAAACGGCCGCTGCTCGTAATGGTGATGCTGTGCGCAACCGCCGGCACAGCGCGCGCGCAAGCGAGCAACGATCTGAATTTGCTGCCGCCCGGTTGGGTCGACCCTTGTGGGGAGCTCGACGGTCCGGCCTACGGGCTGTGCAACTCGTTCTGCAACGTGCAGAACTGCGTCGAGCATCCGCGCCTCGTCTGCGACGTGCTGCGCTTCCTCTATGAGCGTCGCACCGGCGAGACGACCTTCCCGTGCGAGGACGAGTCGGTCACTCCGACCGCGACCGAGATTCCCGACACGCCGACCTTCACGCCGACCTTCACGCCGCTGGTCGCGACGGCGACGCCGACATCAGGGGCCGAGCCGGCGACCGCGACGCCGACGGTGACCCTGGCGGTGCCGACCGGAACGGCGAGTGTGACGGCCACCGATACCGCATTGCCCGTCGACACCGACACACCGACACCGACCGAGACCCTCGCCCTGCCGACCGGCACTGCGACCGCGACCCTGGTGCCGACCGCGACCGACACGCCGCCGATCCAAACCGCCACGCCGACCGACACCGCCGCGATCGATACGGCGACGCCGACCGAAACGCTCGCCGTGCCCACCGGTAGCGCCAGC
>Ga0265314_10005024_pt1 | contig 12053 bp, 8 predicted proteins | sample 4126metaG_FD_203106 | JGI IMG/M metagenome (GOLD analysis project Ga0265314, IMG submission 203106) | Rhizosphere microbial communities from Carex aquatilis grown in University of Washington, Seatle, WA, United States - 4-1-26 metaG | ecosystem: Host-associated > Plants > Roots > Rhizosphere >... | reverse complement strand
ATTACGGGGCTTTCGGGGTCGGCTCTTCCGAGCGCTTGTCGATCACCTTGTCGACGATCCCGAAGTCGCGGGCCATCTCGGCGGTGAGGAACTTGTCGCGCTCCAGCGCATCCTCGATCGCCTTGAAGGTCTGGCCGGTGTGCTTGACGTAGATCTCGTTGAGCCGCTTCTTGAGATTGAGGATCTCCTGCGCGTGCAGCATGATGTCGGTGGCTTGGCCCTGAAAACCGCCGGAGGGCTGGTGCACCATGATGCGCGAGTTCGGCAGCGAGAAGCGCATGTCCTTGTGGCCGGCGGCCAGCAGCAGCGAGCCCATCGACGCCGCCTGCCCGGTGCACAGCGTCGACACCGGCGGGCGGATGAACTGCATGGTGTCGTAGATTGCCAACCCCGACGTCACCACGCCGCCAGGCGAGTTGATGTACATCGAGATTTCCTTCTTCGGATTCTCGGCTTCCAGAAACAACAGCTGCGCCACGGTCAGCGTCGACATGCCATCCTCGACCGGCCCGGTCACGAAGATGATGCGCTCTTTCAAAAGGCGCGAGAAAATGTCGTAGGCGCGTTCACCGCGGTTCGTCTGCTCGACCACCATCGGGACGAGGTTCATGTAGGTTTCAACGGGATCGCGCATTAGTCACCCCAAGGTTTGGGTAAGAGGGTTGGCAAGGGTTGGGACGTGAACGTCCCCGGCAACAAGGCTCGAGTTGCCGGACGCGGATGCACGTCCCGAGACGCAGGACTTCAAAAGACAGGCTCACAGATATGGACCAATTCCCCGGCCACAAGGCCAAGGCAACGGCGTCGAGAAGTGAGCCAAGTTCAAGCTGATTCGTCGCCAAGCGCCTAGCGACGGATGCCGCCGCCAGGCTGCTTTTGCGGTTCATCATTAACGCGAAGTGGCGGACATTAACCCCGACATCGCAGGCAAATTGCGGCTCGGGCCCAAATCTCTAAGCCCCAAGTCTCTAAGCCCCGAGTCTCAAGGCCCAAGTCAGCCTCTAGGCCGGAGCCTTTTCGTCTTCTTCCTTGAACAGTTCCTCGCGCGTGACCTTCTTCTCGGTCACGTTGGCGAGTTCGAGGATGAAATCGACCACCTTGTCCTCATAGATCGGCGCACGAAGCTGGGCCAGCGCATTGACATTGCTGCGATAGAAGTCCCAGACCTCCTTCTCTCGCCCTGGCATCGAGCGCGCGCGCTCGATCACCGCGCGGCTGACCTCGTCGTCGGTTACCGTGATCTTGTTCTTTTCGCCGATCTCCGACAGCACGAGGCCGAGCCGGACCCGGCGATCGGCGATCTTGCGATATTCTTCCTGGGCCGCCTCTTCGGTGGTGTCTTCGTCGGCAAAGGTCTTGTTGCTGGACTCCATCTCGGCCTTGATCGAGTTCCACATCAGCTTGAACTCTTCGTCGACCAGCGACGGCGGCGCCTCGAAGCGATGGGTCTCGTCGAGCTTGTCGAGCAGGATGCGCTTGACGCGCTGCCTCGTGGCGCCGGCGAATTCCGCGACCAGCCGCTCGCGGGCGGCTTCCTTCAGCTTGTCGAGCGATTCCAGGCCGAGTGATTTCGCAAAGTCGTCGTCGATCTTGGTGTCCTCAGGCGCTTCGACCGCGGTCGCCGTGGTGTCGAATTCGGCGTCCTTGCCGGCGAGCGTCTCGCTGGCGTAGTTCTTGGGGAACGAGGCTTTTACAATGCGGTTTTCGCCCGACGCGATGCCGATCAGCTGATCCTCGAAACCGGGAATGAACTGACCGGCGCCGATCACGACCTGGATGCCCTCGCCGGTGCCGCCATCGAACGGCACACCGTCGATGCTGCCCTTGAAGTTGATGGTAACGCGGTCGCCCTTTTCCGCCTTGGCGCCCTCGGCCCTGGCGACGTAATTGCGGTTCTGGTCGGCGATGCGCTTGATCGCCTCGTCGATATCGCTGTCGCTGACCTCGACCACCGGCTTCTCAACCGTAAAGCTCTTGAAGTCGGCGAGCTGGATCGCGGGCACGACCTCGATCGACACCGTGTAGGTCAGATCGGACTTGCCGGTCAGGATGTCCTCGACGGCTTTCTCTTCCGTCGGCATCGTGACCTTCGGTTCGGTCGCAAGCTTGAAGCCGCGTTCCGTAAAGATCTGCGTGTTGGTGTCGCGGATGGTCTGATCGATGGCTTCCGCCATCACCGAACGGCCATAGACCTTCTTGAGGTGGCTGACCGGCACCTTGCCCGGACGGAAACCGTTGATGCGGACCTTGTCCTTCATGTCAACGAGACGGGCATCCGCCTTGGCATCGAGATCCGATGCCGGAACGTTGATCTGGAACTCGTGCTTCAATCCCTCAACAAGGGTTTCTGTGACCTGCATGGCGTCAATCTTCTTCCGCTTTCGGCCCGTAGCCTTTTGGCCTCGGACACTGTCAATGGGCTCGGCGCTCGACCTTATCAAGCCTGCGCCGGTAGTTCGGCTAACCCACCCCCATCAGGGCAGGCTCTCCAGTCATTCGTCATGCAAACGCTGAAAGCGCTTGGTGCGGGCGGAGGGACTCGAACCCCCACAACTTTCGTCACTGGAACCTAAATCCAGCGCGTCTACCAGTTCCGCCACGCCCGCTGATAGCATCATGTCCGGCCGCGATGCCGCGGGCGGCGCGCTTATAACATGGGCCTGTCGGATCGCAGCAAAAAAATGGCCTTTCCCGGCCATGCCGGACGTAGCCGTGGCCGCTGGACATATCCAGCGGAAAATGGTCCGCATCGGGCCATGGCGAAGCGCATTTTGCGATTTGGCGGGCGGCCTGACCGGCGGCTGGATCGCCGCGAGCTGATGGCTGGCCTCGGAGCTGTCCTGGTCGCTCCAGCGCGGCCTTCCCGGGCCGCTGCCGAGGGGCCGCCGGTGCTGGCGCTGCAGGCCAAGTCCGACGCCCTCGACCTGCGCCCGGGCCAACCGGCCACCGCGATCTGGTCGCTCGCGGGTGGGCGCGGCAACGCCGAACTCCGCTTCAGGCGAGGTGATACGCTGCAGATTCAGTCCGGCAACGCGACGACGGCACAAATTGCCCTGAATTGGCACGGGATCGACGGCGTCCCAGCCTGCGAGCCGTTTTTGGCCCGGCCGCCGCTCGCCCCCCGGGCCACGGATAGCTTTGCGATTCAATTGCGTCATGCCGGCACCTTCATGTGCGACGGCAGGCTTTTGGGCGATGGTCAGACACCCCCATCCGCGGCCCGCGCGCTGATCGTGGCGGAGCGCGAAACGGTCGCCGTCGACCGCGAGGAGCTGCTGCTGTTCGAGGACTGGCGGCTGCGGCCGGATGGAACCGCGATTACCCCGGGAACCGCACCCGGGGACGCAACGGCTGCCTGCACGGTCAATGGAAGAAATTCGCTTGAGCTTTCAGCCCGTCTCCACGAACGGCTGAGGCTTCGCCTTGTAAACGGCTTTCAACGCCATGTTATTGCGGTCAAAATCGAAAATCATGAAGTTCAGGTGATGGCGCTCGACGGGCAGCCGGCAGAGCCGTTCCCGGCGCGAAATGGCGCCGTGGTGCTGGCGCCCGGTGGCCGCGCCGACGTCTACATCGACGCCGCACTGGCGGCAGGCGCCATTGCCAACATCCTGGTGCATGACGGCACCGAGGCGCGCCCGCTCGCCCGGCTGGTCGGCTCCAGGGAATCACCATTCCGGAGCGCGCCGCTGGCTGCCGCAGCCCCGCTGCCCTCCAACGGCCTGCCGTCCCGACTGGAGCTGAAAGGCGCGCTGCGCGTCGACCTGCCGCTGGGCGGGCCGCAGGCCAATTGGGTGACGCCTGCGGCCTTCACGCCGTCGAAGCCGCCCGCCTTCCGCGCCAGAGCCGGCCGTATTGTGGTGCTGACCCTGACCAACCCCGCCGCCACCGCGACCGTGTTCCACCTCCACGGTCATCATTTCCGGCTGCTGGATCGGCTCGACGACGGCTGGAAGCCGTTTTGGCTGGATACGCTGGCGATCGAAGCGGGCCAGACCCAGCTGATCGCGTTTGCCGCCGAGTATGCCGGGCGCTGGCTGATGGAGGCGACCGCCGCCGATTGGGCCGCCCCGCGGGGCCTGCGATGGTTCAGCGTCGAGTGAGCATGTCAGCTTAGTAGTCGATCCCGAACCCCTCATAGAGACGCCGAAACACCGCCGGCAGCGTCTCGGATAAATCCTCGGCGATCAGGCCGGGGCCGGCTTCCCGCGCCGCCTCACCGTGCATCCAGACCCCGATCGAGGCGGCCTCGAACGCCGGCACGCCCTGCGCCAGCATGCCTGCGATCATCCCGGACAGCACGTCGCCGGCGCCGGCGGTGGCAAGCCACGGCGGCGCGTTGGCGGCGATGGTGGCGCGTCCGTCCGGCGCGGCCACGACCGTGTCCGGCCCCTTGAGCAGCACCACGGCCCCGGCACGCTCGGCGGCGGCCCGCACCCGCTCGAGCTTCGAACGCCCTGGATGCTTGTTGCTGATGTCGCTGAACAGCCGCGGAAATTCACCCTCGTGCGGCGTCAGCACGACCTGCGGATCGGAAGTGGCCTTGATGGCCTCGAACAGCCGGTCGGGCGCACCGGCAAAGCTCGTCAGCGCATCGGCGTCCAACACGAGATGGCGCTGGGCGGCAAGCGCCGTCAGCACGAAATCGCAGGTGCGGTCGCCGACACCAGCCCCCGGCCCGATCACGCACGCGTTGAGCCGCTTGTCGCCGAGCCATTCCGCGAATTCGACCACCGTATCGATCGCACGCACCATGACGGCGGTCAGCGCCGAGGCGTTGACGGCGAGCGCGTCGCGGGGCGTCGCCAGCGTCACGAGGCCGGCGCCGGCGCGCAGCGCGCCGCGCGCCGACATCCGTGCAGCACCCGTTGCCGCGATATCGCCCGATACGACGATGGTGTGGCCGCGGGCATATTTGTGGCCATCGACCTGCGGCACCGGAAACGCACCGTGCCAGGCGTCGGGGGTATTTTCTGATGTTCGCGGTGCGATCTCGCCCAGCACCTTCGCGTCGATGCCGATGTCGGCGACCCGGACTCGCCCGCAATGCAGCCTGCCCGGCAGCAGCAAATGCGCGGGCTTCTGCCGGAAGAAGGTCACGGTCTCGGTGGCGCGAACGGCAGTCCCCATCACCGCGCCCGACGTGCCGTTGACGCCGCTTGGCAGGTCGACCGCAAGCACCGGGGCACCATTGGCGTTGATCGCCTCGATCATGTCGGCGGGGTCGCCCTTCACCGGCCGGTCGAGGCCGGCGCCGAACAGCGCATCAATGATCAGCGCCGGCTTGCCGATCGCCTGCGGGTTGAACGGCAGCACCGGATGCTTCCATCCGCGCGCCGCGGACGCCGCATCGCCCTGCAGGCTGTCGCGCTCGCATAGCAGGATGACCGAGACCTCGCGGCCGCGCGCGGCGAGCTCGGCGGCCGCGACAAAACCGTCGCCGCCATTATTGCCGCGGCCGGCAACCACCACGATCGGCCCCTCCTCGACCAGCGCCATCGCGGCCTCGGCCACCGCCTGCCCCGCGCTCAGCATCAGGGAAAAGCCGGGCGTTCCGGCGGCAATGGTCAGCCGGTCGGCGCGCTCCATTTCGGCCGTGGTCAGAACTTCCAAGATAAACTCCGTGCCAATTTCCCGATACAAGCGCCTCATCCTGAGGCAATTCGCAGGCCCCCTGCGTACGGCCCCTTGACGAATGCACGCCGATTGAGCTGTTTGCCTATCCGATAGGCTGCCGATATTGTAGACCTCTCCGTCAGGCTCCAGCGGTTATCCGTTAAAAGTCTGATAACATTTCAAAATCGGGTGCCGTACCAACTTGGCATAGACCCTGCTTTTGAGGAAGCCAACTCTGGCAAGGAAGCCAGCTCTGGAAGCCCGCTCCGGATCGTCTGCTCCACCTGCCGAAGGGAGACGGGCTAGCCGCCAGAAAATCCCTCGAACAAACCAGCGCACCAGGCGCCGCGTCGACCATGCTGCGCTCTGAAATATCGAAATGCCCGGGAGGCCTTCAGTGAAAAAAATAGAAGCCATCATCAAGCCGTTCAAGCTCGACGAGGTGAAAGAGGCGCTTCAGGAAGTCGGTCTGCAGGGCATCACCGTCACCGAAGCCAAGGGTTTTGGCCGGCAGAAGGGCCACGCCGAACTGTATCGCGGCGCGGAATACATCGTGGACTTTCTGCCCAAGGTCAAAATCGAGATCGTGATTTCCGACGATCTGGTCGAGAAAGCCATCGACGCCATCCGGCGCGCGGCGCAGACCGGCCGCATCGGCGACGGCAAGATCTTCGTCTCCAATATCGAGGAAGCGATCCGCATCCGAACCGGGGAATCCGGGCTGGACGCTATCTGAGCCGGGTGCTATCCCGCAGGTCGTCCTGACCCGGAAAGTCGTGACATAAGAACAAGAAAACAAGGCTGCTTCGGCGGCCTGATTTCGTTCGCGAAATCTCATCATCGCCTGGAAACCGACCCGCAGACAGAAGGGGTATTCATGAAGACCGCCAAAGACGTCCTGAAATCGATCAAGGACAACGACGTCAAATACGTCGACCTGCGTTTCACCGATCCGCGCGGCAAGTGGCAGCACGTCACCTTCGACATCAGCATGATCGACGACGATATCTTCTCGGAAGGCACCATGTTCGACGGTTCGTCGATCGCGGGCTGGAAGGCGATCAACGAATCCGACATGTGCCTGATGCCCGACCCCGTCACCGCGACCATCGACCCGTTCTTCGCGGAAACCACCATGGTCATCACCTGCGACGTGCTGGAGCCGACCACCGGCGAGCCCTACAACCGCGACCCGCGAGGCATGGCCAAGAAGGCCGAAGCCATGGTCAAGTCGATGGGCATCGGCGACACCGTGTTCTTCGGACCGGAAGCCGAATTCTTCGTGTTCGACGACGTCCGCTACCAGACCACGCCCTACAACACCGGCTTCAAGCTCGACTCCTCGGAACTGCCGATCAATTCGGACACCGAATACGAGGGCGGCAACCTCGGTCACCGCATCCGCACCAAGGCCGGCTATTTTCCGGTGCCGCCGCAGGATTCGGTGCAGGACATGCGCTCCGAAATGCTCGGCGCGATGGCCAAGATGGGCGTCAAGGTCGAGAAGCATCACCACGAGGTGGCCTCCGCCCAGCACGAACTCGGCATGAAGTTCGACACGTTGACGCTGATGGCCGACCAGATGCAGATCTACAAATACTGCATCCACCAGGTCGCGCACATCTATGGCAAGACCGCCACCTTCATGCCGAAGCCGGTCTATGGCGACAACGGCTCGGGCATGCACTGCCACCAGTCGATCTGGAAGGACGGCAAGCCGGTATTCGCCGGCAACAAATACGCCGATCTGTCGGAGACCTGCCTGTCCTACATCGCCGGCATCATCAAGCACGCCAAGGCGATCAACGCCTTCACCAATCCCTCGACCAACTCCTACAAGCGGCTGGTCCCGGGTTATGAAGCTCCGGTGCTGCTGGCCTACTCCGCGCGCAACCGCTCGGCCTCCTGCCGCATCCCCTACACTTCCAACCCCAAGGCAAAACGCGTCGAGGTGCGTTTCCCCGACCCGATGGCCAATCCGTATCTCGGCTTCGCCGCGATGCTGATGGCCGGCCTCGACGGCGTCAAGAACAAGCTCGATCCGGGCCCCGCGATGGACAAGGACCTCTACGATTTGCCGAAGGAAGAGCTGAAGGCGATCCCGACGGTGTGCGGTAGCTTGCGCGAAGCCCTGGAAAATCTCGACAAGGACCGCGGCTTCCTCAAGAACGGCGGCGTGTTCGACGACGATTTCATCGACAGCTATATCGAGCTGAAGATGACCGAAGTCGCGCGCTACGAAATGACCCCGCATCCGGTCGAATTCGAGATGTATTACTCGCTGTAACGGGTTCGCGGGGATTTTCCCGCGGATCGACAGCCACGACATTAAAGGGCGCTCTCAACGGAGCGTCCTTTTTGTTTTGGCCTGCCGCGACTCGTGCAGCCATAGTTCGGGACGGCGCTTCGCGCCTCCTCAAGCGAAACCCATCACTGCGCCTGATATCGTCGCATTCCCGATCATACAATAAGGCCGGTGTGATGGGTATCGCTTCCGCCTTCGCTCTGCGAGCTACGGCGGACAGGCCGCTCCAGCCATCCTACGGGCTCAACCCGAAGCTCAGGCCTCGCGATACCAGCTGGCGAGTTGCCACAGATCGTTGTCCCAGCCGCTCAGATGCGCGGTCAGATTGCCGCTCAGCGCCGTGACTCTGGGCCGGTAGGCGATCGGCTGGATGTAATGGTCGCCGACCAAAATCTCGTTGAGCCTGACGTACATCGCCGCCCGCTTGACGGGATCGAGTTCGCGTTCGGCCTGGCGGTAGATCGCGTCATACTCCTTGTTCTGCCAGCGCGCGACGTTGCGGCCCTGCCATTTGTTTTCCCTGGTCGCCACTTCCCAGGACACGCCCTGGTTCATGAAGATCTGCGGATCGGGTTGCGGCATGGTGGTGGTGTACATCTGCATGTCGCAGTAAAAATGCGGATAGGTGTCGGGGTTGGCGGTGTCGGAAGAGAAGAACACCGATCCCACCACCGATTTGAGTTCGACGTCCATGCCGGCTTTCTGGCAGGCCTGCTTGATGATCGACTGGCTCTTCTGGCGAGGCGCGTTGATCGAGGTTTGAAAGACGAATTTCAGCGCTTTGCCGTCTTTCGCGCGAATGCCGTCGCCGCCCTTTTTCCAGCCGGCGGCTTCCAGGATCTGGTTCGCTTTCTCGATATTGAATTCGAACGTGGTGGTTTTCGACCGGAAGCGTTCCGGGTTGTTGAGAAAGTTGGCGGTGGCAATGGCGGTCGGGCCGTAGATGAACTTTTCGATCGAACCGCGATCGATCAGCAGGTTGATGGCCTGACGCACCGCCGGATCGCTGAACAGCGGATGCATGGTCTTGATGCTGGCGCGCTCGCCATCGACCTCGACCGCCGGATCGGTCACATTGAGCATGATGAACTCGAGGTTGCCGCTCGGCACAATGCTCACCTTGCCCTTGCTGCCGCTCTCGAGCCTGAGCAGGATTTCGGCCTCCACCTGCAAATTCCAGGCATAGTCGTATTCGGCAGTCTGCAGCACCGCGCGCGCCGCCGACACCGCGTCGCCGCCGCCCTTGATTTCCAGCGTATCGAAATACGGCCGGTTGGCGACGTGATAGTCCGGATTGCGCTTCGCCAGCACGAGGTCGCCTGGCTTGAAGTCGACGAACAGATAGGGGCCGGTGCCGACCGGTTTCAGATTGGCCGGCGCCTCACGCGACTTGCTGCCGATGTAGTCGGCAAAAAGATGTTTCGGGATGATCATGCCGAATGCGCCGACAAACGCATCGGCCCAGAATGGGGTCGGCTTCGCGAAGATGACGCGAACGGAGAAGTCGTCGATTTTCTCGACCTTGATGTCCTTGTAGCTGCCGATCGTCAGGGCCGAGGTTTCCGGCGTTCGCGCATATTCCCAGTTGAACACCACATCGTCGGCGGTGAACGGCGCGCCGTCATGCCATTTGACGCCCCGTTTCAACTTCCAGACCACGGAGAGCCCATCCTCGGAGAGGCCATCGTCCTGGCTCGGAATCCCGTCAGCCAGTACCGGAACCAGATTGCCGTCATTGTCCCATCCCGCCAGCGGTTCGTAAAAGACCCGGGAGGCCTCCTGATCCTTGGTGCCGAGGGCAAAATGCGGGTTGAGCAGGGTCGCGCCCTGCCAATACAAAAGCTTGAGCGCGCCGCCGCCGCCGGCTTTGGTTGGCTTGTAAGGAAACGCCGTTGCCGCCGCGGCCAACCCGGAATGGCCCAGGATCATCCCGGCCGTCGGCGCCGTCAGTCCGACCGCCACCATCTGCTGGACAAAGGCCCGCCGGGATAATCGGCCGGTCCCGACATCGGCAATCAAGCCTCGAAGTTCGCGCTCGTCCATCGGATCGGCTCCCCCGTTGGTGCTGCATGCGTCGACCATCTTCGCCCAGACTACCCGGAATAACCACCGGTCGCGACCCGCCGCTTCCGTATTGATGCAGTGCATGATTGGCGGACATCGGCCGGGCGACTACAGTGCCTCCACGGTCGCGCGGTCGAACGACGCGGCCATTACAGCCGGAGGGGAATCGCAAATGGCCAAATGGATCCGCTTTGAGCATGGTGGGAAGACCCGTTTCGGGACGCTGGAAGGCGACAGCATCGCGGTGCACAGCGGCGACATGTTCGCCGGCGCCAAGCCGAACGGCGAACAGCTAAAACTCTCCGACGTCCAGATCGCGACGCCCTGTACCCCCTCGAAGATGATCTGCCTGTGGAATAATTTTCATCAGCTCGCCGCCAAGAACGATTTTGTCGAGCCAAAGGAGCCGCTCTGGTTCCTGAAGGCGCCGAATGCCTATTGGCCGGCCGGCAAGCCGATCGAGCGCCCCGCCACCTACACCGGGAAGATCATCTATGAGGGCGAGCTCGGCGTCGTGATCGGCAAGAAGTGCTTCAACGTCAGCGAAGCCGAGGCCGGCGACTATATCTTTGGCTACACCTGCGTGAACGACGTCACCGCCGTCGATCTGTTGCGCAAGGACAAGTCGTTCGAGCAATGGGCGCGCGCCAAGAGTTTTGACACGTTTGGGGTGTTCGGGCCGGCAATCGAAACCGGCGTCGACCCGCTAAAACTGTCGGTCAGGACCGTGCTCAACGGCAAGGAGCGCCAAAACTATCCGGTCGCGGACATGTTCTTCCCGCCGCACAAACTGGTCGCCGCGATCTCCAGGGACGTCACCTTGATGCCCGGCGACATCATCGCCTGCGGCACCTCGCTCGGCGCCGGCACCATGGGTGACGCCCATAACGTCGTCGAGATCGTGATCGACGGCGTCGGCAGCCTCGGCAATGTGTTCGACCAGGTGCTGCCGAGCCCGTATCTCACGGGCGCTGTGCCGAAGCAGAAGAAGATCTGCGTGGTCGGCGCCGGCGCCATCGGCGGCCTGCTGGCAGCGAAATTCGCGCTGGCCGGCGAGGACGTCACCGTGATCGACCAGGGCGCGCATCTGGCCGCGATCCAGAAGAACGGCCTGAAGCTCGAATGGCATGACGGCAAGGTGCAGACCGCGCGGATGCGCGCCGTCAACAAACCGGCCGATGCCGGCAAGCAGGATATCGTGGTGCTGGCGGTGAAGGCCCACTTCCTCGACCAGGTGGTGCGCGACATCGATTCCCTGCTCGGCCCCGACACCGTGATCCTGACCGTGCAGAACGGCCTGCCGTGGTGGTATTTCCAGCGGCTCGGCGGCCAGTACGACAATCACCGGCTGGAAAGCCTCGATCCCACGGGCGTGCTGACCAGAAACATCGACCCGACGCGGCTGATCGGCTGCGTGGTCTATCCGGCGGCGGCGGCAACCGCGCCGGGCGTGATCCACCATGTCGAGGGCGATCGCTTCCCGATCGGCGAACTCGACGGCAAGGACACCCCAAGGGTCCGGGAATTGCACGACGTCTTCATCAAGGCCGGGCTGAAATCCCTGGTGCTGCCGGACATCCGTTCGGAAATCTGGCTGAAGGCGTGGGGCAACCTCTCGTTCAACCCGATCTCGGCGCTGACGCATGCGACGCTGGTCGACATCTGCCAGTTCGCCGAGACCCGCGAGCTGGCCGCGACCATGATGAAGGAAGCGCAGGACATCGCGCAGAAACTCGGCGTCACCTTCCGGGTCTCGATCGACAAGCGGATCGCCGGCGCCGAGGCGGTCGGCGCGCACAAAACCTCGATGCTGCAGGACGTCGAGGCCGGCCGTTCGCTGGAGACCGAGGCGCTGATCGGCTCGATCCTGGAAATGGCCCGGCTGACCAACACCGCGGCGCCCGCGATCGAAGCCGTCTATGCGCTGGTAAAGCTGCTCAACAAGGTCATGCTGCTGGAAGGCGGCGGCGTAAAGGTGAGCAAGGCGGCATAGACCGCACGGCTGGGGGCCGGCAGGCTTGCGACGGCCCCTTACCTTGTCCTTTTGTTTGCACGGGATCACGGACGA
>Ga0265314_10005023_pt1 | contig 12056 bp, 12 predicted proteins | sample 4126metaG_FD_203106 | JGI IMG/M metagenome (GOLD analysis project Ga0265314, IMG submission 203106) | Rhizosphere microbial communities from Carex aquatilis grown in University of Washington, Seatle, WA, United States - 4-1-26 metaG | ecosystem: Host-associated > Plants > Roots > Rhizosphere >... | reverse complement strand
CGCCGTCCTCGCCGACGAGGCCAACCGCGGGAAGATCCCGTTCTTCGCCGGCATCGACCGCTGCCGCTTCAAGCGGGTCGTCGAGCCGGGGGACGTCCTCACGCTCGAGTGCGAGTTCGTCCGCGTGCGCGGCCCGATCGCGAAGGGCGAGGGCCGGGCGAGCGTCGACGGGGAGCTTGCGGCCGAGGCAGTCCTGACAGTCTTCATCGGCGAATGATCGGAACGGCCAGGCAGGGGATCGAGGTGTCCATCACCGGCCTCGGATGCAAGGTGCCCGACCGAGTGGTGACGAACGACGAGCTCTCGCAGTACGTCGACACCTCGAACGAGTGGATCATGGAGCGGACCGGGATCCGCGAACGCCGCATCGCTGCGCCGGAGGAGGCGCTCTCCGACCTGGCGCTGCCGGCCGCCCGCGACGCGCTCGCGCAGGCCGGCCTGCAAGGGAGCGACGTCGACCTCCTCATCGTCGCCACCGTCACGCCCGACATGGCGTTCCCGTCGACGGCCGCGATCCTCGCCGACGCGCTCGGCGCGGTGGACGCGGCCGCGTACGACCTCTCCGCCGGCTGCACCGGCTTCATGTACGCGCTCGCCCAGGCCTACGGCATGCTCGCCGCGGGCCTCGCCAAGCGGGCGCTCGTCGTCGGCGGCGACGTGCTCTCGCGGATCCTCGACTGGGACGACCGCTCGACGGTCGTCCTCTTCGGCGACGGCGCGGGTGCGGTCGTGCTCGAGATCGTGCCGGAGCAGGGCTTCCTCGGCTTCGAGCTCGGCGCCGACGGCGGCGGTGGGGCGAACCTCTGGCTGCCCGGCAGCGGCTCGCGGATCTTCGAGGAACCCGACCGGCTCGTGAAGATGAACGGCCGTGAGGTCTTCAAGTTCGCCACGAGGGTGCTTGTCCAGTCGGCCGAGGACCTTCTTGCCAAGTGCGACGTGTCGATCGACGACGTCGACGTCTACGTGCCCCACCAGGCCAACGTCCGGATCATCGACCACGCAACCCGCAAGCTCGGCGTCCCGTCTGACCGGGTGGTGATCAACGTCGACCGGTACGGCAACACGTCCTCGGGGTCCATCCCGCTCGCCCTGGCCGATGCGGCCGCCGACGGCAGGCTTCGGCCCGGGCAGCTCGTACTCATGACGGGAATGGGAGCCGGGCTAACCTGGGGGAGCGCGCTCATGCGTTGGACCATGGAGATTGCGGCATGACCAAGATCGCGTTCTGCTTCCCGGGCCAGGGCTCCGTCGAGCCGGGCATGGGCCGCGACATCGCCGAGGCGGTGGCCGAGGCCCGCAGCGTGTACGAGCGCGCCAGTGCCGCCGCGAGCCTCGACCTCGAACGGCTCTGCTTCCACGGCGATGCGTCGGAGCTGCTCGACACCGCCGTCCAGCAGCCGGCACTCGTCGCCACCTCGCTCGCCGTCCTCGCCGCGATCCGCGCGCGCGGGATCGAGCCGGACTACGTCGTCGGCCATTCCGTCGGGGAGTTCGCGGCGGTCGCGGCCGCACGCGCGATGACGGAGGAGGAGGCGATCGCGCTCGTGCGCGAGCGCGGCATTGCGATGGCGGAAGCCGCCGCGCGCCATCCCGGGTCGATGGCCGCGATCCTCGGGCTCGAGGACGAGGTCGTCGAGACGCTCTGCCGCAAGATCCTCGGTGTGTGGCCGGCGAACTACAACTGCCCCGGGCAGATCGTCATCTCGGGGGAGAACGACGCCGTCGACGAGTGCTGCGAGCTCGCGCAGGAGGCCGGCGCGCGCCGCGCGGTGAAGCTCAAGGTGTCGGGCGCGTTCCACTCGCCGCTCGTCGCACGCGCCGCCGACCGGCTGCGCCCGGCGATCGACCGCGTGAAGTTCCAGGAGCCGGTCGCGCCGTTCATGTCGACCGTGACGGCGAGGATCGAGTCCGCGCAACGGATGGCGCCGCTGCTCGTCGACCAGCTCACGGCCCCCGTGCGCTTCACGCAGGCGGCGAGCGAGCTCGTGCGCGAGGGCGTGCGCACGTTCGTCGAGGTCGGTCCGGGCAACGTGCTGTCGGGGCTCGTGAAGCGCATCGACCGCAGCGTCAAGACGGTGTCGGTGAACAGCCTCGCGGCGCTCGACGAGCTCCAGAAGGTGCTCGCCACCGAATCGTCGTGAGCTTCGCCTCGCTCGAAGGGAAGACGGCGCTCGTCACCGGTGCGTCGCGCGGCATCGGCCGGGCCATCGCCGTGGAGCTCGCGCGTGCGGGAGCATCGGTCGTCGTCGGCTACCGCTCCGGCAAGGACGAAGCGGACGCGCTCGCGGCGGAGATCGGCGGCCGCGCCGTGCGGGCCGACGTGTCGAACGCGGAGGACGCGAAGCGGCTCGTCGAGGAAGCGGGCGACCTCGACATCCTCGTGAACAACGCCGGCTTGACGCGGGACGGCCTTCTGGCGCGCATGTCCGACGACGACTGGCGCACCGTGATCGAGACGAACCTCTCGTCGGTCTTCTACACCTGCCGCGCCGTGTGCCGGCCCATGATGAAGAAGCGCGCCGGCGCGATCGTCAACGTCTCCTCCATCGTGGGCGTGCACGGGAACTGGGGCCAGACGAACTACGCCGCCTCGAAGGCCGGGATCATCGGCTTCACGAAGTCGCTCGCCCGCGAGCTCGGCAGCCGGAACGTCCGGGCGAACGTCGTCGCTCCCGGCTACGTCAAGACGCAGCTCACGGAGGTTCTGCCCGAGGAGGCGACCGCGGCGATGCTCCAGAACACCCCGCTCGGCCGTCTTGGAGAGCCGACGGACGTGGCAGGCGCGGTACGCTTCCTCTGCTCCGACGAGGCCTCGTTCATCACAGGCGAGGTGTTGCTCGTCGACGGCGGAATGGGAATGTGACCACCGACAACGGCTCACTCAACGGGCGACGCCGCGTCGTCATCACCGGCCTGGGCGCGCTTACGCCGCTCGGCCTCGACGTTCGCTCGTCCTGGGACGCCCTGATCCGCGGCGAGTCCGGAGCGGGGCCGATCACCCACTTCGACGCCTCCGCGTACCCGGTCACGTTTGCGTGCGAGGTGAAGGAGTTCAACCCCTCGGACTGGATCGACCACAAGCAGGCACGGCGCATGGACCGGTTCGCGCAGCTCATCGTCGCCGCCGCGCGCCAGGCCGAGCAGGACTCGGGCCTCGACGTCGCCCCCGAGGCCGACCGCGTCGGCGCGGCGATCGCCACCGGCATCGGCGGGCTGACGTCGTTCCAGGACTGCCACGACACGCTTCGCGACCGCGGGCCCGACCGGGTGAATCCGTTTGCGATCCCCGCGATCATCCCGAACATGGGTGCCGGCTGGGTGTCGATGGAGCTTGGCACGAAGGGGCCGCTCGCATCCGAGTGCACCGCGTGCGCCGCGTCGAACATGGCGATCGGCGACGGCACGGACGCGATCCGCCTCGGCCGGGCCGACGTGATGTTCTGCGGCGGCACGGAAGCGGCGATCAACAAGGTCGGCATCGCCGGTTTCGGCGCGATGCGCGCGCTCTCCCGCCGCAACGACGATCCCAAGCATGCGTCGCGCCCGTTCGACCTCAAGCGCGACGGGTTCGTCATGGGCGAGGCTGCCGCTGTGCTCGTGCTCGAGGAGCTCGAGCATGCGCGTGCGCGCGGCGCGAAGATCTACGCGGAGATCGGCGGCTACGGCGCGTCGGCGGACGCGAGCCACATCACCGAGCCTGACCCGACCGGCGTCAATCCGGCGCGCGCGCTGAAGATGGCGATGGCGGATGCCGGCGTGACCGCCGACCAGGTGGACTACGTGAACGCGCATGCGACGTCGACACCGATCGGCGACTCGAGCGAGACGCGCGTCATCAAGCTCGCGCTGGGCGAAGAGCACGCACGCGAGGTCGCCATCTCCGGGACGAAGGGCGCGACGGGGCACTGCCTCGGCGGCGCGGGCGCGATCGAGGCGCTGTTCACGACGCTCGCCGTGCACGAGGGCATCCTGCCGCCGACGATCAACTACGAGTACGAGGATCCCGAGTGCGATCTCGACTACGTGCCGAACGTGGCGCGCAAGGCCGACGTGAACATCGCGATCAACAACTCGTTCGGCTTCGGCGGGCACAACGCATGCGTTGTCATCCGTCGTTCCGAGTAGCCTCACGCCGGTTGGACGAGCTCGTAGTCGTACGCCGCTCGCGGCGAGCGCGACGCTGGACCATCGACGTTCCGTGGGGCGCGCCCGCGTCTCTCACCGTGCCCGCGTGGATGTCGGACGACGAGATCGACCGCCTCCTGCACGAGCACCGCGACTGGCTAGCCGTGCAGCGCGCGAAGCAGAAGCCGCAGCTCCGCCTCGACCCGCGCCGCATCTCCGAGCTCGAGGGGCGGCGCGCGGCGCGCGAGCTCGTCCGGATGCTCATCGACGAGGAGGCGCACGAGCTGGGCGTCGAGGTGGCGCGCGTCGCGATCCGCGACCAGCGCACGCGCTGGGGATCGTGCTCGGCGACCGGGACGCTCTCGTTCAACTGGCGGCTCGTGCTCGCTCCGTTCGAGGTGCTCGACTACGTCGTCGTGCACGAGCTCTGCCATCTGCGTGAGGCTAACCACTCGCGGCGCTTCTGGCGGCTCGTCGAGAGCCGGCGGCCCGACTGGCGGGAGCGCCGCGACTGGCTGAACGAGCACGGCCCCGAGCTGCTCGCCTTCAGGCCTGCGGCCTGAGATACCCATCCGAGCCGTCGAGCCAGTCCTGCCGCGGCGGGTTGAAGATGTCGACGTCGAGCGTGTCCTCGAGCGCCTCCGCTTCGTGTGGGAGATTGCGGGGGATGCAGAGCACCTCGCCGGCGCTCACGTCGACGACCTCGTCGCCGGCCTCGCCGAGCCGGAAGCGGAGCGCCCCCTCGAGGATGTAGGTGAGCTGCTCGTTGCGATGTGAGTGCTTCGGCACGACGCAGCCCTTCTTCAGGTAGACGTGCGCGATCATCAGGTCGCCGGCGGTGACAAGGCGGCGGCTCAGCAGCGGGTTGAGCTCCTCGCGCGGGAGATCGTCCCAGCGATGGTGTGTGGCGCGATCAGCCATGATGCGGAGTATGGACCGGTGGGCGACCTTCGACTGTTACGGCACGCTGATCGACTGGAACGGCGGGATCGGCCGCGAGCTCGAGCGGCTGTTCGGGGCCGCCGAGTCGGCGCGGCTTCTGCACGCGTACCACGAGGTCGAGCCGGAGGTCCAGCGCGAGGATCCGTCGCGGACGTATCGGGACGTCCTCACGCAGACGCTCGTCCGCCTGGCGCAGCGCGAGTCCCTGCCGCTTCCCGCGGGCGAGCACGACGCGCTCGCGCGCTCGCTGCCGGTGTGGCAGCCGTTCCCGGAGGTACGAGCCTCGCTCGAGGAGGCGCGCACGCGCGGCTGGAAGCTCGCGATCCTCTCCAACACCGACCGCGACTACATCGACGCGTCGATGGCGACGCTCGCCGTCCCGTTCGAGCTCGCGATCGTCGCCTCGGAGATCGGGTCGTACAAGCCGGCGCACGGCCACTGGGACGCGTTCTTCGCGCGCACCGGAGCCGACCGCGCGGGGCATGTACACGTGGGCGCGAGCCTCTTCCACGACGTTGCCCCCGCGCGAGAGCTCGGCCTGCGCACGGTCTGGATCAACCGGCTCGGCGAGCAGCCCGAGCCGCAGCCGGACGTCGAGCTGCACACGCTCGGCGGCCTCGCCGACGCGCTCGACTCGCTCGTGTCGTGAACGTGCGTCCGATCACAGTCGACGACGCACCGGCTGTCGCCGCGATCGCGCGGGCGGACGAAGAGGCTCTCCGCGGCAGGCCGTCGCACCTCGAGGCCGCCGAGGTCGCAGCGTGGTGGGAGCGGAGCGATCTCGCCAACGAATCGTGGCTCTACGAAGAGGACGGAGCGGTCGTCGCCGCCGGCTGGTTCGCGGTCTGGGGCGACATCGGCTCGCACGACGGCCTCGTCGCGCAGGGCGCCAAAGGGCGCGGGATCGGCGCGACCCTCGTCGATCGCGGCGAGGCGGTCGCCGCCCGCCGCGGCCTCACGAGGATCCACACGTTCGCGCCGGCCGAGGATACGGCGGCCGCCGAGCTCTTCCGGTCCCGCGGGTACCTCGAGGTGCGGCGCTTCTACGACATGGCCGTCGACCTCGACGCCGAGCCGGTCGAGCCCGAGCTCCCCGCGCCGTTCGTGCTCGAGGCGTTCCGCGAGGAGGACGCCCATGCGTTCCACGCGGCGATGTACGAGTCGTTCCAGGATCACTGGGAGTGGCACGGGGTGCCCTTCGACGAGTGGTGGGAGCTCAGGCGCGGCCAGGATCGCGATGCGCACGGGCCGCTCTGGTTCGTCGTGCGCGACGGCGGCGAGCTCGCCGCCGTGGTCAGGAACGAGGCGCGACCGAAGTCCGGCTACGTCGGCCTGCTCGGGGTCCGCCGCCCCTGGCGCGGCCGAGGCCTCGCGAAGGCCCTCCTCTACCGCACGTTCGCGGAGTTCTGGCGCCGCGGCACCCCGCGCGTGACGCTCGGCGTCGACGCCGACAGCCCCACCGGCGCGACGAAGCTGTACGAGGGCGTCGGGATGACGGTCGAGCTCACGAACGTCGTCTTCGAGAAGGTGACCTCATGAGCCTGCTCCGCGCGAAGTGCCCGACGTGCCGCGCCTTCACCGCGGTTGCCGTCGGCAACGACTACGAGTGCCATTCGTGTGGGCGGACGTTCGCCGCGGGTCTCGTCCGGGTGCCGCGCGCGTGGGGCGACGGCGGCGAGGAGATGATCGAGGCCGCGGGCCTGCCGCTGAACTATCCGGAGGCATCGGTCGTCGAGGAGGACTCGCTCGTCGCGCAGACGCTCGCGGTCGCGTCCGATCTGCCGGCGCGTCCGCTCGTCCTCGGCGGCTGCTGCTGCTCGCACATCGGCGCCGTCGAGGGGTTGGCGGCTCGGCACGAGCGGCTCGGCGTCATCTGGCTCGACGCGCACGGCGACCTGAACACGCCGCAGACGTCGCCGTCCGGGAACGAGTGGGGGATGCCGTTGCGGATGCTCCTCGACGGTGGCGCGGTCGAGGCGCGCGACGTCGCGCTCGTCGGCGCGCGGAATCTCGACCCGCCCGAGGTGGAGTTCATGAGGGCGACCGGCATCGACGCCGACCTCGACCGGGTGCTCGGCGGGGCGACCGCCGTCTACGTGGCCCTCGACTGCGACGTTCTCGATCCCGGCGAGATGACCGTGTTCATGCCCGAGCCGGCCGGGATGACGCTGGAGGCGGTCGAGCGGCTCTTCGGCGAGATCCGCGGTCGCGCCACCGTCGCCGGGGCGGGACTGACCGGTCTGGCGCCGGATCCGGCGAACGTCGAGCCGCTCGAACGGCTCTGCGCCGCCCTCGGCTTCTAGTGGTTCGCCCGGGGGCGCAACCTCCCGGCGGCGGGGCCGGTCTAAGCTAGCGCCGTGGCCAAGATCGACGTCTCGATCGAGACCGACGACAAGCCGGCTCCACCGCCGAAGCACCCGAACACCTGCCCGAGCTGTCACTCGCACTTCCGCGACGACGAGCTCGAGCGCGCGCTCTGGGTGTGTGCGCAGTGCGGCCACCACTTCGCGATGCGCGCGCGGGCGCGGATCGCATCCCTCGTTGACGAAGGATCGTTCACCGAGGAGTCGGCCGATCTCCACTCGGAGGATCCGCTCGGGTTCTTCGACCTGCGCCCGTACACCGAGCGGCTCGCGGAGGCCGAGATGACGACCGGCCTCGCCGACGCGATGATCATCGGGCAGGGAACGATCGAGGGGCGCGGCTGCGAGCTCGCGATCATGGACTTCGCGTTCATGGGCGGCTCGATGGGGAGTGTCGTCGGCGAGAAGTTCTCCCGCGCCTGCGACGCTGCGCTCGAGCGATCCGCGCCGCTCGTCTCGGTGACGGCGTCCGGCGGCGCGCGCATGCAGGAGGGGATCCTCTCGCTCATGCAGCTGCCGAAGACGATCGCCGCGGTCGAGGACCTGCACGACGCCGGCGTGGCGATGGTCTCGATCATGGCGCACCCGACGACGGGCGGGGTGCTCGCGAGCTTCGCGACGCTCGGCGACGTCCTCCTCGCCGAGCCGGGGGCACTCATGTCGTTCGCCGGCCCTCGAGTCGTACAGGAGCTGACACGGGAGAAGCTCCCCGACGACTTCGGCCGCGCCGAGCAGAACCTCCGCTTCGGCCAGATCGACGCGATCGTCCCCCGACCGGAGATCCGCGCCACCGTCGCGCGGCTCCTGAGGCTCTTCGATGCCCCCGTCTGAGCACGAGCTCCGCCTCCGCGAGCGCCTGAGCCGTCTGCGCAGCGTGCCGCTGCTCGGCGGCACGAAGCTGTCCGGGGAGCTGCAGCGCCTCCAGCGCCAGCTCGACCGGATCGGGGAGGAGCCGACCGGCGACGAGATCTGGCGGTCGGTCGAGCTCGCGCGCCATTCCAACCGGCCGTACACGCTCGACTACGTCGAGCGGATGCTCGACGACTGGTTCGAGCTGCACGGCGACCGCTCGCGCGGCGACGACGCCGCGATGGTCGCCGGCATCGGGAAGCTCGACGGCCGGACCGTCGTGCTCGTCGGACAGCAGAAGGGCCGAGACATCCACCAGCGGACCGAGCGCCGCTTCGGCATGTCGAATCCGGAGGGCTACGCGAAGGCGATGCGCGCGATGGAGCTCGCCGACCGCCACGGCTTCCCCGTCATCTCGCTCGTCGACACGCCGGGCGCGTACCCGGGCGTGAACGCCGAGCAGCACGGGCAGGGCGCTGCGATCGCCGCCTCGCAGGCCGTCATGGCCCGGCTCACTGTCCCGACGGTCGCGTGCGTCATCGGCGAGGGCGGCTCGGGCGGCGCGATCGCCATCGCGCTCGCCGACCGCGTCCTCATGCAGGAGCACGCCATCTACTCCGTCATCTCGCCGGAGGGCTGCGCCATGATCCTGTGGCGGGACGCCGGCGAGGCGAAGAAGGCCGCGGCCGCGTTCAAGCCGGACGCCGCCCACTGCCTCGAGCTCGGCGTCATCGACGGGATCGTCCCCGAGCCCGGCGGCGGGGCCCACGTGGACTACCGGGAAGCGGCCAGGATGCTGAGCGAATCCCTCCGGGAGGCGCTCGACGAGCTCGTGGACGTGCCGGGGGACGAGCTCCGCCGCCGCCGGCGGGCGAAGTTCCGCTCGCTCGGCGTATTCGCGTAGGTTTCTGCAGGTTCCGCGGGCGCCTATCCACAGCGTCCACAGGCTTATCCCCGGGCAGGAACATCACGCACAAAGGGTCTAGGTACGACTCGAGGCCGGTAAAGACCGGCCTCGAGCTATCGACCCCCCCGCTGGGTGGAGAAGCGAGTCGGAGCCTCCCCCGTGGCTCCGCAGCTACTTCATCACCGGACTGGCGGTACCCAAACATCGTCCGGGCGGCTACAAAGACCCGGTGAGCGACGAGCTCCAGGAGTACCGGCGCAAGCGCGATCCGAAGAAGACGCCCGAGCCCTTCTCCGGCCGGCGGTCGCGTGACCGGGCGCCGACATTCGTCGTTCAGCGCCACGCGGCCAGGAGCCTGCACTACGACTTCCGCCTCGAGCGGAACGGGGCGCTCGCGTCGTGGGCGGTGCCGAAGGGCGTGCCGCTCGAGCCGGGCGTCCGCGCCCTCGCCGTGCACGTCGAGGACCACCCGCTCGACTACGCGGGCTTCGAGGGCGAGATCCCGAAGGGCGAGTACGGCGCCGGCACGGTCGAGATCTGGGACGCCGGCACGTACGAGCTCGTCGAGGAGAAGCCGGATGGCGGCCTCACCGTCCGCCTCCACGGCAAGCGGCTGGAGGGCACGTGGACGCTCGTGCCGGCGGCGCTCGACGGGAAGGAGAAGAACTGGCTCATCCTCCGCAAGCACGACGACCGCGCCCCAACGGGGCTGCGGAACGACTACAGGCCGATGCTCGCGACGCTCGCGGAGCAGCTGCCAACCGGCGACGAGTGGCTCTTCGAGGTCAAGTGGGACGGGTACCGCGCGCTCGGGTACGTCCGCGGCGGCGACTCGAAGCTCGTCAGTCGCAACGGCAACGACCTCACCGGCCGCTTCCCCGACGTCGCGCGTGCGCTCGCACAGGCGGTCCGCTCCCCTGACTGCGTCGTCGACGGCGAGGTGTGCGCGCTCGACGAGCAGGGGCGCCCGAGCTTCTCGGCGATGCAGCAGGGCAAACGTGGCACGCCGATCGTCTATGCGGTGTTCGACGTCCTCGAGATCGACGGTGCGCCGGTACTCGACCTGCCGCTGACCGAGCGGCGGCAGCGCCTCGAGCAGCTACTCGACCTGCGTGGGAAGAGGGTGCAGCTCTCGGCGGCATTCGACGACGGCCACGCGCTCCTCGACGCCGCGACCGAGCAGGGGCTCGAGGGCGTGATGGCGAAGCGCGCCGGCTCCCGCTACCTGGAAGGGAAGCGCACGCGCGACTGGTTGAAGATCAAGACGCACGGGCGGCAGGAGTTCGTGATCTGCGGCTACACGCGCGGGCAGGGCCGGCGCGAGGGACGCTTCGGCTCGCTCGTCCTCGGCACGTACCGCGACGGCGCGCTCGACTGGGTCGGGAACTGCGGGACGGGATTCACCGAGCGCGACATCGACGAGCTGCTCGCGAAGCTCGAGCTACTCCGCCGCGAGACGTCGCCGTTCCCCGTCGTCCCGAAGATGCCGAAGGTGCGCAAAGGCGACGTCGTCTGGGTCGAGCCGAAGCTCGTGTGCGAGGTCGCCTTCGCCGAGTGGACGCACGAAGGCCACGTCCGGGCGCCGTCGTTCCAGGGGCTCCGCGACGACAAGCCGGCGGAGGCCGTCGTCCGCGAGGACAGCCCCGTGAAGCTGACGAATCTCGCCAAGGTCTTCTGGCCGGACGAGGGGATCACGAAGGGCGATCTCGTCGACTACTACCGCGCAGTCGCGCCCGTCATCGTTCCGCACCTGCGCGACCGGCCGTTCACGATGCGCCGCTATCCCGACGGCGCGTTCGGCAAGGCGTTCTTCCAGAAGGACGCGCCGTCGCACATGCCGGAGTGGATCCCGCGCTTCCGCGCGGAGGTGTCGACGCGTGAGGCGCCGCGCAGGAAGAGGTGGATCTCAGCGCCGATCGTGAACGACGAGGACGCGCTCCTCTGGATGGTGAACATGGGCTGCATCGACATGAACACGTGGTACTCGCGTGTCGACAAGCCGGACCGGCCGGACTTCGTGCTCTTCGACCTCGATCCATCGCCCGACGTCGGCTTCCGCGAGACCGTGCAGGTAGCGCTCCTCGTCAGAGCCGCGCTCGACGCGCTCGGGCTCGAGTCGTTCGCGAAGACGTCGAGCGCCGAAGGCATGCACGTTCTCGTCCCGGTCGAGCGGCGGTACACGTTCGACGATACGCGCGAGTTCTCCGAGATCGTCGCCGGCGCGATCGCGCGCACGCATCGCGGGCTAGCGACGACCGAGTGGTCGAAGTCGAAACGGCGCGGCGTCCTCATTGACTCGAACCAGAACGGCGAGGGGAAGACGATTGCATCGGCGTACTCGGTGCGGCCGCGCGCCGGCGCGCCCGTGTCGACGCCGTTGCGCTGGGACGAGGTGAACGAGGACCTCGATCCCGCGGCGTTCACGATGGACGTCGTGCTCGAACGCGTCCGTGAGCTCGGCGATCTCTTCGCGGGCGTGCTGACGACGAAGCAGCGCCTCGACCGGGCGCTGAAGGCGCTCCGCTAGCCGAGGCCCTCGGGGTGGCCGAGCGTCCCGAGCTCGACGACGTCCCGTTTGAAGAGCAGCGACGTCGTCCAGTCGGTGACGACGCGCAGCTTCCGTGACCACAGCGGCAGCTGGTACAGGTGGTACGTCCGGGTCACCCACCAACCGGGGAACCCGCGCAGGCGCAGGCCGAGGACGTCGGCGACGCCCTTGTAGCGTCCGAGCGTCGCCACTTGGCCGAGCATCCGGTAGCCGTACGGCTTCGGGTCGCCGGCGAGGTTCTTCGCGAGCCGCCGCGCCTGCCGGAGCGCGTGCTGGCACGTCGGCGGGTCGGGCAGCTCCGCCCGCGTGTTCGGGACGCGCG
>Ga0265314_10005022_pt1 | contig 12058 bp, 11 predicted proteins | sample 4126metaG_FD_203106 | JGI IMG/M metagenome (GOLD analysis project Ga0265314, IMG submission 203106) | Rhizosphere microbial communities from Carex aquatilis grown in University of Washington, Seatle, WA, United States - 4-1-26 metaG | ecosystem: Host-associated > Plants > Roots > Rhizosphere >... | reverse complement strand
AGACACGGCGACGGCAAGAGGCACCTTTGTGGTCAACTCGCCGTTGGCAGGCCGTCAACGGGCCGCGTAGGGCCTCTGGAGGGCATTTCCTCGGGCGGTTCGCAAGCGAAAATGGCGTAAATCCATGCCCCAGAGAGGGTTAACCACAAGCGGTAGGGGTATGCGTCGGAAATCCGGCTATATATAGCAGTCTCAGCGGAAAAACGGGGTCGCCGAGCCATTGGCCACTGAGATGCGCGACGGTTGCGCGGTCCGGCTCGGGAAAGGAGCCGGTGAACGGGGCGGGCCAGTTGCTCCGCCCGCCGACCTTGGTGTGGGCGGCGACAATTCGGCGGCCCACGACCAGTTGTTGCTTGGGAAGGGGCGCATCCTACGCCACCGCGCTACCCTTGGAGGATTGCTGGTCGCTATGCTCAGGCATGGTCAGTATTAGCACTGGCACCTCCGTGCAGTCGCGCAGAGCCTCGACATACGCGCGGCCTTTTATGCCCCGTTCCATCAGGTTCTGGATGACCGCGGGCCGCTCGGCGACGTGAAGCTCGATCTCCCGAACGCTGTCGATGATCTCGCTACTTTGCTGCAGCAACTTGCTGCGCGCATCTTGTTCGGAAATGCCGTCATCCTCGGCCACTTGGCGCGAGCGCGCTGAGGCAATAGCGACTGGGCGCAGGGTGGACAGCGAACGGTCATGCCACTGATGGAACTCCCGGGCGTGGTGCCGGGCGGCGGCATGCTGCTCCAACAGGAGCAGGGTCTGTATGCGTGTCGCGGCAAGGGTCAGGGCTGACTCATAAGCCGCAGCCGCCTGCTCCAGAGTGAAGTGCGGATCGAGGAAGATGGAGGGAGCCACCTGCCCGCCCACCAGTCCGCGCCAGTAGTGCTGTTCCTGGTCGAGAGGGCCTTCCAAGTCCTTCCATACCTTGTCGGCATCGGACCGCACCCAGGCTTCGTCGCCCCGAGTAAGTAGGCTTTCGATCCGAGCCCAGTCGTGAGTGGCGATGCGAATGTCGATCCTCTCGGCAACCAGCCGGGCGGCCACGACCTCGCGCTGAACGCCGGCAAGATTATGTTCCAGTTGGCCCAGGCGGCGGAGCACCAAGGCGAATCCCGCGGCGCTGACGCCGATCCCAGCCACAGAGGCCGCCAGCGTCGCCCCCGTCATGAGTTTCAGGGCCAAGAGCATGGTCTTGACTTGCTCCAGCTGAATATTCGCGCCAATCGAGGAGACCAGCTGCCCGGCCTGAAGAATAAAGCCGGCGGGGCCTCCTCCTGCGGTCGGCAGGCACTTCTGCATTAATTCAGGCAACAATCGCGTCTCCTGCAAGTGCCCGACCATTCGGCCTGTCTGCGCATCGCGAATGGTCGTGCCAATGCGCCGCAGGGAGCCAGCGAGCAACTCCGTCAAGAACCGATCCGGAGGCTCGAAGGGAATGGAGTTAGAGAAGCTCATGTGGTCATCCTTTCTCGTCTAGATGCTGACACGCGGCGGCGGCAGTTTTCTCGATAGATTTAATGAGCTGACATCGCAGGGAAGGGATGTTCTGGCCCTCGCGCTGGACTCCGTCGCCGATCACGGCGTCCTGAATGGGGAGCAACAGTCCCTTTCGAAAACGGTCCTCTAACGTGGTCCTGAGCTGCGCCGTGGTGTAGATGCCGAAAGTGGAAAGGAGCGCACCCACCACCAGCCCGGTGATCAGGAGCGGCCAATTGATCGCCACTGTCGTGACCACCAACCAGGAGGTGGTGCTGACAATCGCCATATACAACGCACTGGACGCGACCAGCACACCTCCGGGACCGGTTAGCATCTTGAGGACGTCCACGACCTCCAGCACACTTCCCGTTTGGGCATCGACGGCGGGGTCACCCTGCACCTGTTCGGGCGCCCAAGAAGATAATTCGCGAAACTCCTTGAAGGCCTCAGCGACGAGCGGAGACACGTGCCGCTCCACCCAGTGTTGCACAGCGGGCTTAATGTGCTGCTCCTTGAATTCCTTACCGGGCCCAACACTCAGGTCCCACCAGGACAGCTTGCCAATGGCCTCCTGGAGCCGGTCCACCAGATCCGGCCAGGAGGCATTTAAGGTCTGGTCAACGCGAGTCGTGTACCGATCAGCCCAACGGGTAATGGCTACTCTTTTCTCGTGGTTCTGGCTCTCATTCATCTCAGCTCACCTTGTTTATCCAGGATCGACGTTGTTGGAGGCCGTGCACTTCATTGATTCCTGATCGGGCGACAAGACCGATTGCTAGGCGCGCCTTCAGCATGAGCAGTCAATCGCCGCAGATCCGCTTCTCCCGACCAATTCGAGCGGCGCGACGAGAGACTCCCGGCAATGTCGGGGATCGGTGGCCAGGATCTCCAGGACCAACCACACGTGAAGTTGGCGAGAGGCACTCATAAACCTACGTGCGACCGAGTTAGTCGAACCGAATTATCCCAATTGACCCTGACTTTTGTATCGCCCGTTGTCCGCCATTCGTAGTCTCTCGTGGCAGTCGTCCGATCGGTAATCACAGTGATTTCATCGCCAATTGGCGGAAAATACTCCTGGACAAGCAGAGCGTTGAAGTCGATTACCGTCCTTGCAAGCGCCGTGCGCATGAGTAGACCAAATTCGGCACGACCAAGCGGATTTTTTTTATGCGAAACTGGAACTAGTCTCGTATCAACCACACCGGGAGCACAATCAAAGCTCAGAACGAACACGCTGGATTGTGGAGCTCCGGACGCCGATCTCTCAGCGGGTGCAATTGCGCAAAATGGATTAACCCGTGTGAACTGCCCGTTCTTCGCTTGCTTTTCTTCTTGCTTCTGCCTCTCATTTCGCTCAACGTCTACATAAACGCAACCGTCTCGTCGGAGCTCCCGTTCTCCTCCGGGAAACTCCGGAAGTTGTTGAAAATCGAATTGCTCACTCACAGTTTCGGTCGTTGCAACGACGTCTCGAAGCCAATGAAGAAGCCGTCGTTTGATTTGAACCTCTTCGTTCAACTTATTTCGCACCCAGAAACGGTCGAACATTCGTAGGCCGACCACCTCACTCGTTTGAAGCGAACCACCAAAAGTCACCGTTGCGATGAATTTCGTTTCAACAAACGCCAAAGTCTCTGGAAACACATAGGAAACCAAAGTTCCTTCGACTCGTTCGTCGTCGCTGACGCCCAAAAAAGTGATGATGTTTTCCTGAGGCGCTTTTCCCAGAACGTCTACGAGCTTTCCCAGGTACGTTGTATTGTCACCCCTGTAATTGCGTATGATCCCGACGAGTACGTTTTCGTCTTTGGAGAAAAGCAATAGCGTTCCTTCCTTGTTTACAAGCCAGTCGGTGTCGCCGACGATGGTCCTATGCCTTCCAACTATTGGGCTAATTTGTTCGACGGCATCCTGAGGCGCACCAAATCCATATTCCTTGAACCCCCGCTCTGGGTAGAAATTGGACGTGGGCCGAAGTGCCAAAGTGACGATCGGGTCGAATTTATCCGCCGGCAAAGTGTCGTCGGGATTTGCTGAGTTGGAAGGGGTCGGCTCCAATTCGATAACCGGGTCGTTGGCGTTCGGCTGAGAAATCGGAGGCACACGACTAGGGGGTGGTGCAGAATTGGGGGGAGGTGTCCGTCGCCGGTCAGCTTGTTCTCGGCGATTGTGCGACGTTAAGAGCAAGAGCAAACTCCCGACAATTACAGCACCAAGTCCCAAGCCAAGAAAGCGCCTGCGCTTCGGGCTGGCTGGCCAAAGCCACGATTTTCTGGATATCGTCCCTTGATTAGGCGCCACGCGCGGTGTCAGTATCGGCTGAGCGTTCGAAACGACGGTCGGTGGCAGAGTGAGAACACTTGGAAATACTGGCCATCCTGCCGGAGGAATTGGTCCGGTGCCGTAGGAGGTAGTTGAGTACGGCGACACCTCGATGGGCGTCGTGGAAGCTGGCTGCATTAGCGCTGGCGGCGTAGCCTCGTTCGCAACTGAGGGGACGCTGAGAAGCGGTGTGTTCAGTGAGGCGACAATTTGGACTTGGTCCGCGACCCGTGGCCCATGTTTAGCAGCGAGCAACGATGGGTCGTGCGCTTCCGCCGGCACGTTGCTGACCTGGGATGGCGTGATCGAAAATGATTCACAACATGCGGGGCACTTACCTCGCTTGCCCGCTAACTCCAACGGAACGACAAGAGCCTTTTGGCATTTTGGGCAGCGAATCTTCAGCGGCATGTGCGCCTCCAGAGACGAGGTTGGTTATTACCTAACCGGGCCCTGGTTGTGCGCCACCAATGAAAAAAGGAGCGCCGAACCAGGCCGCTCGCCGAAGCCCCGCCAAGGGCCAGTAGAGAACAGCACTGGCCGACGCTCCCTCTCGGGAGCGCGGCTAGCACTGCTTCTCTACTTTCAAGAGCCTTACGGCTCAGGTTGGCGGTATTCGGCGAAGCAAGACTAACGCTTACGCGTCATTCAAATTGTCGTTGATGGCCCTCGTCGGGCCGTGTTCGGTCCTCGTTCAAGTTGGTCGATCAGGCCGCCGGCACACCGCCAACGGCACCCGTCAGTCTAGCGGTGCCGATGTCAGCTTGCAAATTCCTGGCCGGCCTTCGTGACCGGACCTGGGCGGGCCTATCTCGCGGGCAAGGTGCCCCGGGTCGGCCTTGGGTTCGCGGGCGGCATCGAAACGGCGAGCGCAACCATCATGTGCGTGGCAGTCGATGGTTCGTGGCTCGCTGGAACCGACTGTCCGTCGATGGTACCGTGAGGCGATGGCACGCCCATCAGCCAGAAAGACCAGAAAGAATAGGCGCCGCCGGAGGAGGCCATACAGACCGCTGCTCCATATCTCGCAGATTCTCGAATGGGCCGACGAGCATTTCGAACGCACCGGTCGCTGGCCCACGATCTCGGACGGAAAGGTCGTTCAAACCGCTGGTGAGAAATGGATAAATATCAATGCGGCCCTGCGCCTCGGTCTGCGTGGATTTCCCGGCGGCTCGTCATTAGCCAAACTCCTGGCCGAGCACCGCGGCAAGCGGAACATCGGCGCGCTGCCGCCACTGACGGAGTCGATGATTCTCAAATGGGCCGACCTCCACTTCGCGCGGCACGGCGCGTGGCCAAGCATTGATGCCGGCCCGATTGACTCGCAGCCCGGCGAGACATGGCACAATGTCAATGCGTCATTATATTACGGGCGGCGAGGTCTGCCCGGCGGCTCGTCGCTGGCTAGGTTGTTGGACGACCAGCGGGGAGTGCGCAACCCCGCCAATGTGCCGCGCCTTTCAACGCGGCAAATCCTGACTTGGGCCGACGCCCACCATCTGAGGACGGGCAGGTGGCCCACGCCCAAGTCGGGGCCCTTGGCCGACGCGCCAGGCGAGAGCTGGTCGGCGATCGCACGGGCCTTGTACGCCGGTCAGCGCGGGCTGCCAGGGGGTTCGACCTTGCCCAGGCTGCTGGCGGCGCGACGTGGGGTACGTAATCGCAAGGGAGCGGCCTCGCTGACACTGAAGAAAATCCTGGCATGGGCCGATGCGCATTTCGGAAGGACCGGCGGTTGGCCTAACGCGCGTGCCGGCCCCATCGTCGAGGCGCCCGGCGAAACCTGGCTCGCCGTCGATCGGGCGCTCTGGAATGAGGGTCGTGGCTGGAGCGGTCGAACGTCATTGGCCCAGTTGCTCGCCAAGCACCGGGGCGTTGGGCGCGGCGCTTACCGTCGTCCCATTCGACCAAGGAGGCGACGTCGGTCTGTCGGGTGATTCGTCGCTGGGGCGATGATCATCACAATCCGGCCGCTCTTTCTAGGCCTAAGTACCTGGCTAAAGGTCGCCCAACGGTCGCCGGGCGATTCGACGACCGCTGCCCTCTCTGTTGCAAGCTGCGTACCCATCCATTGCCAGACTCAACCCACCCTTCGTGATGCTAGGCTTGAGACCCAGCCACCTGGTATGCTACCAAAGACTACAGTGATCATTTGCGGATGATGGCGCTGCCATCCCAGCGACGGCGGCCCTGCTTGGATCTCACAAGCAGGGCCGTTTTCATGCAGTGCATGTGCGGCCGCCGTTCTCGCACTTCACTCTGGCGCCGATTCGGCAGACCTCAGGACCCAAGCCATGGCGTTATCACCGCTGGAAAAGGAAGGCTTGAACGTACTGAAAAACCGGGCAAGTCGCTTGGTCAGATTGATCGAGCTCAGCACGCCTAACGTCATCATCGCTAACGAGGTGGGCCTGATCGTTCAGATCGCCGCCGCAGTCTGCGGCAACGAAGTGCTGAATTACCCTTGCGAAAGTGCGGCAAATTTCGAGCGATGGAAGTTGGGTTTCTGCATGCGAAACGGATGCGGCGCAAGGCTTGAAACGGATGCTGAACTGATGGAGGGCTACTGCCAACTGCATTGGGATGAGGGAGGCGAACGGCGCAGGGACTTGGTTTCCCGGCGACAGCGAGGCACCGGGTCGTCGAACGGAGATGGTGCCAGTGATACGCCGTAAATCGCAGGGCGAGCTTCGAAGAATTGTCGAGCTTATGAGCGGATGCCCAACGGGCGAAGCGTTGTGCCGTCACGCCCCCGAAATACATGTCGATCAACTGGTCGAACACGGACCCCGATGACGCCACTTTGGCAAACAAGGAACCTGCCCCGCCTCGCTGGGGCTTTTTTCGCTTGAAGCATTCGTCGTAACGGTATAATCGTCGTCATCCAGACAGGTGGCGTCGCGGGGGCAACATAGCCGAGGTAACGGCTTATGTCTCTCAAGGTACTAATCGCCGACGACGACCGAGACAGCGTTGACAGCCTGGCAACGCTGGTGCGATTCATGGGTTGCGAGGTCCAAACGGTGTCGGACGTCGCAACCGTCCTTCGGGAAGCCTCTCTCTTCAAGCCCGATGTGCTCCTGGTGGATTTGGCAATGGGTGCCACGGAAGTGCCTTCGGTCGCAAAGCAGTTTCGGGAAGATCCCGCACTCAAGAGAACTCCGTTGGTCGCCTTTGGCAGGCTCGGCAATGTTTGCAGCCGTTGTGATGTGAGCGATTTCTCATTCGACTTCGTGATGAAGTCGTGCACACGCCTGGGGCTTTCGAACGTGCTTAGCCGAGTGCAAGACGCGATTGCCACCAACATGGATAGGCTCAAGACTGAAGAGGCGGAGGAGAAGCGGAAGTCAGGCTGTCCAGCTCGCCGGGTCAAGTTTACCTTCTGGGAAAAGCGTCAGATCGTCTTTCGGCTGTTCGGTGGAATGCGTGATGGCCAAGTGTTGACCGGCGAGCGGGCTCAACGCCTCTACAGGGACCTCGACTACCACCCGATCTACCGAAGCTTCCTCGCCGGGCGTGCTCGTCGTGTCGGCACGGCGGGTGTGACAAAGGACCGCCATCGCTATTTCGTCAGGACGGTCATGAAAACCGCCGACCGAATCGTGGTGATCGCGCGATACTACGGCGGCGTCGAATAATGACTTGTCCACTGCGCGAATTGTGCGAAGCTCTCCTAGTTATTGGATCTTGATGACCTCCTGGCCCGCGAGAATGGCCGGAGGCGGCCAGGCAGCCGCTACGTATATACAATCTCCGGCAAGCCGGCCGATCACGGCCGTCAGGCGGACGACGTCGTCGTCGGCTGTCCCACCGCGATGTAGCGTGCAGACGGGATGTTTCCGGTGTCTACCGCTAGCTCAACTCTCCGTGCCATGGCTACGCCAGCGACCCCGCGGCAGTGGCGGTCGAGCAAGATGGGCAACGACGAACCGCCGGGCAGGCCACGGCCACCCTTGTAGAGGGAACAGTTGATCGCGCACCACGTTTCGCCCTGCACGTCTTCGACCGGCCCTGACTTTTGCGTGGGCCATTTCCCGTGACGCGCAAAATGGGCTTCGGCCCAGGCGACAATCTGCGCTTCGGACAAATCTGCCGACGCCGAACGGTTGCGTTTTCTGCCGCGATCGGCCAGGAATTGAGCCAGCGACGTTCCACCTCGTAACCCCCGTGAACCATGTCGAAGCGCCAATTCGATAGCCTGCCAGGTATCTCCCGGCGACTCGACGATCGACCCACTGTGCGATGAAGGCCACTTGCCGGTGCGCCTGTGGTGGGCGTCGGCCCAAGCTAGGATGCGGCGTAATGTAAGCGGCTTAGGATCGTTGGATTTGTGGGTACCGCGGTGTTCGTCGAGCAATCGCGCCAGTGTAGAGTGGCTCGGCAGGCCACGCCGGCCTGCGCGCAATGCGTATTCGATTCCGCGCCAGGTTTCTTGCGGCGACTCCAAGATCGGGCCGGACTCTACGATGGGCCACTCGCCTTCGCGAGCGTGGTGCGCGTCGGCCCAGGCCAGAACCTGATCAACGCTTAGCGGCGGCCGCGTGTACCCATTGATCTTTCCACGATGTTCGGACAGCACGCGCGGCAACGACAATCCACACGGCAATCCGCGCATTCCCCTGCTCAAGGCAATGTTCACCGCCCCCCAGGTCTCACCCAAAGTTCCGTCGATCAGGCCCGCCTTTCTGTTTGGCCAGGCAGCGTGACGCGTATGGTAGGCGTCGGCCCAGACGAGGATCTGGTCGATGGTGATGTCCGGCAAGTCGAGGTGGTTTCGTCCTTGACGACGCCGTGCGATCTGTTGGCGCATTGCTTCGGCACGGCTTTCGAGCTCGCGCGTCGTGGCGCCTTCGTCCTCAGGCGGCACGAATCGGTGTACTTTTGGGGCGGGCGTCTTGCGCGGCCGTTTGCGTTGGACTCCTCGCTGCTCACGGAGCAATTGCGCCAGTGTACTGCCAGGTAGAAGGTCGCGCGATCCGGTGTGCAGGGCCATGTTGACGGCTCCCCAGTCTTCACCGTTCGCATCTTCGATCGCCCCCGAACTACCCGTTGGCCACTTCCCTGTTCGATCGTGAAACGCGTCGGCCCAAGTCAGGATCTGTTCAATCGTATGCGGCGGTGGCTCCGCCGGATTGCGTTTCCCGCGAAATTCGGCGAGAAGCTTGGCCAACGACCAGCCGCTGGGCAAGCCTCGTCCGCCGTTACGCAGGTTGCAGTCGAGGTTGTACCACTTCTCTTCAGGCGCCTCGAAGACGTGTCCGCACGTCAAGTCGGGCCATTTTCCGGTCCGCTGATGGTGCGCATCGGCCCAGGAGAGCAACTGCGACACATGCAGCGGCGGTTTGCGTGCCATGCTGACCTCGTCGGAAATCTACACGACGACAGGCCGATTACGGAAATGAGTGGTGCCGAATCGGCACGTACCCGATTCTATCGAACGAATTTGACGAAAGCCAGTCAACCGACCGGACGACCGGCTGCGTCAATGTTCTCCGGCTGACGATGGCGACGGTAATGGACATGGCAGTAGCTCGATGCCGAGGGGCCGGAGAGAAGGTACCGGGAGCGCGAGAATCGTGGAGAGAAAACGATCGAGCCGCGTCAGCGATCCGTGCTGACGCGGCTGGTTCTTTCCCGCGGACTTCCATGATTACGGTGGTCCGGACAATGGCGTTTCGTCGCTGCGGCTCCCGGACACGGGCGCAACCATATCGTTCGACGACTGAATGTAAAATCACCATCTCGGCGGGGTCGTCTTTGGCTGGGGGAGTGAATGCGCTGCTAGCAGCGCAGCCCACCACGCCCCGAGGTCTGGCTCAGCGAAGGGAGGCAAGGCGGCTGGACTCTCGGCAGAGGTTGCTCCTCCGCGCTACGGACTGGCGAACCGCAGTTCGGCTCGCGGCGGAGAGAAGGTTGCAAACGGCATGGAATGGTAGATAATCGCCCTTGAATCGTGGGAGTTGTGTTTGTTTAAGTCCGTTCTTTCAAACTAAGTGAGGAATTCCATGAAAATGCTAGCATGTTTTAGCGTCGCCCTGGCGCTCGCGATCGGCACGTCGCCGGCTCGTGCGGTTGAACTGAAGAGCGGCATTCAGGCCGGTGAGGGCATTGGGCCCTTCGACGTGGTCAAGTGCGCGGGCGCCATCGACGACGGAGTCGATATCGGTGCGAAGCTCTGTTATCGCTGCAAGTACGGCAGCCGTCCGATGGTGATGGTATTCTCGCGCAAGGCTGACGAAAAGCTGGTTTCCTTGGCCAAGCAGCTCGACGAACAGGTCACCAAGAATTCGTCGAAGAAGCTCGCCGCTTTCGTGAACCTGCTGGGCGAGGATGAAGAAGCGCTTGAATCCAAGGCCAAAGAACTGGGCGAGAAGAACGAGATTGCCAACGTGCCTTTCGTCGTCCCGGTCGAGTTCACCGACGGCCCCGGTGATTACGGTATCAACCCCAAGGCTGAAGTGACCGTGATCCTGGCCGTGGGCGGCAAGGTCGTGGCGAATCACGCCTTTGAAGCCGGCAAGCTCAACGACAAGGCCGTCAAGGCGATCCTCGCCGACGTGCCGAAGATTCTCAAGTAAGTTTGTCGTGACCCCGAACTGCGCGAGGCCACACGGTTTCGCCGGTGGACGACACCGATTCTAGCTCAAGGCCGCGACCCGTCCGGAGTTTCTCCAGCGGGCGCGGCATTTTTTTCGTAGACAACCGTTTTCGTCGAGCCGGAGTGCCAAACTTACCCACTACGGGCTGTGCAGGAGCAAGTGGGTCACGATGTCCTTCGCGATCGACGGTTCCATTACGAAGAATCGCGTCACCCATGTCCCTCCGTGCCGATGGAAGCCGCTTCCGCGTGGCGCTTGAAAACGGGCCCCCAAACGGCGTCATTGCCAGAACAGGACCCCGGAAGTCAACTTGACCCTCAACAACGCAAAATCGAGGGCGAGTTTGCCACTTTGGCAAGGCGTTGCGCCCTAATCTTGGCCAGACGCTCGGCATGGGCCAGCCACTGGGCTTCCATCATTTATCAGCGGCCCGCTCGGTTGGCTTGGGTCCGATGCGTGCGAGTGCGAGCGACAGAAGCTGCGGCAATTCGGCTTCGGAGCCTGGATCGAGCGACTGGACGTCAGCAGGCAGGTCGGCCGCGGGCGGCGAACAGACTGTCACTTGCGATTCGCCCAACACGCACAAATGGCTCCCATCGACCAACAGCGCGGTCCCTTCGTCGATGCCCAATCCTATGAGCCCCGGATGACTGTCCAAAACCTGCAGAAGTCGTCCTTGTCGCTTGCGCTTGAGAAAGTGCTGATCGACGATCGTGCCAGGCAAAAAACCAAAGCCTGGTCCGATCTGGAGCGTCGGTATGTCGCCGCGGATCATCACGGGTGACATGATCGCCGCGCCGGCCGAAGTTCCTCCCACGACGCCGCCCCGCGCAAGCACACCGCGGATTTCGCGTTCGGTCGATGTGCCCAGGTAGGTGTCGATGAGCCAATTCTGGTCACCTCCCACGAACCATACACCGGTCGCCAGGGTCAGTGGCCTGACGAACTGGGATTCATCGGCTGTGACTCGTGAGCGGGTGTGCAAAATGTTCAAGTCGGCCAGTGGTTGCTCGCGCCAGATGGCCAGCATCGACTCCATCCGGTCGGTGTCAGCGAAGGCGCTCGCCGTGCTAATCACGACGACGTGAGCCTGTGTGCCGCCAGCCAGGTTGATAAAGCGTTTTCGCAGATCGTCAGGCAAGGTGCCGCCGCCGCAAATGAAGAGTTTTCCCGAGGCGGAACCCGTGTTTTCACCCGGCGTCACTGCTGGCTCGGCTGCCCTCAATGGGTCTTTTTTCGCGAGAAGTATGCAGACCAGCAAGCAAGCAGACCACAGGCCGACGCCAGAAAACGATGCAGCCCGACACGAGTGAAACGAACCGGTCGCTTCCGACAAAGACCGGGCCCCATGGAACAACGATCTGGCTCGGTTGGGCAATGATCTCGAATGGTTGGACGCAGAGACATCCATGTCGGTCCTCCTTGACAATGGCGCAAGTCCGTAAAGCGGTGGCTCCCAGACACGGCACAACCATATCGTTGGACGACTGAATGTCAAATCACAATCTTGATGGGGACGAGTTTTGGCTGGGCGAGTGAATGCACTGCTAGCAGCCCAACCAATTTCGTCTGCGGCCACCCCGCCTGGAAGCCCAGGCGAACGTCGATCGCCATGGAATGAGTGCGGATGCAACGACGGATTCTGATCGAGGAACAG
>Ga0265314_10005021_pt1 | contig 12059 bp, 8 predicted proteins | sample 4126metaG_FD_203106 | JGI IMG/M metagenome (GOLD analysis project Ga0265314, IMG submission 203106) | Rhizosphere microbial communities from Carex aquatilis grown in University of Washington, Seatle, WA, United States - 4-1-26 metaG | ecosystem: Host-associated > Plants > Roots > Rhizosphere >... | reverse complement strand
GCCGGGGCATCCCACCCCGGGTCGACCAGCACGAACCCCGACTGGTGCTCGATGAGGTAACTCAGCACGTAGCGCAGCGGGTTGTCCGGGATGGGCACGGGCACCGACCACACGCCAGGGACGACCCGCTCCACCGGCGGGAGCTCCTTGCGCAGCCACGCCTCGCGCTGCGCCGTCCCGGTTACCCGCATCCGCCGACCATCCCTCTCCCGCCCGGGCGAGCCCCGGGCTCAGTTGACACCCGCATCCGCGTATGGTTCGCTCAACCCCAGGTAAGCATAACCGATTTCAGTTCCTATTTAATTGTCATGGACAAGACCTGAACTGCGGTTTAGCAGGGGATGGACTGCGATGAGCGAGCAATCCGTAACCGATTTCCGAAACCGGGCACGCGCCTGGCTCGCGGAGAACGCGCCGCGCAGGGGCGCCGGCGACGACGAATCGGCCACCCGCGCCGACCTCGCCGCGCAGAAGGAGTTCCAGGCCAAGCTGTACGACGCCGGCTTCGCCGGCCTCACCTGGCCGCGGGAATACGGCGGCCAGGGCCTGACCAACGCGGAGCAGATCGCGTTCGGCCAGGAGGCCCGCCGCTACGCGCTGCCGGTCGGCGTGTTCTTCATCGGGCTCGGCATGCCCGGGCCGACCATCCTCGAGCTTGGCACCGAGGAGCAGAAGAAGCGCTACCTGCCGAAGATGCTGCGCGGCGAGGAGATCTGGTGCCAGCTGTTCTCCGAGCCGGCCGCCGGGTCGGACGTCGCGTCGCTGACCACCACCGCGGTGCGGGACGGCGATGAGTGGGTGCTCGACGGGCAGAAGGTGTGGACGTCGGGCGCGCAGTACAGCGACTACGGCGCGGTCCTCGCGCGGACCGACCCCACGGTGCCCAAGCACAACGGCATCACGATGTTCATCGTCGACATGCACGCCCCCGGCGTGACCGTGCGCCCGCTCAAGGTCGCGACCGGCGCGACGCCGTTCAACGAGGTCTTCTTCGACCAGGTGCGGCTGCCCGCCGGCTCGGTGATCGGCGAGGTCAACGACGGCTGGCGGGCGGCCGTCGTCATGCTGCGCAACGAGCGGGTGAACATCGGCACCATGGGGGCGCCGCGCACCAGCCCGCTGTCCTACCACTCGCTGAGCTCCCTAGCGGCCAAGCAGGGCAACGGCGCCGACCCCGGGCTGAGCAGGAAGCTGGCGGAGCTGTACGTCCGCGAGCGGTCGGTGTCGCTCTTCGGGCAGCTGCTGCGCGAGGAGGCGATGTCCGGGCGCGACCCGGGCCCGCGCGGCTCGGTCGCCAAGCTGGCCGGCGCGGAGCTCGGCACGTACGCGTCCCTGGTCGCCGCCGACGTGCTCGGCCCGGCGGTCGCCGCCTCCGACAGCGAGGAGGTCAGGGAGGTGCTCAACGCGGCCCTGAGCATGCCCGGCTCGTCGGTCGCGGGCGGCACCAACGAGATCCAGCGCAACATCATCGGCGAGCGCGTGCTCGGCCTGCCCAAGGACCCGGGCGTGGACCGCTCCACCCCGTTCAACCAGCTGCGCGTCGGCACCATGCGGAAGAATTGAGGACAGGCGATGGCGCTGATACTTTCCGGCGACGAAGAGCAGTTCAGGGACTCGGTGCGGCGCGTCGTCGTGGAGCGCAGCCCGCTGTCCAAGCTGCGCGAGCTGATGAGCTCCGGCCAGCCGTACGACGCGGACGTCTGGAAGCAGCTGTCCGAGCTCGGCCTGCCCGGCCTGGTGATCCCCGAGGAGCACGGCGGCGCGGAGGCCGGCTACTCGGTGCTTTCCGTCGCCCTCGGCGAGCTCGGCGCGGGCCTGGTGGCCTCGCCGCTGCTGGCCGGCACCCTCGCCGCGGGCGCGCTGCTGCGGCTCGGCGACGAGGCGGCCCAGGCCCGGCTGCTGCCGGGGATCGCGAGCGGCGAGCTCATCGCGACCCTGGCCAGCGGCGGTACCGGCACGGCCCGGGCCGACGGTGACACGCTGACCGGCGAGATCAGCCCGGTGCTCAACGCGGCGCAGGCCAGGGTCCTGCTCGTGCCCGCCGTCGACGGCCCCGCTGAAGATGGCCCCGCTGAAGATGGCCGGGCGACGGTGCTGTTCGAGGTCGACGCCGCGGCGCCTGGCGTTACCATCACGCCGCTGCCCGCGCTCGACCACAGCCGCTCGCTCGCCCGCGTCACGCTGGACGGCGCGCCGGGTCGCCGACTCGACGGCGACGCCGCCGCGGCGCTCGGCTTCGCGACGGACCTCGCGAACCTGGCGCTGGCGTCGGAGCAGCTCGGCGCGATGGCCGCCTGCCTGCTGATGACCGCGGAGTACGCGAAGATCCGCATCGCCTTCGGCCGGCCGATCGGGTCGTTCCAGGGCGTCAAGCACCGGCTCGCCGAACTGTGGACCACCTGGGAGCTGGCCCAGGCCGCGCTGCGCGACGCCGCGCGGGCGGCCGACTCACGCCCTGCGGACTTCCCCCGGGCCGCCCTTGTCGCGCGGCTCGCGGTGTCCGCCAGCTACGTCGACGCCGCGGTCGCGACCGTTCAGCTGCACGGCGGCATCGGCTTCACCTGGGAGCACGACGCGCACCTGTACCAGAAGAACGCCATGTCGCAGCACGCGCTGTTCGGCGGGACGGACGAGCAGCTCGACCGGCTGACCGCCCTGCTCGCCGCCCGGGCGTAAGGGGTAACGACCGCAGGCCGCGAGGCCCGCGGATGAGGCCAGGCAGTGGTGCGGCCCGCGGGAGACGCCGCGGGCCGGGGCCGCGGCCGGGTCCTACGTCCTACCGTTGACGGCGGCGTCCGGGGCCACGCGCTCGAGTTCCGCGTCGACCACGTCGTCGGGGAGCTCGAGCAGCTGGCAGCCGATCTCGATCTGCGCCTCCACGTCGGCGACGGAGTAGGTGCCCGCGAGCCAGCGCCTGGTCGCCGCCCCGGATATGTCGAGCACCACGGTGAGCAGCTTCTCCTGCTGCTCGGTCAGCCTGCCGCCACCAGCGGCGACGTGCCGCACCACCTGCGCGTGGGTATGCTCGGCCGCCTCGATGATCGAGCTGTAGCTGCGCCCGCCGCCGTTCATCGCCGCGGCCACCGCCTCGGTCAGCCGCTGGCTGCGCTGCTGCGCGCGGAACTCGCGCCGCAGGTGCAGCGCCACCCGCTCGCGTACCGTGCCGCCCCGTGGCTCCTCCGCCGACACCTGCCGCACGGCGGCCTGGTACCTGGCGAGCGCCACGGCGAGCAGCAGGTAGTCCTTTGACGGGAAGTACCGGTACAGCGTCGCCAGGGACACCCCCGCCCGCTGCGCGAGGTCCTTCATCTGCACGGCTTCCAGCCCGCCCGCGGACAGCACGTCGGTCGCCACCGCGATCACCCGGTCGTACCGCGCCTGCTGGGCCGGCGTATCCGGCACCGCCGGCAGGCTGTCTGGGCTCACCTGGCTAAATCTAGTCGAGTGGGCATGTCGCCCGCCATGCGCCGCCAGCTTTTCTTGCTGTTATCAGGCACGCCGGGTACTCCAGGCTGCAGAACGTGGGCGTGCTCCGCGTTCGGGCCGTGCACGCCCACGTTCTGGCTGACCTGGCGGTGATGCGGCGGAATGCTACGCCTCGACGGGGGCCGGGCCAGCCGCGGACCCGGCGGCCGCCGGGTGCGCCGCGGGGGCGGCGGCCCGGGGCCGCGGCCGGACGAGGGTGAACACGGCCACGGCCGCGATCAGGCCGAAGCCGGCGGCGACGAGGTAGGCGAGGTCGAGGCCGTCCGCGAACGCCCGGTGCACCACCGGGGTGAGCGCCGGGGTGCGGGCGAGCACCGCCTGGGCCTGGCCGCCGCTCAGCGCCGCGGCCAGGCCGGCGCCCGACCCGTGGATGAGCCCGGAACGGAACACCTCGCCGAGCACCGCGATGCCGAGCGCGTAGCCGAGCTGGCGGAACGCGCTCAGCGCGCCGCCCGCCATGCCCGCCTGCTGCCACGGGATGGCGGACATCGCGGTTGAGGTGAGCGACGCCATGGCGAGCCCGGCGCCGATCCCGACAAGCACAAGGCCGGGGATGACGACGGGCCAGCTCGAGTTCTCCCGCAGCACCGCCTGCGCGAGCGCGCCCGCCGCGATGACCAGCAGCCCGGTGCCGACCATCCACCGCGGCGACGTCCGGTGCAGGAACCGGCCGACCTGACCGGACACCAGGAACGCGCAGGCCGCGCAGGGCAGCACCACCAGGCCCGCCTTGATCGCGCTCAGCCCGAGTACCGACTGGAGCCAGAGCGACTGGTAGGTCATGCCCGCCCAGGCGGCCGCGGACAGCAGCGCGCCCGCCAGCAGCATCGCGGTGAACACCGGGTTGCGCAGCAGCCGCAGGTCGAGCATCGGGGCGGCGCTGCGGCGCTCCGCGACGACGAACGCGGCGAGGCCGGCGGCCGCGACTGCCATCAGCGCGATGGTCTCGCCGGACCCCCACGCGCCACGGATGAGCGCGTAGGTGAGCGCGGCGGCCGCGACGGTGAATGACACCATGCCCGGCACGTCGACGCGCCTCGGATGCGGGTCGCGGGACTCGGTGACCACCCGCAGCGTAAGCGCGACGGCGACGACGCTGACCGGCAGGTTGACCAGGAAGATCCACCGCCAGCCGAAGTTCGCGGTGAGCAGCCCGCCGATGATCGGCCCCACCGCGGACGCGGCGCCGTTGACCGCGCCCCAGATACCGAACGCCATGCCGCGCTCGCGCCCGGTGTAGGTGTTGCTGATCAGCGCCATCGTCGTCGCGAACATCGCCGCGGCGCCCACGCCCTGCACGCCCCGGGCCGCGATCAGCAGGCCGACGTTCGGTGCCAGGCCGCAGGCGAGCGACGCCACCGCGAACAGCACCAGCCCGATGAGGTAGAGCCTGCGGCGCCCGAACCGGTCCGCCACCGACCCGACGGTCAGCACCAGCGCCCCGAGCACCAGCGCGTACAGGTCGATGACCCACTGCAGGTCGCTAAAGGTCGTGTGCAACTGCCTGGCCATGTCGGGCAGGGCCACGTTCACGATCGTCACGTCGACGAGCAGCATGCACGCCCCGGCGCAGACCGCCACCAGCGGCCACCACTTGCGCATCGTTGGTTCCTTCCACTCATCCATCGGTCGGCTCCCCTCGCCTGGGCCTGGTCTCGCAGAACAGACGAGCGGCCGGCCGTCCGCGGGACACGCCTGATGGCGCGGTCCCGCCGGCGCCACTGGCCTCCGCGACACAGCATGCCGCAATTCTGGAACGTATCCCTAGTCAGCCCGGCCAGATGCGCCGGTTCTCGACATCAGCCAGGCACTCACGGCGGAATGCCTCACAGCGTCCGGTCAGTTCTTGGGCATGACCTCGACGAGGGTACCCGGACCCGATGCCGGGTCCCTCGTCCACGCGGCGCCGTTCATCGTGATGACCGGCGCCTGCCCGGCGGGAACCGGGAGAGCGTCACCGGGCACGCTGAACGGGATGACCCGGGTACCGCCGCCGGAGTTCACCTCGAAGAAGTACTGGCCCTGCGGCGCACTGCCGCCGGCCGTGCCGTCGACGATGAACCACACGTCACCGGACGCGTCCATGCCGGCCGGGTGTGCCGTCGCGTCGCCGGCGTGATTGTCGTAGTCGGGAGCCGTGGCGAGCATGGTCACGTCGCCGAAGGAATCGACGGAGACGGCGCACTCCTGTGTCTGCCCGGCCCGCGCGCCGGCGGCGCGGCATTCGCCGAGGCCCTCAACGCCCCCCACCACCGAGTCCGCCGCGCCGTTCCCGGTGAGCTGGAGCGGCCCGACGGTGGCCTGGGCCTGGGTTTGCAGCTCGATGGCATCCGGGCCCGTCGGGATGAACATCTCCGTGCCAGCGGCGGTGACCTGGACGACGCCGTCCTTCGTCATGCCCCACATGTCCCCGGCCGCGTCGGGCACCAGCGGGCCGATCGTGGCCTGCGGCAGGTCCGCGATGTCGTCCCGCAGGCGGGTCCCCTCCAGGGCGCGGCTCAAGGTATTCATGACGGCCGGCACCGTGAAGGCGCCGTTCTTGTCGAGCCTCGCGATGAAGGTGCCCCCGGAATCCTGGCTCGCGGCGCACTCGAGCCAGACGCCGCGGTCTGACGCGGCGTACAGCGCAGGGGGCGGCACGGTGGACTCATCGCTGCAGTTGCCGCCCAGGGAGAACTGGGCACTGGCGCCGGTGCCCGGCGTGTAGCGAACCAGGATGCCCGTAGGCGGCTGCCCGGGGGGCGCCGCCTCCGCGCCGAGCCACAGCTGCCCCAGGGCGTCGAACGCCTCCGCTCCGGTGTACCGCACGGAGAGCCCGCCGAGTGTGGCGGGCAGCGGGTGCGTGGACACCACGTAGCTCACCGGGTTAACCACCGCGAGCATGGGCTGGCCCGTCGCCTGGCTCAGCTCCACCATCCACAACTGGCCGTCTAGGCTGAGCACCGGCCCGCCGGTGATGGAACCGCTCGTCTTGACGACCACGACGGTGGCCGCGGCCTCGTCCGCGAGCATGGCGGGCCTGGCGGCGCCTCCGCCCGCTGTGCCACCGCCCGCTGTGCCTCCGCCCGGGCTGGCGGGCGCGGGCGCCGGGTTGCCGGTGACGGCGACGATGACGCCGGCCACCGCCGCCGCGGCGACGGCCAGGACGGTCACGTTCCTCACCAGGCGCCGGCGCCGCCGGGCCCGTGGGCCGACGGTGTCGTCTCCGCTCCCGCCCGGGTGAGCGTCCTGGCCTTCCTGTCCGCCCTCGGGGCCCGGCCCGAGGCTGCCGGGAGCGTCAGCTGATGATGACATAGGCAGTACGGCCGGCCGTCCGCGGATAGGACATGCGGGAAATCTTAAGGCTCTGGCCCTGGGCAAGGATGGGTGATCTGCCCTTTACCATCACTTGGGCTCGATATCCCGCCGGGCCACGGGCCGGATGCGCCGGTTCTCGACATTGGCTACCGTTAGGACGGTGGAAAGCATCACGGTCGACGACCTCGACCGGCAGCTGGCGCAGTGCCTCGGGGTGGACGGCCGTGCCTCGTTCAGCGCGATCGCCGAGGTCCTCGGCGTGTCCGATCAGACGGTGGCGCGCCGGTACCGCCGGCTGCGGTCGGCGGGAGTGCTGCGCGTCGTCGGCCTGCGGTACCCCAAGTCCGGTGGCCATCCGACCTGGTTCCTCCGGCTGCGCTGCGTGCCCGGCTCCGGGGAGGCGATCGCCGCGGCCCTGGCCCGGCGGCCCGACACCGCGTGGGTGCAGCTGCTGTCCGGCGACACCGAGGTGCTGTGCTCGCTGCGCGGCGACGGCCCGGAGGCCACCGAGTCGCTGCTTGCCCGGCTGCCCCGGTCAGGACGGATCGTCGAGGTGACGGCCTACTCCCGGCTGCACATGTTCACGGGCGGCCCCGACGCGCTCGGCTTCATCGACGTGCTGCCCGCCGCGCGGATCGAGCCGCTGCGCGTCATCGTCCGTCCCGTGGGCCCGCCAGGCGCCCCGGCCGGGCCGAGCGACCTCGACACGGCCCTGCTGCCGGCCCTCGCGGCCGACGGCCGGACACCGTTCGCGGACCTGGCCGCCGCGACCGGCTGGTCGGAGACCACCGTGCGACGGCGCGTCGAGCAGCTGCGCCATTCCGGTGCGCTGTACTTCGACCTGGAACTCGACATGCCAACCTTCGGCTTCCGCTCCACGGCCTGGCTGTGGATGTCGGTGCCGCCGTCGCACCTGGCGGAGGTGGGCGCGGCCCTGGCGAAGTTCCCTGAGGTCGCCTACGCCGCCGCCACCACCGGGCCGGCCAACCTGTCGGCCTGCGTCGTCTGCCGTGACGCGGAGTCGCTGTACGAGTTCCTGACCGCCAGAGTCGGTCCCCTGCCCGGCGTGGAGCGGGTCGAGACCTCGCCGGTCATCCGCACGGTCAAGCAGGCGTCCCCCGTCGCCACCCGCTCCTGACGGGGGTCACGCAGGAGCCGGGCGGAACGACGCGGCGAAGACCTGGAAGTAGTGGAAGTCGGCGGTCCAGTCGCTTTCCGGCGTCGACCAGTAGAGCGCGTACGCGTGGCGTGCGTTCGCCAGCACGTTGCGGTTCAGGATGTGGACGAGCACCCCGTTCCTTTCGTAGGTGAACTCCCAGTCCGCCGCCGCCTCGGCCTGCGGGTAGTGCACGGACGCCAGCTTGATCAGGTGATAGCCGGGATAGCCGCTCGCCCGGGCGGCCGCCTGCTGCTCCCAGTCGGCCAGCGGGTTCGACTGCGGATTGTCGGACTGGTCGATGAGCAGGAAGATGCCGCTGTTGGCCGGGTCGGTTATGTACACGTAGTGGCCGACGTGGGAGATCACCCAGCCCTGCGGCACGCCGATCGAGAAACCGGTGGAGTTCGTGAACCGGTAATATCCCGCGGGCAGCGAGCCAGCCCCGCCTGGGGCTCCGCCGGCTGGCGAGGCCGTGACGCTGGAGGACGTGGCCGGCTGACGACCGTTCGACGCGCCGGCGGACGGGTGCGCGCCCGGGCTTGAGCTCGTTCCCGGTGCGGCCGCCAGGTGCCCCGGTGAGCTGGTCAGGGCGAACGCGATGACGACCGCGGCGACCACTAGTCCGGCCAGCACGCCAAGCGCCGCCGCACGGCTCCGGGCTCGCCGTCGCCCTGACCACGGCACGGGAGCCGCGGAGTGCCGTGGCGGGAAAGTGACCGGTCCGGCCGGCCGGCCGCCAAGCGTGTGGTCCGGTGCCGCGGCGAGCTCATCCCGCTGTGTCGCGGCCTGGTCCTGCTCCGGCGCCACTGTGCGCTCCGCGTCGGGGATCGCGGCCGGCGCCGGCGTGGCCGGGGCCGGCGCGGGGACCGGTGCCAGCTGGCGGACGGCGTCCGCGGCCGGCTCCGCCGTCGGCCTTGGGCCGCCGCCCCTGCGTTCCCACCAGCGGGCGATCGGCCCGAGGGCGCCGTTGCCCCCGCGGGCAGCCCCGTCATTGCCCGCGCCGTTGGCACCGTTCGCCGCGATGTCGCCGAGCCGCCGCTCGGCCTCGCCGGCGCTGAGGCGTTCGGCCGGGTCCTTGCGGAGCAGTCCGCTGATCACCGGGCCAAGCGGTCCCGCGTGGGCGGGCGGCTCCGGCTCGTCGGCCACCACCGCGGTGAGGGTGGCGAGCGCGTTGTCCCGCTCGAACGGCGGGCGGCCCTCGACGGCGGCATAGAGACAGGCGCCGAGTCCCCACAGGTCCCCGGGCGCGCCGGAGTGGCCGCCCCTGGCCCGTTCCGGCGCGATGTAGGACGGCGACCCGACCAGCATGCCGGCGGCGGTCAGGGTGGGGCTGTCGGTGGCGCGGGCGATCCCGAAGTCGGTGAGCACGACCCGGCCGTCGGCCCCGATCAGGATGTTCGCGGGCTTCACGTCACGGTGCAGGACGCCTTCCCCGTGCGCGGCCCGCAGGGCCGCCAGGACGCCGAGGCCGACCCTGGCCGCCTCGGCCGGGGAGAGCGGTCCGTGCTCTTGCATGATGTCGCGCAGCGACGGGTACGGCAGGAGTTCCATGACGATCCACGGGTGGCCGTCTTCCTCCACGATGTCGTAGATCCGCACGACGTTCTGGTGGCTCAGGCGAGCGGCCACCTGGGCTTCCCTGGTCGCACGGCGGCACGCCGCCTGCTGCTCCTGCTCGGAGAAATACGGCGGCCAGAACATCTCCTTCACCGCGACGTCCCGCCTGAGCAGCTCGTCGCGGGCCTCCCACACCACGCCCATCCCGCCGCGGCCGATGATCGTGCCAAGCCGGTAACGTCCGGTGAGCAGACGTCCAAGCTCAGTTCCGCTCATGCGGCGCGACTACCCGCTCGCCGCGGATGCTAACAATTGATCGTGAAATAGCCCATGATCGCCTGAACGGGATTTCCTCACGTCACCGAGCGGCTAGGCCACCTGGTCGGGGACCGTGGTCTCCATGCTGGCCGGGGACGCGGGCACGACCGGGGCGGCGCGGCGCGGCGCGAACGCGAGGCCGGCCGCCAGGCAGGCGAACGGGATGGCCGGGATCAGGTAGCGGTAGTCGAAGTCGGCCAGCGCGATCGGGGTGACGAGCAGGGCCACGGCGGTCACCCAGGGAAGCATGGTGGTGCCGCGCGGCGCCCAGCGGACGCGGACTGAACTCAGCCGGACGGAGCGCAGCGCCTGGGCCGGCCGCCGCCACGATCCCGGGTCCGCGCCGCGCCGCCTGGCCGCCGTCATCGACAGCACGCCGCCCAGGCCGACCAGGAAGATCACCGCGAGCAGCGGGCCGTAGGTGAACACCACCCGCTGGTACACCAGGACCGGCGCGGCGATGATCTTGTGCACCACGCCGGGCGCCTGGTGCCCGTAGGCCAGCCAGTCCTGGTAGGCGGTGCCGCCGGGAATCCACTCGTGGTCAGGGTTGTCCGGCGGGAGCAGGTTGTACTTCGCCGTCACGTAGTGCAGGTGGAAGTTGTAGTAGTACGTCGTCCCCGCGCCTGGGTAGGCGATGCGCGGGAAGCCGAACGACAGCATGGTGTCGAAGAACACCGTCTTCGCGTAGTCGAGCGGCTGCGCCTCGACCGCGTGGATCGCGAAGTCCGTCAGCACCTTGTTGCCGGCGTAGCTCACCGGCCCGCCGATCGAGTTCAGGTCCTGGTGCACGTACGGCGCGTGCCAGACGTAGTTGCCCGGCGGGGTCCGGTCGGCGATCGGCTGCGTGGGACAGACGACCGCCTGCTCCCCGGTCGGGTTGATCCGGGCGCAGTCGGCGAACGACGACACCCGGCCCCACAGGTAAAAGCCCGCGGACATGGTGGTGCCGTAGTGCCCGGTCCGCTCGTGGAACCAGTTCACGTACGCGCCGAGCGGCACCAGCGAGGCGACGGCGAACACGATCGCCACCAGCCAGCCGCGCACCGTCTTCCAGGCCCAGCCGCGCAGCAGCAGGAACAGCGGCAGCACCGCGAGCATGACCACGCCCTCGGTGCGCACGATCACGGCGTACCCGACGAGCAGCCCGGCGATCACCGCGACCCACCAGCGAGGCAGGCCAGGGCGCCAGAGCAGCAGGCAGACCGCCACCATGAGCAGGAACGTGAACACCGTCTCCGCCATGATCAGGTGCTCGTCCTCGATGATGTACCCGTCGAAGAGCACCGGCATCGTCGCGATCGCCGCCCATGTCTTAGACACGTTGCTGCGGCGGAGCAGGACGTAGATCAGCACCGCGACCGCCAGGCCCATCAGGTGCTGCACGGCGGTGACCAGTGTCAGGGAGTGGAACGGCAGCAGCAGCCGCAGGAAGAAGGAGTACCCGGTCGACTTGGACAGGTTCGGCTGCGGGCGCAGCGCCGCGCCGAGGTAGACGTAGGAGTCTCCGGCGAACCAGAGCGCGCCAGGGTAGGCGACCATGGCGAGCAGCCGCACGAAGGCACCCACGGCGAGCGCCCCGGTGAAGAGCTTGTGCTCGCCGGCAAGGCGGCGCAGGCGCGGCAGGACCAGTCGCGGGTTCACGCCACGATCTTATCGGGGCGATTCGCGCGTCGTGGCCATCCGGCACCGGCAACGACCTGGAAGGACCGCGCAAGCCCGGTGGCCTGCCGCGATGGCGGGTACTATCTCGTTGGGAAGGGAGTACGATGCCGCCGCACGGTTACGAGCGCCCGACCCAGGCCGGGCCGGCGCCACGCCCCGGATCCGGCATGCGCCAGGCGGCCGCTCCCGCTCCCGCTTACGACCTGGATGACACCGAGGCCAACGACTGGCTCTGGGACGACCGCGGTCCAGACGGCCGGGGCGTGGACGGCCGCGGGCAAGCCCCGGGCGCCGCGCGCAACGGCGCCGGCCGCCCCGGCGCGCCAGATCCCCGCCCGGCGGGTCCTGCCCCCGGGCCCGCCGGCCGGCCCCGCACCGTTCCGGCCGGGCCAGGCCAGCCCGGTCCGGCTCCGCGCGGCGGCGCCGCCGGGCCGGCGAGTGCCGATCCGCATGCCGGGCCGGCCTCGTACGCCGACCACGGGCCGCGCCGCGGGCCGGGTCCGCGCGCTGACTACGGCCCCGTCACGGTCCCGAGCCGTCCCGCTTTCCGCCCGGGCCCCGATCCGGGTCTCGCTCC
>Ga0265314_10005020_pt1 | contig 12060 bp, 9 predicted proteins | sample 4126metaG_FD_203106 | JGI IMG/M metagenome (GOLD analysis project Ga0265314, IMG submission 203106) | Rhizosphere microbial communities from Carex aquatilis grown in University of Washington, Seatle, WA, United States - 4-1-26 metaG | ecosystem: Host-associated > Plants > Roots > Rhizosphere >... | reverse complement strand
GCGGGCTGGCTGCCAGGGCGCTCCAGATGAGGCCGCGCAGGTGGACGCTGGTCTGCTCGCCGGCCCATTTGTCGCCAGGCAGCGCTCTGTCCGGCAGGTCCGCTCCCTGACGGTCGCGGTTCGGTGCTGACGCTATCGCCGCCGCCAGGTGAGCGAGCATCTCGTGCAGCACGGGCTGATGTTCGAGGTACAAAGCGCCCGGGATCGACTGCACCAGCGCCGTCTTTCCCGATCCCGCGGGCCCCAGCACGAGTAGCGACTCGCCCCGCTGCACGGCTTCTTCGATGCGGCGCCTCTGTTTGACGAGCCCGACCAGAGGAATCTCGCTCACTTCACCACTAAGACGCTGCACGGCGCCATGCGCGTGAGATTCTGAGAAGTCCCGCCCCATAGATGCTCGTAAATCCGCGAGTGGCCCGTGTACCCGACCACCAGCAGGTCGAAACCCCTCTCGCGAGCGAATTCGACGACCGCCTTCACTTCGTGTCCCCGGACCACGGCCGTCTGTAGCTCGATTCCGCGCAGCGCCGCGCGCCGCTTGCACTGGGCCGCGAGTTCCTGAAAGTAGGTGTTCTCCGCTTCGATCTCGTCGCTCACCTCGTCGACGGTTTCCCCGTCATGAATCGCGCGCTCTTCGACGCTGATCATATCCAGCGAGGCTCCCAGGACCTTGGCCAGTTCCAGGGCCTTGTCGAAGGCTTTCTGCGCTCCTTCCGAGCCATCGTGCGCAACCAGGATCTTCTCAATCATGAGTTGGCTTCGACCGTTGGATGCGAATCATCTCGACGTCGCTCATCGCGATCAGGCCCTTGTCCATCATTTCTTCGACTGCGGGCAGGAGCCGCGCGATGTTCTCCGCCACGTCGACGATGCTTACGACAATCGGCAGGTCGTGCGTGAGCATGTGGGACCGGTGCACCTCCGCGGTCTCGCCGTAACCCTCCAGCGCCCGATACACGGTAGCGCCCGCGATGTGCAGTTCGCGACACTTCTCGACGACGGCTTCGTAGAGCGGCTTTCCGCGGTAGCGATCGTGCTCCGAGAAGTGCAGCCGCAGGATTTTAGCTGGCGTGGGTGCTGGCATCGCCTGCCTCCGTGAGCGGGTGGGAGTGGATCAGCCGGATGACGTCCACGTCGGAGGTCACCACCAGCCCGTCCTCGATCATCTCGGTTACGGCGTCGCGGGCGGCCAGGATCTTGTCGGGCGTATCCACGACGGCGATCATGATCGGACAATCGGGCGAGCGGTGCATGAAGTGCTGCTTGTGCGTGTGCCCTTTGGCGCCGTAGCCCAGAATCCCGCGGTAGACGGTGGCGCCCGCGATATCCATCATGCGAAGGCGCTTGACGATGGCGTCGTGGAGCGGCTCGCCGTTCCATCGGTCCGCCTCGCCCATGTAGATCCGCATCAGCTTCGCCTGACCGCGTTTCTCCTCGTGCGGGTGTTTCGGCTCGGGCCGCTTTTCCTTGGTCGCGATCTTGAAGACAGTGGTGTCCTGGACCTCGATGAGACCGTCGGTCACCATGTCGTAGAGCGTCGGCAGCAGCTCGTCGACCTTGTCGGCCGCCTCGACGAACTCGACGCGGATGGGCAGATGTTCGGCCAGGACCTCGATCTTCGGGGTGTGCAGGACGTGGTGGGCGCCGAAGCCGGCCATCGCGCGCGAAGCGGTCGCGCCGGCGACGCCCTTATGCATCAGGAACTGGAGAATCGCCTCGTAGAGCGACTCCAGGTGATACTGCGTGTCTTCGTTGACGTAGATGGTTACTTTTTTCGCCGGCCCCTTCTTAAGCATGGAGCCCTCCTCGCCGTCCTAACGCCGGGCGGCCAGAACCGCGCCGGCCCAGACTGCCGCAAAACCAAGCGCAACACTCCCAATGATGTTCAGGAGCCCGAGCATCGATCCGCCCTCGCGAACCGCCCGAAAACTCTCGTACTCGAAACTGGAAAACGTCGTGTATCCGCCCAGAAACCCGATCACCAGGACCAGGCGCCAGTACGGGTGCGGCTGAAACCGCTCGGTAAAGACTGTCATCAGCACGCCGATGGCGAACGATCCGGTGACATTGATGACTAGCGTGCCGAGCGGGAACTTGCCGCCGAAGCGGTTCATGATCGCCGTTCCCAGGATGTACCGCGCCAGGGAACCCAGTCCTCCGCCCAGCACCACCATGATGTATTTCCCCAACGAGAACAGCCCTCCAGACTGTGCGACGCGATCGGGCCGCGGCATTTCCGGCCCCGCCGCAACCCGATAGTACTGCATGTTTTTCGAGGGCGCAAGCCGAGCGGGGGCGAGGCCCTTCAGGGTGGCGCATCTTCTACTGGCCCTCCTTCTGCGGTTCGGCGCTCATCGAGCGAAGTCCCGGCTGCTTCTCCGCGCGCGGCAACAGATGCTTTGGCAGGAACCAGGCGTTGGCGATCGCGGTGGGAATGACCGCGCTGGCGATCACGGTGGCGACCAGGAAGGAATACTGGGCTTGGTCGATGATCCCGTGATTCAGGCCGAACAGGGCTGAGATGGTGCCGAACGTCAGGCCGGTGGACATCATGAGGGAGTAGTAGAGGCCCTCGTGTCCCAGATAGTCGAACGCCCGAACGGTGGGCACCAGCGGGACCATCTTGCCGATCATTTTGGCCGCGAACAACGCCAGGAAAACGGCGGGAGCCGCGATCAGAACGGGGACCGACACCAGGGAGCCCGCGCGGATGAAGTAGAAGGGCGTCAGCAGACCGAACGTGAGGGTGCGCAGCCGGCGAATCAGCACGTGATCCTTGCCCACCGTTCCCGCCAGAACCATGCCGATGATGTACGCCGGGAGCACCGCCTCGCTGCCCGACCAGGCGGCCAACCCGCCCATTCCGAAGAGCAGGAACAGAATGTACTTGGCCTCCAACTCCGATACGCGTCCGCCATAGCGCTCGAAGAACCAGGGTGTGACGAACGGCAAGGCCGCGAAGACCACGACGCTCGCCACGATGAACACGGCGGTTCTGCCCGTGAACGGGGCGAAGATGAGGCCCAGCCCGATCACGGTTCCGAGGTCGTTTACGAAGCAGGCCGCCAGTATGCCTTTGCCGAAGTCGGTCCGGTTGAGGCCGAGTTCCAGCATGACCGAATAGACCACGGCGACCGAGGTGGTGGAGAGCGCGATTCCCGCCAGCCAGCTCGATCGAACGGACCAATGAAGCACGTAGTGGGCGACCGCCGCGGCTCCCAGGAAGGGGCCGCAAAAGCCGACCAGGCCGACGGTGAGCGACTCTTTCCACTTGGTGCGAAAGATGGCGGGGTCCAGTTCCGCGCCCGCGAGAAAGGTCAATACGATCGCGCCCGTGCCCGCAAGGAACGTGATCCAGGCGGACTTCGCTCCCAGAAACTGGGTCCCGATGAGCGCGCCGATGATCAACTGCGCGACGGTGCCGACAACAATCTCGGACAGCGCCGTGGAGATTCGCAGCCATATAGCGAGCAGAACGGCTACGAGGGCGAGAAAAAGCCACAGCGCCGCGGAGAACCAAACCTGTTCCATTCCGTGACCTCCAACAGACTACACGGGCGATTCCAACTTGTGGCTCAACGAGTCGAGCCGGCTCAGATCGTCACGGATCTGGGGAGCCTGGTCGCCCGCGCCGGCAATCAAGCGCTCGATGGTCCCGATCAAATCTTCCAGGCGGCCAGCCGCCTCTTTGTCCATGGCGTACAGAGCGGTATTGACGCTCTTTTCCCACTGCGATGCCAGCCGCGAGAGGTTCTTGAACACCACGCTCGCGATCGTCTTCCGGAAATGCCGGCGGACGATGCCCTTAACCAGCGACATGGGAATCAGGAACGAGATCAGCTCCCATTCGCGATCGAAGAGCCGGCCGATCCGTATGTCCGGGCTGCGCGGCTCCCTGGCCTCGATCTCCACTTCGGTGGTGCGCAGGGGCACGCCCAGGGCTTCCATCGTTCTCTCGGAAATGCGGTTGCGAAAACCCTGGAGGGACTGCGAGAGCTGCCGGCCGACTCTGTGCAGCGGATCGAGGAAGGCGATCCGGTGGCCGCAGGACAGGCTGGCCATCTCTTCGGTGATGGCCGGCGCCAGCCAGGCTCCGAACTCGCGGGCGGTCACGGCGAGCGACTTCGTCCATGACGGATACTGCCGCTCGAACTCGTTCGCGAGCCGCGAATCGATTTCGTGCTCGTGCGCCTCGAGCGTGCGCGCGAACTCCTCTCTGGCGTTCGCCGTCGTGTGCCGGACGATGAGATGCAGAGACAACTTGGATTCGTCCAGCGATCTCTTCTCGCCGAGGATCCGGCGCTTGAGAGCTTCGCGCTCGGAGTCGGCCGCCTCGGCGGACTTGAGGGCCACGGCCAGGTACTCCGCGCATTCCCGCAGCAGCGTCTCCACCTTGCGGGCCAGGATCGCCCGGCGCTGTTCGCCCGAGTGTTCGACCGCTCGCGAGACCAGCGCTTCCTCGAACTGCTTTTGAAGCGCCTCGTAACCGGGCCGGATCGAGTACGGATAGATCGGGACCGAGCCGTCCCAGTGGCGCGCCAACTGCTTGCGAACGAAGTCCTCCACCTGCCGCCATTCGCTCTCCTGGAGCACGTCCACCTTTGTCAGCAAGAGGGAAATGTTCGGCGTGTACCGGCTCAGTTGCCGGATGAGTTCGATGTCGCTTTGCGAAAGCGGCGGGTCGACGCCGACGGCCACGATTGCCAGGCCGACGTTGGGCAGCCATCCGAGCGAGGCGTCCGTGTTGTGGGAAAGAACGCTCTCCAGGCCGGGCGTATCCACAAAGCGGACGCCACGGAAGCGGCCGAGCGTGGGGAGATCCACACTCACCAGCGCCACCCGTTTGTGGTTCTCCGGGTTCCGCGTTTCGTCAACGTAAGCGCCGATTTCCTCGACCGGCGTCTCTTCGGTGTGACCGTCGAGATACCGAACCTCAGCCCGCTCCTTCGGGCCGTAGCGGATTTCGCTGACCACCGAAGTCACGGGCACGACGCCGACCGGCAGAAGGTCGCGGCCGAGGAGGCGATTCAGAAAGCTGCTCTTGCCGGCTTTGAAGCGACCGAAAACCGCGACGTTCAGCGTTTGATCGCTCGCGAAGGCGCGGCAACTGGAGATCAGCGGCTTCAAGGCGGAGATGCCGTATCGGCTCGCGACCTCCTCGGCAAGGCCGAGGGCGGCGTCGAGGCTGGCATCGTTCGCAGTAGACATAAGGCCGCTGCCTCTATCGGCAGTCTCCATAACTTCCTTGTGGCTGCTGGGAGGGGATGGCCGACCTCCCGCAGCATGAATGTGCAGGAGTCATTGGCCGGTTGGACGGCGTTAAGCGAACTCCACCGCTCTGTTACCAGTATAAAGCGACGGCACTCGAAAATACAGTGAGAGACAGTGGCGGAGGAAGGGGGATTCGCTCACCCGTAAGCTACGCACTCCGAGCAGACAGGCCGGGCAAGCCGGGCTTCATGACCGTGGAGCGGGCCAGTGCGCCGTTGGCGGAGAAGATGGGCGCAGCGCAGGCCCGCGCGTAGTTGACGGCATTAGCTCGACGCTCGGGAAGCGGGCTTGTCCTCGGCGCTGCGCCGGGAGGTCCAGGAGCCGGGACGAGGTTCCGGAATCCTCTCTCTCGCCTTCAATTCAAAAAGAAGGATCGCTCCGCGCGGTTCGCGAAAATACCAGCCATGATTCAAGTAACCTTCAAGCCAAGGGTCGTATAGGGCGCAGCTCCCGCCGGAGTCGAGCAAGCCGGCGGACACAATCCCATCCGCCACCAGAGCTTCGGCAAGGCCGGGCAGATCGGCATCGCGCTGATAGAGCCGGATGGCTCCCGAACGGTCGATCCCAAGCACGCTGTGATAGAAGACTTCAAAAGGGCGGCCACTGGCGAGGCGATCTTCGACCAGCCGTTCTACGGCGCTCTCCCACCCGTCGTACCACTCCCCATACGCCGCGGCTATCTCCTTTTCCGCTGAGCGTCCCAAAATCTGGCGCAGGTCGTAATCGCTCTTTGCGATTTCAACGGGCGGGACGGGCTTACCGTCTTTGACCAGCGGGACCAGGGCGGCCGCCCATTGGAGGCCCTCGGCCGCCAGATCGGTGCCATCCAGCGACCGGACGGTGTCGAGGTGCGGGTCGAACCTCACGTCTCTGAATTCCAGGACAGGCTGGTCCGGTTCCCTCAGGAAGAAACACGCAGCCCAGTACGTCCTGCGCTCGACTGGCTCGTCTTCGAGGAAGAACGTGCGATAGTCCCCGAAGCCCCGGACGTTGAAGGACGGCCGCAGGAGGTTCGCAACGAGATCGCTCACCGGCACGGCGAGCAAGGCCGGGCAAGTCGAGTAGTGTTCCGTCTCCTGAGCTGGTCCCGTTTCCAGAGCGTAGGCGCCCAGCCGCTTCAGGTGTTCGGGGATAGTCAGTTTCACCGGCTCGTCCGGGGAGCGCAAAGGCCTGTTGGGGTCAATTTGAGTCCCCGTGACAGCATCCTGAGCCTTGGGATGCCGTCGCATGTAGAGCCCGGTCCGGTTTCGCTTCTCCCCGAAGGCCACGCTCAGGGAGATCGAGCGGATCTCCTCGGGCGCGAGCGTAACGGAGGCGCGCCGGTTGACGGAAGCTGGAAGGCCAATCTCGAGATGAATCACCATAGATGCGTCACCACTTCACGAAAGTGCACGGATCCTGAGTCTGATAGAATCGCCACTCCGGCGGGCGGGTCCGCATAAAGTGGAGCAACTCCTCTTCCGACAGGGCATACGTATCGAAGTGAAGAGGGAAAACCTCGTCAGCCGCGGATGCGGACACCGTCGTTCGTTGCACTGTGATCTGCGCTCCTGCGGGAAGGGGCAGTATCGCAAGCCTGAGTTTCTGCAGGCCTTCCTGTTTTTGCTCTTGCAGGAAAGCTGCAGCCGCAAAGCAAGCGGCCCCAAAGGTTCCTCGCTCGGGTTGCCGCGCCGCGGCTCCCGAGACGCCTGGCGCCACCGGAGGCGAAGGCGCCGGGTCTGGAGCCTCGCCCGGTCGAGCTTTCTCGATCAGGAACGTGTCGGTGCCCTCGGTCGGGGTCGTCTTCAACCCATACAGCGCGACGCGCTCACAGGCAGCTTCCTTGGCGATCTCTCCCGTCGTTCCCGACAGGACCCCACCCCCGAGCCGGAACTCCGTGACCCCCAGTTGCTCGTGGAGAAGAAGACAGAAATCACCGAGATAGTGGCCCAATGTCGTGACACAGTCCGCGGCAATGCCGGCCGCTCTCTGGAAGTTATTGGCACCAACCACCGCCGACGCCGTGCTGCCAATCCCTTTCGTGGTCAAATCCCCGATCAACCTTCCCAGCCGAGTCCGTCCCAAATTGTCTAACGTGCGGCGCAGGACTTCCTTTACATCCCCATACTCGGTCATCCCGAGTCGAACCTCGAAGATCAGATCAGGCTCAGCTTCGGGGTCGTTATAAACAAGCTTGAAGACTTCCGCGCTCACAGACGTGCCGAACGGCGGCCGCCTTTCCGCTTGGAGGGCGCCACACTCCAATAGTAGCCGCCCGAGAGGCTCGTCGGGAGGTTCGGTCTTGGCCATTTTAGCCGTCTCAAGAATCAGGCCGATCTCGGCACTGTCGGGGTCATCTCGATTCTGGAACTTGCCCGTTCCCAGCCGCGATGCGAGTTGCGATGCCAGTTGTGAGAGACACCGTTTCGAGAGGTAGTCGGCAGCGACGCCCTGCGGGAAAGGAGCGCCCCCTTGCGGAAACGGCTTGCGACGCGGCCCGCCAAGGTCCAAGATGATCTTCCCCCACTCGAAGAGCCCCGGTCGCAGCAGCAGGCGGCCGCGCTCCGCATCCAAGACAGCTCCCGCCAGGCCCGTGCCGAGTTTTACCACCGACATCACACGCGGATCGGAGTCGTCTCCGGAAGGAGCGCCGAGTCCCTCCATTCCCACCACTGCCCCGACCGCGTCCGCGTCGCCGTCGTTCAACAAGGAGACGTCCAAAGGTGCCCACCCGCAGGCTTTCTCCCAGGCCAGTCCCACGGCTTTGGCAACATCGATCTCCCAGATGTCTTCGATCCGGTTCTTCTTCATGTCGCGACTCAGGCCGAACTGCTCGAGAATGCCGCTTGTCCCCGCGATGTGGTTCTCGCGAATCGGGCCCGGCCACGTTACTCCGAGGACCAGCCTGTAGCCTCCCTTCTCAGGCAAGCCACGCGTGGTCGAGCGCTTTCTGACCAGGGCCACCAGCCTCGCCGCAAAATCGGTTGTGGCCTTCCTCGCACGCTCAGTGGTGTCCTGAACTTTGCCGAGATCGGCTCTCTCGTCGCGCGAGAGCCGGGTCGACATGTGGAACACGGTTCCAGCGGATTCCAGGTGTTGGGTCGAGGGCTTGAAACGAAACAACTGGCACTTCGTTAGTGTGCCGCCAATGTCCACGCCAAGCAGCCAGAAGTCGGGATTGCCGTTTGCCTCCAGGTACCGTGCCAGGTCCTTCTGGATACCACCGATCGCCAGGGCCTTGGGGCTTTCCGATGTCTCACCGCTATCGCGCTCCAGACGCCATCTAGGGACCTTTTGGCTCTTCGACGTCTCGCCGAGATCGCGCGCCAAGCGCGCTCGAAAGGCCACGTTGTCCCGCTGCGTGTTGTAATCGCGGAGGTAGCGGCCAAGGAGGGTCTCGTAGCCGCCGTTGCAGTACGTGTCCCTGACGAGTTCCTGCCAATCGGCTGGCGCCATCCAGCCCTCCTTGGAACACTGCGGCTTGGACAGGTTCTGAAGGTCGATCTCCGCGTATCGCAGGCCCGCCGTCATGGCCCGATTCAGCACCGTGGCCAGCAGGAAGTTGGCGAGAATCCGGGTCGCATCCTTGTCGCCCTTCTTGATGCCGTGAGGGATATAGATCCACTCGGTTGGCAGCCGGTCGATGCTCAGCGGAATGGCGAAGCACTGCTGCGGCAGTAGGCGGTTGATAATCCCGGTGATGCGCCGGATCAAGGGGAACGGAGCGTATATCGGTTTCGGTGCGTCCTCCGAGCTTTCCCACCGGGCATCCTGCTCCAGGCTCATTGGTTCCCTGGCCGCGCCGAGCAGGTACGTGAACAGATCGCCGGCTGTGTGATCCGGCGGTGTAATCGCGGTCTCTTTCGTTTCCCCTTCTAGAGCGAGTTTCTGCTCCTTGCCAGGAAAGAGGAGACACCTGGCGGCAAGGTAGTCCTTTAGCACCACTTGCAGGGTTCGTTCCTCACGGTCGGCGATGAGCGGATTTGGGACCTTGATCACACGAAGATCGAAGAATCGGCTGAAGTCCTCGCGGCGCTGTTTGATCGGCCGATGGCCCCACCCGCGTATGATCTCGCCGATCAACGCTTTCAGCGGAAAGCGTGCCTGGAGCTGACCGATCGAGACCACTTCGAAGTCTCCCCATCCGTGATCCAACTTGCGCCGTTGAACCTCAGCCTGCTCCTTTACGATCGCTTTGAATGCCTCGGTATCTGCCTCACCCTCCGCATCCTCGTTGAGGTTCTGATACCGCGGACGAACGTACTGCCAGGTGGGTTCATCATCGATGTCCCGCGCGGGGTCGAAATCGAGATACAGGGCAGCCTGTGTCGAAAACGTATCCGGCTGCCCCCATGGGTTGCGGGCGTCCGCGCTGCGATACGCACCCGGTTTGTGTGTCTCGCCCGGAACAGAGTGGTTGCGCGCCTCTTCGATCACGGCCTCCAGGGTCAGCGCATCATAAATCTGCTCGCTGAGAAAACAGAGTTCCGTGGCACTGTCCTTCACGAGGCGCAGCAGCCGTCCTCCGCCTGTACCTCTCATCCTCTGCCCGACCACCGACTGGCAGCGGATCAGCAGCGTAGCCGTGTTCAGAACCCTCTCATCGATCGCGCCCCACTTTCGCTTTAGCTCCTCGTGGGCGCGGCCGGCGCTGTAGGCTTCCCACGCAAATGGTTGCCCGTACTCGCACTGGGATTCGGCGACGGCCAGAACCAGCAGAAGCGGTAGCGAAACGCTCCAGCCTTTCAGGCCTTCGTCATCCCCAAGGGGGACGGAAACCCGCTTCAGGTTCTCAACCAGAGTTCTGAGCTTTCCGGCAGTGGCCTCCTCGAGATCCCAAATGCTGCGATACGGATGGTCGGACGGACATCCCGAGCCCAGCATCAGGCTTTGGAGGAGCAAGGCCATTCTCAACGTTCGGGCGAGCGCAACCTGGGACTCCTCCGGCCGCGACTGGCAGATTTCGCATAGGTTCGGAGAAAGCCAGCCGAGGAGACTTCCGTCGCCGCCGGGCCGGAGCGCCCGATCGATGCCAGTGACCCAACTGGCGATTTCGAACCGGATCTTCTCTTCTCGCTCCAATTCAAAATAGCCGCCCGTGGCTGCGCTGCGCATATAGCAGCAGGTCGCGGCTCCAGCGCTGGGAATATATTCCAGAATCCTGAGCAGCTCGCCCACGGTCTGTGCTGCCGCCTCGGTGTCGGACGATCGCACCAGGCTTTCGCGTAACTTGCGGATCTGGGCGTTTTCGAGGATGGCTTTCACGAGAGTTCTCCTTCCGGCACCTCAAGGTTCGTTGCCCTGCGGCCCGTCCTAGCCCGGTGCCCGGAAGCCACGCCTCGCGGCTTGTCAGGAACACGCGGAGCCAAGCCCCCGCCTCTCCATCGAAGAAGCCAGCCCACCATACGTCGCCCAGGCTTCGTTGTCAAAGTTATCTCTCCGGTCCGCTGGAACTTCGGTTCTCCATGAGACCGCGCGCCTCATCCAACACCGCTCCGATGTCGCGGCGCGTGGCGTCGATCTGGTAGGCGCAGACCCTGGCGCCGGCGTGCAAAAGCGCATCCAGAGCGCCCGTGAGCTCTACCGGACGGCCCCCGCGCTTTTTTAGATCGCGCAATGCGGCGAAGATTTCGGGCTGCAACAAGTAGCGCCCCACGATCCCCTGAACATTTCTGGCCGCCAGGATGGGAGATCCCGAGCGGGGCTTCTCGGCCAGCTCGATGATCGGGAAGACATTGTCATGGATCGCCTTCCCGCCAGTGCGCGCAGCGCCACAGTGGGCCAGTTGTGTCTTCGGCACGGGACAGACGGCCACCAGGCTGGCGCCATCCAGAGTTGCCAGCGCCGCGATCATGCGGCGGAAGTCGCGCGCGAGCGACCTGCCCGCGCGCTCGCGGACCACGTCGTCGGGAAGAAGCACGGCGAAGGGTCCCGGGCTCGCCTTGCTTTCCGCCCTCAGGATGGCGTCGCCCAGCCCCTCGGGCGCCGGTTGTTCGCAGCACATCAGGCGGACCGTCGGAACCACGGCCAGCTCGAGCGCTTCCTTCAGGGGTTCGTACAGCGATTCGACGCTGCCCGGAGCCAGGATCAGCACGATATCGCGAATGCCCGATCGTGCCGCCTCCCCGATCGCGCCCAGGAGCAACCGCTGCATCACATGCGCGGCAAGCAACCTGTGTTGTCCCCCCGCAGCCGGAATCACGGCCGTCCTGACTGGCGACGCGACGCTTTCGGCTATCCGTACAAAGGCGGTCGAAAGGGCAGCCGCGGCTTGCTCTTGCTCGGCCAGGCTTGCGGACGACATGGCACCGAGCAGGCGCGCGATGGCCCCCTCGGTCAGCCCGATCGCCTCCAGCCTTTTGGCGCCGGCACCCGCGTCCCAGAGCGAGGGCTCAGCTTGGGAGCCGTCCTGGGCGTGCGCGCCGCGGCGCGCTCGCACTGCGCCCCGTGCGCGAACCCCGTCACGGATCGCGCCCAAGGCGGCGACGGGGGCGTATCCAGCGGCCACCAGCCAATGGTTGACCGCCTCGTCATCCAGTTCCAGAGCCACGGCGAGCGCCAGCGCCGAATCGCGGCTGGGGCGCCGGCCACCCGTCTCAATCCGAAACAGATGACTCACATCCAGCCCGACGCGCCTGGCGAGCTGTTCCCGCGTCAAGCCGGCACGTTCCCTGGCCTGCTGCAAAAGTAGTCCGAACCCCACTCGTTCCTCGGAAGCCATGATCGTCAGCCTCCCGCATTGTACGTCATAGAGTGCCGCCGGAACAATAAAAAAGATGTGCGCTTCGCAAATTGTCCTATTGACAATGA
>Ga0265314_10005019_pt1 | contig 12060 bp, 14 predicted proteins | sample 4126metaG_FD_203106 | JGI IMG/M metagenome (GOLD analysis project Ga0265314, IMG submission 203106) | Rhizosphere microbial communities from Carex aquatilis grown in University of Washington, Seatle, WA, United States - 4-1-26 metaG | ecosystem: Host-associated > Plants > Roots > Rhizosphere >... | reverse complement strand
CGTAAAGTGGACTTTTGAGTACGAGGGCGTGCTCACCGGCAGCGAAGACGGCCCGGTTGAAGGGCTGAAGCTCGCCGCCATTCAGGAACCGATCAGCTACCTGCTTTACCCGGCGCGCTGGTTCCCGACCACCGGCTACATGACTGACCGCTTTACAGCTGAAATGCACATCCGCGTTCCGCAGGGTGTGCGCGTGTTTGCCAGCGGCAGTACGGGCGCTTCGCATCCCGTTACGCTTGCCGGCGGCAAGCCCGGTGACCAGTACGACTTCAACTGGACCAAGCCCGGTTTTCCGGGAACCGTTATTGCAGGCCGCTTTGTGGGCCCCGTCTCAGTGGGCGCCGGCAATGTGAGAGTTTTCCTCACCATCAGCCATCAGGCCTCTGCCAACCAGCTTGCCCAAACCGCCAGCAAGCAGTACGACTTTTTTACTGATGCGTTTGGAGGCAACGAAAGCTCCCGCCTGAACGTAATCGAAATCCCCGACGACACGCTGCCTGCCGTTTGGGCGCCGGAGATCGCCGCCATTCAGGGCTCACGCGTGGGAGACAAGAGCGGCATCCGCCTGCTGGCCAACACCATCGCTCACCAGTGGTGGGGTTCTGAGGTCAGCCCGCGCACGCTTAGCGACGCATGGATCACCAACGGAATGTCGCGCTACGGCGAGCTGATGTACCTGGAGGAAGATAGTGGCAAGAGTGCCATGCGCGCGGCTCTTGAAGATGTTTCCGCCGGTGCGCTGGCTTACGACACTATCCCGTTGTCGAGCTCAGGCAGGCTGGCTCCTTTTTCACCCGAGTTTCAATCCATGACGCTGGAAAAAGGCGCCATGGTGTTCCACATGCTCCGCGGCGAAATCGGCGACAAGGCATTTCTCGCCACGCTCAAAGGCACACTCAGCCAGTTCACTGACAACTCGATCCGCGCACGGGATCTGGAGAAAGTCGCCGAGTCGCAAAGCCAGCAGCAGCTCACTCCTTTCTTCGCGCAGTGGATTGACGGCACTGGCGCTCCTCGCTTTACCAACAAGTACGCCGTCTATCGCCTGGGAAATAACAAGGGCTTCCGCACTATCGGCGAAATCCAGCAGGATCTCGACCTGTTCAGCATGCCGGTAGATCTGCGTGTGGAGACCGATGGGAAGACGGAAAATAAAAAAATTGAAGTCGTGGGCACCAGCACTCAGTTTGTCGTGGATACATTCGGGCGGCCACGGCGCATCAGCATCGACCCCGACCAGTGGGTGCTCAAATCCACCTCCGACCTGCAAGTGCGCATCGCCATCCTCAAGGGACAGCAGTTGGTGGCGCAGGGCGACCTTGCCAGCGCGCTGACCGAGTACAAGAAGGCTCTGGAAGCCAATCCGCAAAGCTCGCTTGCCAGCTACCGCATTGGCGAAGTGCTCTACACGCAGCGCAACTACCAGGCCAGCGTCAATTCCTACCGCGACGCGCTGCGCGGCGACGACGAGCCACGCTGGACCGAGGTCTGGAGCCATATCCAAATCGGCAAAATCTTCGACCTCACCGGCCAACGGGATCGCGCCGTAAACGAGTACCGCCTGGCCATCCAGACCAACGACAACACCCAGGGAGCCGTAAACCAGGCCAGGGCGTATCTGCAAAAGCCTTATGCCCGGGAAGATAGCGAGTAGTTGGACGGCTTTCAGCTAAAAGCTCGAAGCAAGTGGCTGTCCCATCCCAAACGCAGAAACGGCCAGCCTTCGCGGCTGGCCGTTTTACTGCTCAAACTTTGCTGACTACTGCGATCTGCCCAGCGCCAACACTTCCAGATCAACGTTGGCCAATCCAGACTTGGTTATTGCCAACCTTTGCGCGGCCCCGAAAGAAAGGTCAATAATCCGATTCTGTTCCACCAGGTCTCCGCGATCCGTAATCTTGACCACGACCGAACGGTGATTGCGATGGTTGATGACCCTCACCAGAGAGCCGAATGGCAGCGTCGGATGACATGCCGTCATGGCATACATGTCGTACCGCTCGCCGCTGGCTGTCTTGCGTCCTTGAAAAACTCCTCCATACCAGGAGGCAATGCCGTGCAGCCGATCGCCCCGCTTGAGCGCTGCCCGCTCTGACCGTGCAGCCTCTTTCGCTTCTTCCTGTGCAGCCATCTGTGCTGCCTTTACATCAAGCGATTCCGACGACGGAGTTGCGTTGAGAGACGCGCCCGCTATGTCAACGACGGAATGAGAAAGGCGCGCATCCGCGAGCACTGTCCGCGTGGTAAAAGTGACCACTACCAACGCGGTCAGCACTACCGATGAACAGGCCGCCAACACACAGATTCCTAGCGGAGTGTTCAAGCCCAGTGTGCGTATTTTCCGTTTCATGACCATTCACCCATTTTACCAACTCGACATCAAAATAGTGTAGGATTCGGCGACGTCGTTACAGGGTTGCTCGTTGAAAAATAATGAGTTCTGATCAAAAGGCCGTTAAGCGCCTGATACAAGGTGATTTACAAATTGCACTAGAGACAGTGCGAAATAGTAACCCCCTGCAGGTGACTAAAAAAGATGTTTTTGGAGTTCCCAAGTCGGCTGAAAAAAGCGAAGAAACCGCGAATAGCGGAGAATGAACAGCGCTTGGGAAAATGAAGCCGGATCAGACCGGCCCTGCAGACAACACCCAGATGCAGAGCCAGCACACGCCCAATAGCAGAATGCTCCCCGCCAGCCGTAAAACGATCTCGGTCTGTGAATATTTCTGTGGATAACGCGGCCGTAATTTAGCCTCTGGGTTCCGGTTAAAAGGCTGCCGCCCTCCAAAAAAGCGGCTGAAATTAGGAAACGCCGTGAAGGATCTGCTGGATGATAGACGAGAGCACCGAATCTGATTGCCAGGGTGTTCGCAATCCGGTCGATATCAGGAGGTCGCAGAGTTGCAACACTCCCAACACCTTCGTTCCTGCTTTGCCGTCGCTCTAGCACTTGCACTAAGCGTGTCCGCGCCTGGGCAACAGACGCAACAGCATTCATCTTTCGAGATTCTGACCCAACGCATGGACGTCGATGTGGATGGAGCACCGAACGCATACGGCCCTCGGGGCAAGCGCACGCTCGACATTCTTCTCAATGCGCATTACCTCAATCGCGCGGACAAGGAACTTGTCGGCTATCTGGTTGACAAACACGGTCGCCCAATTCTGCAGGGCCCCAATGATCCCTTTCCCGGCTACTACATTTCTCAAACCGCCTTCACAGATATTCACAATCAAAACGAAACCGATCCAAGGCGCTACGTCGACGCTCGCAAAATCAACTATGTTGTTCGCGGTGACACGGCCCGGCGGCGCGGAGTAAAGGTCGGCGACTTTGCATCTGTCTATTCAAGGCGCACCCGCAGAAGTGTGTTCGCTATTGTCGGAGATACCGGCAATCCCACAGGCGACGAAGGATCGCTTCACTTACTGCAAGATCTCGGATATCCATTTCACGATGGCAAAAATGACGCGGTCGAAAAGCCTGAGATCGTCATTCGGTTCTACCCGAATTCCAATCCAGGGCATCAATTCTTCTTCACTCAGACCGAATTGGATGAGACAGCGATCAGGCTAGGCCTGAGCCGGAGTTTCTCTGCCACACTCAGAACTGACTAACCGGAACTGAAAACATCAACCCGTTTGCACGGCTGCACCTTTTGCAGATTAATTCCGTCATGTTGCTAGCGTTGGGCTTGGGGCAGAGTTCGTGCAGCTGCCTCAGGAGACACGATGCAACTGAGCGCAGCAGGACTGGAACTACTGAAACGATCTGAAGGATTTCGCAGCGACACGTATAACGACGTCAATGGATTTCCAACCATCGGCTACGGCCACCGGCTCCTGGACCATGAGTCGTTTTCTGACGGAATCACCGAAGCGCAGGCCGCCGGTATACTCGCCACCGATGTGCGCAGCGCCGAGCAAGCTGTTGCGCGGCTCGTAAAAGTTCCGCTCACGCAGGGACAGTTCGATGCGCTGGTCGATTTCTGCTTCAACCTGGGTGTGGGCCGGCTTGCTTCTTCAACTCTGCTGAAGGCACTCAATGGCGGGCGCTACGCAGACGCCGCCGAACAGTTGCTGCGCTGGGACATCGTCGGCGGCGAAGAAAACGCCGGTTTGAAAGCTCGCCGCGAAGCCGAATTTGCCCTTTGGCACAGCAGAATGGCGGCCTGAAAAGTCACCCAAGCAATCCAGAATCTACAAATAATCATTGATAAACAATAAAAACAATGCGATAAACATGATGTTAGAGACGAGATATGGCGACAAGGAGGTCTCAGATGCGACCTGTGAACGAGGCCAGATTGGCGAGAATCAAGAAGATTAGCGGGATCTTGAGGGGGATATGCAAAGCGTTTCTGGTGTACTGCGTGCTCGGATTCTTGGTAATGGTGCGGTTTTTGGTGGGTTCGCGCCAGATGCCGATCTCGTTTCCAGGGGGCGGCCGCGCTGTTTACTGGCAAAGCTACAACGGGGTGGCAATCATCGTGTCTGCCCTGACGGATCGCGAGCGGGTTGTGCTAGCCGTCATCCTGGCACTGAGTTGGGCAGTCATGTTCAATTGCGGCTATCAACTCCATCGACTGATGGGCAGCTACTCCCGAGGCGAGGTCTTTACGACGAAATCTGCCGGACAGATTCGCAAGTGGGGCATCGCCTGCGTGTTGTGGGGAGTCGTGAACTTTGGGTGGATGCTGGCGCCGCACGTAATTGCGAACGCCTCAAAGAAGCAGCCGGGAGAGGGACTGAGCCTGGTGGTGAATGGGTTGGTCGTTGTGGCGATTTCGTGGTTTATGGAGATGGCGTCGGAGATGCGAGAAGAGCAGGACCTAATAATTTGAGAGAGGGCGAGCGATGCCGATTGTCGTGAATGTGGACGTGATGCTCGCGCGGCGGAAGATGCGATTGAATACGCTGGCGGAGCTGGTGGGGATTACAGCGCAGAACCTCTCGGTGCTGAAGACGGGTAAGGCGAAGGCAATCCGTTTTAGCACTCTGGAGCGACTGTGCGAAGTGCTGGAGTGCGAGCCTGGAGACCTGCTGGCATTTGAGAAAGGATCGTCCTTGGAAGTAAGGACACCAGAGGCCGGGTAGTAGTCCGTCGCGAAGCTGAATATGCCCTCTGGCACAGCAAAATGGCGGCCTGAAAAAACGGTACCCCCCACCCCCTCCCCCCTCCGCGGCGGTGATCCAAAGTAACGTATTTGCCGTTAAACCGAATAGCATCAATGTTCCCGCACCGAGTCCCATGTACTAATCAGTAAATCGGAAACTCCGATTTAGCCACTTTTTGGGTACAAAATAGGCTGCTTAGGGCAAAAAACGGTGCGTTTCGGAGGAAAAGTAGCGCCCGTACCGGAGACAAAGGAATGGAACCTTTTATTTACCGAAAAGTAATTGACGAATGGCCGACCATCCAACCCCAGGCGCATTTTTTGGTGATAATTTTGAAACACAATGGCATACTTTCCAGACCTCTCTCCATATGCTTACGGACACGGCTCCCATCCGGGTGTAGTGCATGTGGGTTGGTTGGGGCACGGGCATCCCTATGCTACGGGAATCGTTGATCTCCACTTGATTGAGAAGATGAAAAGGCTGGCCACTAAGCCCGTGGAACTTTATCGAGGCAAGCACTTCTGTGAACTGTGCATTGAACCCCCGAATCTGGTCAAAACTTATCTGCCCAACGGTATCGTCCTCGATCCGCAGTGTTCATGGATGCACTGGTATGAGCAACACTCAAGTAATGGCGAAATTAGAGTCTCTCGCGGAGGAGCCACATTTGCCGCACCAGTTTTGGTCGTGCACTACATAGAAGCACATCACTATTTGCCACCTGAAGTTTTTCTGAAAGCAATCGAAGAAGCTCCCGAGTGAAGTCGTGCCCTTTCACAACATCTCATCGTTTTTGCGAGATTTGCATTTCTGCGTTCGCAACCTCAGAACATACGGAAACTGACAGAAATCGAGGTCGGGTACGCAATCGGGTTCCCATGATTCGTGGCTGGCTTGAACTTGTATCCCTTCGCTGCGTCCGCCGCCGAGGCATCCAAATCAAACCCGGCGGGCTGAATCAGGCACACATCTTTTGGATTGCCTTCTGCATCCACCGTCAATCCCAAAATGCTGTCGGCGAGCTGTGCGTGCTTTTTTCGTAGCTGCTTCAGTGCGGAATAGGTGAAGTTTGGTTCTGGCATAACCAACGGGACAGGAGGAGCAATATTTGCCTCTATCCTGTGCGACTTCATCGAATCAATCGCATCCTTCATCTGCGGAGAACAGGGCGGCGGATCCTTGGGCCGACCAGCACGCTTCGAAGCTGAGGCCGATGAAATGGTCATCGCTAACATCAGTCCCGTCAGGATCATGTTGCGCATGGCACACCTGCCTAATCATTCGACCGCAAGCTGGTGGAAACGGGAGCAATGGGCCCAAAGTTCTGTGTCACCGCCCAACCGTCAGTTACTGGTTGAACAACATCCCCGCACGCCGTAGGCCCAGATGATTGCTGCCTTATATTCAGTAGTTCTGGTCTCTGTTATTTTTCGAGCTCTATAACTTCGAGCCTGTCGCCCGCCTTCAGGTAGCCTTTGCGGCGAAACCAATCCTCCATCGCCGGTTGCAGACGATCCAGCGGAACGCGATGTCCTGCTTCGAGCAGTCCGTCGGCAACGGGAAGCGTGTCGTCAAAGACCGCGTCGTTAGTAAAGTTGCGCATGGCAAAATTGTCGATCCAGCCGATTGGGCACGCATGGCGCTGGCCCGCCGCATCCACGCGCATCACTGAAAGTCGGCGAACAAACATGTTTCCACTTTAACGGATGCCAAACGAATCCGGTTCAATCAGTGGTGGGGTTAGCGATCGCTGCTCAATGCGCCGCAGGCTGGGCAAGCTTGGAATCCTTTTGCTGTTGGGCATCTACGCTGAAGACCTTGTAGTCGTAGTCTCGCTCGGTGATATGCTGGCGCATGTTTTTGAGCAAGAGAATGCGCGCCTGCACTGCGCCTTCGCCGCCAGTGGGAAGCCACAGCCCCTGGTTCACAGGCGCCTGGTCGAAGTGAAAGTTCGAGCCCTTCTGAATGTTGGCGAACAGCCCGCCGGCCACATGGAAATTGTCAACGAAGCTGACTTCCAAGTGCGCCACCTGCCGGTCAGCCTCATCCACCCAGACGGTTCCCTGCAATTTTTTTGAGGCGTCTTCCACCATCCCGTGGGTCTTGGCATCTTTGCGGCCCTTGAAATCGAAAATGATGGTCTGCCGGCCGCGATAGATTTCGCGGCGTGGATTGTAAACGTCCATGATTTCGAGTACGCGGCTCACGCTGACCGAGGGCCCATCGAGCGGCTGACCGGACGGCGTCTTCTGCGCTTTCTCAACGAGTTTGGTCACGCGATCCGTTTCCTTATCCAGATCATGACCCGTGAGCGGTTTTCCGTTCCTCTTAACGGTCCGCTCAATGATGTGTCCGTTGACGAAGAAGTCTTCGCCCTCGCGCGTCTCCGTCTTGGTCACGCGGCCGTTGGAATCGATGTCCTGCACTGTCTGCAGCGAACTGTAGGTATAGTTCTCGCGCACCTTTTCAAGCTTCTTCTGGTGCTCGATAACTTCTTTCATCAACTGGCGGATATCGGGGATGGGCCGGCCCTGATCGGTTTGAGCGATCGTCGGAAATACAATCATCAAGCTAGCCAGCAGTACTGCGCATCCAGATCGCATCTGATTTATTCTCCGGCCGTTTCTAAGGTGAACCGGAGACATTCCGGAATTTTCAGCCACATTTGATTTGACCGCGTGGAGCACAAATAGTCAGTCCTACAGGATATTGACGGCCGCAACATGCGCCGTCGGCATGGTATACGGTAGATCAATGCGCCGCGTTCCACTCGTATTCGAAGGCACAGAGGCGAATCAGGACCGACAAAGGAGAAGACGATGGCTTTGCTGCTTCAGTGGGTGTTAAGCGCAATTGCGCTGATATTGGTGTCGAAGATCGTTCCCGGCTTTCATGTGCTGGGGCTTTGGCCCGCGCTCATCGCAGCGCTGGTGATTGGTTTGCTGAACGCCACAGTTGGCTTCCTGCTCAAGATCATCACATTCCCGCTCAGCATTCTTACCCTCGGGATCTTTCTGCTGGTGATCAATGGACTCATGATCCTGCTCGCGTCCGCAGTCGTTCCGGGATTTAGAGTGAATGGCTTTGCGCCGGCATTCTGGGGTGCGATCGTGCTGGCTATCCTGGGAATGATCATCAAGGCGATTGTGAAAGAGGCCTAGTCGACGCCGGCTACTTTGAATTGGGCGCGGACGCCTGCACAGAAGCCTTGTTCCCTGCGACATGCTTTGCGTCACGATGCTTGCCGGGTACAATTTTGCCGCGAGCGTTGTTTGCCGGCTCCGCTGCCTGGGGTTGAGTTGTTTGGATCGGAGCAGGCTGCACGACGACCGGCGCCGGCAGTGTTTGCGGCACACGCACAGCGCCCGCGTTTGAGAATCCCGCGGTTGCTCCCGCAACAGGCTTGGACGCACTCACATTGTCTGGTTGAATGCGTGAGTACACGCCCCATCCACCTCCGACAATGACAAAAACAATTGCCGCCGCCGCAGCCGTGCGTAACCAGCTTTCCGCAGGATTGAGTAAGGCCGGCCAGCCGAGAACCCGGCCTGAAATTGGAGCCGAACGAACGCCGGCAATCACTCGGTTCTCAAGACCTTCAGGGGCGGGCAAGCTTGCAATCAGCCGCAGTGTGGTTTCAGCATCCTGCGCTGCGCCAGCAACTGAAATCGAGGAAGTTGAATTCGAATTTGAACCAAAGGCATTCTGAGTGTTCATCGAAGGCTCCTTGCATGATCGAGCATCTCAGCCATCAAATTGCGTGCGCGGAACAGGCGAGACCGAACGCTGGACTCGGTAATGCCCAGCACGGCGGCAATCTCTACGCTTGAGAGCTCTTCAAAGGCCGAAAGCGCCAGCACCTGCCGCTCTTTTGTGGGCAGCTTGTCCACGCAAGACAACACATGCGCATGATGCTGTGCCGCTGCAGCGAACTGCTCGGCTGATAGGCCTGCACTCGGCAATACGCGAGCCAGTTCATCTACGTCATCGGTCTCTGGGCGCGTCTTTGAACGCCGCTTCCGATCGAGAACGATGTTCCACACGATGCGAATAAGCCAGACCCGCTGATCTCGCACTTCATCAAGTGTGTCGCGATGACGCAATACCCGGAGGAAAGTTTCCTGCACGGCATCTTCGGCGTCGGCCGCATTACGCAAGACGGAATAGGCCACTCGATAGAGCGCGGAGGCGTACTGACTTACGAGCGCCTCCAGGGTGGCTTCTTCCGCCCGGGCGCGCGCCAAATCATCGACCGTTGTATTTGCGATCTCCATCCAACCTGCGTATATGGCCTGGCTGGTGCTCATGAAAACCAGACGCAGGCGAGGGGGAAAATGCTCGAGTCAATACCAGACTAGCGCGGCGCCAGACAAGTGCGGCGTAAAGCAAAGACTCGCGAAACCGTTGGTTCCGCGAGTCGAATGCAAGGATAATTCGGCTTTATTGCTTTGCGCCGAGCTTTTGCGTCGCGATGGCTCCGGCAGCGCCTTCCTTATCTGAGTCTTTCACCCGTGCCCACAGCGCCCGCGCCTGGTCTTGTTTTCCCTGCGCAGCATAAAGGTCTGCGAGATCAAGCTGCGCCACCACCGCGCTAACGGTTTCTGACGGCTTGGCTACCAGTTCGTTGTAAACGTCGATGGCCTGGGTGTCGCGGCCGGTCTGGTGGTAGAGCCCCGCCAGCGCCAGTTTGGCCAGGTTTGCAACGTCCCGATTCCAGGATCCGGCAGCTGCTTTCAGTTCGCTCTCAGCAGAAGCATTCTGTCCCATCTCGGCGTCGGTGATGCCTTCAAAGTAGCGGGCCTTTGTCCCTTGCGACATCCAGCTATACTGCTGAGCCACCGCGGCAAATTGCTTGTTCGCCGCCTTCAGTCGGTCCCCGGCCGTAGCGTAGATACCGTTTCCTGCCGGCAACCCCGGCTGCGCTAGCGGTGCAGTGTAGGTATCCATTGCAGCGCCGAGCGCTGTGTCGGCGGCAGTCGAGCGCATGGTCAAAAAGACGACCAAAGCAACGCCCAAAACAATGACCACACCGGCACCGATAACCCAGCGCAGGACGCCGGAACGGTGACCGCTCAGCCAGCTGACGCTATCAGCTGTGGCTTGCGCAAATTTATCGCCCTTAAGGGCATGACGCGTTTGTGTATCCACGGAGTTTTCTTTTTTTCCTTCGTCGGTTGACTTGCAGACGGGTACGTAAGGTTGGAGGCACTACGACTGCAACCTTACCAGTCTAACAGCGTGCGAAGAACAGCGTCCACCGAGTTGACGCTAAGTTAAGCATGACGGTGGCGTGATCCGTGAACTTGCCGATCTGCACCCGGAACGATAGGCTAAAAACATGTACGAAGATTTTCGTGTAACCGACCGCTGGACCGGCGAGGATCTGATTTGCCGTTGGAAGGCGAATGTGGTGGCGATTGCTACGCGCCACGCCGATGCTGTTGATGTGCGCTTTGAAGTGAATGGACGCCCGATGTGCATTGCTTTGCCGTGCACGGCGTGGCTGGAACTGAAGAAGCTATCCGGCAAGGTGATCACCGACCAGATGGCAATCCAGGTGGCCGGACTTTATTTAAAGCAGTTGATCGAAGAAGGCTACGATTCGCAGCGCGAAGTTTACACGATGACGATCGCCGAGATTCTGAGACTCGTCGATGTAATTCTGGCTGAAGCGAAAGTACTTGGCGCGCTGCCGAGACTGCCCGTCGGCATTGAGGGATAGGCACGGCGTCATCATTCTGTTGCGGATTTTCGAATTTCGAAGCGTTAGACGAATTGATTAGAAACGCAAAAAAGCCATGCCCGGAGGCATGGCCTTTTTGTTTAAGAATTATGCCGGCGATCACCTAATCTCCCACACAGTCACCCGTGCAGTACCATCGGCCCAGCGAGGCTTAACTTCCGTGTTCGGGATGGGAACGGGTGATCCCTCGCAGTATGGTCACCGGCAAAGTGTTTGAGGCGTTTCGTTAAGAAAGCCTCAACTTGTGATGGCGCTTGGCGGGTGGTTGCCCGCAGCCTGCCGCGACGTCTAGTTTGTCCCGGATTGTTTCTCCCGGGCCGAGTAGGAACGCGGACTGCAATCTGGCGCCAAAAAAACTTTGCTCGTTTAGAGCTGTATTGCAACGAAATTGATTGGTAGTACAAGGCTTGGCAAGAAAAGCATCTGCAGAAACTGCGCAGAGTTAATTCTATGGACAAGCCGAACGGGCGATTAGTACTGGTAAGCTTCACGCATTACTGCGCTTTTACACCCAGCCTATCAACCAGGTCGTCTTCCTGGGCCCTTCAGGGAGATCTCATCTTGGAGCGTGCTTCCCGCTTATATGCATTCAGCGGTTATCACAACCGAACTTCGCTACCCAGCCGTGCCCTTGGCAGGACAACTGGAACACAAGAGGTTCGTCCATCCCGGTCCTCTCGTACTAAGGACAGCCCTCCTCAAATCTCCTACGCCCACAGCAGATAGGGACCGAACTGTCTCGCGACGTTCTGAACCCAGCTCACGTACCGCTTTAATAGGCGAACAGCCTAACCCTTGGAACCTTCTACAGCTCCAGGATGCGATGAGCCGACATCGAGGTGCCAAACCAATGCGTCGATATGAACTCTTGGCATTGATCAGCCTGTTATCCCCGGCGTACCTTTTATCCGTTGAGCGATGGCCCTTCCATACAGAACCACCGGATCACTAAAGCCTACTTTCGTACCTGCTCGACTTGTAGGTCTCACAGTTAACCACTCTTATGCTTTTGCACTCGACGACTGATTTCCAAACAGTCTGAGAGTAGCTTCGCGCGCCTCCGTTACAATTTAGGAGGCGACCGCCCCAGTCAAACTACCCGCCTAACTATGTCCCTCTCCCGGATCACGGGAGGAGGTTAGGATCACAACACTCGCAGGGTGGTATCTCACCGTTGGCTCCACCAAGTCCGAGAA
>Ga0265314_10005016_pt1 | contig 12064 bp, 6 predicted proteins | sample 4126metaG_FD_203106 | JGI IMG/M metagenome (GOLD analysis project Ga0265314, IMG submission 203106) | Rhizosphere microbial communities from Carex aquatilis grown in University of Washington, Seatle, WA, United States - 4-1-26 metaG | ecosystem: Host-associated > Plants > Roots > Rhizosphere >... | reverse complement strand
GAATGCATTGACAACCCAAATCTACGGCCAACCAGCCGACACATACCATTCCACGTGGAACAAAACCTTTGTAACGCCCAGCGGCCTGACTCTGGGCGACGATATTGACGACCTGACGCCGGCATCTCTCACGTTCACGCCCACACCTGCGTTTTCGACGCCGTTCATTCTCACGCCGATCGGGGTATACTCGGTCTTGCCGGGCGGATTAAGCAATCCCAACTACAGCATTACCTACGTCCCGTCGTTGTGGACGATCACTCGCGAAGGCCGTCCTCGCCGCAGTTTGGGAAATTGATAGTAGCAAACGGTTATTAGAAATGGATTCATGCCAAAGCTGATTTTGGCATGAATCACCGTTTTAATTTAAGAATTGGTCGGGGCGACAGGATTTGAACCTGCGACCTCTGCGTCCCGAACGCAGCGCTCTAATCCAAGCTGAGCTACGCCCCGACATTGGGTAAAACAGGAAGGTTTTCAATCTCTCTATTGCGACAGGGAACTGCGCGATGGAGAACCCACCTTGCCAGCGGCCATAACTTCAGCCCAAGTGCAATGTGGAAGAAGCTTGTTTACTCTGCGACGTTCTCCGTTGCAAGTGGAAACCGCAATCGCCTCGACGCCGTTTCGCGTTTATGGCGTTGACGGATTTCGATGATGTGTAACAAGTGTTTCCACAGGAATTTGGAGACCGGAAGTTGCCGAGCGACTTTGTCATCATCGCCAATCCGACGTCCGGAACGCAAGCGGCTCCGACTCTGGCCACGCGCGTGCAGGAGTTACTCAAGGCCGCTGGAAAGACCGTCGAGCTGCGTGTTACTAACGCTCGCGGTGATGCTACGCGCCTCGCAGCGGAGTCCGCATCACAGGGCGTGCCAACCGTCATCGGCTGCGGCGGCGACGGCACGCTGCAGGAGATTGCGCTCTCACTGGATGGAACGCAAACGGCGCTGGGCATTCTTCCCCGCGGACGCTGCAACGACTTCGCCCACGCACTGGGGCTGAACAAGAAAGATTCCCCGGACGAGCTCGCCAGGATGTTGCTGCGCAACGCGCGCAAAGGCGTCGATCTCGGCGCGATGGGAGACAAGCGTTTTTTAACCGTCGCGACGCTTGGTTTTGATTCTGATGTCAGCCGTTTCGTCGAAACCCGCAAACTCTGGTTCAAAGGAACACCGGCATATTTTTACGGCGTATTTCGAACCCTGCTGAGTTTCAGATCGCCGCTCGTTCGTTTAACCGGCGAATTCGGCACACGCGAAGGCCGCCTGTTGCTTGCCGCAACCGGAAATGCGCCATGCTACGGCGGCGCGATGCAGATCGCGCCCGGCGCCAAGCTTGATGACGGTCTTTTTCATCTCTGTGTCGTGAACGAAGTCTCGCGCTTCACGATCCTGCGAATTTTGCCGCGAGTCTTGAAGGGCACGCATGTTACCCACCCTGCCGTATCCATGTTGACGACGCGATTTCTCGAAATCGAAACGCCCGAACAGCCCCAGTGGGTCTGCGCCGACGGAGAATCGCTAGGACAGACTCCGTGCCGTTTCGAAGTTCGTCCCCGCGCGCTTCAGGTCATTGTGCCCTGAGCTACATGCCATCGTCGCCGCTGTCGCGACCAGGACGGTGCTTGCTGAATTTGTGCTTGCCGATCCGCTCGCCGATATCCATTCGCTCACGAGAAACGCGCCGCGGCACGAGCAGTTCCATCATGCGGGCGTTCTGCGCCTCTTTCTTTTTCAGCGCAGACATTTTGCCTTTCAGTTTCTCACGAAGTTCCGCGTTCCGTGCGAGTGCCAGCACGACGTTGGCCGTCGCAGCCGCGTCACGCGTCGCGACGATCCCCTCGGAGAGTCCCGCGGCGTTCAAAAATTCCGCAGCTCCGGTTTCGTCCACCAAACCCGCTGCCGGGGCGCCACTGGTGGCGGCCAGCATGAGTCCTTGCAAACTGAAACTGAAAACGGCGTGGCACTGCGCGAGTTCCTTCTGAATATCTGCGATCGGAATTTCCGCGGCAATCAGTTCGACTTTGGATTCGTCGACTGCTTCCAGCGAATCGGCGAATTCTCCGGCTTCGTCGGTATCATCGTGAAAAACCCGGATTTGCGCGGCGCCATTTTTCAGAAGCTCAGCCACCAGCCCCTGCGTAAATTTAGCATCCACATCGTTCGGCTCAAGATTCTCAAACCCAAATTCAGTCCGCGTCGGAACACTGGCAGCCAGGACGATTCCAATCCGAAGTTCCCCGGCGCCTGGTTGCGCCACGTCTCCGGTGGCAAGCAGCGCCAGCGTCGGATCGCCGTTGGCCGAAACGCGATTGGCATTCATTCCATAAGTAATAAATGCAGCCTTGGACGAAGCGTCGCGCGCCGAAATTCCTTCCGCACAATGATGGAGCAACCGTTGCACGCGCGCGCGGTCGCGCGCTTCGTCGATTTTCTGTGCACCGATGCCAATGACCGCCGTCTTCACACCCGCTGTCTGAGCATGCTCGAGCTGGCCCAGCCAAACGCGCGCCGGCATGGTGCCCTTCGCGTTGATAACTCCGGCGCCGGCGAGCACGAACAAATGGGCCTTTTCCAGCGCAGCCCAGACGCCCTTGTTCGACAAAAACGCGCCCGGTTCGCCTGCTTTGATGGCCTCTACGCCGTGCATCTCTCGCGTGGCATCGGGATTTGCGCTGAGCACGTTCACGACGTTTTTCGCATGCTTCAAATGCTTGAGCAGACCGGCGAGTACTGCCTCGTCAGCGAGCGAACCGCGCCCGAACGGACCGGAAATAACCACATTCATGGAAGAATCTTTCTCGCTGAAAAAACGACCGCCCGGCACATCGCCGGGCATTACTTCATTATACGCCGAGAGGTAACGAAAATGAAAACACTTTGCCAATCACGCCCGTTGCGAATTCTGTCTCTCGCCATGTTTACCGCAACCTGCTATAAGCATGTGGGATTGGAAACGTTCCAGAGAGCAGCGATGCCGAAGAAAATCATGTGGGCCAACGTACATGTGCCCCAATATCCGCGCGTGCGCTTTTACGCGAGAAACTCCGATCCGAATCAGAAGTTTCTAGACATTACCCATCGCGTTTCAAAACTCATTGTTGAAGATGTTGAAGATGCCAGCGGCACATGCGCGCTGCTCCGGTTCGACGATAAGGAACAGCTCGTCTGGCGAACCCTGCATCCTTCGCTGCAGGAAACCAAATGGCATGTCGAATTTGAGTACGGTCTTCCTGAAGAGAAATGGAACGTTTATAATGGGCCAGCACAGTGACTTCACGCGTTCTGAGCGGTGGTAGGCCATAGCGTCGTCCCTCAATTGTGCATGTGACATTTATCCCGGAGCCCGCATGCCAGAGCTTGGCCAGAATAGTCTTCAACAGCCGCCAGCTTCGACTACGGCCCAACCCAGCGATGAAGTGCTGATGGAGCGGCTTGCCCAGGGCTCACACGAAGCGTTCGATACTCTTCTCGCCCGATACGAGACGCCCGTCATCACTTTCTGCTACGCGTTCATGCGAAACCGCGAAGGCGCCGAAGATCTCGCGCAGGAAACGTTCATGCGCGTTTTTCGTAATGCCAAACGCTATCAACCAGTGGCGAAGTTCACGACCTGGCTTTATCGCATCGCCGCAAACCTCTGCATAAATGAACTGAAAAAGGGAAAACTGCGCCAGAGCCGCTCGCTCGATGAGCCGGCCGGTCCGGATCCGGACGGCACGAAAATCATCGAACGCATTGCATCAGATGAAGGTTCGCCATTAAGCGATGCGGAGAACCACGAAGCGCAAGGCTTGATCAGCAAGGCCATCGATCATCTTCCCGACGATCAGCGCACCACATTGATCATGGTCGAATACCATCATATGCAGTACCAGGAAATTGCTGAGATCCTCGAAGTGAGCGTCAGCGCGATTAAAATGCGAGTTAAGAGAGCCCGTGAAACACTGCGTGAGACCTTGAAAATCCTGCAGGCACAAGAGAAGTGATCGTGCGGTGAGATGTGACCCGATTCGGCGGCGTCTGTTTAAGATAAGGGGTGGCTAAGGTTACCATGGCTGAACAGGCAACAGAAATCAGTTGTGAGCAGTGTCGCGGACTGCTTTCTGACTACATCGACCGAGAATTGAAGGACGAGGAGAAATCCTCGGTCGAACGCCATTTGAACACCTGCAACAAGTGCGGCACCGAATCTGCCCGCATGATCGGTTTAAAGAAAATCGTCCAACACTGGGATGGTGTGAAGGGCTCGGGCGAGTTCCGCAAGTCGGTCATGGAAAAAATGATCCGGGAATCGCAACAGCTTCCCTCAAAACAATTCACTGACGCCGCCAAAGCCGAAACTGATGCCTCCGAATCCGTCCGCGCAAAAGTTGAATCCGAGGTCCGCACCCTGCCGCCGATCTGGATTCTGCTCGCCGCGGGCGTGCTTGCCATTGCCGCTTATTACATCGTGATCTGGCTGCGCGGCGTGTAGCTTCTCAATCTCAAAATCAACGACCTGCAGCCGCGGATTATTTTCTCCGCGGCTGCGTTGTTTGGTGTACTTCCGTAAAGAAATAGACTTTTTAAAATATCGCTAGCATTTTGGAGATTCCTGGATGCGGGGTCCAATCCTATTGCTGACCGCAGTGCTCGGGCTCAACGCATCACTGCGCGGCCTCGCCGGAGAGACAAAAGGCCCATCGCCGCTCGAAGCCGTGTTGAAAGAAGCGGAAGTGCTCAAATTTCCGCGCGGCGATCGATTGCCGTTGTTTCTCTGGACTCCGGATTACCCGAATACGACCGACGACGTCGAGCTCGAACGCGTGATCAAGGAACTCGACGCGCGCGGCATCAGTCTGCTCGCGCGCTGGCATGCGGGTGACGTTGAAAAGGGCGGAGCGCTCGCGCTTCGCATCGCAAAAATTCAGAAGAAGCTCGGCCTTCGCGTTTGCGTCGAAGCGGCCGGAGACATCGTTCATGGGGCCTATGACGGCAAGCCTGATGTCGCGCATAAAGACGCGGACGGGAAACCGTTTTTCGATAAATCGTTCTTCTGGAGTCCCGGTTGTCCATTTGCCATGAACTTGCGTTACGACGTGATGAAAGCGCGCCTCGAACCGTTTCTGAAAAAATACAAGGAGTCTGATGTCGATGTCGATTTCTGGACTGCCGATTACGAATTCGACGGACCGGACGAATGGAACGCCGGTTGGGCGACAGCGAAGAAGTGCACGGTCTGTCGCGAGAAAGTCAAAAATATCGACAGTGATTTCTCCGCGTTTCAAACCGCCGTCCGCGGTGTGCGCTCTGAGTTTCAGAATGAAGTCTTCTGCAAAACCATCCGCTCTTATTTTCCCAAAGCGCTGATCGGCGTTTATGGAATGAATCCGAACGACGGCACCCGTTACTGGTGGGATTTTTTTGAGAAGCCCGAAGTCATCGACGGCGTGTCGTACAAGAAGGACAACGGCGGTTTGTACCGTCCGTGGCCCAACGAATTCACCCCGGCCGGCTACAATGCGGCGATGCCGGTGATCTACAGTCTCTACAATCCATACTCATTCGACAACAAGGAGTACGGTTGGTTCTACAACATGCTGCTCGAAGCCACGGCCACCGCGAAAAACACGCCGCCTGAAATTCCGCTGATTCCATTCGTTCACTGGGCGCTCACCGCTCCAGCCGGAAAAGTGCCGCTCAGCGAAGAAAAATACGAAGAACTCTTGTGGCATCTCTTGTTGCGCGGCCACGACACGTTCTGCATGTGGTGTCCCGGCGAACAAATGTCGCGCGCGGTCACGCCAGTGCAGCGCGTTTACGCCGCGTCGCTCGAATACAAAGATTTCCTCGACAAAGGCCAGCCCATTGTCTTCGATGTCCCGGCTTCGCCGGGCACTGTTGTCTCCGCGTTGAAATTGGGAAACCGCCTGCTCGTCCGCCGGACTGATTTCACCGCGGCTACTGAACCTGCAATGGTTTCGGTCGACGGCAAGCAAGTTCCCATTCCGCGAGCAGATGGCAAGTGCCAACTTATCACGCTGCCATAGCGGTCAAACGCCCAAAAATCATTTATGCTATCACTTATATTTTTATGTATATTTAAAATGTAACGGTGTATTTTTCTACAGGCAGCGCTCACGTGCACTCTCAAGGACCTCGCGATGAATCGACTGCTCACATCCGCGCTCGTCCTGATTCTTATGGCCGCGGCGTTCACGATTCGCGGCGAGGAAGCGCCCGTCGACGATGCAGCCGACGGAGTCGCCGATGAATTGCTCAAGGGCGGTAGTGTCTTCCGCCTCGTGAATGTCGCCAATCCAGACGAACCCGTCAGTGCAAAAACCTATTGGCGCCGTTTTCAAAACACGATCGCCGCACAGACAACGCCCATCCGGTTTCTGCTCGACGGCGCCGAAGTCATCGCGCCGCGCAAAGTCGTCGACAAGAAAACCAAAGAGATCCGCACACTGTTTCCGAGCGAAGCGCGCAAGGACCTTACGAATGGGAAGCATGTTCTGCTCCCGGGCGAAATCCCCATCACGATGGATGGTGGAAAAATCACTTCGCCGCATCCAGCCATTCGCGTTTCAGGTCAGGACGTCCTGATTCTCTGCGCGCCCGTAAGATTCGAAGCCATTGACACTCGCGGTGCGCCAGCGCCGACACCCATCAAGATCACATGCGGCAAAGAACCTTTATTGCGTGAAGCGGCGTCATTCAATCCGCTGATAGTCTGGCTTCCGGTTGGCCTGAAATACGCGTCGAGCATCGGCGCGTTTTCGATTTCTCCCGATGGGAAACTTTCTGCCGAGGCCGCCGAACTTTCGCCGCGCGTCAAACTGTCTCCCCATGGTTTGACGCTCACCGTCGACGCCGCTCAGGCCGAAGTGCGCCGCGGCGACAACCCGCGCGTCATTCAGCACATTCCCGGCGAAGGCAAAAGGTCCATCGCCTGCTTCGTCGAACCCATCGTCAAGCCGGGAGAACCGGCGCGAGTCGCCGTTTCCAAAAAGCAATTTGAAGCCGCCACCAAAATACCCTTTGCGGAGAATCATTTTTCGTTCGCGATTTCACCCAGCGCAGCGCTGCCAAAGCCGGCCCCGTACGTCACAAATCTGGCGAATGCGCCTACCTCCGAAGTCGCACAAGCGGCCTCGCGCGCGCTCAATACCGACATCACCGATCTGGGCTGGTTCAATCTTCCCGTGCCGAAAGCCATGACGCTCGGTGCGTTATCGTACTCTCTTTTCGCGCCGTCGTTTGGCACGCTGCGCGGAACTTTCGTCGTCGCCAATCCGCTTGTGCCGCTGCAGCTCCTGCCGCATCGCATGCGCAGCGTTTTTTCGGACAGCGAAGAAGCGCCTTACACGGTGTTCATCAAAGCTGGTTTTGCGGGCGGCGATGCGAAGATTTTGTGCCAGTCCGAAACTCCGGATTCAAAGCCTCTCGAACTCGGCACATTACCGTTGCCCGCCGTGACCGAGCACTTCGATTCGCGACTCTTCATGCTGAACATGCGACATTTGCCTGCGGGCAGTTACAAACTTTGGGTCGAAGCAGCGGCCGCCGCGAGCCCAAAGACCAGCTTTACTATCATTTCCTGGGAGCGCAAAAGTCCGTTTCTGGTTCACAGCATGGCCGCGTGCGGCGGCATGTGGCCGATGGATGACGCGGGATTGCAGATTCTTCAAGACGCGAACCTGGAGATGGTCTGTGCCGGCGGATTTGGCAGTCCGTACAATACGGACATGCCCGGCCTCGATCCGCGTGCAAGCGAATGGCTCGAACGCGAGGGGCTGCTCGTTCCCCCCGAGGCAAGCACCCGGACAACCGGCAACGACATTCTTCTCGAACGGTTGCTCAGCCACCAGATTCGCCATGTCGATTTCTATCCGCGCGGCCAGAATTTTTATTGCGAAGGCCTCTCGTACCACCACAGCTACAAACCGTCCGTCGATCGTATGATTCGCCGGCTGCAGATTTTCACGCAACAGACCGAAGAGTACCCGTCGTTCTGGGGCATCAACTACACGTGGTTTCCGAGCCTGTTCGGTTACGCGGAGAGCGGCCTCGACACAGACATTCACAAACGCGACCGTAATGCGACGCTCGAAGAGAATCTGCAAAAGGCGGGATTCAGCCATCTCACGTCGGACGAACGAAAATTTTACGACGAGAACAAGTTCTCGTCTGACGCTGTGAAACGAGATAAGTCATTGCAACTGATGCAGCGCGCCGTCGCCTATTGGAAAGCGCAATTGGACTTCGGTTTCGGTAAGCACAACAAACTTTACAACGACGCCGTCCGCCAGGTCCGCTCCGATGCCGTCTGCGTTCTATACGAAAACGCCGGCCACGATGAAAATAAGCGCACGCGCAGTCTGTTCGGCGACATGGACGCCGCGACGTACGAAAGCTATAGCGATTACCCGGAATGGCCGATGTCCGCGTCCTTCACGACGGACTGGGCGCGCGGAAATAATCCGGGCCGGCCGGTTTGGATCACCACCGATGCCGGAACCAGTTCTGAAGGGATGATGAAAAGTTTGTTCCACGCGTTCGGCCGCGGCGCCGGCGGTGCGGGGACGTTAATGCCCGAAGATGCCGCCGTGCCGGAGCTTCAGCGCAGAAGCAAAGGCTTGCGCTTCGTCAGCGAATACGGCGCGATTCCGACGCACTCCATTCCCGACGCTCGCTGTGCGATTCTTTCAACCGCGGCGGAACAGATTCTGAATCCCGAAGGCCGCACTCAATACAACTACCATACGATGTACTACCACCTCACGCGCCTCGGTTTTGCACCGGCGATTATTGACGACGAAGACGCCGCGAAGTCTGGAATTCCCGCGAGTGTTAAAGCGCTGTTCATCGTGCGCCAGCGCCAGCCGCTCGAACCCAAAGTCGCGGGCGTGATCGATGATTTCATGAAAAAAGGTGGAGTTGTTTTCGTCACTGGCGATTCGCTTGTCAAAATTCCAGGCGCAACCGTGATCGATAAGAACGTCACGAACATTTGGAAGGGCGCGGGGTTTCAGATTAAGTCGCACGCCGACATGTGGGAGGATTTTGAAACCGTCTGGCGCACGCCGCTCACCGACGCGCTCGCGAAGGCCGCCATTGCCCCCGCCGCCAGCACCGATCCGGACCGAGGAATTGTCGTCTGCCTCAATGCGGGTCCGCTGCGCTACGCGGTGGTGATTGCCGATGAAAAAGGACAGCCGTTCTCGACGTTCAAACCGTCGACTGCAGTCCCAGTGTCGCTTGAAGGAACAGGCTGGCAGGTCCGCGACCTCGCACGGCAGGAGAATTTGAAGACGAGCGAGAAAGATGGCCGCACGCTCGTCAATGTCGATTTCGTCACCGAACCCGCAACTTTACTCGCTCTATTCAAGACTCCGCCGTCGAACGTTGCGCTGAAAACAAAAGGAACACCCGCGCTCGGCAGCGAACTGGTTTTCACCTGCGATATTGCCGCCACAAAAGACGGCGCAACGCTCGGTCCGTTACCAATACGCTATGAGCTGCGCGATCCGTCCGGCAAATTAAGAAACTCATTCTTCCGCGCCGCCGGCGACGAAGCGCGCTTTCCAATTCCGGCGCTCGATCAGCCTGGTGTGTGGAAACTGGTCGCACAGGAATTGATCACCGGCATCTCCGCGACAGTCGATCTGAATCTTGCTGCTTCCGGCATAAAGACAGCGGCGATACCTGCGCCCGAAGTTCATATCGTCAACGCCGCGCAAGTTTCCGCTTTTTTCAAACACGCCGGAGAGAAACGCGTGGTCGTGGAACCCGGACAGGAACACCTTCTGCCACTTGCCAGGAAATTAGCGGACGAGCTCGGCGCATTCGGAGTTCAAGCACGCGTCTGGCAGGTCAGACCGGAGGATTTCGATACCATTCCCGTGCGCTGGTATCCGCGCGCCGACGACGATGTTCCCCGGCTCAAAGCCGTCGACGATGGAAATCTCATCGCACTGCGCGAAAACATGCTGCCGTTCATCGACACACAGAAACGCGCTCACGTTCCGGAAAAAGGCGGCTACGGTGAAATTGATCCACTGTTGATGGTGGGCGTAGATTGCATCCTGTTCAGCGGCGGACGTCTCGCGAACGAACTGCGCGCCGTCACGCCGTGGATGGATACGCCGACAGTCCCGGGCAAAGGACAGGGCCGGGTTGTCGCCTGTTTTAGCCCGTTCCAGGCGAATCGACACGCACTCGCAATCATTGCTAACGACCACGCAGGACTCGAGAAGGCAGCGGCTCGCGCAGCTTCACTCGCAAAGGAAGAGAAGGTCGCGGCGCCGCTCGCTTTGACAGAAGAGTGGAAAACGCAACCCTCCGCACTTTCAACCCAGCCCGTCCCCCGGCCCTTCGTGGCATACACTCCCGTGCGGCGTGTCACGCGCCTGCTCGCCACACACGAAGGAAAGGCAGTCGTCTGCCTGGATGGCAAGATGGACACGCGCGTGTTTGTCGACGCCGCTGGAAAAATATCCGGCACTGTTGCGTCCGACGTCTCCAATGTTTCTCATTCGATGATCGACAGCGACGGCCGCTGCTGGGAATTCACCGGAAAGCATCTCGGGGGTGAGTGGTACAATCAAGAAATTTCGCTGCGCTGCATTGGAAACGACGGAACTCTGCAGAGCGAACTTCCGGTCTACAAAGGCAGCGTTTTCTACACCGAGTTGCCGACGGATTGGGAAGGCGCGTTTCCTGTCGCGCCGGACGGAATGACAGCGGGACTCGGCGTGTTGGGCGGAATGCTGTTTGGAAAGCTGGGTGAAACGAAATGGGCGCGCTACGACGACGTTCCAAACGCATTCGTTCGCGACGCCATCCGCCATCCGCGCTTCCCGGTCGGCGCCGTTTTTTCTCCCGACAGCCGGTATGTCCTGACCACACTCGATACGCGCCCGCCCGGTTGGGGCGGAATGAATTGGCCCGCCGAACATCCGTCGGCATGCGACACGGTACTGCTCGAAGTTGCGACCGGCAAGCCCATCTGGCGTCTGCGAGATGACAAAAATATCCGCAAGACGACCTATGCCGTTCACACCGGCTTCGGCGCGGTAGCAAAAGACGGGAGCATCTCGGCGTTCGCCGATTACCTCGGCGCGGTCTATCTCGTCGACAAATCGGGAAAGATTGTTCTGCAGCAGCAAGTCGCCTCGCAGCTTCCGACGCGCTACTCGACCGGCCCGCAGGACGGCGTCGGCGTATGGATGAATGAATCGGGCACTCTGGCCGCATTTGGCTATAAAAATCTGCTGCTGGTTTCGGACGGAAAATCGTTTTCGCGAGCGCCGGTTGAACAACTCGTTTCCGCCTGCGTGAGCAGCGATGGCACCCTCGCAGTGGCAGCGCTGGAATCTGGCGAGGTGAAGGCGTTCGATCCGGCGGGAAACGCAAAGTGGATATTATCGCCCGGCGGAATCGCGCCGCGCGTAGCATGCGCCGGAACCAATCAGACGCTTGTCGCGACCAGTCTCGGCGATCTGGTACTGCTGGATTCCGCAGGCAAAGAAATCCGGCGAACGTCGCTCATCGCAGCCGCCGACAAAGAGAAACACGAATTGAAGCCGGGCGCAAATTTCCAGAAGCTCGCGCGCCCCGTTGAATACGTCGCGCCAGACACGCTCGATATTGCGCGCAAGGATCTCGGCGCGCAGCAAATTGCCGCCTGGAAGCCGGCGACGCCGGGAACAGACTCCTTCGGCCGCGTCTTCTCAAAAGTTGACGCACCGTTCACGCTCAGCGCTGGCGACAGCAAAGAGAAGGAGTTCTTCCTCCATCTCGTCTATCGCCGGCCGGACGAAAACAAATCGTTAACGATCTCGACTGAAAGCAAAGAAGGCGCCGAGACCTTCGTGCTCGATCTGGCGACGCCAGAATACCGCGTGATGGATATCCCCATTCGCGGCGCGACTGCGAAAGTAACCGTAACTCCGACGGGAGCAGCGGAAATTGCCGAGTGCTCCCTCTGGAGTTTCCATTGGCCAAGTGGAAACGTGGCGTTCGTTCAGCCGGCGAAGAGCGTCAGCGGCGGTCTGGAAACTACGAAGGAAGGC
>Ga0265314_10005013_pt1 | contig 12066 bp, 11 predicted proteins | sample 4126metaG_FD_203106 | JGI IMG/M metagenome (GOLD analysis project Ga0265314, IMG submission 203106) | Rhizosphere microbial communities from Carex aquatilis grown in University of Washington, Seatle, WA, United States - 4-1-26 metaG | ecosystem: Host-associated > Plants > Roots > Rhizosphere >... | reverse complement strand
CGAGCTGGCGCGTGATCGTGCGCGCGGAGTGCTCGCGCTCGAAGTGGCCGAAGGGCTCACGCGCTGGGTCAATCGCTAGGGCTCGATGCCGATGGCGCAAGACCCCACGTCCCTGCAGTGGCACCTTCCGGATCCGGACGCGACGGAGCGTCTCGGCGCGGTGCTGGGCGGTGCCTGCCCCTGGGACGCGCCGGGCCCGCGGCTGGCTTATCTGTCCGGACAGCTCGGTACCGGCAAGACCACGCTCGTGGCGGCGCTGCTGCGCGGTCTCGGGGTCCGGGAGCCGGTACGCAGTCCCAGCTACGCGCTGCTCGAGCTCTATCCGCTGATCCAGGGGCTCGCGGTGCATGTCGATTGCTACCGGCTCCGCGGAGCGCAGGATATCGAGGTACTCGGACTGCGTGATTATTTTGCCGATCGCCATCTGGTGCTCATCGAATGGCCGGAGCACGCGGGCGAAGCATTGCCGCCGCCGGATCTGGCGCTGCAGCTGACGGTCCTGGGCGCCGGTCGCGAATGCCGCGCCGTCGCGCACACGCGCAGCGGGACGCAGTGGCTGGCGCAGGCGGCGCAGCCGGAAACATCAGTATTGAATTGAGCTTAAGTGTCTATCTCACTGAAATATTGATATAACGGGTGCTCTGGATTAGATTGCGTGCGCGCGGCGCGCGCACTTCCAGGAGACCTCCAGAGCGTGGGTATCCGGTTCCGTTCCCGACTGATGGCTTTCTGCTGCTTCGGATGGGCAGCAGCGGGGCTGCTCGGACCGGCCTTGGCGTGCGCCGAGCTGCCGGTGCGCCTGGAGCGTCTGACGGTGGATGCCCAGCCGCACGTTACGCTGCTGACCCTCGCGCTGTCCGGGCCGACTGCCGTGCATATTTTCCGCCTGCACGCGCCAGAGCGGCTCGTGCTCGATCTGCCGGATACGCACCGCGCTGCGGCGCTCCCGAGTCCGCCGGCCGGCAGCATGGTGCTGCGAGTGCGCACCGGCTATCCCGAGCCCCGTCAGTTGCGCGTGGTGCTCGAACTGTCGCGTGCCGTGGCTTTTCACTCTGGGCACTGCGTCGGGCCGGGCGCCTGCCTGCTGCGTATCGCACTTGGCGATCGCGGCGCTCTGGACGCGGCGGATGCTCCGGCACCTGCCGCCGCTACAGCGGCCGCCGCGTTGAGTCCGGCAGCAACGCCGACGCCCGCTGCGGCAGTGGCGCCGGTTCGGGCACCGGTCCGCATTCACGCCGCTGCGCATGCGCCGCCGCCCGGCGAACGCTCGGTGATCGTTGCCGTCGACGCCGGGCACGGCGGCATGGATCCGGGCGCCACGGGGGCGGCGGGGACGCGCGAGAAGGACGTGACGCTGGCGATTGCGCGCGCGCTCGCGGCACGCATCGATGCCGTGCCGGGCATGCGCGCGGTGCTCACGCGCGATGGCGATCGCTTCGTACCGTTGCGCAACCGCATGGAGCGTGCCGCTGCGGCCCATGCCGACATGTTCGTATCGATCCATGCCGATGCGATTCGCGACCGCGAGGTCTCGGGCGCTTCGGTCTATATCCTGTCGGACCGCGGTGCATCGAGTGAAGCGGCGCGGATGCTCGCCGATCAGGAGAACGCGGCCGACCTGAAGGGCGGCATTTCGCTTTCTGATCAGAGTCCGGATCTGCGCCCATTGCTGCTGAGCCTGTCACAGAGTGCGAGCATCAGCGCCAGCGGCGAGGCTGCCGATCGCGTGCTCGGTGCGCTCGATGGTGTCGGCGCGGTGCGCAGGCGCGAGGTGCAGCAGGCAGCCTTCGTCGTGCTCAAGTCGCCCGACATCCCCTCGCTGCTGGTCGAGACCGCCTATATATCCAATCCGGAGGAGGAGCGGCTGCTGCGCACGCCGGCCCACCAGCAGCAGCTCGCGGGGGCAGTTTTCAGCGGCATCGAGCGCTACTTCCAGGACAATCCTCCCGAGGGCAGCCAGTTCGCGCACAGCCACCAGCGCGACGCTCGGGCCGAGGTAGCGCGCAACACACCCTAGCCTCGCGCCCTGGTCGCACCGGCCCGTGGGTCGCATGCGGCGTGGGCGTGTACACTGCCGCGCTTCCCTGCTGCCTGGGACCGGGATGCCGATCCGGATTCTTCCTGCCACGCTCATCGATCAGATCGCCGCCGGCGAGGTGATCGAGCGGCCGGCGTCGGTGGTCAAGGAACTGGTCGAGAACGCGCTCGATGCGGGTGCCTCGCGCATCGAGATCGATGTCGAACGCGCAGGACTCGAGCTGATCCGCGTGCGCGACGATGGCTGCGGTCTCGCCGAGGCGGAACTGCCGCTGGCGCTCGAACGCCATGCGACCAGCAAGATCGCGAGCCTCGAGGACCTCGAGGCGATCGCGACCCTCGGGTTTCGCGGCGAGGCGCTGCCGTCGATAGGCTCCGTCGCGCGCGTGCGCGTGGTCTCGCGCACCGCCGATGCCGCGCGCGGCGCGGAGCTCGTCGTCGAGGGCGGCCAGCGCGGGACCGTCCGGCCCGCCGCGCACCCGCAGGGCACGAGCGTCGAGGTGCGTGACCTGTTCTACAACGTGCCCGCGCGCCGCCGCTTCGTTCGCAGCGAACCGACCGAATTCGGCCACATCCTGCGACTGGTGGAGCGGCTCGCACTCGCGGCGCCCGCCGCCGCATTTCGCCTGCGCCATCGCGGACGCGTCGCGCTCGACGTGGACGCGGCGCAGGACCTGTCGGGCCAGGAGCAGCGGATCGACCGTATCCTGGGGCCCGAACTGCGTGCGGACGCGATCCGTATCGATGAGCAGCTGGGGCCGATGCGCCTGCGCGGATGGCTTGGAGCGCCGACCGGCGCGCGCGCGCAACCCGACCAGCAGTACTGGTTCGTCAACGGGCGCGCAGTGCGGGATCGGCTACTCGGCAACGCGGCGCGGCTCGGCTACCGGGACGTGCTCTACCACGGGCGCCATCCGTGCTATGTGCTGTATCTCGATATCGACGCGCGCCAGATCGACGTCAATGCCCATCCGACCAAGCTCGAGCTGCGCTTCCGCGACAGCCGCGCGGTGCATGACGCGGTATTTCATGCGCTCGAGCGCGCACTTGCCGCAACCCGTCCTGCCAGCAGCGTGGCGCCGCCGCCGCCGCCGCCGCCAGCGCAGCCGCTGCCGGCCGACTACCGGCCGGCGCAGTCCGGTTTCGAGCTGTACTCGGTGCCCTCGCGTACCACGCAGTTCGCGCTCGCGCGGGCACTGGGCGAGCCGGCGGCCGTCACGGCTGCCTTGCCGCTCGGAGTGCCGATCGCCCAACTTCACGGGCTCTACATCCTCGCGCAGGACAGCGAAGGACTGATACTGGTCGACACCCATGCGGCGCACGAGCGCGTGCTGTACGAGCAGCTCAAGACGCAATACGACGCGGCCGCACCGGCCTCGCAGCTGCTGCTCGAGCCACTGAAACTGCGTGCCGCGGAGCATGAGATCGACGCATTGCTGGCCGAGCTGCCGCAGTTCGAGCGCCTGGGCTTCCAGCTGCAGCGTCGCGGCGAGCAGCAGCTCGACGTCACGCGGGTGCCGGCCGTGCTGGAGGGCACCGACGTCGTGGCAGTGCTGCGCCAGCTCGCGCTCGAGCTCGCCACCGGGGAGGGTGTGCACCACCTCGACGGCGCCGCGCAGCGCGTGCTTGCGAACGTGGCCTGCCGCGCGGCGGTGCGGGGGCAGCGGACTCTGAGTCTCGCCGAGATGGATGCGCTCTTGCGCCAGATGGAACGCACCGACCGCGCCAGCCAGTGCAACCACGGCCGACCGACCTGGATGCGTCTTTCCTTGAGCGACATCGATCAGCTGTTCCTGCGGGGCCGCTGATGCCGCCGGAGTTTCCGGCACCGCTGCTGGTCGTGCTCACCGGGCCGACCGGCGCCGGGAAGAGTGCACTGGCGATGGAGCTGGCGGCGCAGCTCGAGGCGACGCTGCCGGTGGAGATCGTTTCGGTCGATTCGGCACAGGTCTACCGCGGGCTCGATATCGGCACCGCCAAACCGGATCGCGCGTCGCGCGCGCGCGTTGCGCATCACCTGATCGACATCCGCGATCCGTCCGAATCGTACTCCGCGGGTGATTTCGTGCGCGAAGCGCGCTCCGTCATCGACGCCATCCACGCCCGTGGCCGTGTGCCGCTGCTGGTCGGCGGGACGATGCTGTATCTGCGTGCGCTGCGAGACGGACTGGCGACGCTGCCGCCGGCCTCGCCGCGGGTACGCGCCGAGATCGACGCGCTGGCGGCGGAGCACGGCTGGGAAGCGCTGCATGCGCAGCTGGCCGCCGTCGATGCGGCGGCGGCTGCGCGGATCGCACCGCAGGATGCGCAGCGCATCCAGCGTGCACTCGAAGTGTTCCGACTCACGGGCGTCCCGATCTCGCAGTTCCAGCGCGCGGCGCATGACACCGGGCGCGCCTTCCGCTGGCTGGGGTTTGCATTGTGGCCGGCCTCGCGCCAGGGACTACGCGCGCAGCTCGCCGAGCGCTTCGAAGCCATGATGCGCGCCGGGCTGCTCGAGGAAGTGCGCTTGCTGCACGCGCGTGGCGACCTGACCGCCCGCCATCCGGCGATGCGGGCGGTGGGATATCGCCAGCTCTGGCAGCATTGCGAAGGCCTTTGCAGCCTCCAGGAGGCGGTCGAAGCCGCGGTTGTGGCCTCCGCACAACTCGCCCGGCGCCAGCTCACCTGGTTGCGGCGCGACACGAGGCTCGAGCGCCTCGAAGCCGGCACCGCGGACCTGAGCGATGAGCTAGCGAGGCGTATTCACGCGTCCCGCGGCGCATGACCTCCCCGCGGGCTAGGTGCTAGAATGAAGCGGTATGAACGCCTCTTGGGCCGACCAGCGATGGCCGGCCCGGTGCGGTCTATCGTGACCGTCCCGAGAAAATCAGAAGCGATTGAAAAATAAGGAGAAATTTATGGCCAAGGGCCAATCTTTACAGGATCCTTTTCTGAATGCGCTGCGCAAGGAACACGTACCGGTATCGATCTATCTGGTCAACGGAATCAAGCTTCAGGGCCAGATCGATTCGTTCGATCAGTTCGTGGTCCTGCTCAAGAACACCGTGAGCCAGATGGTCTATAAGCACGCGATCTCGACCGTCGTTCCGGCTCGAGCCGTACGCCTTGCGGTGGAAGAGGGCGCACCCGCGGAAGCCACAGCCGAGTGATACACGCAACCAGGCCGAGGCATGTTCGAGCGCCCACGCGCCGGTGAACGTGCCGTGCTCGTGCGCCTCGGACTGAAGGCAGCAGTCCGGCCCGAGGATCTCGAGGAGTTCGAGCAGCTGGCCCGCTCGGCGGGCGTGCAGCCGGTCGCCACGGTGACCGGCCGGCGCGAGCGGCCGGATTCGCGCTATTTCGTCGGCAGCGGCAAGGCCGAGGAGATCGCGAGTGTCGCGCGGCTGGAGAACGCCGATCTGATCCTGGTGGACCACGCGCTCTCCCCGAGCCAGGAGCGCAACCTGGAACGCCTGATCGGAAAGCGCGTGCTCGACCGCAGCGGACTGATCCTGGAAATCTTCGCCCAGCGTGCGCGCAGCTTCGAGGGCAAGCTCGAGGTTGAACTGGCGCAGCTCAAGCACCTCTCGACCCGGCTGGTGCGGGGCTGGACTCACCTCGAGCGCCAGAAGGGCGGTATAGGAATGCGCGGGGGGCCGGGCGAGACGCAGCTCGAGACCGACCGGCGGCTGCTCGCGGCCCGGATGCGCTCGGTCACCCGTCGCCTGAAGCGGCTGACGCAGCAGCGAGAAACCGGACGCAGCGCGCGCAGCGCGATCCCGGTCCCGGCGGTGGCGCTGGTCGGTTACACGAATGCCGGGAAGTCCACGCTGTTCCGCGCCCTGACGGGCAGCGACGTGTACATCGCCGACCAGCTGTTCGCGACCCTCGATCCGACCGTGCGTCGTCTGCAGCTGCCCGGTGGCGCGCCCGCCGTGCTGGCCGACACCGTCGGATTCATCCGCGAGCTGCCCCACGAGCTCGTGGCGGCATTTCGCTCGACGCTGCAGGAAGCCCGCGGCGCACAGCTGCTGCTGCACGTCGTGGATGCGAGCGATCCGCGCCGCGACGAGCGCATCGATCAGGTCGATGCGGTGCTGCGCGAGATCGGAGCGGGCGACATTGCGCAGCTGCGGGTCTACAACAAGATCGACCGGCTGGAGCTGGCGGCGCATCCGGACCGCGATACGCAGGGCCACACGACGGCGGTATGGATCTCGGCGGCTGCGGGTGTGGGCATCGACCTGTTGCGAGAGGCGGTGGCCGAGCGCCTCGAGCTGCACGTTCAGAGGCTCTGGATGCACCTGCCGGCCGATTCGGGCGCGCTGCGGGCCAAGCTGTACGCCGAGGGCGTCGTGCGCGATGAGCGCACGCTGGAGGACGGCGCCCTCGAAATGCTGGTGGAATTGCCTGCCTCCGCGCTCGGCGCGTGGGCCCTGGTGCCCGGAGTGCAGCTGCTGGAGGCGCAGCCGCAGCCGCCCGCTCCGGCTTGTGCCGCGGAGAAGCCCTACCTAGAATCGTCGGCCGAAGCACTGGCCGCGACCGTACGCTACTGACACCGGCCCGCCCCCTATGGCCTGGAATCAACCCGGCGAAGACAAGAAGCGGCCGGCGCAACGCAATGCGCCGGAGAACTCGTCGTTGGACGAGATGCTGCGCCGCTGGCAGCAGCGCGTGCAGCGGCTCTGGCGGCCGGGCCGTGGCGCAAACGCGGCCGCCGTGGCGCTCGTGGCCCTGGCCGCCGTGGTGTGGTTCGCCAGTGGCTACTATCAGATCGGTGCTACCGAGCGCGGGCTGCTGCAGCGCTTCGGGCGCTACGAGCTCACCGTGCCGCCCGGCGCCGGCTGGCACCTGCCATGGCCGATCGAGACGGTCACCAAGCTGAACGTCGAGAACATCGACGGGCTGGACTCCAAGGCCATCCTGATTACCGCGGACCAGAACCTGATCGACATCGCCTGGTCAGTGCAGTACCGCATCGCCGATCCACGCCAGTTCCAGTTCCAGGTGCGCGATCCGCAGACCAGCCTGCGCCAGGCGAGCGAGACCGTGATCCGTGAGCTGGCCGCCGCGCAGAACCTTGACGTGCTGCTGTCCGGCAACGCCCGTGCGCAGATCGGCACCGCCGCCCGGCCCCGCATCCAGCAGATCATGGATGACTTTCACACCGGTATCACCGTGACGGCCCTGAATCTTTCCGAGATGCAGCTGCCTGATGCCGTAGTGGCCGTGCAGCGCGACCTGGCGAAGGCTGCCGAAGAGCGGCAGCGCGACATCGCCGACGCCCAGGCCTACGCGAACCAGATCGTTCCCGCCGCGCAGAGCGTCGCGAGCCACCAGCTCACCGACGCCCAGGTCTATGCCGCGCAGGTCACGGCCGCGGCCGACGGCGAGGCGCTGCGATTCACCTCGCTGGCGCAGGCCTATGCCAAAGCGCCCGAGATCACGCGCAACCGGATGTACATCGAAACCATCGAAGGCATCCTCGCGCATTCGCGCAAGATCTTCATCGATTCCAAGGCTGGCAACGGCAGCATGATTTACCTGCCGCTCGACAAGCTCGTGGATACCGTGCGCGCAGGCGCAGTGCCGTCCACCGGCACCGCAGCCACGCCCGCAACGGGCGCTGCAGCGGGCGCAGTACCCGCCAGTCCGCCATCGGCGGTACCTTCGGCGGCGGCCGCGCCAGCCGCAGCCGCCACTCCCGCCGCGCCCGCGTCCGCCGCGTCGGGTGGCGAGGGCGATGACGGCCGGAGCCGGGACCGGCCGGAGCGCTGATGAACGCGCGCACGCTCTACCTGCTGCTGCTGCTCGGGATCGCTGGGCTCGCATGGCGCTCGGTCTTCGACGTCGATGAGACCGAGGTCGCGCTGCTCAGCCGCTTCGGTCAGATTCAGCCAGGGCAATACGGGCCCGGGCTGCACTTCCGGCTGCCGGTAGATGCGGTCCTGCGCTTCGATCGGCGCGTCGTTACGCGCGCCTATCCGGGCGAGAGTTTCCTGACGCAGGACCAGAAGTCGATCAGCATCGATTTCTTCCTGAAGTGGCGCCTGATCGACGCGGACGCCTTCTACCAGGCGACTGGAGGCGATGAGGATGTGGCGGCGCAGCGGATCGCCGACATCGTGCGTGAACAGCTCAAGAGCGCGATCGCGCAGCAGCCGCTCGCGACCATGATCGGGGACATGAAGCTGGTCGCGGCGGTGCGGGCTTCGGGCGCGGTAGCCGGCGCGGCCCAGCGGCTCGGCGTGGAGCTCGCGGACCTGCAGCTGCAGCGCATCGACCTCAGCGATGAACTCAGCGGCGCGGTGTTCCAGCGCATGCAGCAGTCGCTGGCCGCGCAGGCGCAGCAGCTGCGCAGCCAGTCGGCCGCCGAAGCGGACCGCATCCGCGCCGACGCCGAGCGGCGGCGTGCGCAGGTGCTGGCCGACGGTACCCGCGAGGCCCAGCGCGTGCGCGGGGACGCCGATCTCGCGGCCGCGAACGCCTATGCGAAGGCCTACGGCAGCAATCCGGAGTTCGCCGCGTTCTATCGCAGCCTGCAGGCCTACAAGAACACGCTCGGCCGCGACGGCGACATCCTGGTGCTCTCGCCGGAAGGCGAGTTCTTCAAGTACCTTCACAGCGCCAGCGGGCGCTAGGCGCACGGCAGTACGCATCGTGGGGCTCGACTGGAGCGACTTGCTGGCTGCCCTTGCGATCGTGTGCATCATCGAAGGGATCATGCCGTTCATCAATCCTCCGGGCATGAAGCGCCTGCTGGCGAAGCTCGCGGCGCTCGAGGAGCGCCAGCTGCGCCTGGGAGGCCTCTTCAGCATGCTGATCGGGCTCGCGATCCTGTTCCTGGTGCGCTCCTGATGGGTCGCTTCGTCGTCGTGATCGGTACCCAGTGGGGCGATGAGGGCAAAGGCAAGATCGTCGATCTGCTGACCGAGCGCGCCGAGGCGGTCGCGCGTTTCCAGGGCGGCCACAATGCCGGCCACACGCTGGTGATCGGAGGGGTCAAGACCATCCTGTCGCTGATTCCGTCCGGAATCCTGCGCGACGGAGTGCGCTGCCTGATCGGCAACGGCGTCGTGCTCTCGCTCGAGGCACTGTTCAGGGAGGCGCAGATGCTGATGGGCCAGGGAGTACCGGTCCTCGAGCGGCTGCGCATCTCACCCGCCTGTCCACTGATCCTGCCTTCCCACGTCGCGCTGGATCGCGCGCGCGAGACGGCGCGCGGGGTCAATGCGATCGGCACCACCGGGCGCGGCATCGGGCCGGCCTACGAGGACAAGGTCGCCCGGCGAGCGCTGCGCGTCGCCGACCTCTATCAGCGCGACCGTTTCGCCGCGCGGCTCGGCGAGGTGCTGGACTTCCACAATTTCGTGCTGCAGCGCTACTTCGGCCAGCCAGCGCAGGATTTCCAGCGCATCCTCGATGAGCAGCTCGAGTTTGCCGAGCGACTGCGGCCGCTGCTGATCGACGTCACGCACGCGCTGTGGCAGCTGCGGCAGCGCTCGGCCAATGTGATCTTCGAAGGCGCGCAGGGCGCGATGCTGGACATCGATGTCGGCACCTACCCGTTCGTGACCTCTTCGAACACGATCGCCGGCGGGGCGGCGACCGGCACCGGCGTGGGGCCGCGGCTGTTCGATCACGTGCTCGGTATCGTGAAGGCCTATACGACGCGCGTCGGGGCAGGGCCGTTCCCGACTGAATTGTTCGACGAGTATGGCGAGCACCTGTCGCGCGTGGGTCACGAGTTCGGCTCGGTGACTGGACGCCGGCGACGCTGCGGCTGGTTCGATGCCGTGGCCTTGCGACGCGCGATCGTGCACTCGAGCGTCTCGGGCCTGTGCGTCACCAAGCTCGACGTGCTCGACGGTCTCGATACGATCCGGATCTGCGTCGGCTATCGGGTCGACGGGCAGGTGCAGGTGGAACCGCCGCTGTTCGCCGACGGCTACGCGACGGTGGAGCCGGTCTACGAGGACATGCCGGGCTGGAAGGAATCGACCGTCGGGCTGCGCGCAGTGGATGCGCTGCCCGCCAATGCGCGCCGCTATCTGGAGCGCATCGCGGCGCTGGCGGAAGTACCGCTGGAGCTGATCTCGACCGGACCGGACCGGGACCAGACCATCGCGCTGCGCGATCCGTTCACGGACTGACTCTGACCTCGGGGGGGTATTCATGGATAAGTCGTACATGATGCGCACGGCCGTCGGTGCCGCGTGGCTGTTCTGCCTGGCCTGCATCGCCGGGCCCGCGCGCGCACAGGACGCCAGCGTGCTCTCGCCACCTGCGGCGCTGATTGCCGGCGCCGCACCGGCGCGCACCTGCGAGAGCCTGCAGACCTTGAGTCTGCCGCACACGAGCATCGATGCCGCCGCGCAGGTGCCCGGCGCGGCAGGCGCCGCCGACTGGTGCCGTGTCACCGCTACGGTGTCCTACCCCGCGACCGGGGATCGGTTTACGGTCTGGATCGGATTGCCGCTGCGGCAGTGGAACGGCAGGTTCGAAGGCATCGGCGGCGGCGGTTTCCAGGTCGGCAGCCCTGATCCGCTCGCGAGCAATGTCGCGATGGGATTTGCCGTCGCGTCGACCGATGGCGGCATCCAGCGCCCCGCGGACAGCAGGAAGCCCGCTGCGCTGGACGGCAGCTTCGCGCTCGACGGCCATGGCCGATTGAACTGGAACCTGGTGCGTGATTTTGCCTACCGCGGCATCCACGAGATGACCGTGACGGGCAAGGCAGTCACGGCGGCGTTCTACGGCGCCGCGGCGCCGCGCTCGTATTTCTATGGCTGCTCCACGGGCGGCCGGCAGGGACAGATGGAGGCGCAGCGCTTTCCGGAGGATTACGACGGCATCGTCTCCGGCGCGCCGGTGGTGAACTGGCCCCGCGTCCACGTCGCGCAGATGTGGGGACCTCAGGTGATGCTGGAGGCCCACCATGTCGTGGCTCCCTGCAAGCTGGCCGCGGCGACCGCCGCGGCCATTGCCGCCTGCGATGAGCTCGATGGCGTCAGGGACGGCATCATTGGTCTGCCGCGCCAGTGCCATTACGATCCGAAGGCGCTGATCGGCACGACGGCCGGGGAGTGCGGTGCATTCACTGCGGCCGATGCGGACGTGATCCGCAGAATCTGGCAGGGACCGCGGCGCAGTGACGGCTCGTTCCTGTGGTACGGGCTCGAACGCGGAGCTCCGCTCGCGGCGCTGAATGGCGGAGCGGATCCGGCCGGGACATCCGGCACGCCGTTCCCGATCACGACCGACTGGTTCCGCTACTTCCTCACGCAGAATCCCGGGTGGGACTGGAAGGAGCTGACGCCTGAGAGCTATGAGGCATTCTGGGAGCAGTCGGTGCAGGAGTACGGGGCGGTGATCGGCACCGACGATCCTGATCTCTCGGCGTTCCGCCGGCATGGCGGCAAGGCCATCCTGTGGCACGGCGAGGCCGATCAGCTGGTGTTCCCGGCGGGCACGATCGATTATTTCCAGCGCGTGCAGCAGCATGAAGGCGGTGCCGCGGCGGCGCAGAAGTTCATCCGGCTGTTCATGGCTCCCGGAGTGGGGCATTGCGGCGGTGGCGACGGACCGCAGCCGGAAGGTCAGCTCGACAGCCTGATCAAATGGGTCGAGGCCGGCACGCCCCCTGAGCAGCTGCGCGCGGTGAGTCGCAACAAGGCGGGGGAGACCATGCGCTCGCGACCGCTGTGTCCTTACCCCGCCGTCGCACGATACAGCGGACATGGCAGCACGGACGATGCCGCCACCTTTGCATGTGGCGAGGCGGTGACGCCGCCGGCGACGTCGCCTTGAGGATCTAAGGGCTGCCGGACGCCACGCCTGGTGCGCCTGGCGCGGCGGCCACGGCTGCCGCATCCCCGAGCGACAGCAGCCCCTGCAGTACGCGGCCGGTCGCCGCGCCGCTGCTGTCCATGAAGATCACCTTGCCCTGGGCGTGTTCGGCGACGTACTTGAGCGCATCGGTATATTCGAGAAACAGCAGGAACTCCGCGCCGACGCCGGCGGCCTTGAGGCTCTCGGCCGCCTCCT
>Ga0265314_10005011_pt1 | contig 12068 bp, 6 predicted proteins | sample 4126metaG_FD_203106 | JGI IMG/M metagenome (GOLD analysis project Ga0265314, IMG submission 203106) | Rhizosphere microbial communities from Carex aquatilis grown in University of Washington, Seatle, WA, United States - 4-1-26 metaG | ecosystem: Host-associated > Plants > Roots > Rhizosphere >... | reverse complement strand
CCGAAATCCCACAGCACCGCCGTAATGTCCGGATTGGCGACGACCGCGCTGAAGACCACCGTCGTTCCGGTGATCGCGGGATTGGGCGTCGCCGTTGGGCCGCTGTCGATCGCGAGCACCTCGTCGTCGCTGATGATGATTCGCGCGGAACTTGGATTGCCCACGCCGTAGCCATCGCCCGGCGTCAGCGTCAGCACGGCCGGACGGTCGCCGTCGAGCACCTTGTTGTCGATTGGCGTGACGACCACTTTGGCGCTCAACGCGCCGTTGGGAATCACAACTGTGCCCGGCAAGAGCTGGTAGTCGGTGCCGTTCACGGCTGTGCCCGACATCGCGTAATTGACGCTTAGATCGCCCTGCGGACTCGAGCGCCGCACCGTGAACGTGGCTGTATTGAAGCCAGGTTCCGACGCGGTCTTGTCCGTTGCGGTGACGGTGACGAAATCGCCGGTCTCGGCCGGAACGATGCGCCCCCACCACGTTCCCCAGCGGTCGATGCCGCCGACGGGAGTCGCGGCGTATTCCTGGATCGTCCAGAAATCGCGGTCGTTGACCGGATCGACGACAGTGCTGCTGAAATCGCCCCAACGGTTCTCGCCGCTGCCTTTGTCTTTGAAGTAGGGCGCTTCGCCCGCTTTCAAAACCACGTCGGCGCGGAATGTGTTGACCGGATCTGTGCCGAAACGGAACGCGTAATTGCCGCTGGCGAATTGCGTCGCCGAAAACCGCGAGTAGCCGATCAGGCAGTCCATGGAACTGTTCACCGCGATCGACGGGAACGCGTACGATGTCGCACCTGATGGATCGCCGATGCGTCCGCGCTGCACGACAGCGCCGGCCGGAGTGATCTGCCACCACTGCACCGTCGCGGGAAGCACATTGTCATCAGCCGGATAAATCCCGTGTGTGCACCACAGAAATCCGTTGCGGAAAATGACGTCCTGGATGCGCGAATCGCCGTTGTCGATATCTTCCGGCGAGCCCAACTGCGCGCCGCCGTCACCGACGAACGCCCAGACTTCGGGACTGGTCGGGAACGCCACGTTCAGCGTCAGGACTTCGCTGCCAGTGTCCCCGGTGACCGTGCTGATGCGGAGCTGGCCGTTGAAATTGTCGAAGTCCTCGATCATGTACATCGTCGTGGCTGTCTGATCGTAAGTAATCGCGGGGCAGATCGAGAAGCCGTCGAAATCGTTGTCCTGCAGCAGCGTGAATTTGCCGCCGGTGTTGTTGTAAAGCGCCGCTTTATCGAAGACGTAAACGTTGACGCCGAAGAAGTCGCCAAACGTGCTGTCGAACATGTTTCCCGTCACGACAATCCAGTCCTTGGTGAAGCCGATACTGGGATAGTCTGCCCAGTTCGCGTCGGTGTCGTCGGCATCGATGCGGAACAAGTTCCAATTGCCCGTCGGATCGTCGCTCTGCGTGACGCCCATCAGGACCGACGATGAAGCGGTGAATGGATTGCAGAAACAGGTGAACATCCAGCGCCCGGCGGCGGGATCGTACAGAACCTTGGGATCGAAGCAGTCGGGAACGTCCGGCGAATTCAGCGACGCCCAGAAACTGTTCAGTGAAACAGTGCTGATGACATTTCCGCTGCGATCCTGGATCCGCACCTGCGTGTTGTGGACGGTCATCACGTGATTGGGCCCCACCGCGCCGCCGACATCGGGCGGAATCGCCGTGTCGTCGTCGTCGAGCGCCTGAAAGCTGTCGCTCGCCGCTGGCGAACGCGATGCGGCGCTTAGCACGCGCGGGCTTGCAACCGGAGCCTGCCGCGCGCCGGCTTTGGGCTTCGCCTGCGTTTTCTTTTTCGGGACGAGCGGCTTCGGCATCGCCGACGTGCGGGGCGGGGGAGGCGAAGCCGCTTCGCGCTGCGCGATGTCCGTGAAATTGACCGTGCTGTGCTGCTGCGGAAGTTGCTGCGAACCGTGAATGACGTCGCTCGCGATACTCGGCACCTGAATCACGCAAAACAACAGAGCGGCGAAGTACGGCATGGAATGGAGCCTGCGATAAACGATGATGGTTCTCCTTCTCAGACGCCGTGTACTGCTGGCAACAGACGGAGTAGCAGCGTTGCCCACTGCCATGTTGCGCTTGGACTTTAGACTTTGCCTATATTACAAGCAACTGACGCCATGCAAATTGCTCCGACAGAAACGCCTTCAGCGCATTCGCCGCTGTACCGCAATTTCGTCCACGCCGGAGCCTTCGTCGTCTTCGGCCCGGTGTTCGGAATGCTGGCTGACCCTAGAAATAAAGTGACTCACGGGCGTTACGTGGTTATCGGATTCTTTCTTTTTATCACGCTTGTCAATCTGTTGATCCTCCCGCGCCTCGAAAGCGGCCGCCGCATCGCGCGCCCCGGCGAAAGCCTCGCTTTTCCCCTAATGACCGGCTGGGTGCTTTACCCGTTGGCTCTGGCGCTCTGCTTTGCGTTCTTTCCACCCTTCGCGGCAATGGCCGCGTGGGCCGCGATGGCTGGAGGCGACGCGGCGGCCAGTTTTGTCGGCCGGAACATTCCGCGACCGCGCTTGCCGTGGAACGATAAAAAATCCTTCAGCGGACTCTCCGCTTTTGTGTGCGCCGCAGTGCCATTCTGCTTGTTGGCGCTTTGGCTCTGCCCGTGTCCTTTGTTTTTAAAGCGAAGCGGTTCACCCGAAATTCCGTATGTGTGGACGCTGGCCGTTCTCGCGGCAGTCTCCGGTGCAATTTTGGAGAGCCTCAAAGGCCCATCGGACGACAACGTCCGCGTGCCTCTCGGCGTCGGGTTTCTGCTGTGGATGTCTGCGGCATTTCTCAGTTATTCCACGCGCGAACTGCCCGCCGATACGCACGTCCAGCCCAAAATACTTCTGTACGCGCTGGCGGTGAACGTGGTGCTCGGCCTCACCGTTATGGCAGCGCGGGTCGCCGATCTTCCGGGCACGCTGCTCGGCGTCAGTATCGGCGTAATCGTGTATTTCTTCGCGCAGTGGCAGGGCTACGTGCTCTTCCTCCTCTTTGTGGCTCTGGGCAGCGCACTGAGTAAAGTCGGCTACAAAAAGAAGCTGGCGATCGGCGCAGCTGAAGCCCGCGAAGGAAAACGTGGCATCAGCAACGTCGCCGCGAACCTCATGATTCCAGCCTTGTGCTGCCTGGCTTACCCCGCATCCGGCGGTGAGTCCGCATACCTGATGGCCTTTGCCGGCTCGATTGCCGCTGCCTTCGCTGACACCGCAAGCTCTGAAATCGGCGCACTTTCCAATCGCCAGCCCCACTTAATTACCTCGCTGAAAGCCGTGCCTCACGGAACCAACGGAGCGGTGAGCGGCCTGGGTTTCTTCGCCGCGACGTGTGCCAGCGCATTGATCGCCGGTTGCGCCTGGAAAAGCGGATTCTTTTCCCTGCTAAAGCTGAATGCCGCGCGCGACGATTCAAAGGTGCAAATTGCCTCCTTAATTGTGCTGCTTGCTGGAATGATGGGAACGCTGGTCGATAGTCTTTTAGGAGCAACCATCGAAGACCGTGTGCCGGGCGTGGGTAAAGGCACCGTGAATTTCGCATGTACCTTAGCGGGGGCGGCTTTTGCGGGTTTTGCGACTGCGTTGATATGAAATCCGTATGGATTGGCTGGCCGTGAGGGTTTCAATAAATGTGCGTCCAGAAATTGCGAAGGTAGTTCAAAGGTTAAAAAATCGGGCATTTTGCGCCGAGATTAGGTCTGAATTGAGGCATTATGCGTAGGCCGTCGGCAGGGCTCGCACGTCGCACCCTATGTCAAAATGGCAAGAAAGCGTCGTAAAGTCACCAAAAAAGGATGTGGATTCTGCACCTTAAATTGTTAGGATAGCTTCAAGATGGGATTTGCTGCGTTTTGCGGAGGGGCCGCCTGTTTGGGCGGTTCACGACCAATCCGCCGCAGCGTTTTTTTACGGGCTCGACATCTTTGCGAAGGGGGTTCTGAATAATGAGTAGTACATTGGCCGCTCAGCCGGAGAGTACCAAAGCGCGACCCGCAGCGGCGCCAGTCATTAACAATTTCTCGATCCAGATCGCCACCGCCAACGGATCGGGTAGCCAGTCATCAAACAATGTCCTTATGCGCTCCATCTTCCAGATGGGAATTCCGGTCAGCGGCAAGAACTTGTTCCCTTCGAACATTCAGGGCCTGCCGACGTGGTTTACCATTCGCGCCAGCTTCCAGGGCTATGTCGGCCGTAAGAAAGAAATCGACATGCTGGTATGCATGAATCCGGAGACCGCGGTCGAAGACGTCAAGGCCATGGACCCGGGCACGGTCTGCGTCTACGACGCTCCGCTGCGCCTGAACAAGATTCGCGAAGACGTCCAGTTCTTCGAGGTTCCCTTCGCCAAGCTCGCCGCAAGCATTCCTGACTGCGAAGCGCGCATCCGCAAGCTGCTCGCAAACATGTGCTATGTCGGTGTTCTGGCCGAACTTCTACAGATCGATTTCGCCGAAGTAGAGAAGGCCATCACCAAGCAGTTCAAAGGCAAGGCCAAGGCCGTGACGGTCAACGTGCTCGCCGCCAAGGCCGGTATGGACTACGCCAAGGCCAGCCTGCCCAAACTCGAAAAATTCCGCGTCGAACGCATGGACAAAACCGCGGGCAAAGTGATCCTCGACGGCAACGCCGCCGGAGCGATCGGTGCCCTCTTCGCCGGCTGCACGGTCCTTCCCTGGTACCCGATTACGCCGTCGTCCAGCCTGCCGGAAAGCTTCATTCCGCTGGCTCGAAAATACCGCATGGACCCGGTGACCGGCAAAGCGACTTACGCGATCGTTCAGGCCGAAGACGAACTGGCCAGCATCGGCATGGTGATCGGCGCCGGCTGGGCGGGCGCGCGAGCCATGACCTCGACCTCGGGCCCCGGCATCAGCTTGATGAACGAGTTCATCAGCCTCGGCTACTACACTGAAATCCCGGCCGTGATCGTCGACGTTCAGCGCGTCGGACCTTCGACCGGCCTTCCGACCCGCACGCAGCAGTGCGACGTCCTCGAAGTCTTCTTCGCCGGCCACGGCGACACCAAGCACATCGTCACCATCCCGGGCAGCGTTCAGGAATGCTACGAGATGATGATCGAGAGCTTCGATCTGGCCGAAAAGTTCCAGACGCCGGTCTTCATGCTCACCGATCTCGACTTGGGCATGAACAACTGGATGGCCGATCCGTTCCCGATGGTCGAAAAGCCGATCAGCCGCGGCAAGGTGCTCAACGCTGAAGAACTCGAAAAATTGAAGACTGCCGGCAAGTTGTTCGAGCGCTACCGCGACGTGGATGGAGACGGAATTCCGTACCGCACGCTCCCGGGCACCGCTCACCCGACGGCCGCTTACTTCACCCGCGGTTCGGGCCACAACGAAAAGGCCCAGTACAGCGAAAAGCCGCACGACTACGTGAACAACATGGACCGCCTCGCCCGCAAGTTTGAGACGGCCAAGAAGTTCGTCCCCAAGCCGGTGATCAAGGGCGACGCGAGCACCGAAATCGGCATCATCGCTTATGGTTCGACCGATTGCCCCATGCAGGAAGCCATCGATCAGTTGACGGCTCAGGGCGTGAAAGTCGAATACCTCCGCCTGCGCGCCTATCCGTTCACGGCCGAACTGCATCAGTTCATCGAACGCAAAAAGCGCGTCTACGTCGTGGAACAGAACCGCGACGCGCAGATGCTCAGCGTGCTGAAAATGGATGTCGCGCCCGTCCAGCTGACCAAGCTGCGCAGCGTGCTTCACTACTGCGGCCTGCCGGTGGACGCGCGCTCGATCAGCGACGCCATCGTTTCGCAGGAAAAGACCAAGTAAATTTGCCGCGCGGGCGATTGTCCCGCGCCTTTTAGAGTTTAAAGACGCAAAGCTAAAAGAGGAGTTTCCAAGATCATGCCAGACGTCATTGTTCCACCCAAGGCCCCCGTTCCGCCGAAGCCGCCGGAAAAAGTCAACAAGATCGGCCTGACCCAGGACCCGTACAAGGGCGCCGAATCCACGCTCTGCTCGGGCTGCGGACATGATTCCATCACTGCCCAGATCATCAAGGCCTGCTATGAAATCGGCGTTGAGCCGCACATGGTGGCCAAGCTCTCGGGCATCGGCTGCTCGTCCAAGACGCCGGCCTACTTCCTGAATAAGTCGCACGGTTTCAACGCCGTCCACGGCCGCATGCCGGCAGTGGCCACGGGCGCGAACCTGGGCAACCGCAACCTGATCATGATCGGCGTCTCCGGCGACGGCGACACCGCTTCGATCGGCATGGGCCAGTTCGTTCACATGGTCCGCCGCAACCTGAAGATCGTCTACATCATCGAGAACAACGGCGTATACGGTCTGACCAAGGGCCAGTTCTCCGCGACCGCCGACATGGGCTCGGGCTCGAAGAAGGGCGACATCAACGAAATGATCCCCATTGATTGCTGCGGTTTGGCGATCGAATTGGGTGGCACGTTCGTCGCGCGCTCGTTCTCGGCCGACTTCAAGCAGCTCTGCGCATTGCTCAAGGCCGCGCTGCATCATAACGGCACGTCGCTGCTCGACGTCGTCTCACCCTGCGTGACCTTCAACAATCACGAAAGCTCCACCAAGTCTTACAAGTACGCCAAGGACCACGAACTGGCGCTGCATGACATCGACTTCATCGAACACGTCGAACCGCTCGCCCCGGTCGATATCGCGTCCGGCGAACTGCGCGACATCGAACTGCACGACGGCTCGCACCTGCGCCTGAAGAAGTTGGGCGAAGACTACGATCCGACCGACCGCAAGCAGGCCGTAATGACGATTGAACGCTCCCGCAGCGAGCAGCTCTTCCTCACCGGACTACTCTACCTGGACAAGACACGCCGTCCGTTCCACGAACAGCTGAACGTGATCGACGAACCTCTTGCCACCATTGCCAATGAGCGCGTTCGCCCTGGCAAGAAAGTGCTCGACGAAATCATGGCCTCGTTGACGTAATTGTGGGGCAGACATTCCTGTCTGCCTGGTTTGAGTATTTCATCGAAACGGGCGGCTGCCTTTACAGCCGCCCGTTTTCGTTACTCCGGTCAAAAGGAAGTGACACATGGACATCCGCGGTTTCCAGGAACTGATGGCAAAAACCTATTTGGAAAAGGACCTTAAGCGAGGCACACCCGCGACTTATATGTGGTTTATGGAGGAAGTCGGTGAACTGGCTACCGCCTTGCGTGAGGGAACGCTGGAGGAGCAGAAGGGCGAGTTCGCCGATGTTTACGCCTGGCTGATGACGCTGGCCAATCTGGCTGGTGTAGATATGCAGGAGGCTTTGAAGAAGTACGGTAGCGGCTGTTGTGGATGTAAGACGGTCCCCTGCTCGTGCGTGGGTGAAAAACCCTGAGAATCACCCTTTTCAAGATTTTTCTCATTTTAAACTGAAAATGAGGCCGATACAGACGTCCGAAACGTTGACAATATATAGCCGGTAGAGTCAAATTAAGTCGGGTTGTGATCGTGAGTAAAGTGAGGAGTTAAGTCGGGGTGTCCGCTGATTTGATTGTGGTCGACGATGCTTGCATTTACACCCTCTCGAGCCCTACGGCTTACCCTCCAGTCGCTGGTCATCGTATCCTTGTTGCTCGTTGGTTACTTCTACTTTCCACCGCGGCATAATCTTCGAAGCTATCTTTTCTGGTTCGGCTTTGCAATGCTTACGTTTTCGTGGCTGTGGGGCGCGCCGCTTCACGCCATCGCCGCGCGCTGGCGTTTGCATGCACGTATTCGCGCCATTCTTCCGGCGTCCGGCGGAGAACTGAACGGACTCACCGCCGCCGCTCTGGCCATCAAGCAGGGCCAGGAAGAACGCGCGCTCTACATTCTTGAAAACCTGACCATCCGATCGGGAAGCGCCGACGTCGTCAAATGCCGCCGCTGGCTTGCCGCATTGGCCAGCGCGAGCTGGATGTCGCGCCAGCGGCCCGGGCGGCCCAGTTCGCACCATCGTTTTCCACAACTTCAGGCGCTGGTCTTCAGTTTCGGAATCCAGCGCGTGCCTCTGCGCCAACCGGCGCTCGACCGCGAACTGGCCGAAGCCACAACGCAGGATCTTGATGAACTCGCGCAGGATTACATCTGCCTGATCGACACCCTGATCGATTCGCTCGGCAGTCGCGAGATGCCCTTCTCGAGCGAAGCTGAAGACCTGCTCGCCTTCGCCACCGGCCGCGTCTATATACTCGGAACGCGCGAACGCTTCGCGGGATGGTGGAAGGCTATGCGCCCGGTGCTCACGCGCGGCGGGGGCGCGCTGATCGTCGGCCTGCGTCTGATCGAGCGCGAAATGTACGGCGAAGCCTCCGCGATGCTCAACGAACTTTCTCGCGGCGGCATGCTCTCCGCCGAAACCGACGCGCTGCGCCGCGCCTCGAGTTTCCTCGCACTCTTCGCGCAGTCGCAGTGGCGCATGACCAGTTCCGACATCCCGCGCTATTTCTCCGAAGGCTATTATTACATGGCCGGCGAGATGGGTGTGCTGCGCTTTCCCATGGCCGAACTTCCCGAAGTCGTCGGCTGCTGCCAGCGCGGAAAAATTCTACGCGACAGTAAGCGCCGCTTGATCGAAGATTCGCTCGCCGTCTGGGAAACCTTTGGCGACGAACTTTCGCAGCCGCTCTCGCTGTTAATGAAGCGCCTGCTGGAACACAAAGGCCGTCAATGCCCCGCGCGCTTCTCTTACTGGCGCGAACAGTGGACGGTCCGCAAGGAAACGTTCGAACGCAGCGTGGCCATGTTGATGGACGGCATCACTGCCGCCGCCGAACGCAGGCTCGACGACGCCGCGCGCATTTTCCGCGACGTCGCAGCGATCGAACACGAATCCAGTGTACCGCTGGTAAATCTGGTTCACGTTCTTCTGCTGGCCGGAAAGAACGACGAAGCGCGCAAGCTCGCCGACAACATCCAGATTCGTTTCCCGACCGACGGCCACGCGCTGATTTCGCTCGGCCGATTTTTCGTCGCGCATCTCGACGATACCGCCGAGGCCGAACGGCTCTTCACGCAGGCGCAAAGTCTCATCGATCCGCCGACGGAAGCGTTGATCTGCCTGGGCGAGATCAAATACGCGGAAGGCCTATACATCGACGCGCAGGAATATTTCAGCTACGCCAAGCAGCTCGATCCCGAACTGCCAGGCCCGAAGCTGCAACTGGCGCGCGTGTACATGGAAACCAAGCGCTACGACCTGGCGATCGAAAATCTGCAGTCGGTGGTTCAATGCGGCCCGGCCGAAGCGCGCGACCTCGCGCATTACCTGCTTTATCGCACGTATCGCGAAATGGGCCACGACCGCCGCGCCTTCGAATGCCTCGACAAAGTCCCGCCGAAGTTTTTCAAGGAACCGGATGTTCTCGACGACATCGCCGGCCATCTTGAAGCTGAGCAGCGTTACGAAAAAGCCCGTGAATTCGCCGAACGCGCGATGCTGCTGCGAGCCAACGGCGGCGGCCCGCTCGACGATTCCGATCTGCTCGGCGCGTTTTAAGGATATCAGTCCGGCAGGAGGAGTGAGCAGCGCTCTTCGCAGTTCCCTCTCTCCTCGGGAGAGGGCCGACGTGAGGCGGAGCCGAACGCGGGGTGAGGGCGGGACTCCCGACCTTCAAATCACTATCTCTTCAATCCAACTAAAACGTTTGAGCCTGAGCTTTTGGCACAACTAATTTGAAGAAAAACTTTTGTTGCTTCAAGCTCTGCATTCATTTGAACTTATGTGATCGGAAAAAAGTATAATTTTCGATCCTCGCGCATAAGATCCTGCGAACGCTTCGTCTTGCCAAGAGATAGGCCCATGCAGAGCGCAACTTGACGCCCACACGTTCGAAGTGTAAGGTAACGTTCCCTTTCGGGCGCTTAGCTCAGCTGGTTAGAGCGCGTGGATCACACCCACGAGGTCAGGGGTTCGAGTCCCTTAGCGCCCACCATTTTCCCTTCAGACAACAGCGGACAGTAGCGCCGCTTCATCGCCCTAACAGCAGACAGTAGCGACAGATCCGATGGTTCGGGGGCTGGGTCGCGTTGGGGCGAACGGACAGTAACGTCCTACCAATGCCTACCTAATGTATGTTCAGCGGAACACAGAATCAGCACAGGGGATTTTTGGCAGGAAGAATCCCTTAAGCCCTGCTCTTCGCCAAGGCAAGCAGTATCTTGTCATATAAACTCTTCCAACGCGGATCAGACTTGAACCTTTTTGTTCAAGTCTTGCACCTCGACGGGGTCGTAGTCAGAATCTTCTGGGCTGTTTTCGAGAGAAAGTGCTTTCTTTCGGTACGACAACAATCGTGCTTTGGTTAGGTTGAGCATCTGTTCAAGTGACAGTATGGCGAGTCGTCGTGGCGGTTGCATTCGTACTGCACTCCCTACGATATATCGAGAGAAGTGGACAGTAATGTCCAGCCAAAGTCTACGTCGTGGGTGACTGCGAGGTCGAACTTAATGAAGCTTTCGACTTCAGCCATTTTTCGAGGATCTTTGCAAACCACTCACGAGCCTCGTCGATAGTCATCGGGTTCGGATGCGGTGGCCATTTCTTGTGTCCATGACGCGCTGAGTCTCCGACGATGACTTCGTTGTTGGCAGTACCGGTAAAACGACTACGCTGAGTCCCGCTTGTGTAGCCGCGTAGTACAATTTCCTTTTCTCCGCCGACATCTTCCTCGATGACTTCGAACATATGAGAGAGTTCGCGCCAGTCATGCACGCAAGATCCATACATTCGCAACACCTTTTGGACGGCAGCGTCGCTGATCGCAGTTTGAACGAATTCCTCGATAGAGGAGACTGTCGATGGGGGCCTTGCTGGGAGTCCAAGGCCCGACATTACACGATTGTATTCATCGTCAGACAACCGAATATGAAGTGTTTCGGGGAAAACCGTTGTATGCTTCTTACCATCGGCTGCAAGTTGAATGACAGCGCCAACTCCTACGTTACGCCAATTTTTGTGCTTTAATCGCTCGGCACCATTTATGACTTTCATTAACTCGATAGCACGGTTGCGAACATTTTTGGCATTAGGAAGTTTATTGAATTCAACTGCTGACAAGTAGCAACGCCCGTCCATTTCGGATGCGCATACGCCAGACGCAGGATCAAACTCCATCAGCCGCTTGAGGTCCACTTCTTCTCCGACCAGTTCCACATGCCATTCCGATAACGACATTTCTTACTCCTTTCATGAACATCTCAACTAACCATCCAACTTCATCGTTGTCAATTTTAGCCAAAGGAGGTCGTATGCCGTCTCTCATTGTATCAACATGGGATCTTCCAGCAGCAAAGCCACTTGCCGAGGCTGCACGCCGCCGTGGATGGATTGCCCAAAGTTGGAAGGAAGCACAGTCGAACAGACTGCCGCGCCCGCTCGTTCTCTATTCCGGAACGGATCTCGCGGACACGATCAGCCAGTGGCTCCACTTGGCGCTTGTCGAACCCGCTTGGGACTTACTATCGAAAGTGCCTTTTGAGTTCCGACTTCGCCCCGTGGAGATGACCACGGCCGGCGCGTTGAGATCGAGAAGGGGACAATCATTCATCAAGCCAGCAGATCCCCGTCGCCGGATCTTTGACGCCGGCGTCTATCGAGGCATCGATGACATTGACATGCGACGGCCTCTTCAGCCCTCAAGCAATCTGTACCTAGTGGACTTCAGTCTGGGGGAAGTCGGCCCTCGACTCTCGGAGCAGTTCAAACTGGCATGGCTGCGGCTTCCCTTCGCGGTTCGCCGCATCCTCGTCCAGCACTGGCGCCTCTCGCCGCCCATTCCACATCTATGCGGCTCCCCCTACATCGAATGCCTTGATTCATGGGCGCGACGCGGCCGGAATGACTTTGCGTCGTACTCCGCGGCTCATGTCTTCAGGTTCTGGTCGCTCACTGTCGAACTCCCTGACGAGATCCTTCAGTCCGTCATCGCCCATGAATGCACTCATACCTACCTTCAGGCGATTGGCGAAAATGACCCCGACTACCATAGCAAGTCACGCCGCGATAACTCGTGTGGCGAAGAAATGGATGTCGATAACTACATCGATTTCTGGGGGTACCGGC
>Ga0265314_10005010_pt1 | contig 12069 bp, 9 predicted proteins | sample 4126metaG_FD_203106 | JGI IMG/M metagenome (GOLD analysis project Ga0265314, IMG submission 203106) | Rhizosphere microbial communities from Carex aquatilis grown in University of Washington, Seatle, WA, United States - 4-1-26 metaG | ecosystem: Host-associated > Plants > Roots > Rhizosphere >... | reverse complement strand
GTGACACTCGAAAACGACCGCATCCTCGTCGAGATCGCGCCCGATCTCGAAGGCCGGGTGATCAGCTACAAAGACAAATCGAAACCGACGTCCGCTTTCGAGTGCCTTGACGATTGTCCGTATCACTACGGTTGCCGCTGGGAAGGGAAGCCCTTCACGTATCGCATCGACTCAAAAGGTCCTGACCGCGCGGCGGTAACAGTGATCGGCGGCGGAAAAGTGAGCGTTGGCAACATTCACAACATCGTTGGCGTTGACATGACGACGCCTCTCGATCTCAGCATTGAACGAACAATGTCGATCGAGCCGACATCGACGCGCCTGCGCATCGATGTGAAAGTGGTGAACACGGGCGAAAGCGTCGCGCCGCTCTTCCGCTACATGGTCCACGCCGTTTACGGCCAGGTCGCGCACATGCCCAACGACATCGGCATGTACTGGTTTCTGCCGACGAAATCCGACATCGAAGTGTTCAGTCGAAAACGCGGCAGCGCAGAAATGTGGCAGGCCAACAGCACGCCGGCGAACCATCCGTTCAACCGTTGGTCGGCCAATGGAAAACACGCCGACAAGCCGCGCTACGAGGCCGGCGGCTGGGGCGGCATGCTGACGTCTGCGGGCCCCGCGTATATCGTTTACGATCCGAAGGATTTTGATTTCATGCAGTACTGGTACGGCGGCGATGCGGAATGGCATTTCACTTTCGAGCCGCAGACCAAGGCGATCGATCTGAAGCCCGGCGAAAGCACCGCTTTCGGTTTCACGCTCGCTTACGATTCAAAAGACGTCGCTTTCAGCACGAAAACGGTAGCATTCGAGCGCCCCGCGGTTCCGGCCGAGACCACGCCCGGCGGCACACTGTTGATCAAGGCGCGAGCCACCACGGTGCAGGACAAACCGGAGCAGGCGAAGGTCGCGATCGAAATTAAGGATCCACAGGGCCAGGTTTTGCTCGCAAAGAGCGTCGAAGGCACCGTCACTCCATTCGTCTTTACTGATCTCGCCGCCGAATCCGTGCTGCCGGCCGATTGCAAACTCGGCAAATATTCCTGGACCGCAAAATACGAGGATGGCCGCGAGTTGGCTTCGGGCCAGATCGAAGTGATGTCGCCCACCGAAGTCGAAAAGCGCAAAACCGAACGCGCCGTCGCCGGAATCCGCACGGAACTTGAAGGCAAACTCAAGCAGCAGCAGAACGAACTCGAACAGATGCGCAAGACCGAACGCTACTGGCGCGAAGGCGCGAACTTAGCGCTCACGCTCCGCGACGCCGATACCTGGCAGAACGCGATTCCTGTCAGCGCGGCGACCGTCAGCGTGCGCCGGGGCGTCACGCCGGTTCTCGGCGTTTGGGGGAAGAATGAGGCCGTCCGCATTAAGTCGCTCAAGCCAGTCCCGTCGATGTTGCCCGACAACGCGGAGAAACTCGTCGCCGCATTGAATTCCGACGTTTCTGCCGCGCGCAGTCTCGCCCCGGACGCGAATGGAAAGGGAATCGTCGCGCTGCTGGCCGATCGCGCCAAAAACCGCGCCGAAGTTGTGCGCATCGCTGACAACGGTTCGGCCAAACGCTTCGGACGTTTCTCCGACAAGCCCGGCGAGAACGACGATACGATTGGCAGCGGCTCGCGCTCCGTGGCCGTCGACCGCGATGGAAATATCTGGATCGCAACGAACGCGTGGGGCGGAACGAGCGTCTTCAAGTTGAACCAGGACAAATCGCCCTACGAAGAAAGCATCATCGGCGAAAAAGGCGCGGTGAAAAAGTTCTCGCCGGACGGAAAACTCCTCGGCACCATCAGTCTGCTCGAAACGCCAACCGATCTGCTGCTCGCCGAAGCGGACGGGGTCCCGGTATTGCTCGCACCATACCGTAACGTCTCGGCCTATCACGGCGCGATGGTGCGCGAAGGCGTGACGGTGATCAGCGTCAACGAAACGCGCCGCATCGGAGAGATCAAGATTCCCGCCGCGTCGGTGACGCTCGACGACACGGGCCGGCTGTGGGGCGCCGACGTCGCCGGCCACGTCGCGTGCTTCGGCATCAGCGGTAAGAAAGTGTTCGACGTCGCCAGCTCGCCGGCGGCCGCGATTCTCGACGCGAAATTGCCGCCCGGTTCGCCCGTTCCCGCCGACGTCCGCTCCGACGGCAAGGGCGGCGCCGTGGTGCTCTACACGCTCAAGCACAAGCTTTCGCTTCTCAGCGCCGACGGCAAGGAGACTTCCGAAGCGAAAATGATCGATCCGGCCGCCGGCGCGATTCAGCGCGTGTTCATCACCGCCGCGGGTCCGCTTGTGCTTGGTGAAAAGGGTCTGACAAAACCGTAATTCTTGTTTTGACCACAGAGATCACAGAGCACACAGAGTTCTATAAAGCAGTTGTCTGTGTGCTCTGTGGTTAAAAAAGCAAATCGTTACTCAATTATAACGATCCGGGCTCAACGCCCCGATTTCAATCGATGGTTTCTCGTCTGAAAGAAGTTCCGAGACTACGCGACCCGTGGCCGGTCCGAGGCTCAACCCCAGCATCGCGTGACCCGTCGCTGCACAGAGATTTTGATATCGCTTAAAACGTCCGACGTACGGCATTCCATCGGGCGAACATGGCCGCAATCCTCGCCAGACGGGGAGATCGCGAAAATCGCTGGGACTCAGCGCGGGAAAATACGCGGGGATCGATTTCAGAATTCCGTTCACGCGCCGCTGGTTGATGGATTCGTCGAAACCCGTTATTTCCATCGTTCCCGCGAAGCGCAGACTTTCGCCCATCGGCGTTACGGCCACGCGCGCCTCAGTCAGAATTGAACAGATCGCCGGGCGCTGCTTCGGCTTGGGCAGCGTGAGGCTGTATCCTTTGCCCGCCTGCATTGGTAGCGACAATTTCAGATCCCGAACCGTTTGCGGAGACCAGGAACCACACGCCAGCACGAATTCATCGGCGCTGAATTCGCCGCGGGTTGTTTTCACGGCATCGATGCGGCCGCCGCTCGAGCGCCAACCTGTCACGTCGGTCCCGTAATTAATTTGCGCGCCACACTTTTCCAACGTGCGCGTCAGCGCCGCTAGAAATTTTCCCGGATTCAGATGACAGTCCTGCGGAAAATACACTGCGCCGGCGATGTCCATCTGGATTCCGGGTTCCAGCGTGGCCGTCTGCGCTGGTGTCAAAACGTCCGCGGGCACGCCGAGTTTTTTCGCGTTCTCCGCGAGTTTCGCTTCGTCGTTGAGCGTGTGTGCGGTCTTGCACAACATCAGCAGGCCTTTTTTCACGAGGCCGAATTCGCAATCGGGGATTTCTGAAAGTTCCTCAAAACTTTTTCGGCTGAGCAGGCTCAAATCCCGCAGTAGCGGGGCGGAATGTGCGACATGAGTTGCATTGCACGCGCGCCAGAATTTCCAGCACCAGTCGACCAAATCCCAACTCAGGCGGGGCTTAATGGAGAAGGGGCCTTCGGGATTCAACAGCATGCGCAGACCGAGCGACACCATGCCCGGAGCGGCGAGCGGCACGAAATGACTCGGCACGATCATGCCCGCGTTCTGCGCGCCGCACGAATCGTGATCCGCCGCGCCGCGCTCGAGAATCGTGACGCGATGGCCCTTCTGAAGCGCGTAGTACGCAGTGCACAGGCCCACCACGCCGCCGCCGATGATGACAATGGATTTATTCGTCGACAAGATTCGTTGATTCATAATGCACAATCCATAACGACTGAAACAAAAGGTTATGCATTATGAATTATGCATTACTCCCAATCCCCCAACAGAGGCGGTCGTCCGGATTCAGCAGCAGCGTTGATTCCGCTGTGATAAATGCGCTTCCCGTTATCGTCGGCAGTATCTCGCCATCTTGGACGCGCACAGACCCGGAAAAAACGCTTCCGGTGATGCTCTCCTGCCACCAGATGTCGCCTTCCTTAAGCTTCCCATCGGCAAATAGACATGCCAGTTTCGCGCTGGTTCCAGTGCCGCACGGCGAACGGTCATACGCTTTTCCGGGGCAGAGTACGAAATTTTTGCTTTGAATGCCGGGCTTCTGCGAAGGCGAAAACAGTTCAATGTGATCAATCACGCCGCCGTTTGCGCCGGAAATTTTCTGCTGTTCGAGCGCACGCCGGATTTTCCATGTGAAATCGGTCAGGCGCTCGACGTTTCGAATCGAAAGGTCCTCGCAGTGCTCGCCGATCAGAAAGAACCAGTTGCCGGCCCACGCGATGTCGCCGCGAACGCTGCCATTTCCTTCGACGTCCACAGCGACGTCTTTCGCGAAACGGTAGCTCGGCACATTTCGAACCGAAACCTCTCCCGAATCGTGCAGCATTGCGGTCACGACACCGACGGACGTTTCGATGCGATGTTCGCCCGGTTGGATGCGGCCGAGGTGCGCGAGCGTCGCCACCAGTCCGATCGTGCCGTGGCCGCACATACCGAGATAGCCGACGTTGTTGAAAAAAATCACCCCCGCCGCGCAGGTGCAGTCGGCCGGTTCGGTGAGCAGCGCGCCGACGAGCACGTCGGAACCGCGCGGTTCGTTCACGATCGCGGACCGGAAGGCGTCGTGACGCACGCGAAACGCGTTGAGCTTCTCCGCAGCGTTTCCAGGCCCCAACTCTGGTCCACCGGAAATGACCACGCGCGTGGGTTCGCCGCCGGTGTGCGAATCGATGACTGTCACGCGTTGAATCGTGGCGTTGGGCATGGCGATTCTATTTCGCGCCTTTCGCGGGAAGTTTCGGCCGGGTTTCGATTCCCTTGCGGATGATTTTCAGAACCTCTTCGCGCTCCGTGCCCGAAACCGGCAGGCGCGGCGCGCGTACCCATTCGGAGCCCAGACCACATTCCTGAATCGCCAGCTTGATGTACTGCACAAATTTCAGCGGGATGTCCAGGTGCAGCAGCGGCATGTACCAGCGATAAATTTCGCGCGCCTTCTCCCATTGACCGCTCGTCGCAAGTTCCCACAGGTACTGATTTTCTTTCGGAAACGCCAGGCCCACGCCGGCGATCCAGCCGTCCGCGCCCAGTAGAATGCTTTCGAGCGCCAGGTCGTCGACACCCGTGAAGAGCGTGTAGCGCTTGCCGACGCGGTTGATCAGATCGGTGATGCGCCGCACGTCGCCGGATGATTCTTTGATTGCGACGAATTTCTTTTCGTCGGCGAGTTCCTCAAACATCGCGGGCGTGATGTCCACGCCGTACGCGAGCGGGTTGTTGTAGCAGATGATCGGCAGGCCGCTCGACGCGGCGACGGCGCGGTAGTGCGTCAGTGTTTCGCGCGGATCGGATTTGTAAACCATCGCCGGCAGTACCATCAGGCCATTCGCGCCGAGTTTTTCCATATCGCGCGAATAGCGGCACGCAGCGGCCGTGCTGCACTCGGAAATTCCGCTGAGCACCGGCACGCGTTCTCCGGCAGTCTTGATCGCCACTTCCATCACGCGGCGTTTTTCGTCAGGTTCGAGCGCAGCATTTTCGCCGAGCGATCCAAGCATCACCAGGCCCTGTATGCCGGATTCAATCAGCGCGTTGATATGGCGCGCCGTCGCTTCAAGATCGAGTGACTGATCTTTCTTGAATTGTGTCGTCACTGCGGGAAATACGCCCTTCCACGTTACGCTCATGTTGTCTCATCTCCGTTTCAAAGGGTCGCAACTTGTATCGACGCTCGATTGATTTCCCACCAGCGCTTCGAGGTCGTCCAATTCCAGCGGTGCCAACTCGGTCAGATTCTCGATCCCATCTTCCGTGACCACAACCGTATCTTCCACGCGAATATAGAGTCGTTCTTCGGGAATCCACATCTGCGGATCGATCGCAATCGCCAGGCCGGGCTGCGTCGGGCGATCCCAGTACTTGCCCACGTCGTGAACGCACATGCCGACGGGATGCGAAAGATGTCCGCTGTATTTCAGTGCTTCGCGCGCGGCGTTCGCGTACACGGGTTTGGAAAACGATGTCGCTTCGATCACGTTTTTCATCGCGGCGGCTGTTTCGTCGAGAATTTGCGCGGGCAGAACGCCGTGGCGCATGCGCTGCAGCAGTTCTTTGTGGTAGCGCGTAATAAAGCCGTAGAGTTCGCGCTGCGCCGGAGTGAATTTGCCGCTCACGGGCCACGTCCGTCCAATGTCGCTCGTGTAGTACGCGCAATCGGGCGCGCAATCGAAGAGCACCACGTCGCCTTCTTTCAAGACTGCAGTGTTGCGCGCATAATGCGGGTACCAGATGTTTTCGCCGCTGGCGACGATGGGGCGATAACTTTCGCTCAGCGCGCCGTTGACGCGGTAAAGATAGTGCATCGCCGCGGCGAGCTGGAATTCGGCGACGCCCGGACGCGTGTTGCGAACCGCTTCGCACAATGCCTGCGCGCAGAGTCGGCCCGCACGGCGCATCACCGCAATTTCGGCCGGACTTTTGTAGAGACGCAGCGCATCGAGCGTCGGCGTCAGGTCGCGGATCTCCGCTCCGAGGCAATGCGCGCGCAATTTTCCGATGAAGCGCTCTTCGCGGCTGGGAAGCGCGTCCCACGGATCGGAGGCGATCAATTTTTGCGCGGGGAGAAGTTCGTCGCGGTATCCCGCCTGGCCTTCAGCGGGGCTTTGTGGCGTATAAAGGAGCACCGAACCGCGCAGCGCCAATTCCATTTCTGCCGCGGGCCTGACCGCGTCGACTCCGCTAAGCTCCGCCAGATCCGTTGCGTCCGCGATGGAGATGCCGCCGCCTTCGCTACGCTCCTGGCGCTCGTTGCGCGGCTGAAGGAACAGCGTGCTCTTGCGCGAGCGGCCGTGCAGCAGCAAGTAGGCCTGCGGAAGTTCGACGCCGCAAAGATAATAGAATTCGTTGGTCTGGCGGAACGGTTCGGAGCGCTGCACCGGCCCCGCGCCCTGCAGAATCGCGCAGGCTTCGCGCCCGATGGCATCGAAAACTCTTGCGCGGCGCGCGGAAAATTCGGCGGCGGTGAAATCTTTCTGAAACAACGAGCGGGACGAAGCGAGCATCGGCGACTCCAGTGTGTTCTTCTGTAAACCGATCCCACTATAGTGATATTGTCAGAAATATCAACACTCTTTTGAAATTCCAAGGTCCAATCGCATGACAGCTTACCTTGAGAGGTCTTGCGGTTCACGCCGGAAGCGCCATAATGATCGGCGGCCGTGCACGTTCCCGTAGCTCAACTGGATAGAGCAGCGGATTTCTAATCCGCAGGTTAACGGTTCGATTCCGTTCGGGAACGCCATATTCTTCACGCAATCGTGATCGCCTAGAGATTTTTCGGCATGACGATCGACGACCTGATTCAACTGATCGAAAAGTACCCGTTGATTCTGGCGTGCGTGCTTGGTGTTCCGCCGCTTGCTGCGCTGGCAGTGGGAACGCTTCATGGCGAGCGAAACGGCGGCGCGACCCCGTGGAAGTACCTGTACGCCGTTCTGGTTTATGCGACATGCATCCCGGGAATTTTCGCGAGCGTCCTCACGGGTTACCTGCTGTTTTTTCGCAACGAGAATATTCTCAAGCTGAACGTGCTGGTTTATCTGCTTCCGATCGTCGCGATGGCGGTCTGCCTGCTCCTGATCCGCCGCAACATTGCGTCGTTTGACGACGTGCCGGGATTCGGACGGCTCTCCGGATTGATGCTGATCCTGGCGATCAGTTTCGCGGTTGCGTTCGCGCTGCACCGTTTGTATTTCGGAATTGTTTTCCTTGCGCCGCTGGCGCAGCTCGGCGCAATTGCGCTGGTGGTTTTTGCGATGCTGCACTGGGGAGCGGGCAAGGTCTCCGGCAAACGCGAAACGCGTTCGCTCACCGATGTCATCAAGGGCGACGAGGGGAATTGAGGCGTTCCGCATGAGTGTGCTTCGCTGGAAACTTTTGCCGCCTGTCCGCATCGATCGCTTCGGCTATTATCTCTGCCGGCTGTGCAAAAAAGCGTGCCCGCCGGGCGAGCGGCAGTGGTGCTCCGAAGAGTGCCTGCGCGCGTACCTCACAATTTCCGACGGAAACTATGTTCGGGCGAAATTATTCGAGCGCGATCGCGGCGTCTGCGTGCTGTGCGGTGTGAGTGCAGCGCAAATGGACGATGCGCTCGCGCGGCTTGAAGAAGATCTGCTGCATCCGATGCTGATGTCGATCCATCCGATGATTGCCGCGACGTTGCGCGCGGAAGGTTGGAAGAATATCAAGCTGCGCGGAAAGGGCTGCTACGCAGACGCGATCAAATTCTCGAGTTGCTGGGAGGCGGACCACATTCAATCGGTAGCCGAGGGCGGCGGCCAGTGCGGCCTTGAAAATTTCCGCACACTCTGCTTTGTCTGCCATAAAAAACAGTCGGCCAAGCAGGCTCGTGCGCGAGCCGCGGAGCGCCGCGCGCGTCGGATTGAGAGCGGCGTAACAACGAAGAAACCCAAGAAGACGCGAACTTAGCGCAGGACTGTTTATATATAGTTCGCAAGTCGCACGTTGATGCGGACACCTCATGACGTATCATGAGGTGGAGGCCGTTGTTTTCGGAGCTTGAGATGCCATTCGAAATGAAAACATCATCGTGCAATTATCTGTTCATGCGTTTCTTGGACGAAAATTACATCAGATTTGTACAGAGCCTCCAGGAAGCGACGGATTGGTTTTCAACGCAGCCAACTGCTTGAGATCTCGTGGGTATGAATGAAACGACCGCACGCCGCCCGTTTCAATTCCGGCTCTCGTCCGCGCTCATTGCGATGGTTGTGCTGAGCCTGCTTGTTGGCGGCGGCCTCTGGTATTGGAAGCGTTACGTACTGAATATCTCTGCGGAACTCGAACGCATGGATAGCACGGATGCAAATGTTGACGTGAACGACGCGTGGGGACGCGGAGACTTTCGTTTTCTCGGAATTTATGGAATCGGACTGACGGTTCCCGGCGTCGACGAAGCGCATTGGGAAAAATACGGCGTGAACCGCCTCCGCTTCACGAGCGATTTCAGCCGAAGCGGGGAAGAGTCGAGACTGCTGCGAAAAACCAAGGACTATGCCGCCGAGTACAACCGTTTGCTGCTCAAAAAAATTATGTCCACAGAAACCAACGCGAAACCCTGAACGAGTGACGCAGCATGGACAGAAACTCGTGAATTGAGTAGTCTTCATCCGACTTTTCGACGCGGGGTGGGGGATCGCCAATGAAATGGATCGCAGGTTTTCTCGCCGTAACGATAGTTTTGTTGCTCGCTGGGTGCGGCCATGACGCCAAGCGGCCGGAAGGCAGTAATTTCGACGGTGACATCCGCGACAAGAGCACGAAATGGAAGACTGACAAATAAGGCCGGACTGCCCTACTTGCCGAGTCTGGAAAAGAACTGTAGACTCGCAGGCAGACTCCGAGGGATGCGTCATGCATAGCGACGGCTTCAAGACTCTGCTCGATGAACTGAAGCGCAACGACGCCGACGTCGAAATCAAGTGCGCCGAAGGGGCGTTGATTTCGCGGCGTAAAGCCAGCCAGCTCGAAATTAAAGGCGCGCATATTCTCGCCTACAAAGAAGGCCCGCAGACCAACTATGTCGATGTCGCGTCGGTCATTGCGGTGCACAGTTTCCCCACGATCACGGCCGCCAAGAGCGGGCTGCGACACACGGCTGTCGACATTCCGCGCCAAGGCTGAAACCGCCCACGGTCCATCACTTTAAATCGCTTAAGAATCACCCCGTTGCGCGGTCTTTTGCAACGCGGGTGATGCATGATCTATCTGCTCAATTGTGTTCACCGCGTTAACATCATCAAGATTGTGTACTACCCTCTTTGAATCGCCTTCAAACCGAGTACTTATGTGATCAGCGCACTGTCTTTGTGCCTTTGGCACTGGCTTTGTATTGAAAGACTTTGCACTTTTAAACGGTGGGGTGGAATACTTTTTTTCAGGGGACTGAGGATGATTTCGTGGATCACCAATGTCGTGGAACGCCTGCGCAAGAGTGACATTCCGCTCGCCCAGGCCCTTCCGCTCCTGCTCGATCCCAGCGAACCGCGCGTGTCCATCCGGCCGGTCGGTGATGATTGGCTTTGTCCGTTCACCTGTGCGCGCATTCACGTTCCTGAGTGGGACGGTTCGAGCCTGACGCTGCTCGACCAGTCGGCGGTCGTCGATCACCTGATGCACGCGCCACTGTTGAAAGAACGGCGGCTGGAAACGCCGATGCAATCGTGGGAAGAACTGCTGCGCATCACGTTCATGTTGCGGCTGCGGCACTTGCCGAAATTCCAGCAAACGGCCACGACTGGCGAATGGATCTGCCCGTATTGCCAGACCGCGACTGGCGCGGTTTATCGCGAATGGGGCGGTTCGGCGGCACCGGTCGGCTGGTTTCTTCCGCAGGCTCTGGCGCATGTTTCCGGCTGCAACGCATACCTGGCTGATCCGCTCGATGGCGCCCGCGATTTTCCGCGCGCCGACCGCGTCTTCAGCCGCGAGTTGATGGAACGCATCGCCAACGAACCGATTTTTCGCGTCGCCGACGACCACGGAATTTGGATGTGCCCGTTTTCGCTCGAGCCCATTCGCGGCATCACGATTGGCATCAAACCCGGGCCGGCGACGTTCAGCAAAATTGCCGAACATCTGATGAGCCACGAGTGCCCGGGGCGGCAGGTTCAATGGAAGCCCACAGTCTCGCTGCTGGAACTGCATCGCGCCGCCGGACGCGCCAGCGCCAGCAACGCGCATCAGCGCGGTCGCGCCACGATCGAGAAGGAACTCAATTTTCTGCGCGCGCGCGTGAGCGAGCTCACGCACGACGTCAATTTTGTTCAGCGAGTGAAAAAGGAACTGCGCTCGGCGCGCATGACACAGTTGAAAATGCTGCCTGACAAGACGCCGGCGCTCGAAGGTTTCGACATCGCCGCTTTTTATCAACCCAGCGCGGACTTGGGCGGAGACTTCTATCATTTCCCCGCCGCGGCCGGCGACCGCACCGGTTTTCTGATCGGCGACGTCTCGGGGCAAGGTATCGACGCCGCTCTGATCATGAGTGCCGCGCTGCGCAGCTTCGCCGTTCACGGGGCGGGGGAGATTTCGCCGACGCGGTTGCTCAACGCGATTCATCGCGACCTTCTTCCCGACCTGCAGCGCGGAAAATTCGTCTCGGCCTTTTACGCCACCATCGACCACGCCGGCGCGACGCTGCGCTGGGCTCGGGCGGGCCACAATCCCGGCATTTTGTTGCGCCCCGACGGCTCGCACGAATTGCTGCGCGGCGCGGGCGTGGCGATCGGCATCGGCAGCGTCGATTTGTTTTCGAAAATGCTCGAAGAACATGAAACCGATTTCTCTCCGGGCTCGATCCTGCTGCTCTACACAGACGGCGTCACCGAGGCGATGGACGAAGCCGGCGAGGAATTCGGCGAGCAGCGCCTGATCGCGTCGCTCTCGCGCTATGCCGATCTGGACTCAAAAAAGCTGCTCAACCGCATCATGGACGACGTCCAGAAATTCGGCGGCGAACGCCTGCCGGGCGATGACTGTACGATGTTGGTGGTCAAGCGGGCGCAGTAGTTCTTAGGCGGAAGAACCCCCGAATTGCCTAGAAGGACTCTCGCTGGATCATCTGGTCGGATGAGGCCACGGCGGCGTGACCGGCTTTGATTTTTGATCCACAATGGAGTGGTAATCCACAATCAAGATCCATTTCACATGCCGTTCGAATACTGCGATGATGTCTACGTTTGGTTCAACAATCGGAAACATCAGTCCTTCTGAAGTCTCAGGAAACGATGTTGTTAACAAAAGTGAATTCTTTTCTTTGTCGATAAGTAACAGAGAGTCCAGCTCATGTGAATTGTCATTTTTTGAATAGCCGAATCCATATCTGTATTCCTTGTAGAACAACGATGCATATACAGTCACGTCTTCTTTCCACGGAATCTCACGCAGTACTTCTTTATCTCGCTTAAAACGAAGGACTCCGGGCTTGTCGCCTGGGCAGTAGGCCATGTAGTCGGAATCCCAAAACTGTAAGTTCAACCCCGCGTCACGCGCTATGTAAAAGTATGGGGGAGTCGGTGCGGGAAATGTGAATACCTTCCCAAGCGTTGCATCAAT
>Ga0265314_10005009_pt1 | contig 12070 bp, 11 predicted proteins | sample 4126metaG_FD_203106 | JGI IMG/M metagenome (GOLD analysis project Ga0265314, IMG submission 203106) | Rhizosphere microbial communities from Carex aquatilis grown in University of Washington, Seatle, WA, United States - 4-1-26 metaG | ecosystem: Host-associated > Plants > Roots > Rhizosphere >... | reverse complement strand
AATCAGTGTGGTACTTTTTAAATAATTCTGGCTAAAACCAGAGAAAGAATCAAGGTATAAATACTATGAAAAAATTCATTTCTCCATTTTTAGTTGTCCTCTCAGATTGTACATTGGAGGGATAAATATTAAGCGACGCTTTCGTGGCGTAGTAAATAAAAAAGGGTTGTCGCAAGACAACCCTTTAAGTTAAATTGATTTTGTAAAAAACGGTTAAGTCAGATTTGAAATAATCCGGAAGCTCGTCAACTCCACTTCATCAGCGGGAGCCCACTCCTTGGAAATATCTTTCTGATACATTACTTCAATAACATCATGTTCGTAGCTTGGATATTTTTCTTTCTTATCATAGAGCAAGGGAACAAAGGTAATACAGCCTGTAACACCGTTGTTTATTGTTGGTATATATAAGAATTCATGAGCTATTGGCTTTGACCGATAAGGTTTTGCATGTTTACTGCTTAGAAACCAGGCGAGTACTGCATGAGCTTTTTTAATGGGTAGTGGATTAATATCTTCTCGCTTAAGTAACGATCGAATTTTAAACCCATCACTCGCGTAAGGAAATTCGGTTTTAAGTCTACTAAGATGCTTTTTTTTGACAGTTATGAATTTAAGGCTGCCCTTATATGACTCCACAGGATCGAGTTCTTTTAGGTCTTCGGGACTTATTTGAACCCAATCTGGATTGTCTATAATATGTCTTACAGGTAAAGAGCGAATTTTAGTTTCAATAATTATATGATTGATATCACTGGCTATTTCCATATTTGTTATTCTTCCTTGCCAGTATTCTTCTTCTGGCACCCTGCCACTAGTCTCCAGCATTGAATCCCATGTTTTTATACTAAGCTTGATCTCTTTTTTCTGTACTTCAACTTGTGGTTCAACTTTGCGCAGATTTATAGCAGAAACTTTTAAAGCGTAATTCTTAAGATAATTTACAACTTCTTCTGTTTCTGTATAAATCTTCATGCCGTCAATCATCAATCCTTTTTGCTCTTTAGCTATCTCATCATTCTTTGAAGGTTTGGCAGGCTTAGTTGCATGGCTAACACGAGCGTCACCGAGTACATCATAATAAGTGACGAGCTGCTTCTTACTTTTATATAAGAAATCTACGATTACCGCCTCTTCTTCCGGATTGTCCGAATCAAGAGCCAGTACTCTGCCACCGCGCTGTTCAGCGAGTCGCATTGAAAGCGTGGGTCGGAGATTCAGACACACCGAAGCTTTGGGTTGACTGAAACTTTCAATGAGAAGATCCGCATTGCAAATGACTTTAATTTCACCCGTATCAAATTTCTCCATAATATTGTTATAGATACTCTCTGATGTCTTTCCGTTGACCGAAGCCGCTGGAATATTGCTTAGGTTAAATTCATTAGCAAGTGCTTTTGCATGTTCAACACCAGCGCAGAAAACAAGCGCTCGTTTGCCAGGAAACATTTTTGCGTATAATCGGGTAGCGGCTTTATTATTCGCCGTAACATTAATTACACGTTCAAGTTCTCCAGCGTCAAAGTCACCCTGGGTGCGAAGTTTTACATCAGAAAGGTCTGTTTCTACTTCGGCCACGTACACGCGAACGTTCTTCAGGAGTCCCTCGCGGACAGCTTCATCTACCGGCATCTCATAAATCTTATTTGGTAAGACCCACCATACTCCCTTATCTACAGAAAAATCAGCCGTTGCTGTTAACCCAAGCATCAAAGAAGATTTGAGCTTCTCAACTGCAGCGCGAGTTTTTTCTCCGAGTGTGTGGTGTGCCTCGTTTAGAATGACAAGGGGATAATCTTGCGCACTAATTTTATTAGTATGTACAAGGTTACGAAACGAAGCATAGGTCGTGATTGTTGTCTGCTCATCAAGTTCTTTATGACCGCCTCCAACAATTCCGATAGAATGTCCGACACCAAATCGATGATATTCGCTTTTCATCTGTTCAACATCAAATTTCCGCTCTGTTACAGACAGGGTTTGTAAATCAAGAATAGCTGTTAATTTTGCGGCGATAGCGGTTTTCCCGACTTGAGTCGGAAGAACAATGTATCCTTCCCGTCCGCCTCCTTCAAAATAACGGTAAATCTTATGCATCATTTTTTCTTGAAGCAGACGAAGTTCAGCACCTGAGTACTTTGAATCTTTTGTAAGGTAATGAGCCAAATTATTCATCGCTTGTGTCCATATTTGATAAGCTACTTTCTCATCTAGAGAAAGAACTTCAGCGTTTCCTAATCTGTGCGCACGAAGCAGTTTCAGGTATAGAGCATATCTCTCTGGGTACATTTCTTTAAGCTGCTGGAGATGTGCGTAATCAGGAATTTCTTGCTCAAGAGGAGGGAGTAATTCTACGCCCAGCTCTTGAGATACCTCTTGGGCTTGTTCTATCAGAGTTTCTTCTGATTTTTGTTTAAACATTCTGAATTCCATAAGAATTCCCTCTCTTTTTTAGTTTTATTTTCTTAAATTGACAATTTACAAGTAAAAACAAAATAGCATTTTATGCTATTTATGTCAAGAGTAAAATCAGCAATCCAATTTAGCAATTGACACTTATAACGAGCCGTGATGAAATAAATCCGTTGTACCTAAACAATCTAATTATTAATTAATGTCCCTAGGAGGGCACAATGGAAAACACCAATGCACCGACAGAATCGTGGATTAGGAAAATTTCCAAAGCTTATGCCAATGGGCTCAAGAACAAAAGAGATTCTTTGAGCAGCGAAGCTTTCCACACGGTTACTGCATTAGACGTTTCAACGAAAGTTAAAAAACCTTTTGTTGATGGCGAAATAGAAAGGCTAAGAAAACAAATTGATGATATACATTATGTCAGAGAGAAGTATGGCAAGAAAGGTTTGAAGTTTGACGGAATTGTTCCAAATAACTTTTTCAACAAATTTCTTAAAGAAGCCGATGACTTATACGTCTTTGAGTATATGAAAAGTAATGATGTTGATGCTTTTGATGCGGTTGGTAGACGTAATAGGTTTACTTGGTTTGCCAGTATCGCACTGAACGCCTTACTATTCTTTACTTATCTGATTATTTTTAAACCATCAGATCCCTTGAGTATATATGGACCACTCGTAGTTCTAACAGCAAAATTTACGGTTATGTTACCCTTTACTAAAAGACCTAACATAATTTTCCTAAGCTTTATTTATCCCGAATTCTTCTTATTAAGAGGGTTAGTGGGCTGGATTCTTGAAATGGTAAAAAAAGATAAAGGATCTGAATATGACTACGATCCGGAAGTTCTTTTCAGAAATCCTTTGAAATATCCCAGGATGAAACTGTACATGGCCTTGCCTATATTTAGCGAGGTTGTCCAAGAACAGATTAAAGTAATGTTACAACAAGGATTAGAACCTTATCTTATTCTTGACAAACGTGATATTGAAATTATAAAGCCCCGATTGCAGTGTATAGATCTGAAAAAAACGATGCATTATTGTTATTTAGTTTGTGCCGAAGTTTATGGTAAAACAGGGAAGAACCAAACGACCTTCTATACAGCTATTCTAACTGGCTTAGAAAACTATGACCAAGAGGAAAAGCTTCTGCACTTTACTGAACAGTATGCAAATTCTTAAAAAATATTTTTAAATTAAGGCGGCTATTACAAATAGCTGCCTTTTTATATAGCGGAAACGAGTCAATATAAATCTCATTTTTTTAATAAAGGAGAAAATAAATCATCAAGCTTCCTTTCAAAATCTGCGTCAGCCTCTCTTTTCGCTTGCTTCCGTGTTTCAATCTTATTCAGATCTTCAGCAACCATTGTATCAAGTTCTTGTTCATAGGCGACAAAATCAAAACCCTCCTTATTATAGTTATCAAGCATTTGTCCATAAAACTTCGTGATTCTCCCGACCTCTTTTAACATATAGTTAAAATTATCAAGATTTGTTATAAGCTTAGTGTGGGCTTCGTATTTTTCATGAATTCTATTTAAAAATTCTCTTCTCATCTTTGATTGCTCTAATATACTTTGAGAAGCGGCATAATCTTCTTGTGCTTTCTTTAAAGAATCTTCAGACACCTTATACTTTCTAATAGCTTCCTCAAGTTCTTCATTTGATTGGTGGGGGTTGCTTTCTTTAAACATAAAATTAAAGCTAGATTATTTTTTCTGAGAACTTATATAGGTTTTACGGTCCATTAAACTTTTAGTGTCTGCTAATCGATCAATAAATACTATACCATTTAAATGGTCAAATTCATGCTGAATAACTCGAGCGAGAAGCCCGGCCGCTTTAATGGTAAATATTTCTCCCTTTTCATTGAAAGCTTTACAGATAACACTCTTGGGACGTTTTACTATACCAAACAGTTGCGCTGAAGCAACACTGCCGCAACCTTCATACCCAGCTGTTAAGGTTTTTGATTTCCAAGTTATTGTTGGATTAATAAAAATTCTAAGTGAATCAAGGGCTGAGATATTTTTTCTATAAGTAGTCGGCCGTATTTCACTGACAAAAATTTTCCATTTTTTACCAATTTGCGGTGCCGCCATACCAACTAGATTGTGATACCGCATTGAATCAACAAGATCTTTAATTGTTTGCTGTATTTCAGGAGTAGAAATATTTTTAACAACATTAGATTTTTGTCTAATAACTTTTTGACCAAGTTGCGTTGTATTCTTTATAACCATTTTATTAGCTAAGACTGCTTGATGATATTGTAACTTATTTAAAAATAAATTAATCCTGCTTAAGCTTTTATGCCCTCTCTCGTACTGCTTTAATTAGCTCCGGAAAAGTTAATTGATTTTCCGAAAAATGCCCCCTATCTTTAAATTCGTAATAATCAGTAGCAAGCATTTGATGAATATGTTGAAATTCGGTCTGTGGGATATACGGATCATCAAGCGATCCAAATTGTATAATCCATTGCTGATTTTGTCTGATCTTTTCCCATTGCCAAGGATCATCAAAATAACCACTTTGCTTTTCGCTTTCTAACCCTAGATCGGTATAGCACGGGCTGACCAATATCGATCCGAGAATTTTATTGCATTCTGCATAGCGCATTGCTGCTACAGCGCCCGAAGAGTGCCCGATGAGAATTGTGTTCTCATCGGCGCCTAAGCGCTCTTTAAGAAACTTTAACCAGTATTCTTTGCGGGCCAAGATAGAATCAGGGAAGGTTTCTCCGATAACTTCATGGCCCAGCTTCTCTAATTCTTGTTTAACCCAAGGCAGCCAAGCATAAGACCAACGCATAGTGTCATTGCCATGAATAAGGATAATTTTATGAGGCATAATTTTGTTTGCTGAGGATACTTAATGATATTGGAACTTATTTAAATACAGATTAATTTTAGCAGATTTTATTCTTCTTTATAAACTTGACAAAAGTTATAAAAAATGATATAAAACCTGTAAATTATATAAAAAATTCAAAGGAGATATCATGCACTTTTTAAAATCAATAAAAATTTGGTGGTTAAAGAAAAAAATATCAAAGGCGAGGGTTGAAAAAGATTTAATCCCTTATTTATATAAACAAGCTGAAGCAGCCGAAACGAGTGTGGCAATCGAGATTGATAAAATTTTAAGACGACACTTAATTGAAGGCCATATTTATCGCTGTTGCGAGTGTCATTCAGCTAACGTAGTATTAATGGATGAAGGCTTTGATCAACATAAGATCGATGCTGGTAAACATTTCGGAGCATGTTTCAATCACGGTAACGGCGGCTTTGATATTGCCATGCTAGAGCCTTAAGGTAAAAAATACTGCTCAAAAAATCACAACCCTTGCTGGCAAAAGTTTTTTTGAGAAATCCTTCGGTCACAGCGGTTTCTTTTAATTTTTTGTATTTCCCCGTTGCTAAAATTAAAACGACATAAAAAATTATAACCAATGTCCAAACGCTGAAATAAAAACTGATTTCATTTACAGTTGATTCGTATAGTTTAAAAGCGATTAAAAGATAAGCTGAGGTTGCGCCGTATAGGGCAATACCGAGTAATCCTTTTTTAGAAAAAGCCGATTTCTTCTGCTTTTCATTAAACGAGAAAATTAGCGCACCAAAAACCAATAACATAACACCGATAAGTTGCGGTAATGAATAGGCAATACCAAAGAATAACTTATCGATAAAAACAAAAAATAAAGGCAGAGCATATAAAACTGCTTGCGAACGAGAAAGTTCCACTGTTCGCAAGAAATAGTCATAAACCAAGGAATGAAGCGGAGAGATAAGAGCCAATATTAAAAACGGCAAATTCCAAACAAAGCTTAGATGTCCGAATATTCCTAAGACACCTGCTAAAGCAGTAAAAAAGAAAAATCCAAAGTTGCGGTAAAAGGTGGCAATTAAAACATCAATCTTTGCCGGGTTTTTAATGACAACAACCTTATCAATAATTTGTTCAAACGATCCACTGATCATTGAAAGTAACGTCCAGAGATACCAAGTCATAACGAAGTTTTAAATTTCTTAAATAAACCTAGACCAAAAATAAGTAACAAAAGAGCGATACAGGCATTAATAATAAAAATACCATTTAAGCCAACAGTCGTATAACTAAAACCTATAAAAAGAGGGGTGATTGCAAAGGAAGCGTCACGAATTGTTTCCAGAATGCCAAAAAATTCGCCGCGTTCATCTTGTCTATAGGTCTTTACCACTAAAACATTCATTACAAGTCGTATCCCAAGTACGCCAATGGCAGCTAAGAAAATAAAAGATATCTTAGTGATGAGTGATGTACTGAAATAAAATAGTATGAATGAAATAATAACCAATATAATAGAATAAAAGAAAACTCTTTTCTCAGCTATTCTGTCTAGCAACTTACCTAAGAGTTTTGAAAACAAAATGGCCGGAAACGAAAAAGTAACAACAATTAAAGCTGAATCAAGGAGCGAGTGTTCATAAAAGCCAATGAGCGGCTGGGTAAACCAAACACTTTGCCAAAAAAAGGCGACGAAAAAACCCAAAGCAAATAAAAATATATTTTTATCGATTGATTTTGTAATCAGGCGCCAGCTGCTGCTATAGGATAGAGATTGGCTAAAAGTTCTACTGACTGGTTCTGTTTTATGAACTGGTTTAACCAACCGCTTAAATATAAGGGCACACAGTAATGCGGTGAAGGCCAGCGCTAGAAATGGGAACGCTATACTGGTATATAAAACTAGGGCAACAATCAAAAGTGGTGCAAACGCCTCACCAAATGCATCAAGCATAAAAAATCCGCCGAAAACTCCCCCTTGATTATGAGTAGTAGCTTGATCGCTGACAAAGGCTAAGAGCGGCGACCAATTAAGGCCGTAAGCAATACCAATTAAAATCGCCGCGATTAAAAAAGAAAGAAATGATGTAGAAAAATATAAAATACTCAAAGCAACCACGGCAATAAACATTGAATAAGTAATAAGTCGCTCACGACCAATGCGGTCAGATAGTTTACCGGCTGGTATATCAAGGAGTAGCGAGAGGCCAGAGCTGATGGCGAAAAGAATTGAAACAAGAGTAACGCTAATATGTGCTTCTGAATAACGTACCGGTACAAGGAACTCAACCGCACCCCAAATAATACTAAACAATAAAACCGGCACTATGTAATTGATAAATCTTAATTTCATTTATTTATTAAAGCGTCGCCGGTAAAAATCCTCCCGCCTGCATACTCCATAACGTGGCATATTTTCCGCCACGTGATAAAAGCTCTTCATGACTACCATCTTCAACTACTCGACCATGTTCGATGAAAACGATGCGATCCATTGACTGTAGAGTTGAAAGGCGGTGGGCAATAGCAATAACTGTTTTGCCTTCCATTAGTAATTTAAGCGCAACCTGAATTTTTGCTTCGCTCTCGCTATCCAGCGCGCTCGTAGCTTCGTCCAAAAGAAAGAGTGGACTATTTTTAAGCATGGCACGGGCAATGGCAATACGCTGGCGCTGACCGCCAGAAAGTTTAACGCCGCGTTCTCCGACAATAGTGTAATAGTCTTTCGGCAGTTCTCTGATAAACTCATCGGCATAAGCCATTTTCGCTACCTTCTTTAATTTTTCTCGAGAAACCTTGGGTGATCCGTATTGAATGTTTTCCGCAATAGTAGCATGAAAGAGCGATGTATCTTGTGAGATAAAAGAGATATGCGAACGAAGAGCCTCTTGAGAAATGGTTTTAGTATCTATTCCATTGATGCTGATTGTGCCGCTTTGCGGATCAAAGAATCTAATTAGAAGATTCACTAGAGTTGTTTTACCAGCACCGCTTAACCCAACGATGCCAAGTTTCTGACCGCTTGGAATAGCTAAGGAAAAATTCTTCAAGACTCTTTTATTTTTACCATAGGAGAAAGTGATTCTTTCCATAATGATAGCAACTGATTTCCAAGAATTTTTGAGTTTCTCGGCGCCATCATCGATTGCCGGTTTTATTAAAATATCTTTAAGGGCTTGAGAACATTCTCCGCGAGAGCGAACAAAGTCAGAAATCGTGTGACCGATGTGATAGATATTATCTAGTATTTTCATTCCAACTCCCATGATAAGTACAATTTGGCCAATCGTAATTAAACCTTTTCCATATCCGTAAGCCGTGATAACTAATAAAGCAACACCAAGTAATACTCCTAAGATACCTTGATAAGCATACGCGAAAACCGACCATTTCCCCAGACTTAATTGAGAAGCATATTCTTTATTAACTTTAGTATAGATACGGCTTTGATCTGAATCTTTGCTGTATAATTTAACGGTTGAAATATTAGTATACATATCAACCAAGGCTCCGGTTGTGTGAGAAGCATTTTCGGCAAATGACTCAGCGGACTTAGTAATTTTTTTTGTAATGGGACTTAAACCAAAAATAAACAGTGCTCCCCAGACCACGATAACTGCTCCAAGCAGTGGATAGATTGTCGCCAAGGTAATGGCGCTTAAAATAAGCATCCAGGTATTATCAATAAAAGTATTAACAACAATGTCCTTCATTCGTTCTAAGGCGTCAGCGGCGGTAGTAATCTGATGAGCGATCTGACCAGCAAAACGATCGGAAAAATAACCAAAAGATAATTTTGTGCTATAACTGAAAAGCGCTTTTTTTGTTGCTGCACGAATACGGGCATCAACCGTTACTTCAAAAATATGACCAATACGGTAAAAGAGCTCAGTTCCGAATAAAGCACAAATAAAAAGAATAATAGCGATACGTTCATTACCGCCGCTAGTCAGATCATCAACAATCTTACCAAGAAAATATGGGACAGCCAGTGTTGCCAATGTCCCCAGACTGTAAAAAAGACTATTGATCGCCATCCATTTTATTTCTTTCTTATTAGTAGCAAGAAAGAATGATAGAGGCTTAGCGTGTTTTTGTGGTTGCAGGTCGATCATAGTGTAATTATACAATAAAAAACTGGATAAGTATTCTATTTTCTAACAGCTATCAAGGCGTTTGAATCTTAAGCTTTTGAAAAAAATTTGATATACTAACAGTGTTGAACTAACTATTCATTATGTTAAATAAATCTGAAATTCCTAATCAAAGCGATCCAAAAATTAATACTACTGACGATCTCAAAAACCCTGAAAATATTGACGAAGTGACGGGGTGGTTTATTAAAGAAGCGGGGAGAACAACAGATGACCTAGAAGATTTGGACAGTATTAAAATAAAAAAAGTTGTAGCTGATCTTCTTGATATGCTTGCAGAAAAAATGGGGAAAGAGAGTATGAAAGGAAATGGGCAGCAGTACATAGAAGCCCCAAATGAAAATGAATGGCGGGTTGAATATTGGAATCGCGATGAAAAACTAACTGACAGTGAGACAGAGGAGTGGGATCCTTCTGACATTACCGAGTATCACTGGGATCTTAAATTAATGGGAGAAGTTATTGCAGACTGCTACCGTCATGAATATCATGCTTCACCTAATATTTATATTAAATCATGGAATGAGACTGGACTACATAAAGCTATGCAGAAATGGATAGATTTATTAAAAAAATAGCCTTGAACATACAAATATAAAAGACCGATCCTAAGGCTCGGTCTTTTATATTTTACGTAGTTGATTTTTTAAAAAATATAATGAGGCAAAGTACATGCACAAGGGAGATAACCAGCGGTCCGTAAAACAATCCGAGACGTTGAGAACCAAAAATTGCCAAACTTACAATAATCGCAATGCCGGCTATTCTACCAAAATTCAAAAATAACTCATTATCGACAATAAAAGCATAGCGGGAATTCAATAAATTCTTATTTTCTTGATCAGCCAGAGTTAAGCCGATTGAAGTAGAAACAATAATCGCAAAGTTGGAAATGACACTCATGATCAGAACATATAAAACGATTCCCGAAACCTGCGGCAAACAAACCAAAGCAAGACCGGAAATGAAAAATAGCACAGCACTGATAGCAAGTGTAATCCGCTCATAACGTTCTTTGGCAAAACGCCCGAATAAATAAGAGGCAATAATAATGCAGATTGTCGTGATTGAAACAGCTGTCCCCAAAGCCCCTTCATTGCCGAACAGATACAGCAACAACAAGGTACTGATAAAGCCTATGCCATCGATAAAACCGTGGGCAAAATATAAAATGCGCCGCTTTGTCCAAAAGAAAGCTGAACGTATTATCAGGGAATCGAGCTGCGCTGGTGCAAAGTTTCCTCGTCGGATAATCGCCGCGCATAGCAATAATAAGAAGAAAGCTATGACAAACAGTCCCCAATAGGCATATGTTGCTGTATACCAATGCGTTTGCGTGCCGAAAAATATAAACCAGCCGGCAACCAAGGGAACAACAATACCGGCAAAACCGGAAATGGACGACAACAAGCTAAAAAAGTAGCCGCGTGCTTTAGCCATGGTTTCTTTGAACTCAAGATAATTGCGGTTGGCATAATAAAAACCATTGCCGATACCATATAAACAACCGTACAAAAAAATCAAAGCATTATTCGAGGCTCCGAAAAACATCAATGCCAATGGGCTTATACCGGCTAAAACAGAACCGAGAGCAAAGGTTTTTTGCACCGCATATTTTTGCAATAACCGACCGTTCAAATAAAACACCACCGGCAAGAATATCCACTCGCCTATTTTATAACAGGCAACCGACAGCAAGGAACCGGTATTGCGCCAAATAAATGCGCCGAGAAAAATTTCCGTGAGCGGGCTGACAAAAGTGTGAACTAGATCAGAATAAATAACCCGCCGGGCATTCTGCGAGATTTGCTCAATAAAATATGTCGTCTCATTTCTGAAGATAGCAACAATTTCAAACATGAATACTTTGAGTTAAATAAGTTTCGAATAATTAGTCAGATCAGGGAAATCAAAATTAATTATACCATTTATAGCTTATAAATTTAGTTGTATAAATATACAATAGTTCTAGCCCCGAACACTCTACCCGGGGCTAGAACTTTTTTGATACAAAAAGCCTCGTAAAAACGAGGCCTTCGGGTCTACCGATACTAAAAACTAAGTGCGGTGTGCTCGGGTTCGGTGCCAAATTCCAAGCACTTTCAAAGGGAATTCTAACATCATTTTATAAGAACTGTCGAGGCGTTCGGGTCACACTAAATAAGACAAATGAGACACTATAAAAAGAAAGCTAAAGTGTCTTATTTGACGTACTAAAAGTAAAGTACTGTAATATAGATGTATTATAACTATGGAAGAAAAAGAAAAACCAATCGTTGGTATAATGGCTACCTATAGAACCTTATTTCCCAAATTTGGTGCGATAGGAGAAAAGGCAATTATTAAGATACTTAAAGGACTTCAGCTGTCTGACTGTCTTTTGATTTTGTCAAAGCTATCAAGACATAACTATAAATATGTTCAGCATGCCCTTACTACAAATCTCAAGATTTACAAAGAACGTTGTCTAGAACTTATAGACGAGCCAACACGAGCAGTAATCAAAGAACACGAAGCTAAGGATGAGGAATTTTTTATAATATTTCCTCATCTATCTATTTTACATTTAGTTAAATTATGTCTTATGCATTGTCAGGACTCTGGGTATGAAGAAGCGGAGTCTTTTCCTGCTACTACATTAAACCAAATTGGCAAATG
>Ga0265314_10005008_pt1 | contig 12070 bp, 12 predicted proteins | sample 4126metaG_FD_203106 | JGI IMG/M metagenome (GOLD analysis project Ga0265314, IMG submission 203106) | Rhizosphere microbial communities from Carex aquatilis grown in University of Washington, Seatle, WA, United States - 4-1-26 metaG | ecosystem: Host-associated > Plants > Roots > Rhizosphere >... | reverse complement strand
CATCGATCTCGGGCCAACCGAATATCGCCTGCTCGAGTTCCTCATGGAGCGGCCCGGCCGCGTGTTTTCGCGCGAGCAGTTGCTCGACGGCGTGTGGGGCTCGGACATCTACATCGATGAGCGCACCGTCGACGTGCACGTCGGCCGGCTGCGCAAGGCGATCAACCGCGGTCACGACGCCGACCCGATCCGCACCGTGCGCGGCGCCGGCTACGCCCTCGACGACCGGTTTGGCCGGGCGATGTGAGGCATGCTTTCACCCTCCCCCTCAAAAGGGCGTTCACGCCCGTCTTCGACGGGCTATGGGGAGGGTGAAGCGTGCGCGCTACGGCAGAAAACAATATGGCCGGGCACCCGGCCCGGCCACTATCAACCCCAACAGTGATCCGAGCTCAGCTCCGGAACGGCGGCGGGCGTTTGTCGCGGCGGGCGTTGGGCGGCTGATAGGCCACGCGCGCGTGGAACGAGCAGTAGGGCTTATCGTCGGCCGATTCCCCACCGCAGAAAAAGAAATCACCGCTGCCCGGATCGCCGACCGGCCAGTGGCAGGTCTTGTCGTTGAGCTGCAGCAGGGTCTTGCGCTGCTCGAGCGGGATTTCGATCAGCTCCGGCTCCGGTTCGGCGTCGTAGTCGTAGGCGAGCGCGGTGTTGCCGCGGATGGCCGGGCGCGAGATGCGCATCATGTGGCCGGAGGAACGGGCCTTGCGCGGCCGCGGCGAGGAGGAGGACGGGCTCTTGGCCCGGCCGGATAGCCCCAGCCGGTGTACCTTGCCGATCACCGCATTGCGGGTGATGCCGCCGAGCTCTGCGGCGATCTGGCTCGCTGATAGCCCATCGGCCCATAATTTCTTCAGCAGCTCGACCCGTTCGTCAGTCCAGCCCATCGCTATTTTCTCCTAAGCCATCAATGGCTTACGTCGCCTTGAATCCACTCTCGTCGTCGCGCACGGATATCCCCGCGCATGACGCCTACGCTTTTGCAAATGAACTAGATGTCGCTCGGAAGCACGATATGTCGTACTAACCAGGCGAAACGCTACAATAGGCGGTGACTCGCCCGCAAGCATTTGCAAGCCTGGCCGCCCAGCTACCAACAGGTTTCCTGTTAGAATCAGCAGTTGCGGCGTAATTGAGTCGGCGAATAGGTGCTCCGGTGCGTGATGCGGTATCGGGGGCACTCGTGTTGACAGGGCACGGCCCGGCAATAAAATGCCAAAAGTGCCGCCCGGCGAGGCGGCACATTTCTTTTCGGCCTGTTCCGAAAAGCAAGTACCGAAAAACGTTGATGAAAGACACGGACTGTGAGCTCGCACCTATTGCCGACTTATGCGCGCGTCGACCTCGCTTTCGAGCGGGGCGAGGGCGCATGGCTATTCACGGCGGAGGGTGACCGCTATCTCGATTTCACCTCCGGTGTCGCCGTCAATGCGCTCGGTCATGCCCATCCGCAACTGGTCAAAGCGATCACGGAGCAGGCGCAAAAGCTCTGGCACGTCTCGAATTTGTACCGCATTCCGGAAGGCGAGCGGCTGGCCGACCGACTGTGCGAGGCGAGCTTCGCCGACACCGTGTTTTTCCAGAACTCCGGCGCCGAGGCGATGGAATGCGCGATCAAGATGGCGCGCAAATACCAGTCTGCCAACGGCAAGCCCGAACGCTACCGCATCGTCACCTTCGAAGGCGCCTTCCATGGCCGCACGCTGGCCGCGCTCGCCGCCACCGGGAATAAGAAATATCTCGACGGTTTCGGTCCGCCGACGCCCGGCTTCGACCAGGTGCCTTACGCCGATATCGAGGCGACCAAGAAGGCCATCGGGCCGGAGACTGCCGCCATCCTGATCGAGCCGATCATGGGCGAGGGCGGCGTGCGCGTCGTACCGCACGCCTTCCTGCGAAGTCTGCGCAAGCTGTGCGACGACAATGGCCTGTTGCTGATTTTCGACGAGATACAGACCGGCTTGGGCCGCACCGGCGACATGTTCGCCTATCAGCACACCGGCGTCGTGCCCGACATCATGACGATTGCCAAGGCGCTCGGCGGCGGCTTCCCGGTCGGCGCCTGCCTTGCCACCACCGAGGCCTCCAAAGGCATGACTGCGGGTACGCATGGCTCGACCTTCGGCGGCAATCCGCTCGCTATGGCGGTGGGCAATGCCGTGCTCGATGTGATCACGGCCAAGGGTTTCCTCGACCGTGTCAAGCATAACGGGCTGCTGTTCAAGCAGCGGCTGGCCGAGCTGAAGGACCGCTACAGCTCGGTGATCGCCGAGGTGCGCGGCGAAGGCCTGCTGATCGGCTTGCGCATGACGCCGCCCGCCTCCGAGATGGTCGACGAGCTGCGCGCCGAGAAGATGCTCACGGTCGCAGCCGGCGATAACGTCGTGCGGCTGCTGCCGCCGCTGATCATCGGCGAGCGGGAAGTCGCGGAAGCCGTGGCGTGCATCGACCGCGCCTGCGCGCGGCTGGCACTGGCGCACGCGCGCGCGCCCAAGCCTGAAATCAAGGCCGGAGCGGCGTCATGAAACTCCGGCACTTCACCGATCTCGATCTGATTCCGCGTAACCAATTGCGCGATATGATCACGCACAGCCGCGCCATGAAGAAAAAAAAGCCCGGCGCCGCAGGAAAAGGACCGCTCGCCGGCAAGACGCTGGCGATGATCTTCGACCGGCCGTCCACCCGTACGCGCGTCTCCTTCGACGTCGCCATGCGGCAGATGGGCGGCGAGTCGATCACCTTGACCGGCCAGGAAATGCAGCTCGGTCGCGGCGAGACCATTGCCGACACCGCGCGGGTGCTGTCGCGCTATGTCGACGCCATCATGATCCGCACCTTGGACCCGGCGCAGGTCGCCGAGATGGAGCAATATGCGACCATTCCGGTGATCAATGGCCTCACCAAGCGTTCGCATCCTTGCCAGGTCATGGCCGATGTCATGACCTTCGAGGAACACCGCGGCCGCATCGAAGGCCATACGGTCGCCTGGACCGGCGACGGCAACAACGTGCTGGCCTCGTGGATGCACGCCGCCGACCGCTTCAGGTTCAGCCTGCGCGTCGCCACGCCGCCCGAGCTCAAGCCCGAGAAGAAGCTGCTGGAATGGGCGAAGGAGGCCAAGGCCGATATCCTATTGATGACCGACCCGGAGGAGGCGGTGGCCGGCGCCGATTGCGTCGTCACCGACACCTGGGTTTCGATGGGCGACCGTGACGGCGCCTCGCGCCACAACATGCTCAAGCCCTATCAAGTCAACGCCGGCCTCATGGCCAAGGCCAAGCGCAACGCGCTGTTCATGCACTGCCTGCCGGCGCATCGCGGCGAGGAAGTCACCGACGAGGTGATCGACGGGCCGCAGTCGGTCGTCTTCGATGAAGCGGAAAACCGGCTGCACGTGCAGAAGGGCATTCTGGCCTGGTGCCTGCACGTCGACTGAGTTCCGCTCGCGCTGGCGGCGCGGCCCTCGCATTTATGCCGAGGAACTCTACATAGAGATTCATGACCGATCCTCATGTTTTCATCCCGTCGCGAGCGCCCTCGGCGACTGCCGCCGACGACACTGTCATGCCGTTCGAGGTTGCCGCGCTCGACCTGCGCGGCCGCGTGGTGCGGCTCGGTCCCGCCGTGGACGAGATCCTGAACAAGCACGCCTATCCGGCGCCGGTGGCGAAACTCCTCGGCGAAGCTCTGGTGCTGACCGCGATGCTCGGGTCGGCTTTGAAATTCGAGGGCCGCTTCATCCTGCAGACGCAGAGCGACGGCCCCGTGAGCATGCTCGTGGTCGACTTCACCGCGCCCGGTAGCATGCGCGGCTGCGCGCGCTTCGACGCCGAGCGCGTCGCCGCCGCGATCGCGGCGGGCGAGACCGATGCCGGCGCACTCCTCGGCAAAGGCCATCTCGCCATGACGATCGACCAGGGTCCCGACACCAACCGCTACCAGGGCCTGGTGGCGCTCGATGGCGGCACGCTGGAAGATGCCGCGCACGAATACTTCCTGCGCTCGGAGCAGATTCCGACCCGCGTCCGCCTGGCGGTCGCGGAGGAATTCCGTGCGGCCGAGGGCGGCGCCACGCGGAGCTGGCGCGCCGGCGGGATGCTGCTGCAGTTCCTGCCGAAGTCGCCGGAACGCGTCCGTGTCGCCGACCTCCATCCCGGCGATGCGCCGGAAGGCCACGAGTCCCACGCAGTCATGGAAGACGACGCCTGGGTCGAAGGCCGCGCACTGATCGAAACGGTGGCGGACGTCGAGCTGATCGATCCCTCGCTTTCCAGCGAGCGGCTGGTCTATCGCCTCTTCCACGAACCGGGTGTGCGCGTCTTCCGCGTCAACGAACTGCGCGCGCAGTGCTCCTGCTCGCGCGAAAGCGTCGAGGCGATGCTCAAGAGCTTCTCGCAGGACGATCGCGACCACATGGTCGAGAACGGCAAGATTGCAGTGACCTGCGAGTTCTGCAGCGCGACCTATGAATTCGCGCCGGCCGATGTGGGGGCGAACGAGAACTAGTGCAGGACTCTCTACACCGCTCATTCCCGCGCAAGCGGGAATCCAGAGCTTGGCCCTGGGTCCCCGCTTTCGCGGGGACGAGCGGGATGGTTCTAGCCTGTATGCTCTTCGCTCTGCCTGCGCTTGCGCAAAGCTGCCCCGAGCCGCTCGCCTCAGCGAAACGTCTGGTGCTGGTCACCGCCGATACGTTCACCAGCACGACCGCGACCGTCGAGCGCTACGAGCGCGAGGCGCCCGGTGCGCCCTGGACGGTGAGCGGCGGACCGGCGACGGCGCTGATCGGGCACAAGGGCGTCGCCTGGGCGCATGCCTTTCGCGCTTACGCACGCCGCGGCGAGCCGATCAAGGTCGAAGGCGACAAGCGCGCGCCGGCGGGTTTCTACAAGATCGGCCGCAGCTTCGGCTTCGCCGCGTCGGATCGTCCCGGCTACATGCGCATCGCCGAAGGCATGACCTGCGTCGACGACCTGCGTTCGCCCGCCTACAACACCATCAACACGCGTGACCAGATCGGCTCGACGGTGCACGGCGAGAACATGCGGCACGTGCCGGAATACGCGCGCGGGCTGCTGATCGACTATCCGACCGACCGCAAGGCCCGCGCCGGCTCCTGTATCTTCATGCACCTGCAATTGCCGGGGAAAACAGGGACGAGCGGCTGCGTTGCCTTGCCCGAGCCGCAGCTCGAAGCGGTGCAGGATCACGTGCAGGGCGGGGCGGTGCTCGCCATCCTGCCGCGCCCGGCGCTCGACCGGTTCAAGGGGTGTTTGCCACCCCCCTAATTGAGCGTCCGCTCGGCGTAGCTCGAATCGAGGGAAAAGGCCGGGATTTCGATATCGAAATGCTCGCCCGCGGCCGAAACCATACCATAAGTGCCGACCATGAAGCCGGACGGCGTCGGCAGCGGAACACCGCTGGTATATTCGAAGGAATCGCCGGGCTTGAGCGTCGGCTCTTCGCCGACGACGCCCGGCCCCTTGACCTCCTGCAAGCGGCCGAGGGCATCGGTGATGCGCCAATGGCGGGTTTTGAGCTGCACCGTCTCGTTGCCGAGGTTGGCAATGTCGATGGTATAAGCCCAAAAGTAATAGCCGTTCGACGGCGACGAACGCTCCGTCAGGAAGCGCGGTGTCACCGTCACCTCGATCTTGCGGGTCACCGCCCGGTACATCTATCTATATGCCTTACAAATAACCGAGACCTGGACTAGCAACTCATCCTGCCGGCCGATTATGGCTGAAAGCGCTCCAGAAAGAAAAGCCGTTCATGGTCGCTCCTTTGGCCCCGGTCCCAACCGAACGCGATCTTAGGCTCGATTTGTTCCGCGGCCTCGCGCTCTGGCTCATTTTCCTCGACCATATCCCATCCAACGCGGTGAGCTGGATCACCATCCGTAATTACGGTTTCAGCGACGCCACCGAGATTTTCGTGTTCATCTCGGGCTACACGGCGGCCTTCGTCTACGGCCGCGCCATGCAGGCGCACGGCTTCGTGGTCGCCGCCGCCCGCGTGCTCAAGCGCGCCTGGCAGATTTACGTGGCGCACGTGTTCCTGTTCGCCATCTATCTCGCCGAGATCAGCTACGTCTCCCAGAGCTTCGAGAACCCGCTCTATACCGAAGAAATGGGCGTCCTGGATTTCATGAAGAATCCCGACGTCACCATCATGCAGGCGCTGCTGCTCAAGTTCAAACCGGTGAATATGGACGTGCTGCCGCTCTACATCGTGTTGTTGCTGTGGTTTGCGCCGATGCTGTGGTTGCTGTTGCGCTCGCCGTCGCTGGCGTTGGTGACGTCGGCGATGATTTACAGCTTCATGTGGGCCTTCGACTGGAATTTCCCGGCTTATCCGAACGGCAGCTGGGCGTTCAACCCGTTCGCCTGGCAGCTCCTCTTCATCTTCGGCGCGTGGTGTGCGCTCGGCGGGGCGCAGCGGCTGCAACGTTGGATGAACTCGCCGGTCATCATCGGACTCGCCTTCGCATATCTCGGCTTTGCGTTCTTCATCACCATGACTTGGTACTTCCCAAGGCTTGGGGCGTATGTGCCGAGGGTCGTCAACGACGTCATCTATCCCATCGACAAGACCAATCTCGACGTGCTGCGTATACTGCACTTCGTGGCGCTGGCGGTGATCACGGTCTATTTCGTGCCGAGCCATTGGCCGGCGTTGAAATCGCGGGTGTTCTGGCCGGCGATTGTATGCGGCCAACATTCGCTCGGCATTTTCTGTCTCGGCGTATTCTTGTCGTTTGCAGGCCACTTCGTGTTCACCGAAGTGTCCAACCGCGTGGTGACACAGGTGCTGGTCAGCGCGCTCGGTATCGTCGTCATGGTGGCCGCTGCGGCGTTGATTTCGTGGTATAGGGTGATCGAGCGACAGGGGACCGGACCGCGACCGCCTGCACCGAAGCAGGGCTACGCGGGAGGAGACGCATGACAAGGCGATTACCAGTTCTGCTGGTAATGACGATGCTGGCCGGTCCGGCGCTCGCCTTCGAGCATCCGGCCGAGTGTCAGGTTGCAGCGCAACAAGTTGAAAATATTTTTGCACTGCCGCATGCCGGCAAAGCGATCGAGGCCAAGCATCTGCAAATTCTGGTGCTCGGCGCCGGGTCGTCGCTGCTTCCGGGCGGCGTCGGCGAAGCCTATCCGGCGCGGCTGCAGCGCGTTCTTGCCGAAAAATTGCCGGGCGTGGATGTGAAATTGGCCACCGACGTGAAGCCGAAACGCACGGCTGTCGAAATGGTTAAGGGTTTGCCTACGTCGCTGGCCGCGGTGAAGCCGCAACTCGTCATTTGGCAGACGGGAACCGCGGATGCGATCCAATCGATTGACCCAGATCAATTCAGCCAGGCCCTGGATAAGGGTATAAATACCGCTCGAAGCGCGGGCGCTGACGTTGTTTTCATTAATCAGCAGTACAGTCCCCGCACGGAATCGATGATTGCGTTGAGTACCTACAGCGACACGATGCGTTGGGTTGCAGTGCAGCAAGAAGTTCCCTTGTTCGACCGCTTCAGCGTCATGAAATTGTGGGCCGATCTTGGGACTTTCGACTTGTATTCCGCGACAAAGAAACTTGATATAGCTGAACGCGTACATGACTGCATCGGCCGATTACTGGCGGACCTCATCCTCGGGGCAAACAAGCCAAACGAGCCGAACGCTGCGGGCAGTCGCTAATAGGGTGGGGTATCCTCCGTGAAGACTGCCGGTCTCGCCAAGCTGGCGATAAAATCTCTCACTGTCGCTGCGCTCCTCTGCAGCCCGACGTTTGCCGTGCGCGCCGAAACGCCGTGCAACGCGCCGCAGGATATCCTGCGTCTCGCGCATCCGCTGGCACGCGTCGCCAAGAAAGTTGCCGAACACAAGCCGCTGACGATCGTCGCGATCGGTTCGTCGTCGACCGCGGGCGCCGGCGCCAGCACGCCAGCGGCGAATTATCCGAGCCGGCTTGCGGCCGAGCTCAAGCAGTATTTCCCGGGCAGCCCGATCGTCATGATCAATCGCGGCGTGAACGGCGAAGAAATCGAGGACATGCTCAAGCGCTTCGACGCCGCGGTCGTGCAGACGAAGCCCGACCTGGTGCTCTGGCAGCTCGGCACCAATTCGGTCATCCGCGACCACGTGATGTCGCAGCATGAGACGCAGATCCACGAAGGTCTGGTGAAGATCCATTCGGTCGGTGCCGACGTGGTGCTGATCGATCCGCAGTACGTGCCGAAGGTGAACGAAAAGCCGCAGGCCGTGCAGATGGTCGAGCTGATCGCCACCACCGCCAAGCGCGAGGACGTCGACCTGTTCCGCCGCTACGACGTGATGAAGCGCTGGAAGGAAATCGACCACATTCCGTTCGAGGTGTCGGTCGCGCCCGACGGGCTACACCTCAACGACTGGAGCTACGCCTGCATGGCCAAAGGTCTCGGCCAGGCGATCGCGGAAGCGGCGCAGCGGCCGATCGTATCGGCGACCGCGCCGGCGCTGCATTACGTACCGTAAGCTCGCCTTATAATTTCCAAATACCGCTCGTCCCCGCGAAAGCGGGGACCCAGTGTTTTTGACCCTGGATTTCCGCTTGCGCGGGAATGAGCGGAGTGAGCCTCACACCTTATCCAAGCCCGCCAACAAATCCTCGATCAGGTCGTCCTGATGCTCGAGGCCGGCCGAGAAGCGGATCAGCCCGTCGCCAATGCCGAGCTCGGCACGCTGCTCGGGCGTCAGCCGCTGGTGCGTGGTTGTCATCGGATGCGTCACCAGGCTCTTGCTGTCGCCGAGATTGTTGGTGATGCCGATCAGCGACAGGCCGTTGAGGAAGCGGAAGGCGCCTTCCTTGCCGCCCTTCACTTCGAAGGCGACCAGCGTCGAGCCGGCGCTCATCTGCTTGGCGATGATCGCTGCCTGCGGATGGTCGCTGCGGCCGGGGTAGATCAGCCGGTTGATCTTTGTGCTGCCGGCGAGCGCATTGGCCACGGCGCCGGCATTGGCGGTCTGCTTCTCGACGCGCACCTGCAGCGTCTCCAGCGATTTCAGCATCACCCATGAATTGAACGGCGAGAGCGAGGGCCCGGTCTGCCGCAGCGGCTGGTGATAATGGTCCATGATGATCTTCTCGGTCGAGAGGATCACGCCGCCGAGCACGCGCCCTTGTCCGTCGATGTGCTTGGTGGCCGAGTAGACCACCACGTCGGCGCCGAGCTTGAGCGGGCTCTGGTACAGCGGCGTGGCGAACACGTTGTCGATCACCAGCTTGGCGCCGACTTCGTGCGCGATATCGGCGACCGCGGCGATGTCATAGACCTCGAGCGTCGGGTTGGTCGGCGTCTCCATGAAGCAGGCGGTGGTGTTCTTGCGCATCGCCGCCTTCCAGGCGCCGAGGTCGCTGCCGTTGACCAGCGTGGAGGAGACGCCGAAGCGCGGCAGCCATTCCTCGATCACGTAGCGGCAGGAGCCGAACAGCGCCTTGGCGGCGACCACGTGATCGCCCGCCTTGACCAGGCCCATGAGCGCGGTGGTGACGGCGGCCATGCCGGTTGCGGTCGAGCGCGCGGCCTCGGCGCCTTCCAGCGACGCCATGCGCTTCTCGAACATGTCCATGGTCGGATTGGAGTAGCGCGAGTAGACGTAGCCCGGGGTTTTGCCGGAGAAGCGCGCCTCGCAGTCTTCGGCGCTGTCGTATTTGTAGCCCTGGGTGAGGAACAGCCCCTCCGACATCTCGTTGAATTGCGAGCGCAGCGTGCCGGCATGCACCAGGCGGGTTTCGGGGCGATAGGTCTTTTTAGGCGCTTCTGACATCGTGCTCTCCTTCGACCTGGCGGGAGGCGCCAAGCCAATAAAAAACCGGCCTGAGAAAAATTCTCGGCCGGGCACACGTGTCCCCGGCCTTTTAGCGACTTGTTTTACGTGGCTGCAAGCCGGCCGGCTCAAATTGACCACGGGATAAGCCGCTTTCTAGCGGGCCTGGCTGCTTCCCGTCAAGGTGTCCATCGGGTTAGATCGTAAGTCTTCCGTCACCCTGAGGTGCTCGGCCGCAGGCCGAGCCTCGAAGGGCGACGGCCCATTCCGTGGCCGTTCATCCTTCGAGGCGCGCAAGAACGCGCACCTCAGGATGACGGAGATGAGGCAGAAGCCGCTTGGCACTCACTTTCGCCGTCGACGACAAGGGCATCCTGCCCGACCGCATGATCGCAGCCCTGGCCGCGGATGGCGCGATCCTGCCGGCGCTCGATTTCGTCCCCGACCAGATCCAGCCGGCAAGCCTCGATTTGCGGCTCGGCGACATCGCCTATCGCGTACGCGCGAGCTTCCTGCCCGGCTCGACCACGGTGGCACAGCGCATCGACGAGTTGAAACTGCACGAATTCGCGCTCACCGATGGCGCCGTGCTGGAGACCGGCTGCGTCTACATCGTGCCGCTCTTGGAAAGCCTGGCGTTACCGGATGCGATTTCCGCCGCCGCCAATCCGAAGAGTTCAACCGGCCGGCTCGACGTGTTTACGCGCGTCATTGCCGACGAGACGCGTGGCTTCGACCGCATCGAGCCCGGCTACCACGGCCCGCTTTATGCGGAGATCAGCCCGCGCACTTTCCCGGTGTTGGTGCGCGAGGGCTCGCGGCTGTCGCAAATCCGATTCCGCCACGGCCACGCACTGCTCGGCGCTGACGCGCTGCGCGACTTGCATGCGCGCGAACGGCTCGTCGATAGCGACGATGCCGACGTGAGCGAGGGTGTCGCGGTCGGTGTCGACCTGTCCGGTCTCGGTCCCGGTGGCCTCGTCGGCTATCGCGCCAAGCGCCACACCGGGCTGATCGATGTCGAACGGCGCGCCGGCTACAGCGTGCTCGATTACTGGGAGCCGATGCAGGCGCGGCCGGACAAGAGCCTCATCCTCGACCCGAACGAGTTCTACATCCTTGCGTCAAAAGAAGCCGTGCAGGTGCCCCCCGCCTACGCCGCCGAGATGGTGCCGTTCGATCCGCTGGTCGGCGAATTCCGCGTGCACTATGCCGGCTTCTTCGATCCCGGCTTCGGTTATGCCGGCGCCGGCGGCAAGGGCGCCCGCGCCGTGCTCGAAGTGCGCTCGCGCGAGGTGCCGTTTATCCTGGAGCACGGGCAGATCGTCGGCCGGCTGGTCTACGAAAAGATGCTGGCGTTGCCGGACAAGCTCTACGGCTCCGGCATCGGCTCGAACTACCAGGCGCAGAGCCTGAAGCTCTCCAAGCATTTCAAGGCGTAGCTGCCGACTGGACCGCGCCGTCGCGCGAGCGTGGTAATCAGCGCCCAATTCAGCGCAAAGTCAGTCCACCTGCTTTTCGGCCTTCTCGCCGCGCTCGACGATGTCGCCGGTGCTGAACAGGATGGCCTTGAGCTCCTTCTGCCAGTCGGGCGTCCGGCGCAGCAGGAATTCCAGGTCCATGCCGAAATGCTTGAATTCTTCCTTCAGCGCATTCTGCATAATGGCCTTGGCCTGTGCGTCCTTTTCCAGAGCGATGCGCTGGGTATACCAGCCGATCGCCTCCGCCTCCTCGATCATAGAAGTGATCATGCGGGCGTAGGTGCGGACCTTAGCCGGCAGTTCCTGCGGCGGCTCATGATATTGTTCGGTGGGCATAGTCTCTCTCAACAAAATGCGGGCTGGAGAAGCCGCGGGGTGGGACCTGACAGCCTAAGAAAAATCGTCTACATAATCGCGCTCAAGCGGGCGTAGTTCAATGGTAGAACGGCAGCTTCCCAAGCTGCATACGAGGGTTCGATTCCCTTCGCCCGCTCCAGCCTACGCTCCTTCGGAGCTTCGGCTGGCAAGCCAGCAGGGTAGCCCGGGTTGAGCGTAGCGAAACCCGGGGCCGACTTCGCAGCAACGAGTCCCGGATTTCGCTACGCTCAATCCGGGCTACACATCCCCTCACGCCTCAACACGCACGCGTGAACGGCCGGAACGCCGCATCGCAGCACGCGTTCCCTCTCGGAACCGTATGCAACGATGAGGCGACCAATGCCCCTCTTTTTCTATCTGCCATACATCATGTGGGTTGGGATGTTCTCCGTGGCGCAGGAAGACCTGTGCCCG
>Ga0265314_10005007_pt1 | contig 12071 bp, 11 predicted proteins | sample 4126metaG_FD_203106 | JGI IMG/M metagenome (GOLD analysis project Ga0265314, IMG submission 203106) | Rhizosphere microbial communities from Carex aquatilis grown in University of Washington, Seatle, WA, United States - 4-1-26 metaG | ecosystem: Host-associated > Plants > Roots > Rhizosphere >... | reverse complement strand
ATCGTGCCCGAAGGCAGCGCGACGCTGTGATGCGTGACGGCTTCGGCTTCCGCGACGACGTCGGGCTGCAGCATTGCACTGCCATCGACCGAATAGATCACCGGATCGTTCAGCGGGGAATCTTGCGCGGACGGCGCAGGCGCGGGCGCAGGCGGCGCAGGCGTTGCGCCCCCACCGCCGCCACCGCAAGACGCCACCGACAAAGCCGCTGCAGTTGCAGCTGCAAGGTAGCGGACTTTCGCAAGGCCCATGGTTCGGCTCAGTGCTTGACGTTCGTGATGCCGGCTGCGACGTGACCCGAAGGCACATGCCGCGCGGCATGATCGACATGGCCGGTCTGGTCGTCGAAGAAAAAGTCGGGTTCGAATTCGCGCAGGAATTCGCCTTTGGGCAAACCGCCGAGGAACATTGCTTCGTCCACACGAATGTTCCACGACATCAATGTGCGGATCGCGCGCTCATGCGCCGGTGCGCTGCGCGCGGTGACGAGCGCCGTGCGAACGCGCATCGCCGACGTGCCCGCTTGCTGCAAGTGATGAAGCGCGGCGAGGAAAGGCTTGAACGGCCCGGCGCGCAGCGGCTGCATCGCGTGGCTCAGCTCGTGCTGCTGGAACGCATCGAGGCCTTCGCGCTGGAACACTTGTTCGGCTTCATCGGAGAAGATCACCGCGTCGCCGTCGAAGGCGATGCGCACTTCATGCGGATAGCTGGAGCTGGCAAGCACCGATTCGGTCAGCACGCGCGCGGCGGGAAAGCCCGCGTTCAATGCTTCGCGCACGTCGTCGGCGTTTGCGGAAAGGAACAGCTTCGCGCCGAGCGGGCGCAAGTATCGAAACGGCGGGCGCCCCTGTGTGAACACACCGCGCACAAGCTTGATGTCGTTCGCCGCGCCCGAGCGGAACACGCGCATGCCCGACACCGGGTCGTTGCGCGAGAGGATCACCACCTCGACTCGCTGCGCCTTCGCATCGTTGAACGCGAGCAGCTTTCTCACCAGCGAGAACGCGATGCCCGGCCGCGCGGGCAGGTCGACCCTTTCGAGCTGGAGCTTCATGTACGCCGCCGGGTCGCCGCTTTCGAAGAGGGCGTTTTCCTCTTCGAAATCGAAGAGGGCCCGCGAAGAGATCGCCACCACTAGTTTGTCGTCGAGCGTGACAGCCATGGTGATTGAACGCGTCAGCGCACGAACTGGTTGAGCTGGATGATCGGCAGCAGCACCGCGAGCACGATCAACATCACGACCGCGCCCATTCCGACGATGAGCAGCGGCTCGAGGATGGTGGCCAGCTGCATCGCGCGCCGCTGCACTTCGGCGGCGAGCTGGTCGGCGGCGCGCTGAAGCATCTCGGGCAAGCGGCCGGTCTGTTCGCCGATGCGCGCGAACATCGGCAAGAGGCCCGGGAAGCGCTTCTTCTGCCCGATCGCGGATGCCAGCGGTGCACCTTCGCGCACGAGCACGAGTGCATCCATTGCGTCGGCACGCATCGCGCGATTGCCCAATGTCTCCGCCGCCGCTTGCAGCGCACGCAAGATGGGCACGCCCGCACCCGCGAGCATCGCAAGCGTGCTTGCGAATCGCGCCGCGTTGTAGCCGCGCGAAAGGCGGCCGATGACCGGCAGCTTGAGCCAGCCAGCATCGAATGCTTCGCGCGTCACTTCATTGCGCAGCGCCACTCGCAGCATCACAAATCCAGCAGCGACCAGCAGAAGCACGAGCCAGCTCCAATGCCGCACGAGATCGCCGACCGCAAGCATCAACACCGTGAGCAGGGGTAGCGCGCGCTTCGTGCCCGCGAACACGTTCGCCACTTGCGGCACGACATAGGTGACGAGGAACATCACGATCGCGAACGCAACGATCGTGACGATCGCCGGATACAGCGCCGCGCCAAGCAGCCGCGCATTGAGTGCCTGCCGCTCTTCGAGGTCGTCGGCCAGCCGATCGAGCACAAGCCCCAGGCTGCCGCTTTGCTCGCCCGCGCCGACGACGGCGATGTAGATCTCGGGGAAGTCGGCCGGAAAGCGCGACAGAGCTTTTCCAAATGTCGAGCCCGCGTTGACTTCGGCGCGCAGCGCGGCGACAAGATTGCGCTCGCGTTCGACCTCGGCCTCGTCGGTCAGCGCCGTGAGCGCGCGTTCGAGCGGCAAGCCCGATGTGACAAGGCCTGCGAGTTGACGCGTCCAGATCGCAAGGCCCGTTGCGTTGAAAACGGAGCGGCTGAACAGGCGCCGCCCCGAAACGTTCGAGTCGTTCGCCGCGCCCGAGACGGGTTGCACCAGCAGCGGCACGAGCTGCTGGGCTCGCAACATTCCGCGCACGGCCTTGGCGGTGTCGGCTTCCATCACGCCTCGGCGCGTGGCGCCCTGGGCGTCGAGGGCTTCAAAAGAATAGGCCGGCATGCCGGGGATTATCTACGCCTGCCGCAACCGGAACCGTTGCAATTTGCCCGTCTCCGTGCGCGGCAGGGCCGCGACAAATTCGATCTCGCGTGGATATTTGTAAGGCGCGATTGTCGCCTTCACATGATCTTGCAGCGACTTGGTCATTGCAGCGTCCGCTTCGTTGCCGGGCTTGAGCACGACGAACGCTTTCACGATCATGCCGCGCTCGTCATCGGGCTTGCCGATCACGCCGCACTCCGCAACGGCGGCGTGGCGCAAGAGCGCGTCTTCGACTTCGGGACCACCGATGTTGTAGCCCGCGCTGACGATCATGTCGTCCGTGCGAGCCTGGTAGAAGAAGTAGCCGTCGGCGTCCTGCATGAACGCATCGCCCGGATAGTTCCAGCCATTCTTCACATAGTTCTGCTGGCGCGCGTCGCCCAGGTATTTGCAGCCGGTGCAGCCGATCACCGCGAGCTTTCCGATGGTGCCGCGCGGCAGTTCGTTGCCGTCGTCGTCCACCACCTTGGCTTCGTAACCCGGCACGATCTTGCCGATCGCGCCGCGCCGCACTTCATCGCCCGCGGAAGAGATGAAGATATGGAACATCTCCGTCGCGCCGATGCCGTCGAGGATTTCGATGCCGGTCGCGTCCTTCCACAACTGCCGCGTCGCATCGGGCAAGCCTTCGCCCGCGCTCACGCAAATGCGCAGCTTCGCGATGCCGTGTCGCCTTGCGAACGGCGCCATCGCGCGATAAAACGTCGGTGCGGTGTAGCAAATCGTCGCGCCGATGTCGTGGAAAGTCTTGACCATCGACTCCGGCGTGTACGGCGCATCGGGAAAATAAACGCTGCAGCCCGCCCACATCGGGAAGATCAGCAAGCCGCCCAGCCCGAACGTGAACGCCAGCGGCGGCGAGCCCACGACGATGTCGTCGGGTGTTGCGCGCAGCACGTGACGCGGCCACGCTTCGCATGCGGCAAGGATGTCGCGATGCGCGTGCACCGCCGCCTTCGGTTTGCCCGTGGTGCCCGACGTGAAAGCCATCATCGCGATGTCGTCGGCCGACGTTGCGCATGCAGTGAAGCCGCCCTCCTTCTGCGCGGACCGCACGGCGAGCGAGCCCGGCTCGTTCGGCGTGTTGAACGCAATCACGGTTGCGAGCGATGGATGTTCCTTGCGCGCAAGCTCCAGCTCTTCGAGCAATTTGATGTCGCAGAGCGCAACCGCGGGCTGCGCCTTGTCGATGATGTCGCCGAGTTCGCGCGCGCGTAGCAGCGGCATCGTCGCCACCGAGATGAGCCCGGCCTTGACCACGGCCAGCCACGCGAGCGCAAGCCCGATCGAATTGCCGCCGCGCAGCAGCACGCGATTGCCCGGGACCAGATGCAAGTCTTCCACCAGCACGCGGCAGATGCGATCGACTCGCTCGCGCACATCGTCGTACGACAGCACGATCTTTGATGAGCGCAGCAGCGGCCGCGCGCCCCAGCCCTTTTGCGCAGCCTTGTCGAGCAGCTCTTCAACGACGTTGACCTGCGCGGGAATCAATAGCTCGGGCCGGTCGTAGTGGAGGATCGGCCACTCGTTTTTCGGCGGCAGGCGGTCGTGCACAAAGCGATCGTGTTGCGCGCTCATTGCTCGGCCTCCGTGTGGGCGCGGGCATGGTCCTTCACCTTGCCCAGCAATTTGTGAAGCGTGGCGATCTCGCGCTCCGTCAGGCCCGCGAATGCATCGACGATCCAGCCTTCATGCTGGAGCGCCATGTCATCGAAGAGCTTGCGGCCTTTCGCGGTGAGGCGCACGCGGCACGCGCGGCGGTCGCCTTCGACATCGACGCGGTCCACCAGCCCTTCGGCCGCCAGCTGATCCGTGATGCCCGTGACATTGCCGCCGGTGACCATCATGCGGCGCGACAGCTCGTTCATCTTCAGCCCATCCGGTGCGCGCTCAAGCTGCGCCATCAAATCGAAGCGCGGCAGTGTGGTGTCGAAACGGTCGCGCAGCGAGCCGCGCACTTGTTTCTCGATGATCTGCGTGCAGGTGAGCAACCTCAGCCACAGCCGCAGGGCCTCGGGGTGTTCGCTGTGAGCGCGCGCTTCCATGTCCATACTTAAATAGTTTAAGCCTCAACAAACTCGTGTCAACACCGTGTCAACACGAAAAGGCCCGCATTTGCTACGCTTCGAATATGGAACCGTGGTTCTCCCGGATCGAAGGGCAACTTGCACGGCTGGACGTGCCGATGCAGCTGCGTCTACCCGGCGGACAACGCACCGGCGCGGCGAACCCCGCCGTCACGCTCGCGTTCACCGATTGGACCAGCCTCGCGGGCCTGGCGGCCGGCCAGATTGGCAAGCTTGCGGAATACATCGTCGAAGGCCGCGTGCAAGTCGAAGGCCACATGCGCGACGTCATGCGCATCGCGGCCCAATTGCTGCCGGGCTCGCCGGTGGACGGCGACACGGGCTGGTGGATGCACATGCTGCAACGCGCGAAATCGCTTGCGCATCACACGCCGCAAATGGACGCAACGCAAGTGAGCTTCCACTACGACGTGTCCGACGATTTTTACGCGCTGTGGCTCGATCCGCGCCGCGTGTATTCGTGCGCATACTTCCGCGAAGCCGGCATGCCGCTCGCGCAGGCGCAAGAGGCCAAGCTCGATCACATCTGCTGCAAGCTGATGCTCAAACCCGGCGAGAAATTCCTCGACATCGGCGCGGGCTGGGGCGGCCTGTTGATGTGGGCCGCGGAACACTACGGCGTCGATGCCACCGGCATCACGCTGTCGAAGAATCAGCACGCGCATGTCAACCGCCTCATCGAGGAGAAGGGGCTCGGCGGCCGCGTGCGGATGGAGCTGCGCGACTATCGCGAACTCAATGGCCACGTGCAGTACGACAAGATCGCGTCGGTCGGCATGTTCGAGCATGTGGGCCACGTGCAGATGGTGTCCTACTTCGCGAAGATCCATGCGCTGCTCAAGCCCGGCGGCATTGCGATGAACCACGGCATCACCATGGGCGGCACCGACGCGCCGCAGCTCGGCGCGGGCATGGGCGACTTCATCGAGAAGTACATCTTCCCCGGCGGCGAGCTGATGCACGTGAGCCAGGTGCTGCGCGACCTGTCGACGGGCGGACTGGAGATGCTCGACGTGGAGAACCTGCGCCCGCATTACGCGCGCACGCTGTGGGCGTGGTCGGACGCGCTCGAATCGCGGCTGCCCGAAGCAGAGCACGTGCTCGAAACAACAGGCGTGCCCCGCGATGCGGGCAAGGTGCTGCGCGCGTATCGCCTCTACCTTGCGGGCAGCGCGATGTGTTTCGAGCGCGGCTGGATCAGCCTGCACCAGGTGCTGGCCTCGCGCCCCGACGGAAAGCTCGAAACGGGCAACATGCGCGGCGCGCAGTCGACATACCCGTTCAATCGCGACTACATGTACCGCGATCAGCACGAAGCTTAGCCAATGCTCTACAAGTTCAAGTCGAAGGCTGCGGGCGACCTCATCATGCTCGAGCCGAACGGGCGCCGCGTGCTGCAGATCATCGGCAAGGACCCGGGGCCCACGGGCATCATCCTTGCGGAAGAGATGCCGGCTGCAATGGCCGCGCTAGAGGGCGCGATCGCGAACGAAGAAGCCGAGCGCAAATCCGCCGGCGATACGAAGGCCAATTCGATTTCGCTGCGCCAGCGCGCGACGCCGCTCATCGACATGATGAAGCGCTGCGAACAGGCGGGTAAAGAGATCGTCTGGGGCGTGTGATCGCTAGTCGGCGTAGATGCCGGCGGCTTTGATGATCGGGCTCCACTTCGCGATCTCGGACATCACGAACTTCTTGTGCTCGGCGGGCTCCATGCGCTTGTCGGTCACGATGACCGCACCCAGGTCCTGCTCCTTGCGGATGAAATCCGGATCCTTCAGCGCGGCGCGCAGCGCGTCGTTGAGCTTTTTCTGCACGTCGGCCGGCGTGCCCTTCGGCGCATAAAGGCCGTGCCAGATCGTGACGTTGAAATTCTTCAGGCCCGACTCCTGCAGCGTGGGCACATCTTTCAGCGCAGGGACTGTCAGCCGCTTGGGCGTGGTCACGCCGAAGACCTTGACCTTCTTCGCTTCGATCTGCGTGGTGGTGTTGGTGGTCTGGTCGCACATCAAATCGACCTGGCCGCCGATAAGGTCGGTCATCGCGGGGCCGGTGCCCTTGTACGGCACGGACTGCATCTCGGTCTTCATCGCCGACTGGAAGAGCAAGCCGCACAAGTGCGACGCCGAGCCCAGGCCCGCGTTGCCCAGATTGATCTTGCCCTTGTTCTGCTGGATCCACACCGCAAGCGACTTGAAGTCATCGGCGGGTAGCGTGGGGCGGCCCAGCAGCGTCATCGGCACGTCGTTGATCATGCCGAGGTATTCGAAATCGGTGTCCACCTTGAACGGAATGTTGCGCACGAGCGTGGGCATCGTTGCCATTCCGATGTGCGTGAGCAAAAGCGTGTAGCCGTCGGCCGGGGCTTTCGCAACGCGATTCGCGCCGATCGATCCACCCGCGCCTGCCGCGTTGTCAACGATGATGGTCGCGTTGCCCAGCGGCTTGCGCATGGCTTCGGCCAGGTCGCGCGCGACGCGGTCAGTGGGGCCGCCCGCCGCGAACGGCACGATGATGGTGATGGGCTTGTCCTTCGGGAACTCCGCCGCGTGCGCTGTGAATGCAAGCGAAAAGGCGGCAGCGAGCGCGGCTGACGCGACCCACAACCTTGCGATGCTTCTCATTGTTCGCTCCTTGAAGATGCCCTGACTGGCATCGTAGGACGCGCGCGGCAAGACTTCATCGCGGGAATTACGTAGCGGCTATTTATAAGACCGGGCGTCCTCGATCACCTTGCCGTCGTTGGGCAGCGTGCCCGTCTCGACAATCAGCACGTCGCCGCGCAGCTTGGTCACATCGCGAATCGCCTCGCCGATGCGGTCCTGCAGGCCTTGCGCCTGCGCGCTGGCTTCCACCTTGAGCGTCATCACATCGTTGGCCATCTCGCCGCTGACGACAAGGCGCGCGCGCACGATCTCCGGAAAGCGCCGCGCCACTTCGGCCACCTGCCCCGGATGCACGAACATGCCGCGAATCTTGGTGGTCTGGTCCGCGCGGCCCATCCAGCCTTTGATGCGCATGTTCGTGCGGCCCGTAGGGCACGCGCCCGCCAGCACGGCGGAAAGATCGCCCGTGCCGAATCGCACGAGCGGATAGTCGGGGTTGAGCGTTGTGACGACGACTTCGCCCACTTCGCCGTCGGCTACCGGATCGTTCGTGCCGGGCCGCACGATCTCGACAATCACGCCTTCGTCGACCACGAGCCCATCGCGCGCGGATGTTTCGTAAGCGATCAGGCCCAGGTCAGCCGTTGCATAGCTCTGGTACGCCGCTATGCCCTGCTGCGCGAACCATTCGCGCAGCGATGGCGGCAGTGCTTCACCGCCTGTGAGCGCCTTGCGCATGCTCGAGATGTCGGCATTCGCTTCCTTCGCTTTTTCGACGAGGATGCGCAGGAAGCTTGGCGTGCCTGCGTAGGCATCGGGCCGCAACTCGGCGATCGCCTGCAACTGCTGTTCCGTCTGCCCCGTGCCCGCGGGAAACACTGTGCAGCCCAGTGCATGCGCGCCCGATTCCATGATGAACGCGCCGGGCGTCATGTGATAGCTGAACGCGTTGTGCACGAGATCGCCCGCGCGAAAGCCCGCCGCGAAGAAAGCGCGGGCCGCACGCCAATAGTCGGGCGCGGCGCCTTCGGGTTCGTAGATCGGCCCGGGCGACGCATACATTCGCCGCATGCGCGCGCCCTTGGCGATCGCGCTGAAACCGCCGAACGGATCGCCCACGCGATTCGCAATTTGTCGCTCGAGCAATTCGTGCTTGCGAACAACCGGCAGCTTCGCCAGCGCCGCGCGCGATGCGACGCTTGCTGCATCGACGCCCTTCAGCAATTCGGCGAACGCGCCTGTCGACACCTGCGCATGTGCAACCTGCTTGGCCAGCGCGGCGAACACCTGCGCATCGCGTTCATCGCGGCTGCGCGTTTCGAGTCGATCGAAATAGTCATTCATGGAATGTAGAAATCAGGCCAACCAACGCTTGCGGCGCTTATAGCTTTTGACGTCGCGGAACGACTTGCGCTCGGCCCCGCCGACGCCAAGATAGAACTCCTTGACGTCTTCGTTGTCCGCAAGGTCGTGCGCGGGGCCGTCCATCACCACACGTCCGCTTTCCATGATGTAGCCGTAGTCGGCGTACTTCAGCGCCATGTTCGTGTTCTGCTCCGCGAGGAGGAACGTCACTTGCTCCTTCGTGTTCAAGTCCTTCACGATCTCGAACACTTCCTCGACGATCTGCGGCGCAAGGCCCATCGACGGCTCGTCGAGCAACACGATGCTCGGCGACGCCATCAGCGCGCGCCCGATCGCGCACATCTGCTGTTCACCGCCCGATGTGTACGCGGCCTGCGACGTGCGGCGTATCTTCAGGCGCGGAAAGTATGCATAGACCTTCTCGAGGTTCGCCGCGATTTCGCCCTTGTCCTTGCGCGTGTACGCGCCGGTGAGCAGGTTCTCTTCGATCGTGAGGTGAGCAAAGCAGTGACGGCCTTCCATCACCTGCACCACGCCGCGTTCGACAAGCTCGGCGGGCGACAGGTTCTCGATGCGCTCGCCGCGCAATTCGATCGAGCCCTTAGTCACTTCACCGCGCTCGCCCTGCAACAGGTTGGACACGGCGCGCAGCGTCGTCGTCTTGCCCGCGCCGTTGCCGCCGAGGAGCGCCACGATGCGGCCTTCCTCGACGCGCAGCGACACGCCCTTCAGCACGAGGATCACGCTGTTGTAGATGACCTCGATGCCGTTGACGTTCAGGACGACGTTCGCTGCGCTCATGTCGATCCCGTCAGGAGCCGCAGTCGGACGCTGCCCGGCGCGTGAGCTTCTTGTCGTTGAGATACTTGTCGGCGCCGGCACGGACCATCGGCTTGATGATCGCCTCGTCGGCCGTGAAGTACTCGGGGTTCACGTTCCACTGCTTGCCGTCCCACACTTCGATGCGCGCCGTTGTCGATCCCATGTGGTCCGCGCACGAGGTGCTGATCGGCTTCATCACCTGGTCGAGCCCCAGCGATGCGAGTTTCTTCTGGTCGAGCGCGAGGTTCTCAAGACCCCAGCGCACTTGCTCGGACGTCATCACCTTGCCCTTGCCGAAGCGCTCCTGCGCGCGGCGCACGGCTTCGACGCCCAGCGCCTGGATGATCACGCCGCGCGTGTACAGCACGCTGCCGACTTCGTCTTTCGGGCCGGTGCCCTGGCCCTTGTCGTGCACGTACTTGATGATGTCCTGGATCACCTTCGGCTGCGTGCCCGCGGTGTTCAGTGTCAGTGCGTTGTAGCCCTTCGCACCTTCGCCGACGTCCTTGGTGTCGGGCTCGGCGCCGGCCCACCACACGCCGTACATCTTGTCGCGCGGATAGCCGGTGGCTTGCGCTTCCTTCAGCGCGGTGGAGTTCATCACGCCCCAGCCCCACAGCAGCACGTAGTCGGGGCGGCTCTGGCGTACTTGCAGCCATGCGGCCTTCTGTTCAACACCGGGCGCGGTGACGGGAATCAGGTCGAGCGTGAAGCCGTTCATCTTCGAGCGTTCCTGCAGCAGCGGGATCGGCTCCTTGCCGAACGGCGAGTCGTGATAGACCAGCGCGATCTTCTTGCCCTTGAGCTTGTCGAAGCCGCCTTCGCGTTTCGCGATCGCTTGAATCAGGATGTCGGCGCCCGTCCAGTAGCTGCCCATGAGCGGGAAATTCCACTTGAACGCGTTGCCGTCCTGCGAGACCGACAGGCCGTAGCCCAGCGTGAGCAGCGGGATCTTGTCCTTGTCGACCTTCTCGGTGAGCGCGAAGGTGATGCCGGTGGCTTGCGGATCGATGAGCGTCACGCCGGGGTGGCCCTTCAGGCGTTCATAACATTCGACGCCGCGGTCGGTGGCGTAGCCCGTCTCGCATTCTTCGTACGTGATCTTCACGCCGTTGATGCCGCCGTCGCGCGCGTTGATCATCTTGAGGTAGTCCTGCTTGCCGTTGGCCCACGGTGTGCCATTGGGCGCGTAGGGGCCGGTGCGATACGACAGCAGCGGGAAGAACTGCTCCTTCGCCTGTGCGAACGCGCCGGATGGCGCGAGCGATGCAAGCGATGCGAGCGCCAATGCGGCGGCGAGGGTGATGCGTAATTTCATGCTTTGTCTCCTTCGTTTGATATCAATGCGGGAACGGCCACAGGCGCAGCTTCTGCTTGCCGGTGGACCAAAGCTTCGCGAGGCCGTGGGGCTCGACGATGAGGAACCACACAATCAACGCGCCGAACACGATCAGCTCCGCATGCGAAGCCGTCTCCGTCGACACGTTGACGCCGAACACTCCCGCCACGGCCGGGAGGAACTGGTTGAGAAAGATCGGCAGCACCACGATGAAGGCCGCGCCGAAAAACGCGCCCATGATCGAGCCGAGCCCGCCGATGATCACCATGAAAAGAAGGCGAAAGGAAATGTCGACATTGAACGCCGCCGGCTCCCACGCGCCGAGATAGACAAAAGCCCACAGCGCACCCGCGACGCCCACGATGAACGAACTCACGGCAAACGCGGTGAGCTTTGCATAGACGGGCCGGATCCCAATCACCTCGGCGGCGACGTCCATGTCGCGCATCGCCATCCATTCGCGGCCGATCGCGCTGCGCACAAGGTTCTTCGCGAGCAGCGCGACGACGCACAGAATCACGAGGCAGAAGATGTATTTGCTCACCGCGCTATCGATGGGCCAGTCGAAGACCTGCAGGCCATTGACCGACACGGAACCGGATGTCGAATCGTTCGTGAGCCACTTGATGCGCAGGAACATCCAGTCGGCGAAAAATTGCGCGGCGAGTGTTGCGACTGCAAGATACAAGCCCTTCACACGCAAACTCGGCAGGCCGAAGACGATGCCGAACAAAGTGGAGCACACGCCGCCGAGCACGAGCGCGGGAACGAGCGGCATGTCCGGAATGCGCACGAAAAAGTTGTACGCACCGTATGCGCCCACCGCCATGAAAGCGCCGGAGCCCAGCGAGATCTGCCCGCAATAGCCGACGAGGATGTTCACGCCCAGAGCCGCGAGCGCCATGATGAGGAACGGAATCAGGATCGCGCGGAACATGTAGTCGCTCGCGATCATCGGCACGAGCACGAAAGCGGCGGCCAGCAGCATCGCGATCGCGATGCGGTCCTGCGCGATCGGAAAGATCTGCTGGTCCGCGCGGTAGCTTGTCTTGAACTGGCCGTTCTCGCGATAGAACATGATCAGACCCGATCGATGATTTTTTCGCCGAACAATCCCTGCGGTCTCACCAGCAGGAACCCGAGCGCGAGCACATACGCGAACCAGATCTCGATCCCGCCGCCCACCATCGGGCCGATATAAACCTCCGAGAGTTTTTCGCCCACGCCGATGATGAGCCCGCCGATGATCGCACCGGGCACGGACGTGAGCCCGCCGAGGATCACGACCGGCAAAGCGCGCAATGCCACTGTCGTGAGCGAAAACTGCACGCCGAGCTTGCTGCCCCAGATGACGCCCGCGACCAGCGCAACGACGCCCGCCACGCACCACACGATCACCCAGATGCG
>Ga0265314_10005006_pt1 | contig 12072 bp, 7 predicted proteins | sample 4126metaG_FD_203106 | JGI IMG/M metagenome (GOLD analysis project Ga0265314, IMG submission 203106) | Rhizosphere microbial communities from Carex aquatilis grown in University of Washington, Seatle, WA, United States - 4-1-26 metaG | ecosystem: Host-associated > Plants > Roots > Rhizosphere >... | reverse complement strand
CGCGCTGAACTGCGTGATCATGGCGCGCTCGCCAAAGTCCAGCAACCCGCTGTCGCGAATGCCTTCTTCGCCTTCCGCGGGCTTGAACTGGCCCACCGTAAAGTCGTGGTGCGGCGTCAGCGCGCTTTTATAAACAATGTACGCATCCTGAAGGACGTGATTCGGGTCCTGAGTTCCGTTCTGCATATTTTGCGCAGCAACGACTCCCGCAATCGTACTGTTAGTAAACGGATTCGTATGCCCAGGCGCATTGATCTGCGTGAGCGTGGCTCCGGGAAGTCCCGTGTACCAGACATTTCCAGCCGTACCCTGGTTGCTCGGAAAATTCGGGAAGCCGTTCGCCGCGTCTCCACCAGTCGTATCGAGGCGCACGTGCGCTGTGATGTCCTCGGTGATCTTCATCGTAAAGCGCAGCTCGGCGCGGCGGATGCGGTAGCTGTCGTTGTCGTTGAATTCGTTGGGGTCCTTAAACGGCGCGTTGTAGTTGATGTTGTCGTTCTGAATGCGGTAATTCCAAACCTGCAAAAGTCCACCGATCTGCAAGCGGCCTTCCTTGGTCTTCACGACGGCATCCGGTCCGTACTTCTCGCCGGTGAGGACATCGGCGCGGCCAATGGTTCCGGTTGTGGGCGCAGCCTTGCCTTTCGCCCGCAACGCTTCGACTTCCTGCTTCAGGGTCTGGAAGTCTTCCGGGCTGACCGCGGCTTGAACGGCGTTGGAAAGTACGGCGCAGCAAGCCAATACAAATACGGCGCGAACCAATGCCATGTGCATGAAACCCCCACCTGTCCATTATTTTGAATGTGTTAAGTCGTCCAAAGCCTAGTTTAACCCCGACCTCAGTTCAAGTGCTTTGACTCATCAGACGCTCGGAGCAAGCGCCCCTTGCAACATATTGAGCAGGCACCGAATTTACCCCCGGGTGCTGCTTGTATTCGCCGTAATCCGTATACAATCCGTAACCTGTATTAAGGGCTCTGCTTAGAACCCTCGTGGTGCATTACCGGAGAGAAGCCCCCGCCGTGGAACAGGTCCCACCGATTATTGCCAATTGCCGTATCGTCGGCACCATCGGCGCCGGCGGCATGGGCAGCGTTTATCGCGCGGTTCACACCACGCTGGGCCGTCAAATTGCACTCAAGATTCTACCGCCCGAGTTCACCCGCAGCCCCGAATACGTCTCCCGCTTTCTGCGCGAAGCCCGCGCGGTGGCCCAGTTGGCCAATCCCAATATCGTTACAGTGTATGATGCCGGCGACCAGGAAGGCCTCTACTACATCGCGATGGAATTCGTCGACGGTACCAGCGTCGGCACCGTCACGCGCAAGCACGGCCCACTGCCCGAACCCGTGGTGTTGGAACTCTTCGCCCAGGCCGCGCGCGGGATGCATGCCGCGCACTTGCGTGGCCTGATCCACCGCGACATCAAACCCGAGAATCTGCTGATCTCCCGCGAAGGCGTGCTCAAGATCGTGGACTTCGGGTTGGTGCTTGAATCCAACAGCCAGTCCAACCTCACACGCACCGGAACATTCCTCGGCACGCCGGCCTACATGAGCCCCGAGCAGTGCGACGGCGACATCGCCGACGGGCGCAGCGACCTGTATTCGCTCGGCTGCACCTTTTACGCGACGCTGACCGGTCAGGCCCCCTTCCAGGCCAGCACCACGCTGGGCATCCTTTATAAACACAAGTTCGAAGAGCCCGCCGATCCGCGTTCACTCATTGGCAATCTCTCGCTGAAGACTGCCGAAATCATCATGCGCTGCCTCAAGAAAAAGAAAGAGGAGCGTTACCAGAACGCCAAAGAACTGCTCGAAGAACTGGAAACGCACCTGAAGGCGCTGCCGCCGGTGACCACCGATTTTAATCTCGGCTCCGTGATTAGCGCGTTAGCGCCGATTCAGGAGACGGCCGCGGAATTGCCTCAGTTTGCGGGCACACATGCGCTGCGCCCCGGCTCCGGCAGTGGCTCCATCGGCGGCCCAGGCCGCACGCCGCCGCCGCGCTCTGGTTCCGGAGCAACGCTGGGCGGAGGCCATCCGCATCCCGACACGCCGATTCCCGCATCAACGCTTTTGGCCAATCAGCCTCGCACGCCGCAGCAGCCGCCGGTTTCCGATCTTCAACGCACCTTATTGGTCACACAGCCGGGCCAGGTTCCGCAGGCAGGGGTCACCCCCTTGCCGGGCCCTCTGCCAGACATGCAGCCGCCCAGCGGGCAGGGACAGGTTCCGTCCAAGCCCTTGCCCAAGTGGCTTCTGCCGACTGTCGCCGCGATGATTCTGGTGCTCGGCGTGGGCGGTTACTTCGGCTACTCGGCCTACCAGCGCTCACAGTTCAATGCCGCAATGCTGGAAGTGGATAATGAGATCGAACACGCCAATCTGATGTCGGCCTACCAGCGCCTGAATAGTCTCAAAGCGCGTTTCGGCCAGGACGACCGCATCAAGGCCGAAGAAGCGCGCATCCTCGAGAATTTCAAAAAACAGATTGGCGACGCCCTGGCCAAGAACGATGTCGATAAAGCCAACCGGTACTGGAGCCAGGCCAATTCGTCCTTCCCCGGTGACGCCGAAATCGACGAATTCTATTCAAAGATCTCCGAGGCCCGCGACACACGCGCCATCGAGAAAGCCACTCAGGGCCAGGAACACCGCGAAGCCCTCAAGAAGGCACGCGAAGCCCTCGCCGACCGCAACTGGCCCAACGTCCTGAAAGCCTTTAAGGAAGCCGCAGCGCTGAAGGCCGGCAATAAGGAAGACGAAGCCAAGCTGCGTGTCGAGATTCTGGCGCTGATCTACAAGGAATCCGACCAATTGGCGCAGGACGGCAAGTGGTCTGAAGCGCTCAGTTCCACCGCGCGGGCCGCGGATTACTCGCCAGAAGACGAATCGAAGAAGCGCCAGGAACTGCTGCAGACCATGACGCAGAAGGCCCTGGCCCTCGAAAACAGCGATAAAGCCCCCGATGCGCTCGCACTGGCCCAGTTAATCAAGGAAAACGGCGGCGACGAAACGCTGTTCGATACGATCAAGAAACGTCAGGGCTTTAAAAAGGCCCTGGCCAATGCCGAAGCCTCAAAGGCCAAGGGCGATCTGCTCGAAGAAGCGCGGCACTACGAAAACGCCTCGGCCCGCGCCCCCGACCAGAAGCAGGCCGATCAATACAAAGCCTTGGCCAAGACCACGCGCATTCAATACTTCCTGAAGGCCGCGGATGACGCGCACAAAGGCTCCCAGTGGCTGGCGGAAGCCGAAGCGCTCGACGAGTTGCTCGCGCTCAACCCGGACAACCGCCCCGAGATCGAAGCGCGCAAGAAATCCGCGACTGACGAAGCCAAGAAGTCCCAAACCTACGATCAGCTCATGCAGAGCGGGCAGACGGCTCTGGATGCCAAGAAGTACGACCGCGCGCTGAACTCGTTCCAAGCCGCGCTCGAGAGCAAACCTGAATCGACCGATGCCGCGGACTACAAGAATCTCTCCGCCGCCCGCGTGCAGTTCGCGAATGCCGAAGACTTCTTCAAGCGCTCCGATTACCGCGCCGCCGCGCAGGCGCTCAAGGATGCCCAGGATTTCGCGGACAAGACCAAGGACCGCTTCCCCGATCTGGCCAAGGATATCTCCGGCCTCGACGAAAAGGTCAAAGCGGAGAACGGCGCCATCGCGAAGCTTGAAAATCAGCTCAAGGACGCCAACAACAAGCGCGATTACCCGCAGATTCTGCGCATTCTGGGAGAACTGACCAACCGCAACCCTTCCAATGCCGCGCAGTACCAGACCCAGCGCGAAGACGTGCAGGGGCGTGTCGAAAGCAGTGCGAAATTCGATGAAGGCGACCGCAAGCTTGACGCCGCCCAGTGGGAAGACGCGCGCAAGGCCTTCAATGCGGCCAAGGGCAAGCGTACCGATCCTGAAACGCAGAATCTGGCCGCTTTCAAGCTGAAGGAAACCGATGCGCGCGAACGCTTCAGCGCCGGCCTGAACCTGGAGAAGGATCGCAAGTACACCGAAGCGCTGGCCGCCTACCAGGAAGCCGACAAGCGCCTGGGCGAAGCGCAGGGCCTACTGAAGCAGAACGTAACCGCGCTCTCCAGCCTGCCCGACCGCCTCAAGGGCGTGCAGGAGCGCCTGAAGCGCTTCGACGAATTAAAGAAATCCCTGCAAGCCGCGCTGGGCAAATCGGATCTCGACCAGGCACAGTCGGACTTTGATGCGCTGCAGTCGGAAGACCCGCTGAATAAGGACAAGTACGCCGCGGACTTCAAGCAGCATCTCGATGCGTTGCGCACCAAGGTCCAGGCCGACCGCAAGACCCAGGAACAGGCCGCCCAGTACAAGAGTTCCGTGGCCTCGGCCAAGACGTACCTCAACAACAACAATCTGGTTGAAGCGGAAAAGGCCATCGCCGAAGCCAAGAGTCTTAATGCCAACGGCGCCGAGTTGGCCGATCTGAACAAACAGCTCGCCGACAAGAAAACCCAGGCCAAGCAGGCCGAAGCACAGCGCGCGACGCTCGACAAGCTGTACCAGACCGTGGACGAGAAGGTCGGCGGCGGCGATCCGGCCGGCGCGCTGGCTGCCGTCAATGCCGCGGCGCTGGACGGCAACACCAAGAAAAGCATGACCGACGCGCTCAACCAGATCTCGACCGCGGAGAACGCGTACGCGTCGGCGAACAATGCGCTGAACCGCGCCTTGGGCGAAGTCCAGCGCGCGCCAAGCTCGCAGGGCACGCTGCGCGACCTGATCACCCAGGCGCAGGCGCGCATCGTCCAGGATCACGACAGTGTCCGCGCTTCCATCCGCAATCGCGATTATGGTTCGATTGCGACCTCGGCAAATCAGGCCGCCTCGCGCATGAAGAGCACCGCGCGCGACGCGCTCAACTCCGTCGCCAACAAGCTCAGTGGCTACGCCAGCGATGCGCGCCGGGGCGGCGGCGGCAGCGGCCAGCGCGTGGTCGAAGTCGGCGAAGGCAGCATCGACGATGCGCCTAAAAAGGGCGACGAAGGCAAGGCCCAGCAGTTCGACGCCGTCCGTCAATCCATCGAAGGCATCCGCGTCGATTAAGCTGGGGTGTTCGCGTTGGATAATCGCTTCAAAATTTACTTACTGTGCAGCGCGTGATCATCCCGGATCTTCCTGGAAACATCTTTACGCTTGATCCACTCCGCATCGATGGCATCCAGCGCCAAATACACGCCTGAAGTGCAGGACTTGCTTACATAGTCCGGCACCTTGCGTTCCAGAACGGCGATCAAGGCGGGGACGGCCGCTTTCGCCTCCGGCCCCATATTTCCCAGCAAGATCGCGGTCCAATAAACCAGGCTATCCGCTTCACTATTCAGCAGTGCGCTGACCGCGTCCAAATTTGCGGTAAGCGCACGCCTGGCTTGCTCGTCCAATTTTACTTTTGCAAGACGTTCGGCTTGCTCCGGGCTCTTTTGCTCCAAAAGCACCCTCAGCATGTGCTCGTAGCTTTCGCCTTGCTCCTCTCCATAGCCATACGACAAGCTGGCCAGCGCCAATATCAGCGCGATAACCCCTGTACGAAGCATGCCCGCTCCCTTTCTCCCGGCGTGAGCAAAAGATTGATGCGAGTTCCGGGACATCAAATTGGATGGCTGGCAGCGGCGCAGGTTACTAAAAATACGGGATCCGAGCCCAGGGGGCGTTACCCCTGGGCTCGGCGTAGGTTACTTGGTCTTCTGGTGCGGCCACTTGTACGGCTGCTTGGCGGCCTTCGCGGCGTCGAACTCTTCCTTCCAAATCACCGCGCGGTACCGCAAGCCACCTCCCTTTAATACCTTGTCGATGCCGGTGCGCGCGGCCTTCTCGTTACCCTGCACCAGTTGCGCCAGCGCGCCGATATAATCCGCGAAGATGCTGTGCAGCCCGAAGAACCATTCGCGGTGGCCGGTGTACTCGATCAACTTCTTCATGTCGGCCTGCGCGTCCTTCTCGCGGCCCACGCGGATACGCGCGAGCGCGCGGTAAATCGGCGTCTCGCTGGAGATCCAGTGCCACATGCCCCAGTCCTGCTCGTCCGCCGCCAGCTTGAATTGCGCGGCGGCCTCGTCGGCACGCCCGGCTGACTCCAACACCACGCCCTTCCAGTAGCGCCACGTCGCGTCCTGCGGCTTCGACGCGCGCGCCGAGTACGTCGTGGCCGGGTATTCGCCGGCTTTTTCGGCCCAGAAGAGCGCCTTCTCGTAATCCTTCTTCTCCCAGAACTGCTCGCACAGGCGCAGGCAGCAGAACGCGAAGAGCCCCTGGAAGTTCACCTCTCCTTCCCACGGCACGAGCGGCTTTTCTTCGATCATTTTTGCGACGCGTTCGTATTCGCGGTGCTCGACCAGCGATCCGAGCATGCGTTTGCGGAAGCGATGGCACTCGCGCACGTTTTCCGGGACGCGTTCGATCAGCGCCAGTTGGCCGTCCAGATTGCCGGCCTGGTCGTAGAGCGACAAAAGTTCACACGCGATGTCGCGTTCCGCCGGGTCCGCGGCCTGCGCGCGCTCCATCAACTCGATCGCTTCCGGCAGCGTCTTGCGATCCTTGGCGCGGATCAGCGCCGCGTTGCGCCAGGCCAGCGCATCCTTCGGATTGATCACCGTCGCCGCGTGCATGTCCTTAAAGGCCTCCGCCGGGCGGAAGAAGCTCCCCAGCAGTGTGCCCCGCAGGCGCAGCGCCTGTGAATCCTTGGGCCGGCGTTCGATAACCCAGTTTAAGAGCCCTAGTTCTTCGGAACGGAACGGGAAGACATAGTCCGCCTGCATGCCCGCCGCGCGGTCCAGGTGCGCGTCGATTACCGCTACTGCGGCATCGGGGTTCTCGGCATGGTTGGCCAGCCACGCGGCGAAGTACTCCGCGCGCGGATCTTCGAGCCGCGCCAGCGCGAGCACCTGCCGCGCCGTGACGAATTGCCCCAGGTTCGCGTACCACCACGCGGCTTCCAGATAGCGGTCCGCGTACGGATGCGCTTTGCTTTCGAAGAGCTTCTCGCCCGGCAACGCGTCCAGGTGCGCGCCCGAGGCATACGCGTACGCGCGCTCGAAGTGCCCCGGCAAGTACAGCGGATCGCTCAGGCACACACCATCGGCGCTGGCTCGCGCACCGTAAGGGTCGCCGGTGAGCCGACGCGCGAGCGCCAGTAGCGCGCGCCGCTCGGCCGTCGCTTCTTCGTGGCAGCCGCAAATCCGGTTCAAGCGCAGCCGCGCCGCATCGGCCTGCCCGGCGAGCAAATCCAGTTCCGCCAGCGCCTGCTCCGCACTTCCGCAGACCGGATGGCCAGCGGGCGCCTTCTCCAGCGCCGCCGCGAAGCTTTCCGCCGCCGGCAAAAATTTGCCCTGCGCGCGCAGCGCGACCCCGAGGAAAAACGCGCCCTGTGCCGCGTCGGCCTTGTCTTTCGCCGTCGCCGCGACTTTGAAATCGCCCGCGGCCTGCGCGAAAAGCCCGCGCTTCATGAAGAACTGGCCGCGCATGAGGCGCCCATCCACATGCTTGGGCAGCGCTTTCAGACCTTCGTCGAGCCACTTCATCGCGGTCTTGAGCTGCCCGTAGCGCAGGTGCTGGCGGCAGGCCTCCAGCTTGTCCTTGGCGCTCTTGGCATTCGCCATCAGGTGATGCTTGCGCTTGATCCGCTTCAGGCGCGCTTCGAAACCCTTCTCAAGCGTCGTCGGATATGGATGGCGCGTGGCGACGAGCATCGCGCCGGCCGCGTCCATGATCTTGATCGAGAGCGCTTTGTCACCCGGCGCCGGCCATTCGGCCAGATGCCCGGCCTTCAAGGTCAGCTTCTTGATGCGTTTCTGCGCGCCGATCTTCACTTCGACGCTGACGGTGCCGAAGTCCTCGCACGGGAAGAAGGTCAGCGTGCGCGCCTTGCCTTCCCCGCGCAGGCCCAGCGCGATCTGCGCGTTGGCGAAGAAGAACGGACCCGTCTGGTCGAGCGGATACCAGCGTTCGCCCCACGCGCGTTCGCCGCGGGGCTCGAAGAACTCGTAGTCGCCCTGCGTCTCGAACGGGCCGCACTGGATCTCGACATAGTGCCGCACCGCCGGGTCGTCGCAGAAGATGCGCCCCCAGGCCTTGCCTTCCGGACCGCAGCCCCAGGTGAAGAACTTTTTGCCCAGCATGTCCTGCCAGCGCGACCAGTGCACGATCCCCGAACCGTCATCGTGGTTGTAACAGCCGTAAAAGTCTTCCTGCATCCCGCCGGCAAAGAACTCGTTCGCACCGCCGGTGTAGTTGTCGTAACGCGCGACCTGGCGGTCTTCGTGGACCGGGAACTGGATCTTTTCGCCGGTCCAGTGGCGCACGCCGTATTTCGCCGGCGCGCAGAATTGCCAGCCGGGCGTCGCTTCCACTGCCGCATTCGCCCACAGGTACCAGCGGTGCTCGAGCGGCGTGGGGTTGGCCAGGCGCGTCTCGATCTCCAGCGCCGCGACGCCGGGGCGCAGCGTCATGCGCACCTGCCAGCGCATGCGCGTGGACAATTCGGTGTCGCCGACGAACACGCTGGCCGAACCGTCCGGATTGCTGCGCATCTGCGCCGCGATCGGCGAACAGCTCATCACCGTGTGCCCGATCGGAAAGTTGAACTCGACGCCCACGGGCATCCACGCGCCGGGCAGCGCGATCAGGCCGGGCTTGATGATGTCGGGCGTGTAGAAGACTTCGCGGTTGCGCAGCTTGTCGTACAGGCTCCAGAGGTGCCCGCCGAAGCGCGGCATGACCGTGGCGCGCAAAAATTCATTTTCGAGAATCATCGCGCGGCAGGGAATGGTCTTCTTGTCGAAAGTCAGGTGGTCGCGCGCGGGGTAGGGATACACGCGCATGTAGCCGTCGGTGAGGAAATTGGGGACCCGCTCGTCGGGACCGGGTTCGTAGCCGGGGTATTCGAGGATTTTTTCAAACGCCTGCACGGGGGCGGTGGACATTGCGTCTCCGAATGGGCCGGCCGCGCGTCCCTTAAGGCGAAGTGGTTTCGCCCGCACGGCAAGCGACCTCAAGGCAACGTTCGCAAGGGCCGCTCTCGGCGCCTTTACCTCAAAACGTGCCCTTCGTTCGATAGGACCGCAGTACCAAGGGAATTGAGAATAACGCTACCGCCCGCCGCTAGTCCGTCAAGAAAGGAGAACCCGCCGTTGGCCCTGCTCGTTGCATAAGCTTGCGATCCGTGGGTGCCATGAAGGAGCTTGCTCCTCCGTGCGCCGTGCGGGACGTCCCCCCAGCCCCTTGAATTTCAGCGAGCCAGTCCCCGAGCTATTTCCATGTCTCAACTTACTCCATTATCTTTTAAGAAAGGTAGACGGCCCGGACGGACGCTGACCAAGCTTGCGATCCGTGGGTGCCACGCAGGAGCTTGCTCCTGCGTGCGCCGTGCTGAGGGGCTCGCATCGGCATTGATTTTGGGTCAACCAGTATCAAGCTATTTCCATGTCTCAATCGGCCCCATTATTTTATAAGAAGGCTCTCCGATTCGATATTCCGGGGCATGTGCATTTTCTCACCTTCTCCTGCTATCGGCGGCTGCCACTCCTAACCAATGATCTCTGGCGCGGATGGCTCGCGGAGTCCCACACACACGCGCGCGAAACCTTGGACGTTGCGCTCTGGGCCTACGTGATTATGCCTGAACACGTCCACTTATTAGTCAGGCCCCGCCGCGAGGAATATCGAATCGCAGAATTTCTACAGATGGTCAAATACCCTGTTGCGCGGCGTGCGATCAAACAGCTAAAGGAAAACGCGGCGCCCTTGTTGGCGCAATTGGAAGTCAAAAATCGGGAGGAGAAAATTGCGCATCGATTTTGGCAGGCCGGCGGCGGCTACGACCTAAATCTTTGGAGCATGAAGAAAATCATTGAGAAAGCGGAATATTGCCATCACAATCCAGTCGCACGCAGGTTGGCGAAGACTTCGATAGATTGGCGCTGGTCAAGTGTGCGCTGGCTGGAACGCGGGCTACGCGAAAGCGAGCCGGTCAAGGTGGATGATTGGATTGGAGCCTGATTAATATGGCGTCCGGAATGGTGAACGGTTCACCCTACTTTACCGAATGGCATGGAGCGCAGGGCCAACGGCGGGTACGGCGCACGGAGCAACAAGTTGCTCCGTGGCACCCACGGATCGCAAGCTATTGCTGCGTCCGTCCGGGCCACCCGCCTATGGGGAGAATTTATTTTGAATTTGTCTCTTTATTTTCGCGCTCTGCTTTTTCCAAATTTAATTGTAGAATTCTGTCCTCAATTTTCTGGATTTTGTGATACCATCTCCAAAATCCCCAAATCGAAGCGCAAAGGCATAAAATCGCAAACCCTCCCAGCGATAAAATATATGCTAATTGGTAGGTGCGTAGACCATTCTGCTGTATGTCCAGGTGGTTCATCTCCATTATCTTTGCATCTATCATATCCTGAATCGCTATAATCCCTTCATCATCTGCGATTTGTTGAGGTGTTGCATTTTCCGGCAATGGTTTAGGTGGAAACCCACCACGACCTTTTAGTTTAATTTCGTCACTCTGCTTATCAGCATCCGCAATCATGGAATCGACTTGGAGCCTACGAATCTTGTTTTGAAGTTCAAATAATCTGGAATCGAGCGTATAAATAAGAAACGCAAATAAAGTCAAGGTCGAAAGCGCTACGAACTTATATAGACTGTCTGTAGGTATCGGGAGGCTGGATGATTCCATAGCTAACTATTCCTTTATACCGTCCTTGTTCTTCTCCCACCATTCCATTAGCTCGGTAACGATAAGTGCTTTGTACCTTAATCCTGCAAGTTGATTAAAATATCTTGTTTCCCACTCCAAGGCGCTCAAATATTTTTCAGTTTTTATCGCTTCAACTAGAAAATCAAATTTATCTTTTTTAGTGAAATCTTTTCGACCTATTACATACCTTATGAAAGTAGGCTTGTACTCTTGGTCAACTTTTGAAATGTCCCCGATAAATTGAGGCATTGTTAGGGTTTGGGGGTCAACCTTCCAAGATATATTGTCAGAATATATAAGTCCGGCTGGGTTGTGCTTTGCTAAGATTTGATTGCGAAACTTAATACAAGCGTTTTTATATACATACTTTTCATCATTACTGCGTTTCGTCAGTTCCTCGAAAGCACTCCTTTCGTCTGCCTCTGCCATTATAAATAGAGACAGGACATTCAAAATCCCATCTAATTCGGATACTTTTTTCTCCCCATTTTCTTTTAGTTCCTTTAGTGCCTTTTCAGTGGATTCAACATTACTAGTAAATTCTTTGTTTCGGGCATTTGCATCTCTCTCAATAATGGTTAATCGCCCAAGAATGCTCTCCGCTTCTATTGCATTTTCTTTTATTTGTTGAAATCCCACCTCAGCGTCTCCAACTTTTAAATTAACATTCAGTTTTAAAAGGATTCCACCACCAATGAATGCAAGAATACTCGGTATGGCAAAATAATAATTCTCCGGCTCCACTTTTACATAATAAACAACGCCCCAAGCGACCCCGTTCCCAATGAGGAAAATTCCAAATATTTGAGGCCAAGACATTGCTTCACCCCCGCCTTTTCTTAACCATTAGCGTACACAAGCTGAAATCTTTTGGAAGGGTGTGGAAAAGTGTGTTTCTTTGTCATGGTGGTTTGTGTTAATGCAATCCCTGAAAGGGGATACGTGGTTATTTTGGTAGATGTAGTTTTGTATGGTAGGGTTTCGATTGTTGGAAATCAAAGGAGCGCCTCAAATGGAAGGACAGACATTTCCGTTTTTTGGGCAACTTGAATACGTCAGAAGTGAGACGGACGGATTAATTTTAAAAGGGGTCCTCTATGAAACAGAGCAACAGTTTAAAACTGGAACAGGTAAATACGTAACGATGAAGGTCGGTCTTTGCATTCTTAATATTGCAAAGGTAGTTCTTAAGCACAATGGAGAATATTAGTCTTTATTTTTGTACTTTTCATAATAGCCCGAACGCTTTCTATGCTCTTCAAATTTCTGGTTGCGATTGTAGGCTTTAATACGCTCTACAATACAACCAATTATTACAGCTACAATTACCAAGATTAGCCACCA
>Ga0265314_10005005_pt1 | contig 12072 bp, 5 predicted proteins | sample 4126metaG_FD_203106 | JGI IMG/M metagenome (GOLD analysis project Ga0265314, IMG submission 203106) | Rhizosphere microbial communities from Carex aquatilis grown in University of Washington, Seatle, WA, United States - 4-1-26 metaG | ecosystem: Host-associated > Plants > Roots > Rhizosphere >... | reverse complement strand
GCGCCGAATTTGTCGTCCGGCCGCTTCGGCAGCAGCCTGTTGAACACGATGCCGCCGTCGACATAGGCGCTGACCAGATTGCGATCCGATGGACTGACCGACGCGCGGGTATAGACCGAGATGCCGCTCGCAGCGTCGCCGCCTTTCGGCCGATAGAGCTGCTGGTCGATGATGCCGTAGATGCCGTAGTCGCCGCGGTGCTGGGCCGGCACGCCGTTGCTCAGCGGGCTCGCCAGCAGCACGCCGTTGTAATCGAAGCGCTGATCGGCGAACTGGCCGAGATGGCTCCAGCCGCCGATCTTCACCTGGCTCGCCAGTCCGGTGTCGTCCTTGTCCTGGTTTCGGCGAAACTGCGCCTCGCCGTACAGCAGCGCCCGATCGCGCACGCGGAAATTCAGTCCATAGCGATTGCAGGTATCGGGGTCGCCCGGACAGGGACCGGCCGGATCGCCGTTGAAGATCGCGAACAGCAGCGTGGTGTCTTTCTTCGCGCCGAGATCGAAGCGCAGGCGCGCGCCCGGCGTCGACAGCGGATAGGCCGGCCCGCCGCCCGGCTGATTATTCGCCGCGGCCGTCGGGTAATCGCTCTGCAGGAACATCGTGCTCAGATCGGCGAAAAAGAACTCGCTGTCGGCCGCGAGCTGACCGACGCGGAAGCTCGCCTGCCCGTCGAGGAATTTCTTTTCGACCCAAAGCTCGGACAGGCGCGTCGTCGCGTTTGCCTCGATAGCGGCAATGGTGTTCATGCCGCCGGCGTAGTCGCGGCGTATGCGGCCGGTATTGTGAATCTGGAAGGCGTTCCAATAGAACGTGAAGTCCTTGAGGCCGAGCACCTTGTCGAGGTCGGTCGTCACCTGCAGCTCGACCTTGCCCTGATCGATGGCGCCGCGCTTGATGCCGCCCGCGAGATTGTTGAGCACGTCGTTGGTGTAAAACACCGTGAACGTGGTGCCCTTGCCCTCCAGCCATTTGCGGAAGCCGAGCGGGTCGCCCTTCTGCGGCAGCAGGTCGGCAATCGAGGCGTCGCTCGGGCCGGTATTCTGGGCCTGGTTGATGTTCTGGGCGAAGGCCGCGCTCGCTCCAACACCGCTGGCGACGACAAGAGCCGCACTGAACGATCGCAAAAACTGCACCGGAATTCCCCAAGCCGAACACGTCAGCAAGCCTAACCCAATGTCACTGGTCTGCGGCCATCGCAACGCGTGTCGACAAACAGTATTTACCGCAGTGCAGCAAATCTGCAACGTCACACTGGCCAAGGAGCGGCATACGCCCTAAATGGACCTCGACGGAACCTGGGCCGCGCACAGCCGTAAAGTTTATTTCGCGGTAATATCACGCTAATTCTCGTGCGCTATAAACCGCCCCTTGAGGGGGGTACGATCCAGGAGGGGGTAATCCTTGGATCGCACAGTTGGGACACTTATGCCTTGGCTTAGTTTGCGGCTGTCGCGGACGCCGAAGAGCGTGCTTGCCGCGGGCGCGTTGGTGGTCTGCATCCTGCTCGCGGTGGCAGCGAGCACGCTTGCCCATCGCGTCGACAAAGTCGCGCAAGTCGACCTCACCGAGCAGGCGCACCGGGTCGGCGATCTCTATTATCCGGCCCCCAAACAGTGGGCCGCGCTGGTCACCGAGCCTGTGGCCGAACAGATTTTCCGCGCCGAACATCTCACCGAAGGCAAGATCGCCGTCGACGAGGATCGCGCAACGCTGGTGTATTCACCTTATGCCGGGCGCGTGGTGCGGCTCTTCGCTAAGCCGGGCGACACGGTGACCGCCGGCCAGCCGCTGTTCGCGGTCGAGTCGCCGGACATGGTGCAGGCGGAGAACGACTACATCACCGCGGTTTCCGGTCTGAACAAGGCCAATGCCGCGCTCAATCTGGCCAAGATCGTCGAGCAGCAGAACAAGTCGCTATACGACACCAAGGCGGGACCGTTGCGCGACCTGCAGCAGTCGCAGGCCAACGTGCTGGCGGCGCAAAACGACTTGCGCGCCGCGCAGATTTCGCTCGAAGCCGTGCGCAATCGGCTGCGCATCCTCGGCAAAACCGACGAGGAGATCACCACTTTCGGCGAGACCGGCACGATCAATCCGCTGACCGTGATTCACTCCCCGATCGACGGCACGGTCGTGCAGCGCAAGGTCGGCCCCGGCCAGTACATCAACACGACATCGAACAGCGCAGCGGCAAACGACGCGACTTATGTCATCGGCGACCTGTCGACGGTCTGGCTGGTGGCCTACGTGCGCGAGTCCGAGGCGCCGAATATCCACGTCGGCGAGGCCCTCCGCTTCCGCGTGCTGGCGTTCCCCAACCGCTCGTTCAACGCCACCATCGCCTACGTCGCCACCTCGTTCGATGCGACGACGCGCCGGTTGCTCGTGCGCGCCACGATCGACAACTCGGAAAGTTTGTTGAAGCCGGAAATGTTCGCCAGCGTGACGATCCTGACCAGCGAAGGCAATTCGTCCGCCGCCGTGCCGCGCGACGCCATCATCTATGAAGGCAACAATGCCCGCGTCTGGGTCGCGCGCGAGGACAAGTCCCTCGTGCGCCGCAAGATCAAAACCGGCCTCTCCAACGGCAACGTGGTGCAGGTGCTCGAAGGTCTCGACGTCGGCGAGAGGGTCGTCACCAAGGGCAGCCTCTTCGTCGATCGGGCGGCGGCGGAAAGCTGAGCGCTCAGCGCTGAGCGCCACAACCGGCTGCAATCATTCATGTATGCGTTGATCAACTTTTCGCTGAGACACCGCGCGCTGATGGTGGTGCTGTTCATCGCCGTCATGATCGGCGGCGTCATCGCGTTTCGCCAGCTCAACATCGAGGCCTATCCCGACCCCACGCCGCCGATGGTCGACGTGGTGACGCAGACCGCCGGCCTCTCCGCCGAGGAGGTCGAGCGCTACATCACCATCCCGATCGAGACGCAGCTCGCCGGCCTGCCCAATCTCAATACCATCCGCACCATCTCGCTCTACGGCCTGTCGGACGTGAAGCTGCAGTTCACCTTCGACTTCACCTACGAGCAGGCGCTGCAGCAGGCGCTCAACCGCCTGAGCACGCTGCCGGCGCTGCCCAATGGCGTGCAGCCGCAGATCTCCCCGGTCAGCCCGATCGGCGAAATCTACCGCTACCAGCTCGTCGGCCCGCCGAACGTTTCCCTGAGCGACTTGAAGACATTGCAGGACTGGGTGCTGCAGCGCCGCTTCCGCGCGGTGCCGGGCGTCATCGACGTGACGGCCTGGGGCGGCAAGACCAAGACCTATGAGGTACAGGTCGACCCCATCCGCATGGCGGCCTACGGGTTGACGCTGGCCCAGATCCTGCAAACCCTCAACAACAGCAACATCAACGTCGGCGGCAATACGCTCGACATCGGCCCGCAAGTTGCTGTCATCCGTGGTGTTGGTCTCATCCGTACCATCGATGATCTCCGCAACACCATGCTGACGCAGACCGGCGGAACGCCGGTGCTGGTGCGCGACGTCGCGCAGGTCGAGGTCGGCAACAAGCCGCGCCTCGGCATCGCCGGCCGCGACAATCAGGACGACATCGTCCAGGGCATCATTCTGATGCGGCGCGGCGAGAAGAGCATGCCGACAATCCGCCGCGTCGAGGCCGAGATCGAGCGCATCAATCAATCCAATGTCCTGCCGGCCGGCGTCCATATCGAGCGCATCTACGACCGCAAGGACCTGATCGAAGTGACCACGCGCACCGTGCTGCACAACATGGTGTTCGGCATCACGCTCATCTTCATCCTGCAATGGTGTTTCCTCGGCAATCTGCGCAGCGCGCTGATCGTCGGCGCCACCATTCCGTTCGCGCTGTTTTTCGCGGTCGGCATCATCGTGCTGCGCGGAGAATCCGCCAATCTCTTGTCGGTCGGCGCAATCGACTTTGGCCTCATCGTCGACGCCACCGTCATCATGGTGGAAAGCATTTTTCGGCGACTCGGGTCGCAATGGGAAAGCTCGGTGCCGCGGTCGCTGCGCGGCAGCGATCAAGAGGACAAGCTGACCGGCAAGCCGGCGGCGATCCTGCAGGCGGCGAATTACGTCAGCCGCTCGATTTTCTTTGCCGCTGGCATCATCATCGCCGCCTTCATCCCGCTGTTCACGCTCGGCGGCGTCGAGGGCCACATCTTCGGGCCGATGGCGCTCACTTACGCCTATGCCCTCGCCGGCGGCCTGCTGGCGACCTTCACGGTCGCCCCGGCTCTGAGCGCCTATCTGCTGCCCGAACACACCACCGAGGTGGAGACCATCCTGGTCCGCGCGCTGCACCGGGTCTATTCGCCGGCGCTGCGGCTTGCCGTCGCCAACAAGAAGGCGACGCTCGCCGGCGTCGTGGTCCTGCTCGTCGTCGCTTTGCTGTCGGTGAAGATGCTCGGCCTCGAGTTCCTGCCCAAGCTCGAGGAGGGCAACCTCTGGATTCGCGCCACGATGCCGTCGACCATCTCGCTCGGCGAAGGCAACGATTACGTCAACCGCATGCGGACGACGCTGGCGGGCTTCCCGGAGGTGGAATCGATCGTCTCGCAACACGGTCGTCCCGACGACGGCACCGACGCGACCGGCTTCTTCAATGCCGAATTCTTCGCGCCGCTGAAGCCGGTCAGCGAATGGCCGCCGGGCGTCGACAAGGAGAGCCTCACCGAGGCGATGCTGAAAAAGCTGCAGGACGACTTCCCGGGCGTCGAGTTCAACTTCTCGCAGTATCTGCAGGACAACGTGGCCGAGGCGGTATCCGGCGTGAAGGGCGAGAACTCAATCAAGCTCTACGGCAACAACCTGCAGGAGCTCACCGACACTGCCAACCGCATCAAGGAGGTGCTGTCGACGGTGCGCGGCATCGCCGACCTGTCGGTGTTTACCTCGCTCGGCCAACCGACGCTGCAGATCGACATCGACCGCGAACGCGCCGCGCGCTACGGCCTCACCCCCGGCGACATCAACGCCACCGTGCGCGTCGCCATCGGCGGCGATTCGGCCGGCGACCTGTTCGAGCCGGGCAGCGACCAGCACTTCCCCATCGTGGTGCGGTTGGCATCGCGGTTCCGGCAGAGCCTCGACTCGATCAAAAACCTGGCGGTGGGCGTGCAGAGCCAGCAGGGCTTCGCGCAGGTGCCGCTCAGCGAGATCGCCAATATCGAAATCGTCTCCGGCGCCGCCTACATCTACCGCGAGATGCAGCAGCGCTATCTGCCGATCAAGTTCAGCGTGCGCGACCGCGACCTGGGCAGCGCCATCAAGGAAGCGCAGAAAAAGGTGGCCGCGGACGTACCGCTGCCGCCCGGTTCGCGGCTGGAATGGGTCGGCGAATTCGGCAACCTGCAGGACGCCATCGCCCGCCTGCAGATCGTCGTGCCGATCAGCCTGGCGCTGATCGCGCTGCTGCTCTGGGTCAACTTCGGCTCGGTGCCCGACATGCTGCTGGCGATGAGCGTCATCCCGATGGCGACCATCGGCGGCGTGCTCGGCCTGCTGATCATGGGCATGCCGTTCAGCGTATCGGCGGCGATCGGCTTCATCGCGCTGTTCGGCATCTCGGTGATGGACGGCATCATCATCCTGTCGCAGTACAATCAACTCATCGAGACCGGCCTCGAGCGCACCGCTGCCGTGCTGCGCGCTGGCGAATTGCAGATGCGGCCGGTGCTGATGACCTGTGTCATCGCCGGCGTCGGCCTGCTGCCGGCGGCGATCTCATCCGGCATCGGTTCTCAGGTGCAAAAACCGCTGGCCATTGTGGTGGTCGGCGGCATGACGGTGGCGCCGGTGGTGATCCTGATCACCCTACCCGTGCTGATCGCATTGTTTTCTCGCCGCAGTGCGAAACATCACGAGCCGGCCTCGGCCAAGCAGGCCGCCCAGCCCCGTCCGCAGCACTGAGCGACCTTAAGTCCGCTCGCAACCGTCCGCGACTTGCCAAGCTTTGCTTGCGCGAGCGCACCGATTCTGCCTTCATGCAATAAAAGTAGAATAAAATAAGCTCAGGGAGCGGTCTCCGCAGCGTAAAGATCGCGGCTACCGGGTGCCACCGGCGCAGGAAACGGAATGCTCCGTCATTTGATCGCGTTTTGCCTGTCGCGGCGGCCGCTGGCGCTGGTGGCGTTCGCCGTTTTTCTCGGCATCGGTTATGCCGCATTTACCACGCTCAACGTCGAGGCCTATCCCGACCCGGCGCCGCCCATCATCGAGATCATCGCGCAATATCCCGGCCAGTCGCCGGAAGAAGTCGAGCGCTATGTCACCATCCCGCTGGAGATCGCCGTCGCCTCGACGCCGGGCCTCTCCTACATCCGCTCCAACACGGTGTTCGCGCTCGGCTTCATCCGCCTGCAGTTCGAATATGGCCGCGACTACAATTTCGTACGCCAGCAGGTCACCAACCGGCTGAGGGACGTCACCCTGCCGCAGACCGTGACGCCGGTGATTTCGCCGGCCGGCGGCATCAGCGAAATCCTGCGCTACCAGCTCAAGGGTCCGCCCGGAATGGACCTGATCCAACTCAAAACGCTGCAGGACTGGGTGGTGGAGCGCAAGCTGAGGATCGTGCCCGGCGTCGCCGACGTGGCGGTGCTCGGCGGCAAGACCAAGGAGTACCAGGCCGAGATCGATCTCGACCGCATGCGCGCCTACGGGTTGACACTGCCGCAGATCCTCAATGCCATCTCCACAAGCAACGCCAATGTTGGCGGCCGCACCATCGCGGTCGGCGAGCAGTCGGTGAACGTGCGCGGCGTCGGCGTGCTGACCTCACTCGCCGACATCGGCAACATCGTGCTGAGCCAGCAGGGCGGGCTGCCCGTACTGCTGTCCGACGTCGCACGCATCCAGATCGGCTTCACGCCGCGGCTCGGCATCGCCGGGCGCGACAGCCAGGACGACATCATCTTCGGCATCGTGCTGATGCAGAAGCTCGAACGCACCATGGACGTGGTGACGCGCGCGCGTGCCGCCATCGAGCAAATCAATACCGACGGCAGCCTGCCACCCGGCGTCAAGATCGACGCCTTCTACGACCGCGGCGACCTGGTCGCCATCACCGTGCGCACGGTGATGCACAACATGCTGTTCGGCGTGGCGCTGATCTTCCTGATCCAGTGGGTATTCCTGGGCAACTTGCGCTGCGCGCTGATCGTCGCCGCCACGATTCCGGTAGCTCTGTTCCTCGCCGTACTGATCACCGTGCTGCGCGGCGATTCCGCCAACCTCCTGTCGGTCGGCGCCATCGATCTCGGCATCATCGTCGACGGCACCGTCATCATGGTGGAAAATATTTTCCGCCATATCGCCCATCATTCCGCCCGCAATCTGCCAGAGCCCTCGAGCATGGGCGACCGGCTACACCGCATCCTCACCGCGGCGGTTGAGGTCGATAAAGCCATCCTCTTCTCCGTGATCATCACCATTGCCGCCTTCATCCCGCTGTTCACAATGCAGGGCGTCGAAGGCCAGATCTTCGGGCCGATGTCGCGCACCTACGCCTACGCGCTGCTCGGGGCCGTGATCGCCACCTTCACGGTAACGCCAGTGATGTCGTCGATCCTGCTGCCGGAGAAGGTGAATGAGGTCGAGACCTGGCTGGTGCGCCAGTTACGCGCGCTCTACCAGCCGCTCCTGTCCGTCGCGGTGCGCAATGCGCGGCTCGCGGCCATGGTCGCGGTCGCCTTCCTGATAATCTGCGGCGGGCTCGGCATGCGGCTCGGCACCGAGTTCCTGCCCAAACTCGAAGAAGGCAATCTGTGGATCCGCGCGCTGCTGCCGCCGACGATCACGCTCGATGCCGGCCGCGACACCGTCAACAAGATCCGCCAGATCATCGCCAGCTATCCGCCGGTGAAGACGGTGGTCTCCGAGCAGGGCCGCGGCGAAGACGCCACCGACCCGGACGGCTCGTTCGTGGCCGAGTTCTTCGTGCCGCTGAAGCCGTTCGAGGAATGGCCGGACGGCATGACCAAGATCAAGCTGGTCAAGGACCTGGCCGGCCGGCTGGAAGGCGAGTTCATCGGCATTGATTTCAACTTCTCGCAGTACATCCAGGACAACATCGAGGAAGCCGTCTCGGGCGTGAAGGGCGAGAACTCGGTCAAGATATTCGGCCGCGACCTGGTCGAGCTGGAAAAGCTGTCGAAGGCGGTGACCTCCGAGCTCAGCAAGGTGCCCGGCATCCAGGACGTCGGCGCCTTCAGCCTCCTCGGCCAGCCGAATCTGGTCATTGAGGTCGACCGCTCCAAGGCCGCACGTTATGGCATCTCGGTCAGCGACATGAATACCGTGGTGCAGGCCGCGATCGGCGGCCAGGAGGCCACCCGCGTCTACGACGGCGAGATGAACTTCCCGCTCACCGCGCGGCTCGCCGTGCAATACCGCGACAACATCGACGCCATCCGCTCGGTGCCGGTTGCCCTGCCGAATGCCGACCCGAAATCGACGACCGCCTACATCGCGCTCGGCGACCTCGCGCAAGTGCGGCTGGAGACGGGCGCCGCCTATATCTACCGGCAGAACACACAGCGCTTCGTGCCGATCAAATACAGCGTGCGGGGGCGCGATCTCGGCTCGGCGGTGGGCGAAGCGCAGGCGCGGGTTGCGCAGAGCGTGCAGCTCAAGGAGGGCTACCGGCTGGAATGGTCGGGCGAGTTCGGCGCATTGGTCGAGGCCAAGAAGCGCCTCGCCATCATCGTGCCGGTCAGCCTGCTGCTGATCATGATGCTGCTTTACAGCCTGTTCAATTCGGTGCGCGACAGCCTGATCGCGCTTTCGGGCATCCCCTTCGCGGCCTGCGGCGGCATTCTCGGACTTTACGTGTTCGGGCTGAACGCCAGCGTCTCGGCAGCCGTCGGCTTCATCTCGCTGTTCGGCGTCTCGGCGATGGATGGGATTCTGCTGGTGTCCTACATTCGCCGCAGCCTCGACGAAGGCCACAACGAGGACGAAGCCATCATCGGTGCCGCGCAGACGCGCATGCGGCAGATCTTCATGACCGGCCTTTCGGCCTGCATCGGCCTGGTGCCGGCAGCGCTCTCCACCGGCATCGGCTCGCAGGTGCAGCAGCCGCTCGCCTGCGTCATCGTCGGCGGCATGCTGCTGTCGCCGATCTGCAGCCTCCTGGTGATCCCGATCGTGGCGCGGCTGGCGATGCCGCGCGTGCGCAAGTCATTGCCCGCGAGCCGTCGGCCGGAGCCGGCGGAGTAGCGCCTACCCCGCGCGCTTGGCCGGCAGCAGCGCGCCTTTGCCCATATCGATCAGTCGCGAAATCACCGGCCAGAACAGCAGGATGAAGGCGAGCGTGGTGATCGAGCCGACCAGCCCGTTCGACCAGAACACGCGCAGGTCGCCGCCGGCGCCGATCATCGACAGTCGGAAGGCGTCCTCGGCGCGGGAGCCCAGCACCAGTGCCAGCGTGAACGGCGCCAGCGGGATGCCGACTTTCTTAAACACATAGCCGACCAGGCCGAACGCCAGCATCAGCCAAATGTCGAACATCGCGTTTTGGATGGCGTAGGCACCGATCGCACAGGACACCACGATCATCGGCGCGATGGCCGCAAACGGCACGCGCAGCACCGCGGCGAAGATCGGCACGGTCGAGAGCACCATCACCAGGCCGACGATATTGCCGAGATACATCGAAGCGATCAGGCCCCAGACGAAGTCCTTATGCTCCACGAACAGCAGCGGGCCCGGGTTGAGGCCCCACACCATGAGACCGCCGAGCAGGATCGCCGCGGTGCCGGAGCCGGGGATGCCCAGCGCCAGCATCGGCAGTAGCGCGGCGGTGCCGGAGGCATGCGCCGCCGTTTCCGGCGCGAACACACCCTCGATGCGGCCGGTGCCGAAGCTTTCCGGGTCCTTGGAGAAACGTTTGGCCAGATTGTAGCCCATGAAGGACGCCGCGATGGCGCCGCCCGGCGTGATGCCGAGCCAGGCGCCGATCAGCGAGGAACGCAACAGCGTCACCCAGTATTTCGGCAGGTCCTTCCACACCGACCATAAGACGCGCAGGCTAATGCGCGCGGCGTGCCCACGCAGCGCCAGCCGCTCTTCCATGGTGAGCAGGATCTCGCTGATGCCGAACAGGCCGATCACGGCAACCAGGAAGTTGATCCCTCGCAGCAGGTCGCTGAAGCCGAAGGTCATGCGCAACTGGCCGGACACAGTGTCCATGCCGACGCCGGCAAGCAGCAGGCCGAGCGCCATCGAGATGATGGTCTTGTGTTTGGCCTCGCGGCCGAGGCCGACGAACGAGCAGAATGTGAGCAGATAGACCGCGAAGAATTCCGGCGGCCCAAATCTGAGTGCAAAGGAGGCGATGCCAGGCGCCAGGAAGGTGATGAGCACCACGGCGAAAAACGAGCCGATGAAGGAAGAGGTAAACGCCGCTGTGAGCGCTTCCGCCGCCTTGCCCTGCTGCGCCATCGGATAGCCGTCGAACGTGGTGGCCACCGACCACGCTTCGCCCGGGATATTGAACAGGATCGACGTGATGGCGCCGCCGAACAGCGCCCCCCAGTAGATGCATGACAGCATCACGATCGCGGAGGTCGGGTCCATGGTGAAGGTGAGCGGCAGCAGAATGGCGACACCATTGGGGCCGCCGAGGCCGGGCAGCACGCCGACGAAGATGCCGAGCACCAGGCCAACCATCATCAGCGCAATCGTCTTCCAGGTCAGCAGGACGGCGAAGCCGTGAATTAAAAGCCCAAAAGCTTCCATAGGAGTGCGTCCTAATATCCAAAGAAAGCTTCAAGCGGACCCTTCGGCATAATGACGTCGAAGGCGATGTCGAAGGTCACAAACATCACCAAAGAGAACACGAACGCGATCAACACCGACTTCCACCAGGCGATGCGGCCGACCCAACCCATGAAGCCGGCGATCAGCAGGAAGCTCGCGACATAGAGGCCGAGCCATTGCGTGAACAGGCAGAACAGGAAGGTCGGCACGAACACCTGCATCACGCGCCAGAGCTGGTCGCGGGTGACGAAAACCTTGGTCTTGTCGGCGCCACTCGCCAGCAGCGTGACCAGGCCGAACAGGCTGGCGGCGCCGAGGACCATCGAGAGATAGAAGGGGAAATAACCAGCCTGCGGCCCGTCCGATTCCCAGCCGTTGCCGGTGCGCCAGTTGTCGAAGGCCATCAGCGCCGCCAGCGCCAGCAGCGACAGGTAGACGACGATCTCGACCGTGCGCGTACTGCTGACGGGTGGAGAGTCCTCCGACGGTGCGTCGGGATCCTCAACAACGATTTCGTCTTCGACTTGGGACATTAGACAGTTCGCTTTTGGAGTGGCGGCGGCTTGTGTCACCTCTCCCCGCGTGCGGGGAGAGGTCGGATCGCGTTAGCGATCCGGGTGAGGGGGACTCTCGGCGTTCGTTATCTATCGAGATTGCTGAAGCAGCCCCTCACCCCAACCCTCTAAGAGCGAGCTTCGCTCGTCTCGACCCCGCAATAGCGGGGCGAGGGAGTCTATGGCTCGCTCGGGTCAGCCGCTCACGCCTTCTCGCCCGCGGGTGAGAACAGATAGCCGCCGCCGCGGATGGTGCGGATCACCGCGGGCTTGGTCGGATCGATCTCGATCTTGCGCCGGATCCGCATGATGCGGAGATCGACGGCGCGGTCGAAGGCTTCGGCGTCGCGGGCGTTGGCGAGCTCCAACAGGCGCTCGCGCGACAGCACCCGCTTCGGATTGGCCGCGAACACCTTGAGCAGGCTGAACTCGGACGCCGTCAGCGGATGCTCGTTGCCTTCGTCGTCGCGCAGCGCCTGTGCCCCCAGATCAAGCCATTTGGTGCCAAACCGCACCAATTGGTCCTTTGCGGCTTTGGCGTTTGCCGTTTCCGTCGCGGGCGTGGCCTTTGCGGGCGCGCTGCGCCGCAGCACCGAGCGGATCCGCGCCATCAGTTCGCGCAATTCGCAGGGTTTGGCGATGTAGTCATCGGCGCCGAGTTCGAGGCCGACCACGCGGTCGATCGGGCTCGCGGTCGCTGTCAGCATGATTACGGGAACATTCGTGCGGCTTTTCAGGTCGCGGATGATGGAAAGTCCATCTTCCTCCG
>Ga0265314_10005003_pt1 | contig 12076 bp, 10 predicted proteins | sample 4126metaG_FD_203106 | JGI IMG/M metagenome (GOLD analysis project Ga0265314, IMG submission 203106) | Rhizosphere microbial communities from Carex aquatilis grown in University of Washington, Seatle, WA, United States - 4-1-26 metaG | ecosystem: Host-associated > Plants > Roots > Rhizosphere >... | reverse complement strand
TTGGTGATGAATCCGAAGACCCGCGAATCCTGGGACGCGGCGCGATGGTCGCCGAGCACGAACAGATCGCCCGAGGGCACGATCCAGGTGCTCTGGGCCGGGGGCGGATCGGTCGGCTGGCCTTCGTAGACATACGGCTCGACCAGGGCCACCCCATTGACCCAGACCTGGCCGTCGTGGATCGCGATGGTGTCACCGGCCACCCCGATCACCCGCTTGATGAACGGCGTCGTGCCGCCATCCTCGAAGCCCGGCGGCGGCGAGAAGACGATCACGTCGCCGCGCTTGTAGTCATCGAAGCGGGGCGAGAGCTTGTCGACCAGGACGTAGTCGCCGGGCTCGAGCGAGTGCTCCATCGACATCTGCTGGACGAGATAGGGCTGGGCGACGAAGTTCTGGATGACGAGGAAGATCACGAGGGTCAGGACGAGTGTCTCGACGACCTCGAACAGACACCCGAACGGGCGTTTACTCACAAGTCCGGCAGTATAGGCGGTGCGCATACGGGCCGCCCCTGGCCCGATTCCCGGCCCCTGCAAGGCACTGCCCCGGGATGCATAACCCGGCAGGCCCGGCTGGTTTGACCCGGTATCGGGCCGCTTGCTACACTCGCCCGCGGCCTGCAAGGTTTCGTTCCCGCATGCAAAGCGGGTGCCCGGCGGCGGGCCGCCCTCCCGGAAGCACCGCCGCGAGGCGGTCCCTGCTCCGGATCACGTCCCAGGAGGAGTCGCTCAAGCGCATGGACGCTTCAACTCTCAAGCTGATCATCCTGCCGGCCGGCCTGATCGCCGTCCTCTTCGCGCTGTACCTGGCCCGCGACGTCCTGCGTCGCGACACGGGCACCAAGGAGATGCAGGAGGTCGCGGGGACGATCTTCGAGGGCGCGGTGGCCTTCATCCGGCGCCAGTACTCGACCATCGGCATCTTCGCCCTGGTGGGCTCGGTGGTCATCACCGGGGTGATCACGGCGCTGGTGACCAAGCAGGTCGCCGACACCCAGTACAACGGCTTCGACCTGGGCTGGCGGACCGGGATCGCGTTCCTGGTCGGCGCCGCCTGCTCGATGGCCTCCGGGATCATCGGCATGTTCATCAGCGTCAAGGCCAACGTCCGAACCGCGGCCGCCGCCCGGCGCAGCCTCGTCGAGGCGGTCCAGGTCGCGATGCGCGGTGGCGCCGTCTCGGGCTTCCTGGTGGTCGCCCTGTCGCTCCTCGGGGTGTACCTGATGTTCGTGGCCTTCGGCGGCTTCGACCATCCCGAGGAGGCACCCTTCCTGATCGTCGGCTACGGCTTCGGGGCGTCGTTCGTGGCCCTCTTCGCCCAGCTCGGCGGCGGGATCTACACCAAGGCCGCCGACGTCGGCTCGGACCTCGTGGGCAAGGTCGAGAAGGGCATCCCCGAGGACGATCCCCGCAATGCCGGGGTGATCGCCGACCTGGTCGGTGACAACGTCGGCGACTGCGCCGGTCGCGGAGCCGACCTGTTCGAGTCGACCGCAGCCGAGAACATCGGGGCGATGATCCTGGGTGTCGCGGTCTACACGATCGCCAAGGCGGCCGGCTGGGCCCACCCCGAGGCCTGGATCTTCTTCCCGCTCGTCGTCCGGGCCTTCGGCCTGCTGTCCACGATCGTGGCCATCTTCTTCGTCCGCGGGCGCGAGGACGAAGACCCGATGAACATGCTCAACCGGGGCTACTGGGTGACGACGATCCTGTCGGTCGTTGGGCTGCTGATCACGACCAATGTGATGATGCAGACCGGCAGCCAGAGCTCGCCTAGCGGCCTGCCGACCTGGGTCTGGTTCTTCGGCGCCGGCGTCGTCGGCCTGGCGACCAGCGTCGCCTTCGTGTACATCACCCAGTTCTACACCGCGGGCTCGTACCGGCCCGTGCGCGAGATCGCCGAGGCCTCGAAGACCGGCCCGGCGACCAACATCATCTCGGGCGTGGCGGTCGGGTTCGAGACCACCTTCGCCACCGCGATCACGATCGGGATCGCCCTCTTCGCCAGCCACTGGCTCGGCTCCCAGGCCGGCCTGACCGACGCCAACGGCAACAACGTCGGGGGGATCTTCGGGACCGCCGTGGCGACCATGGGCATGCTGATGACCACGGCCTACGTCCTGGCCATGGATACCTTCGGGCCGATCACCGACAACGCCGGCGGGATCGCCGAGTTCAGCCGGGCCGAGGCCGGGGCACGGGAGATCACCGACCGCCTCGATGCAGTCGGCAACACGACCAAGGCCCTGACCAAGGGCTACGCGATCGCCTCGGCCTCGCTGGCGGCCTTCCTGCTGTTCAGCGCCTATATCGACAAGGTCAACCTGATCCTCGGCCGCCAGATCGCGGCCGGCCAGCCGGGGGTCAAGCTGCTGACCTCGGTCGACCTGTCCAACGTCAACGTCTTCATCGCCGCCCTGCTGGCCGCGATGCTCGTCTACTTCTTCAGCTCGCTGGCGATCCGGGCCGTCGGCAAGACGGCCCAGTCGATCATCGTCGAGGTCCGCCGCCAGTTCCGGGAGATGCCCGGGATCATGGACTACACCCAGCGCCCGGACTACGCCCGGGTCGTCGACATCACCACTCGGGCAGCCCTTCGCGAGATGGTCCTGCCGGGCGTGGTCGCGGTCAGCACGCCGATCATCGTGGGCATCCTGCTCGGCTATGAAGCCGTGGCCGGGATGCTGATGGTGGGCACGATCTCGGGGGTCATGCTGGCCACCGTCTTGAACAACAGCGGCGGGGCGTGGGACAACGCCAAGAAGTACATCGAGTCGGGCCACCTCCTCGACGAGGCTGGGGCTGTCCTGGGCAAGAAGACCGACGCCCATGCCGCGGCCGTCGTCGGGGACACGGTCGGCGACCCGTTCAAGGACACCGCCGGCCCGTCCCTCCACGTCCTCGTCAAGCTGCTGGCCACGGTCACCCTGGTCCTCGCCCCGCTGTTCATCCGCTAGCGCGGGTCGCCGGCCGGCTGGACCGCGGTGCGGTTCGGCCGGCTGACGGATCGAGCGTGCGGCCGAATCCGGTTGGCCCGAGGAGGCCGCGGTGGAGATCACCTTCCAGGCGCTGATCATGGGCATCGTCCAGGGACTGACCGAGTTCCTGCCGGTGTCGAGCTCCGGCCACCTCGTGATCGTGCCGGCCCTGTTGGGCTGGACCGACCCGTTCATTACCTCGCTGGCGTTCAGCGTGATGCTCCACCTGGGCACCCTGGTAGCCCTCCTGGTCTATTTCCGCTCCGACTGGCTGGCGATCGTGCCGGCCGGGATCGCGGCCCTGCGCGAGCGCAGCTTCGGGACCGATCCGAACCGCCGGCTGGCCTGGTTGCTGCTGGTGTCCACGATCCCGGCCGTCATCGCCGGGCCGATCCTCAACGACCGGCTGGAGGCCGCCGTGCGGACTGCCGACGATGTGGCCGTGGCCCTGGTCATCGGTGCGGCGATCCTGTGGCTGGCCGACCGGGTCGGGCGCAAGGTGGACGGGCTCGACAAGATCACGTTCCCGCTGGCCTTCGTGTTCGGCCTGGCCCAGTCGATCGCCCTGGTGCCGGGGATCAGCCGGGCCGGGATCACGATCTCGGCCGGCCTTTTCGCGGGCCTGACCCGCGAGGCGGCGGCTCGCTTCAGCTTCCTGATGGCCACCCCGATCATCGCCGGGGCAGGGCTCTTCGAAGCGCGCAGCCTGCTGAGCGGTGACGCCGGGGTGCCGCTCCAGGCCGGGCCGTTGCTGGTGGGCATGGTCGCGGCGCTGATTGCCGGGCTGGCCGCGATCGAGCTGATGCTGCGCTACGTCCGGACCCGTTCCTACGGCATCTTCGTGGCCGAGCGGGTTGCCCTCGCGGCGCTCGTGCTCATCGTCTTCCTGAGGCGCTGAGGAAGGTCCGCCATGGAGGTCATGAAGCAGCTCCGCCAGCGCTCGATCCGGGACCTGATCGACCAGCGCCTGATCCGGACCCAGCAGGAGCTGGCCGCAGCGCTCCGCGAGCGCGGCTTCCGGACGACCCAGGCCACGATCAGCCGCGACGTGGCCGAGCTGGGCCTGATCAAGGTCAGCCGGGAAGGCACCCAGGCCTACGCCCTGCCGCCCCGCCTGGTCGAGGCCGAGATCAGCGGCGAGGACCGCCTGGGCAAGCTCTTCCGGGACCTGCCGGTCGAGATTCGCGAGGCCGGCCTGCTGCTCGTGATCCGCACGCTGCCGGGCTCGGCGCATGCCATCGCGGCGGCCCTCGACCGGGCCCGCTGGCCCGAGGTCGCCGGCTCGATCGCCGGCGACGACACCCTGTTCGTCGCGTTCACCGACCGGGGCTCACTCGGCCGCGTCAAGCGCCGCCTCCAGCGCCTGACCGGGCCCGCTGCGCTTTGACACTCGGGGTGCGTCGAAGTAGCATTCGGGCCGGCTGAACTTCAGGTCCGCCCGATCCGCGGAGGCCTGGAGTTCTTCGTTTACCAAGACCCCGCTGGCCATCGCGCCCAGATCCCATTGGGGGCCACCCAGACCGTGAACAGCAAGCCCACCTATCTCTCCCAGGGCGGTCTCGAGAAGCTCCGGACGGAGCTCGAGGAGATGGTCCAGGTCCGCCGGGCCGAAGTCGCCGGACGGATCCACGACGCCAAGGAGCACGGCGATCTGTCCGAGAACGCCGAGTACGAGGACGCCAAGAATGAGCAGGCGTTCGTCGAAGGCCGGATCCAGACCCTCGAGGCGCTGATCAAGAACGCCACGATCATCGATGAGCATCATTCCACCGAGCACGTCCAGATCGGCTCGACGGTGATGGTCGAAAGCGGTGACGGCACCGAGTCGTTCACGATCGTCGGCTCGGCCGAGGCCGCCCCCAGGGAAGGCCGGATCTCGAACGAGTCGCCGGTCGGCCGGGTCCTGCTCGGCAAGCGCAAGGGCGACAAGGTCGTGGTCAAGGTCCCGGCCGGCGACTTCACCTACACGATCACCAAGATCAGCTGACGGGTCAGCTGATCCGGTCGACCCAGGGAGTTCGGGCCATGGATTGGGCGGACGAGCTGGCCGCCTCGGTCGACGGGCCGCAGGTCGTCAACGACAGCAAGACACCCTCGGGCACCGTCCACGTCGGGAGCCTGCGCGGGCCGGTGATCCTCGACGTGATCGCCCGGGCACTGCGCGCCCGGGACACGCCGACCAGCCTGCTCTACGGGATCGACGACCTCGATCCGATGGACGCCCAGGCGCTGCTCACTCCGGATGCCGTCGCCCACGAGATGGGCCGGCCGCTGGCCCACGTCCCGGACCAGGCCGGCGATTGCCACCCCTCCTACGCCCGGCACCATGCCCAGACGTTCATCGACACGTTCGCCGGCTTGGGCATCCGCCCTGACCGCTACTACTGGATGAGCGAGCTGTACGCCGAGGGTGCCGTCGATCCCTACATCCGGATCGCGCTGGAACGGGCCGAGGAGGTGCGCGCGATCTATCGCCGGGTGGCCAAGGTCCAGCATCCCGCGGACTGGCACCCGATCCAGGTCGTGTGCGAGAACTGCGGCCGGATCGGGACCACGATCGTGACCAAGTGGGACGGCGGCCGGATCTATTACGAGTGTCGGCCGGCGCTGGTGACCTGGGCCACGGGCTGCGGCCACGCCGGCTGGGTCGAGCCGTTCGGCGGTCGGGCCAAGCTGGGCTGGAACCTCGAGTGGGCGGCCCAATGGAGCATCTTCGGGGTGACGATCGAGCCGTGCGGCAAGGACCTCGCCACGGCCGGTGGCTCGCGCGACCGGGCGGACGCGATCGCCCGCGAGATCTACGAGCGCGAGCCGCCGCTGAACGTGGCCTATGAGTTCCTGAACATCGGCGGCCGCAAGATGTCGACCTCCAAGGGCCTCGGCGTCGCCGCCCACGAGATCGTCCGGGTCGTGCCCCCGGAGCAGCTCCGGCTGCTCTTCCTGCGGCCCCGGCCGCAGACCGCGATCGAGTTCGATCCCGACGGCAGCGACGCGATCCCGCGCCTCTTCGACGAGTACGACCGGCTGGCCGACGCCACCGCTGGGCGGCCGGTTCGCGGTGAGCTGCCCAGCGGCCATGAGAGCGTCTTCCGCTATTCGCTCCTCGATCCGCAGGCCGACGTGGCCGCGGTTGCCGCGGCGTTCCGGCCCGCGTTCGGCCACCTCGCCCTGCTCCGCCAGATCCCGGGCGTCGACATCGATGCCCGGATCGAGGCCGAGAAGGGTGCCCCGCTGAGGGCCGCCGAGCGGGCCACCCTGCGCGAGCGGATCGCCGCTGCCGATGCCTGGCTGGAGACCTTTGCCCCCGAGAAGTCGAAGATCGCCGTCCGCCACGATGCGCTGCCGCCCGAGGCCGCCGGGCTGGGCCCCGAGCAGCGCACCTGGCTGGCCCGCCTGGCGGCCGCCGCGACGGCCCCGGACGCCCCGCCGCCCGGCTCGGGTGATGCCTGGCAGGCGCTGATCTTCTCGACGGCCACCGAGGCCGGCCTGGCGCCGGGCCAGGCATTCGCCGCGCTCTACCTGGCCTTCCTGGGCCGGCCCAATGGGCCGCGCGCCGGCTGGCTGCTGGCCAGCCTCGAGCCGGCCTTCGTCCATGACCGCCTGCTCGCCGCTGCGAGCGGCCCGGTCCTCGAGGCGAGCGCATGAGCGTCGGGCTGCAGCGGCTCCGGGACGATGCCGCCACGATCCGCCAGGGTGCGATCGACAAGGGCGAAGACCCCTCGATCGTGGACGCCGCCCTGGCCGCCGACGGCCGGCGACGCGAGCTGCTGGCCGAGGGTGACCGCCTGAAGGCCGAGCGCAACACGGCCTCCAAGGCGATCGGCGAGGCGATCCGGGCGGGGGCCGATCCGAACGGTCCCGAGACGCATGCGCTCAAGGCCCGTTCGACCGAGGCCGGCACCCGGATCGCGGCGATCGACGCCGAGCTGGCCGCGGTCGAGGCGCGCGTCGAGGACCTCCTCCTGCGGATCCCTAACCCGGCCGATCCCGACGTGCCCATCGGGGGCGAAGAGGCGAACGTAACGATCCGGACGTGGGGCGAGCAGCTGCCCCGGGTCCAGCCGCTGAGCGGCGAGGTGGGCGCCGATGCGCCGCCGGACGGCGCGAGCTGGGAGCGCCGGGCGCACTGGGACATCGGCGCCGACCTGCGCATCTTCGAGCTGGAGCGCGGCGCGAAGATCGCCGGCTCGGGCTTTCCCGTCTATCGCGGCCTCGGCTCTGCCCTCCAGCGGGCCCTGATCAGCTGGTTCCTCGACGTCCACACCCGCGAGAACGGCTTCACCGAGATCTGGCCGCCGGCCGTGGTCAACGCCGCGTCAGCCCGGGGCACCGGCCAGATCCCGGACAAGGAAGACCAGATGTACGTCGTCACCCGCGACGACCTGTACCTGGTCCCGACGGCCGAGGTGCCGGTCACCAACCTCCACCGCGACGAGATCTTCGAGGCGTCGGAGCTGCCCGTTCGCTACGCCGCGTACTCGCCCTGCTTCCGGCGCGAGGCCGGAGCGGCCGGCAAGGACACCCGCGGGATCCTCCGGGTCCACCAGTTCGACAAGGTCGAGATGGTCCTCTTCGAGCGGCCAGAGGCGAGCCCCGAAGCCCTCGAATGGATGACCGGCCGGGCCGAGGACCTCCTCCAGCGCTTGGGCCTGGCCTATCGGGTGCTGCTCATGGCCACTCGCGAGATGGGCTTCGTCCAGGGCCGCAAGTACGACATCGAGGTCTGGGCGCCGGGCGTGGAACGCTGGCTCGAGGTCAGCTCCTGCTCGAACTTCCGCGACTACCAGGCCCGCCGGATGGCCGTCCGCTACCGACCCGAGCTGGGCGCCAAGCCCGAGCTGGTCCATACCCTCAACGGCTCAGGGCTGGCCCTGCCCCGGATCGTCGCGGCGATCCTGGAGACGTTCCAGAACCAGGATGGATCAGTGACCGTGCCCGAGGTGCTGCGGCCGTACCTGGGCCGCTCCGAGCTTCGCCCGCCGGCCTGATCGCGCTATCCTCGGCCTCCGGAGAGGTGGCAGAGCGGTCGAATGCGGCGGTCTTGAAAACCGCAGAGGGTGCAAGCCTTCCCTGGGTTCGAATCCCAGCCTCTCCGCCAGCCGGCAGCCGGGAATCGAAACGGGCGCCGTTGCCGGCGCCCGTTGATGAGTGCTGGAGACCGAGCCTCAGACGCTCTTGCCCACCGTGCTCAGAATCTTCGAAACCTGACCACCGAGGAAGATCAGCGCGACGATCGCAACAATCGCGATCAGCGCGAGGATGAGTGCATATTCAGCGAGACCCTGGCCGGCCGTGACGGTGATGATCTTCTTGAAACGCAGGACGATCGTGAGCGTCTCGGATGAAATGTTCGAGAACCAGGAATGGATTCGAGTCAAATCGGTCACCTCCTTTCATTCAGATTCCTACACGCAGTGTATGAGCTAGGCAAGGCTAGCCGCCGAACGTTTCGGTGGTCAACAGTACCCATGGGGTATCGAGTCCCATCCGGGCGGTCAGATTTGGGTCAGATTCGCGCGTGATTCCCGCTGGTCTGTGTACATCCTGTCAACACGCCCGGCCGACCGCGAATCGGCGTGGATCGATCTTCGTCCTGTGCCTGCGATCGCGCACGGATCCCGCCTTCGCGCGATATCCTCGGCTGCCGGTGCACGCCTGCCCGGGCTTTGCGCCCGATCCGGGCCCGGGCCCATCATCCGAACCGCATTCATCCGATCCGGATCGATCTGACGGAGACCTGCCATGACGGAACCCGTGATCATCATCGGCGGCGACGAGGACATCGTCGACGGCGACGCCGCAACCCACCTCGAGGCCCTCGGCTACGGCACGGTCGTGCTCGAGCCGATGGTCACCCATGCCGAAGGGCTGCCGCTCGAGCTCGTCGGCCAGCACCTGCGCCTGTCGGGCACGGTCAACATCGGCTTCCACAACCGGCTGACCGACTTCATGAACAACAACGACGGCCTGGTCCACCTGCGCGACGTGACTGTCCTGCGCCGCAACGGCGATCCGACGAAAGTCACCTCGCCCAGCATCTGGATCAACCCCGACGAGGTGACCCTCATCGCGGAGACGTCCGATGTCGAGGCGCCGACGACGTCCGGACCCGAGTACCACCAGAAGAAGGAGTTCTACCTGATCGTGGTGACCCCGGGCCACACGCTGACGGGGGCGGTTCATCTCAACCCGGAGGCGGTCCTCTCGGCATTCATCGAGTCGCGCGATCCGATGTGGATCCCGATGACCGACGTCCGGACTCGCTCGCTGGCCGACCGCCGGGTCATCTCGCGCTACGGCTTCACCTTGATCAACCGGCGCCATATCGTCGCGGCGACCGAATTGGCCGCCGGATTGGTTCGGGGCAGGGGAGTCTTGTAGTTTCGTGATGGTGCGCAGCCGCACCGGTCGGTGCGCTGCACCCTACGATTCGGGCTAGTACTGGAGTACCCTCCGTGTCCAGGCTCCGGGCGGCCGGTCGCTGCCCGTACCACAGACCCGAGCCGCCTGGCTGGTGACTCGGGCGCGCTGCTAACGAGACGCGACATGCCAAGTGTGCGGGGATTCCTGCGGTCCAAACCGAAGACCGACGACGCCGACGGGGAGCTCGCCGAATCGCAGCTGGTGGCCCGGCTGGCCGGCCTGTTCGGGGAGATGGCCGTCGACGCGGTCGATGCCGACGGCCACCTGCCGGCCGAGACTGTCAGCAACGGTGCGACGATGGCTCACGGCATCATGGTGCCCGCCGCCGCCGTCCCTGAGCACGCGACGAACGGTGCCCGGCAGCCCGATCGGCCCTACCTTGGCCGGCCGCCGATCATCGTCATCGGCGAAGCGCCGATCATCGTGCGCGCCACGGAGCCGACCGGGGCAGAGCCGGTCGCCGAGTCGAGCGAAGCGCCCGATGCGTTCGGCGCCGCCGAGCCGGTTGCCTTCGAGCCGGGCGGCGCTGAGCCGGACCGGATCGTCGAGCCGGTCGGGGTGATGGCGCAGGCCGGCGATGCGATCGGCGAGGACCCCTGGCAGCTGCCCGCCCGGCTCGAGCCTTCGCTCGAGCCTGCGCCGGCCACCAAGCCCGTCCGCAAGCGGCCCAGTCGAGCACGCCGGGTGACCGTCGCGCGGACATCGGTCGAGCCGGCTCCGGCTGCTGAGCTGGACATGGGCGCCGTGCTCGTCGCCGAGCCCGAGGCCCGCCTGGCCCCGGCCGTCGAGCCGGAGATGGCCCTCGTCCCGGTCACCGCAGCGGTTGCCGAGGTTCCCGACGAAGACGTCGCGACGACCGTGGAGCCCGCGTCTGAGCTTGAGGTCGGACTCGGCGAGGGTAAGGCGGCCTCTGAGCCGGTGGCCGCGATGCCCGCCGCGGCAGCGGCTAAGCGCTCGCACAAGAAGCGCGAGATTGGCGTTGCGGCCGTGGCCAGGTCCGCGGCCCCGGCAACGCCCGTGGTCCGGATCAAGCCCGCTGCCAAGGCCAAGCCCGCGGCCGCGCTCATCGTCAAGCCCAAGCCCCCTGCCAAGGCCAAGCCCGCGGCCGCGCTCATCGTCAAGCCCAAGCCCCCTGCCAAGGCCAAGCCCGCGGCCAGGCCCGCCTCAAAGGCCAAGCCCGCGGCCCCGGCCAGACCGGCGGTCCTGTCCGCCGTCCACTGCCCGTACTGCGGCGTCCTCCTCGATCCGCCGCCGATCGCCAGCCGGAAGTGCGAGGAATGCCAGCAGCGGATCATCGTCAAGCGGATCGACGGGCGAGCCGTCTACCTCGCCGGGGCGGCCCTGCCGGTCTTCACCGCCGAACGCCGCCGGGTCGCCAACTCGGCGCACCTGACCCGCGAGCGCGGCCGCTGGCTCGACCTGGCCAGTTCGGCCGGCGCTCCATCACGGGCCGTGGCCCAGCTCCGGATCGCCCGGCCGACCGACGCCAACGTCGGCGCGGCTCGGGAGCTGTACCTGCTGGCCGTGGAGCGCACCGTCCGGATGGCCAAGCGGGACAAGGAGTGGGAGGCCGCCGCGCGCCTGCGCCGTGACGAGTCGACCGCGATCTACCGCGCCGAGGGCTCACCCCGGCCGCCGTCGGCCGAGGTCGTCGAGCTGTATCGCGATGGCATCGCCTCGGAGCTGCGTGGAATTGCCGAGATCAGCCGCGACGCCCAGCTCGTCGCCGCCTCGTGCTGCGATGCCTGCCGCAACGATGATGAGGTCGTGACCCGGATCGCGACCGAGCTCCGCCAGCCGCGGCTGCCCCACGCCGACTGCCCGAAGGGTCTGTGCCGCTGCCACTGGGACCTCGCCGCCCGAGATCGAACGACGCTCCTGCGCTATCTTCGAAGGCGCTCCCCGAGCGCGTCTCGCGCCAGCTCGACCGAGACGCCGCCCGCTCGCTGACGGGCGTCGATGACGCCGGCGGAGCGAGGAGGTCGAGATCGGATTCCTGCGCAGGATCCTCGGCAAGGACGATCGGCGCAGCGCCGCCGACGTGCCGGCCGACCTCGGCTGGGACGCGCACGATCCGGCGCCTGAACCAGAGCCGCCGGCGCCGCCGGTCGCCTCGGTCGCCTGCCCGAACTGCGGGGTGATCCTCGACCCGCCGCCGACCAGCAGCCGGCTCTGCCCGCGCTGCCGCCACCGGATCGTCGTCCGCCACGCCGACGGCCGGGCGATCTACCTGACCGCGGCCGCGGTCGAGGTCTACGAAGCCGAGCGGCAGCGCGAGCTCGATGAGCAGACCTGGGCGCGCGAACGGCGCAAGTGGCTGCAGCTGGCCAACCTGGTCGCGGTCCCCGCCGAGCGCCGCCAGCGCCTGGCGAGTGCGCCCTTGAGCGCCGCGACCGTGCAGGCCGCCCGGACGCTGTACCTCACCGCCGCCGAGCGCGGTGTCCGCGACGCGCGCCACGAGAAGCGCTGGGAGGACCTGGCCCGGATCCGCGGGCGCCAGGCGGCCGCGCTGTTCGAGGAGGCCGGCCATCGGCCGCCGGTCCCGGCCGAGATCCTCGAGCTCTATCGCGACGGCATCAGCGCGACCCTGCGAGGCCTGGCCGGCCACGCCCGGGAGGTCGAGCTGGTCGGCGCCTCGTGCTGCGCCGCATGCCGGGCCGACGACGAGCGGAT
>Ga0265314_10005002_pt1 | contig 12076 bp, 11 predicted proteins | sample 4126metaG_FD_203106 | JGI IMG/M metagenome (GOLD analysis project Ga0265314, IMG submission 203106) | Rhizosphere microbial communities from Carex aquatilis grown in University of Washington, Seatle, WA, United States - 4-1-26 metaG | ecosystem: Host-associated > Plants > Roots > Rhizosphere >... | reverse complement strand
GTTTTTGCCCGCCCCCCCCCCGGCCCCCCGCCCCCCGGGCGCGCGCCCCGCGCGGCGACGCCCCGCTGCGCTCGGGTAAGCATCAGGCTGACGATGATTGGGCGCCAGCGCGGGCCGCTGCCGCCCCGGCGAGGGCGCTCGCGGCGGCGACGAGGCGCTGCGACATCTCGCCGGGATCGTCGAACGACACGCCGATGCGGCGCACGCTGGGGACGACGTTCTTGACGGTCACGATCAGGCTCGGCTGGCCGCGCAGCTGCTCGAAGGTCAGCACGCCGCGATCGCCCGCGCGCAGCGTGCGGAACACCTCGACGGCCGCGCCCGTGAACGAGACGTCCAGCACGCGGACCTCGGTGCTCACGCCGCCCTCGAGGACGAGGCGCGCCGCCCAGTCGACCGGGTAGCGCGCGTTCTTCCGGACGTAGGTGTCGAGCTCGACGGGCAGCGGCTCGGCCGCGACGGCGGGCGGCGCGTCGGTGCCGAGATCGCAGACGTCGTCCGAGACGACGCCGTCCATCATGAGGGCCTCGGCCATGCCGTGGAAGGCGCGCACGTTCTCGTCGAGCCCGCGCCGCGCGAGCAGCGGCCGCTGCGAGAGGACCGACTGCGCGATGCGATCGCTGCCCCGCAGGCAGCCGAGCACGGGCAGCGGGATGCCGAGGTGCTCGCGCACGAGGCGCGAGAAGGCGTGGAACGACTCCGCCTCCTCGGGCGAGCGCATGTTGTTGCCCACGAGCCGCCCGCGGAAGCGCGCCAGCGCCTCGCGCGCGCCGTCGCCGTAGAGGGCCTCGGCGCGCAGCGTGGCGCTCTTCAGGAAGGCGAACGACGTCTCGATCGCGTCGGGCGCGGGGCCGGACACGAGCACGCGCAGCGCGCGCGTCGAGAAGTAGTCGTAGAGATCGTCGCGGTTGCCCGCGCCGACGTCGACGACGACCACGTCGCCGTCCAGCCGCTCGAGCTGCTCGATGATCCCCATCTTCTGCTCGGCGGCGAGCAGGCGCCCGGGCGCAGGCGTCGCGCCCGTGACGAGGTGGAGGTTGCGGATGCCCGTCGAGGTCAGCGACGCGTCGAGCGTCTCGATCGTGCGATCGAGCCAGGCCTGCACGCCGGGCGCCGGCCGCTTGATGCCGAAGAGCGCCTGCTGGCGCGCGGCCGCGAAGTCGAGATCGACCAGCACGACCTGAGGCCCGAGGCCCGCGAGCGCGACGGCGAGGTTCGAGGCGACGACGCTCTTGCCGACGCCCGCGCCGGCGGCGCCCACGGCGATCACGCGCGAGGCGCGGCGCTTGCCGAGCGGAGGCCGCCAGCGGCTCGAGCCCATGACACGGACCCTGCCCACGACGCCCCGGACGGGCACCGATCCAGCGTGTTGAGGGCGCGCCGGCCCCATGAAGCGTTCCATCATGCGCAGAGGTCCCCCCCGGGCCCGTTGCGTTCCTGGGGGTCTTCGTCTTTTCGGGGGGCTTCCTAAAGGCCCCGGCGGGAGCTTCCGATGTCAGGCTCATGACATCGAGAGACGGGGCCGAGGCGGCATGGGCGTCCGTGCCGAGCACGGCCGACGACATGCAGTCCGACGGCAGCGCTTCGGCGCATGGGACGAGCGACATCGGTGGGGCGACGCCCGAGCCGATCGTCGCGCTGCCCGTGGATCTGCCCACCATGCTGAGGCAGATCGAGAACGCGTACATCAACGCGGCGCTGTCGCAGACGCACTGCAACAAGAAGGAAGCGGCCAAGCTGCTCGGCATGGGTCGCACGACCCTGGTCGAGAAGCTCCGCCGCCGTACCGCTCGCGAAGCGGCTTGAGAGCGAGGGGCGCTTCCGCGCCTCCCGTCACTGAATCAGCGCCTCTGATACTGTCAGCGGCGTGAATGATCTGAGCCTGGCGCGGGGCGGCGCCTCCTTCTTATGAAGGTCGCGGTCCTGGGCGCGACGAAGGGCATCGGGCGCGCCGTCGCGCGGGTGCTGGCTTCGCGGGGCGACACGGTGTTCTTGCTCGGGCGCGACGTGACCGAGCTCGAGCTGACGAAGGCGGACCTGGGCGCGCGGAAGGCGGACTCGGTCGCGGGCGTCGCGCGCTGCGATCTCGAGGATGGGGCGTCGTTCGGCCCGGCGCTGGAGGCGGCGGAGAAGGGGCTGGGGAAGCTCGAGGCGGTGGTCGTCACGGCGGGCTTGTTCGCGACGCAGGATCGGCTGGAGGCGGATCCGGCGCTCATGCGGCGGGTGCTCGACGTCGACTTCACGGCGACGATCGTGTTCTGCGAGGAGGCGCGGCGCCGGTTGCTCGCGCACGGGGGCGGGACGTTGTGCGTGCTGTCGTCGGTCGCCGGCGAGCGCGGCCGGAAGCCCGTCGTCTATTACGGCGCGGCGAAGGCGGGGCTCACGCGCTACCTCGAGAGCCTCGACCACAAGTACCGCGCGGCGGGGCTGCGCACGGTCTGCGTGAAGCCGGGCTTCGTGAAGACCGGCATGACCGAGGGCCTGAAGACGCCGCCCTTCGCGGGCGAGCCGGCCGGCGTCGCGCGCGACATCGTGCGCGCCATCGACGCGGGCAAGCCGGTCGTCTACACGCCCGGCATCTGGGCGCTCGTCATGCTCGTCATCCGCTGGCTCCCGCGCTTCGTGATGCGCAAGATCGGTTTCTGAGCCGCGCTTAGGCGCGCGCTGTTCCAACGGTCGCGAGCACCGGGAGCATCGCCTCGACCTCGGCGATGACGCTCGCGGCGGCGGCGGGGGAGAGGCCCACCTCGGCGAAGATCGGCTGGTGCGTCGACTCGGGGGTGGGCGTGCCGGTGACGTGCAGGGCGATGACGTCGGTGGCGGCGGCCAGCTGAGAGGGGAGGCGGCCGCGGCGGCCGGCGCGCCGATCGTGGTGGAACTCGGCCGCCTCGGCGACGGCGGGAGGGAGGCCCCAGACGCGGCAGAGGCCGGCGCCGACGCGCGTGTGATCGTTCTCGATGGCGGCGAGGATCATCGGGCCGTCGGTCGGATCGTCGAGGACGCCCGCGGGGAGGATGCCCTCCTCGGCGGCGCGCTGGAACAGCACGAGCTCGCCCGCGTCGTGCAGCAGGCCGACCAGGAAGTCGTGCCCCGACTCGACCCGCAGGGTCTTCGCGATGAGGCGGCCCGCGATGCCCGCCGCGAGCGCGCGGCGGCGCAGGCTCTCGGCGTGCGCCTCGAAGCCGGGCACGGCGGCGGCGATGCCGTTCATCACGATCACGAAGAGCGCGTCGCGCGTCGCCTCGATGCCGAGGCGCACGACGGCCTCGCGCACGCTCGCGATCGGCGCGCGCGGCGCGAACAGCCCCGAGCCGGCGAGCGAGATCAGCGGCGCCGCGAGCGCGGCATCGCCCGCGAGCGCGGCGTCGATCGCGGCCGCGTCCGCCGTGCGCCCGCTCGTCAGGCGCAGGACCTTCTGCGCGGCGGCGGGCATCGAGCGGCGCAGCGACGGATCGTCCGCGCACAGCACCTCGGTGAGGTGGTGGATGCGGATCGGTGCCGTCTGCGCGACCGAGATCGTCGCCGTCGATCGCAGGTTCGGCACCTTGCCCGAATCGTCGCGGTCGGACATCTCCTTCGAGGTTTCGACAGCGGTCGGGCGAAACCTTAATTGAGGGTGCGCGGAGGTGCGTGTGGGCTGACGTGCGACTAGAAACTCCGCCGAAATGACCTCGCTGCCGTTCGCGAAATTTCTGCGTTCGTTTCACGCGCGAGAACGCGCGTTCACGGGCCGTCCATATTGCTTGACGCAGGCCCGAAGTCTTGCCTATATGCTGCGCCAACGAGGATGAGTCTCCTCTTTCGCCCACGCCACAATACGGCCGCGCAAATCTCCCTGTTTGTCGTGGCGGCGGGAGCGTTGGGCGGCATCGGCGGGCTCCTGGTCTTCGTGCGCACTCCTCTCGCGCGCGGGATGCAGGACCCGATCGAACAGCCGATCCAATTCGACCACCGCCACCACACGCGCGACGAGGGGATCGACTGCCGCTATTGCCACAACACTGTGGATAAGTCGCCCAGCGCGAGCATCCCGCCCACGCAGCTCTGTCTCAACTGCCACTCGCAGATCTGGAACAAGAGCCCGCTGCTCGAGCCGGTGCGCCAGAGCTTCATCCAGAACAAGCCCATCGAGTGGCGCCGGGTGAACAAGGTGCCCGAGTTCGTCTTCTTCAACCACTCGATCCACGTCAACAAGGGCGTCGGCTGCGTGAGCTGCCACGGCCGCGTCGATCAGATGCCGGCCGTCGAGAAGGCCGAGACGCTCACCATGGGCTTCTGCATCGACTGCCACAAGCACCCCGAGAAGAACCTCCGTCCCGTGTCGGAGGTCGTCAACATGGAGTGGAAGCCCGAGGGCGATCCGGAGGAGAGCGGCAAGGTGCTCGCCGAGGAGAACCACGTCCACACGCGCACGAGCTGCACGACGTGCCACCGCTGAGGTCTTCGAAATCATGAGCTGCGACGACAACAAGGAAGCGCGCGACAAGGACCGCCAGAAGCGGCGCTCGCTCCCCATTGTCACCTCGGAGGCTCCCTCCAAGGCCGCCCCGAAGTATTGGCGCTCCATCGACGAGCTCAACCGCGCGAAGTCGATCGCGCTCGGCGCGGTGAACGAATTCGCGCCCGGCGCCGAGAACCTCGAGGAGGGCTCGGTCTCGCGCCGCGGGTTCATGCAGATGCTCGGGGCGTCCACGGCGCTCGTGAGCGTGGGCGCGTGCATGAAGCCCAACGAGAAGATCGTCCCCTTCGTGCATCGGCCCGAGGACGTCACGCCGGGCAACCCGCTGCACTTCGCGACGGCGTACGCGCTCGAGGGCTGGGCCAGCGGCCTGCTCGTCACGAGCCACGAGGGCCGCCCGACGAAGATCGAGGGCAACCCCGACCACTCCGAGACGCGCGGCGCGACGACGCCCATCGATCAGGCGCTCATCCTCGGGCTCTACGACGACGATCGCGCGAAGCGGCTGCGCCACGGCGCGGACGCGCTCGCGTGGCGTTCGTTCCTCGCGCAGACGAAGTCGCACGCCGAGAAGCTCGAGGCGAAGGGGGGCGAGGGCCTCCGTTTCCTCGTCGACCCGACGGCGTCGCCGCTGCTCGGCGATCTGCGCCGGCGCATCCTCGCGCGCTTCCCGAAGGCGAAGTTCACCAGCTACTCGTCGACGAACAGCGACGGCGCCGCCGAGGGGCCGAAGCTCGCGTACGGGCAGCCGCTCCTCGCCCAGAACCACTACGACGAGGCGCGCGTCATCCTCTCGCTCGACGCCGACATCCTCGGCGAGGGGCCGGAGATGATCCGTGCCAACCGCGGCTTCGCGAAGAACCGCGAGCCCGGCGCCAACATGAACCGCCTCTACGTCGTCGAGCCGTCCATGACCGGCACGGGCGCGATGGCGGATCACCGTCTGCGCGTGCGCGGCGGCGACGTCCCCAGCTTCGTGGCCGCGCTCATCGCCGCGCTCTCGCGCGAGACGCCGGCGCTCGCGCCGCTCGCGGCGCTGCCCAAGGGCGCCTCGTTCGACGCGCGCTGGGTCACGGCGGTCGCGCACGACCTGCAGCGCTACCGGGGCCAGACGCTCGTCGTCGCCGGCCGCCGGCAGCCGCCCGTCGTGCACGCGCTCGCCGCGGCGATCAACGACGCGCTCGGCAACGTCGGCAAGACGGTGACGTACGCGCTGTCCCCGTTCGACGGGGCCTCGGGGCCGAAGGCCCTCGGCGAGCTCGTCGAGGAGATCGCCGCCGGCCACGTCGAGACGCTCATCATCACCGCCTCGAACCCGGTCTACACGGCGCCCGTCGACTTCAAGCTCGAGCAGCTCCTGTCGACGGGGCGCGTGGCGCACACCATCTATCACGGCCTCTACGAGGACGAGACGGGCAAGGTCTGCAACACGATGATCCCGGCGACGCACCCGCTCGAGACGTGGGGCGACGCGCGCGCGATCGACGGCACGGTGTCGATCGTCCAGCCGCTCATCGCGCCGCTCTGGGGCGCCTACACGGAGTCGCAGGTGCTCGCGGCGTTCCTCGACGAGGGCGACGTCTCCCCGCACGACCTGCTGCGCCGCTTCTGGCAGGGGCAGCGGCCGACGGCCGCGGCCGCGGCGCCCGCGCCCAAGGGGACCGCGTTCTCCGCGTTCCCGCAGGGCTCGATGTCGGCGTTCGACGTGGCCTGGGAGAAGTGGCTCGCCGACGGCGTCCTGCCCGACACGGCCGCGCAGCCCGTCACCGCGGCGGTCGACATCGGCGGCCTCGCGCAGAAGGCCTCGCCGCTGCTCGGCGCGCAGACGGCCAAGGCCGAGGGCCTCGAGATCGGCTTCGTCAACGACCAGCGCCTCCACGACGGCCGCTTCGCGAACAACGCCTGGCTGCAGGAGCTGCCGCACTCGATCACGAAGCACACCTGGTACAACCCCGTCTTCATCTCGAAGGCGACGGCCGAGGCGCAGGGCCTCGAGGACGGCGACGTCGTCGCCCTCCAGTACCGCGACCGCTCGGTCGAGGGCGCGGTGCTGATCGTCCCCGGCCACGCCGACGACGCCGTCACCGTGCAGCTCGGCGGCGGCCGCGCCGGCAACGAGTCGATCGCGGCCGGCGTCGGCTTCAACGCGGGCGCCATCCGCACGAGCGAGGCCTTCTGGTTCGACCGCGGCCTCAAGCTCGCGCGCACGGGCGACCGGCACAAGTTCTCGATCACGCAGGATCAGTGGTCGATGTCGCCCGACGGGCGCGAGTCGCCGCCGCCCGCCGTCGACACGACGCTGGCCGAGGTCCTCAACGAGCACTCGAAGCTCCACGAGGAGCTCGAGGAGCGCCGCGGCCCGCAGGCCACGATCCACGAGCCCTGGGACTACTCGAAAGAGACGTACCAGTGGGCGATGTCGATCGACCTCAACAAGTGCACGGGCTGCAACGCCTGCGTCGTCGCCTGCCAGTCGGAGAACAACATCCCCGTCGTCGGCCCGGAGAACGTCCGCAAGGGCCGGCACATGCAGTGGATCCGCATCGACCGCTACTTCACGGGCGCGATCGAGGACCCGGAGATCATCAACCAGCCGCTCGGCTGCCAGCACTGCGAGACGGCGCCGTGCGAGTACGTCTGCCCGGTCGCGGCGACGACCCACAGCGACGAGGGCCTGAACGACATGGCCTACAACCGCTGCATCGGCACCCGCTACTGCAGCAACAACTGCCCCTACAAGGTGCGGCGCTTCAACTTCCTGAACTACACGAAGGACTACTCGGCGGCCCGCATGATGGGGACGAACCCCGACGTCACGGTCCGTACGCGCGGCATCATGGAGAAGTGCACGTACTGCGTGCAGCGCATCGAGCGCAAGCGCATCGAGACGCGCATCGCCGGCACGACCATCAAGGACCAGGAGCTCCAGACGGCCTGCCAGCAGGGCTGCCCGTCGCGCGCCATCGAGTTCGGCTCGCTGACGGATCCGAACGCCCGCGTGACGCGCCTGCACGGCGACGCCCGCCGCTACGACCTCCTCCACGAGATCGGCACCCGCCCGCGCACGGCGTACCTCGCGCGCGTGCGCAACATCAACCCTGACCTGGCCAAAGTGGATTGAGGGAATAGAGATGTCGGCCTCACCTTCACCGCACACCGAGGTCTCGCGCGATCCGCTCGAGCCGACCGTCCTCATCGAGGGCGCGCAGACCGACCAGTCCCTCAACGACAGCCTCCTCAACCACGTGTGGCGTGGCGCCGGCCGCGGCTGGTGGATGCTCTTCGGCGTCGCGCTGTCGATGCTGGGCCTGCTGATCGTCGCGATCGGCTGGACGCTCTACAACGGCATCGGGACGTGGGGCAACAACATCCCCGTCGGCTGGGCCTTCGGCATCATCAACTTCGTCTGGTGGATCGGCATCGGCCACGCCGGCACGCTGATCTCCGCCATCCTCCTGCTGCTCCAGCAGAAGTGGCGCACGTCGATCAACCGCTTCGCCGAGGCGATGACGCTGTTCGCGGTCATCTGCGCGCTGCTCTTCCCGCTGCTGCACACGGGCCGCCCGTGGTTCGCCGCGTACTGGCTCATGCCGTACCCGAGCGTCCAGGGCATCTGGCCGCAGTTCAAGAGCCCGCTCACCTGGGACGTCTTCGCCGTCTCGACGTACTTCACGATCTCGCTGCTCTTCTGGTTCCTCGGCCTCGTGCCGGACCTCGCGGCGCTGCGTGACTCGTCGAAGAGCAAGACCAAGCGGATGATCTACGGGATCTTCGCCATGGGCTGGCGCGGGTCGGGCCGCCACTGGGCCGAGTACAAGTGGGCCTACCTGCTGCTCGCCGGCCTCTCGACGCCGCTCGTGCTCTCGGTCCACACGATCGTCTCCTTCGACTTCGCCGTGTCGGTCATCCCCGGGTGGCACACGACGATCTTCCCCCCGTACTTCGTCGCCGGCGCCGTCTTCTCGGGCTTCGCGATGGTGGCGACCTGGATGATCCCGGCGCGCCACTTCCTCGGCCTCAAGCACGTCGTGACCGTCAAGCACATGGAGAACATGTGCAAGGTCATGCTCGCGACCGGAATGATGGTCTCCTACGGCTACATCATGGAGCACTTCATCGCCTGGTACAGCGGCAACCCCTACGAGCAGGGGCAGTTCTTCAAGGTCCGCTGGTTCGGCCCCATGGCGCCCATCTTCTGGACGATGTTCACCTGCAACGTCGTCACGCCGCAGCTCTTCTGGTTCAAGAAGGTGCGCACGAACATGAAGATGATCTGGGTGATGTCGCTCTTCATCAACCTGGGCATGTGGTGCGAGCGCTTCAACATCGTCATCACCTCGCTCCACCGCGACTTCATCCCCTCGAGCTGGCGCAACTACGCCCCGACCTGGGTCGACTTCAGCCTCTTCATCGGGACGATCGGCCTCTTCTCGACGCTGTTCCTCCTCTTCCTCAAGTTCGTGCCGGCCGTCGCCGTCACCGAGGTCAAGGAGCTCCGGCACGAGATGGAGCACGACGCGCACGAGCGTGACCACGGCGCGGAGGCGCACGCGTGAACTTCGGACCGCACCCCATCCACGAAGAGGACACGGGCTTCGTCCCGGACCGCTACGTGCTCGCGAAGTTCGCGGACTCGAACGCGCTGCTCGAGGGCACGCGCAAGATCCGCGAGGCCGGGCAGAAGGACCTCGACACGCACACGCCGTACCCCGTGCACGGCCTCGAGAAGGCGCTCGGCCTCGGCCGTCCGCTCATCCCGACCATCGTCCTCGGAGGCGCCATCGCGGGCGCGTTCATCGCCTACTCGATGATCTACTTCATGAACGTGCTCGACTGGCCGATGAACATCGGCAACCGGCCGCCGCACAGCCCGCCGGCCAACATCCCCATCACGTTCGAGCTCGCCGTCCTCCTCGCGGGCACGTCTTCGTTCTTCGGGTTTTTTACGTTAGCCCGCCTGCCGCGGCCGTATCACCCGGTCTTCCAGTCGGAGGCCTTCCGGGCCGCCTCGATCGACGGTTTCTTCCTCTCGATCAAGGTCCCGGCGGGCGAGAGCACCGACAAGGCGGCCGCGCTCATGCAGGCCGAGGGCGCCGTCCATGTCGAGATCATCGAGGAGCTCGAGCGATGAAGCGCCTCCTGCTCAGCCTCGGTCTCGTGAGCGTCGTGTCCACGACGGCGTGCATCGACGAGAACATCCTCGACCCGATGGCCGATCGCCAGCCGCGCGCCATGCGATACAAGGAGAGCGCGTTCTACTCCGACGGCCTCTCCATGCGGGCGCCGCCCGAGGGCACCGTGCCGCGCGAGCGCGTCGTCGGCAACGCGCCGCTCGCGACCGGGCGCCTGCCCGACGGTCCCATCCAGCCGAACGGCGAGCCCCTGCCGGTGTACGCGGCGGCGATTCCGGTGCCGGTCACGAAGGAGTTGCTGGCCCTCGGCCGCAAGCGCTTCGACATCACCTGCGCGACCTGCCACGGCCCGCTCGGCGACGGCCACAGCATCGTCGGCACGCAGATGGCGCTGCGCCCGCCGCCCAACCTCATCGAGCAGCGCTACATCGAGAAGCCGGCCGGCTACATCTTCGAGGTCGCGACGAAGGGCTTCGGCCTGATGGCGTCCTACGCGGCCGAGCTCGACGTCAACGAGCGCTGGGCGGTCGTCGCCTACCTCCGCGCGCTGCAGCTCGCGCAGACGGCGACGGTCGGCGACGTCCCGCCGGCCCGCCGCGGCGAGCTCGACGCCCCGGCGCACCCGGCGGCGCAGCCCGAAGGTAAGGAGCATCCGTGAGCGCGGCAACCGTTTCCTCGTCTCCCGTCCACATGGACCGCTACGCCGGCGGCCAGAAGTGGCTCATGGCCGGCGGCGGCCTCGGCGCGCTGCTGACGCTCGTCAGCGTCGCGTTCCTGTTCATGGGTGACGCCGACGCGAAGAAGGTCGCGGGGGCCTCCTACCTCGTGGGCTTCGCGTACTGGTGCGGGCTCTCGATGGCGTCGGTCATCCTGCTGCAGATCTTCCACGCGACGCGCGCTAAGTGGATGGTCGTCCTGCGCCGCCCGGTCGAGATCATGGCGTCGACGACGCCGCTGTTCCTGGCGCTCTTCTTCCCGCTCATCCTCGTGATGAAGAGCGTCTACTCCTGGGTCGACCCGGCGACGTCGTATCCCGCCGGGACGCCGCACCTCACGGAGACGCTCGCGCTGCTCGCGCACAAGCACCCCTGGCTCAACCCCACGGGCTTCATCGTGCGCGGCTTCCTCTACATCGCCTTCATCTCCTTCATCGGCAACCGCCTCTTCGGCTGGTCGAAGAAGCAGGACTCGACGGGCGACGTGCAGCTCTCGCAGAAGCAGCGCAACCTCGGCGCGGGCGCGCTGCCGTTCGTGGGCCTGGCGATGACCTTCGCGGCCTTCGACTGGCTCATGAGCCTGAACCCGCTGTGGTTCTCCACGGTCTACGGCGTCTATTTCTTCGCGGGCAGCTTCGTGAGCGCGCTGTCCGTGCTCGCGCTCATCACGGCACACGCGCGCGGCAAGGACTCGGTCGGGACGCTCGTCTCCGTCGAGCACACGCACAACATCGGCAAGCTGATGCTGGCGTTCACCTGCTTCTGGACGTACATCGCGTTCTCGCAGCTCCTGCTCATCTGGATCGCGGGCCTGCCCGAGGAGACGCCGTTCTACATCACGCGCTTCTCGTCCGGCTGGCGCGCCATGGGCATCTTCATGATCTTCGGGAACTTCTTCCTGCCCTTCGGCGCGCTGCTCTCGCGGTCGCTCAAGCGGGATCCGGCCAAGCTCGGCATCGTGGCCTTCTGGATCCTCTTGGTCCACCTGGTCGACATCTACTGGCTGGTCCTGCCGACGTTCAGCCCCGAGGGTCCGTCGCTCGCATCGATCGGGATGTCGGTGGCCGCCTTCGCGGGCATCGGGCTGCTCACGGTGGCGTTCGGCGTCTGGCGCCTGCGCGGCCAGTACGCGGTGCCCGTCAAGGATCCTTACCTCGCCGACTCTCTGAGGTACCGGCAGCCATGAGCGGACCTTCGAAAAACGATCACGCGTCCACATCGGGCCACGGGCAGGGCGGGGGCGCCGATGCCGTCCGCTACGACATGGTCGTCAAGGTGGGCGTCGCCTCGCTCGTCATCTTCGCGCTCTCGATCTGGTGGGCTGGCACCATCTGGAAGGGCGTGATGCACGACTCCGAGACGAAGTCCGGCCGCCCCAAGGAGTTCGACAGGCACCGGACGGAGATCGGCATCGTCGATCAGGTGCCGTTCGTCGCCGACACGCGCCTGCACGAGTGGCGCGCCGACCGCAAGCGCGAGCTCGAGACGTACACCTGGGTCGACAAGGCCAAGGGCGTCGTCCGCATCCCGATCCAGGACGCCATGGCCAAGGTCGCGGCAGGCCAGCTGCCGGCGGGGGCGCCGAAGTGACGAAGGGGATGCTCTCTCTCGCGCTCGTCGTCGCGCTGTCGGCGCCGCTCGCCGCGCGCGCCGAGAAGCTGCCGCTCGCCTTCCCGGCGGGTAGCGAGCAGCCCCTCGCGGCGCTGCAGGACATCGACGTCATCGAGCACCTCGGCGACCGGGTGCCGCGAGGCCTCACCTTCACCGAC
>Ga0265314_10005000_pt1 | contig 12077 bp, 8 predicted proteins | sample 4126metaG_FD_203106 | JGI IMG/M metagenome (GOLD analysis project Ga0265314, IMG submission 203106) | Rhizosphere microbial communities from Carex aquatilis grown in University of Washington, Seatle, WA, United States - 4-1-26 metaG | ecosystem: Host-associated > Plants > Roots > Rhizosphere >... | reverse complement strand
AACAGAGCCCCGGCGCACCCCCAGCAAGTCAGCGGGTCAGCAAGCAAGCGGGCACCGAAAAGCAACAGCAAGAACAAAAGCTGGAACAAAGACAAAAGCGAGGGCTGGAGCAAAAGCGTGATTTTGGCTAACATGCGCTATACTCCTTCCGATATTCGGAGAGGAATGTTTGCCGATGCACGGGAAAACGCTTGCAACTGCTTTTGTCTCCTTTGCCTTTTGCGGGATGGTTGCTGCTCAGCAGCCGGTGACGCTGACGATTCATGCCGATCAGCCGGCAAGCACCGTCAGTCCCACGCTCTACGGATTGATGACCGAGGAGATCAATTTTGCTTATGAAGGCGGCCTTTACGCCGAGTTGGTGCGCAACCGCACCCTGCGCGGGGACTGGAGCGGGATCAACTACTGGTACCTGGTGGAGAAGGGCAACGCAGCCGCCAAGATGGCGGATGACCGGACGACGGGGCCCAGCGCCGCGCTGAAGACCAGCATGCGGCTGGACGTGGAGAAGGCTGACGCGCAGAACCAGGCGGGCGTGCTCAACGAGGGCTGGTGGGGCATGGAGGTGAAGCCGGGCACCGAGTACAAGGGATCGTTCTACGCCAAGGCCGGCGCGGAGATGGGCCCGGTGACGGTGAGCCTGGTGGCGAATCAGACCGGCGTGGCGCTGGCGACGGCGAAGGTGGAAGGGATCGGCACGGAGTGGAAGCAGTTTACCTACACGCTGAAGACCGGGGCGATTGAGGCCGGAGCTGCGAATCACCTGGAGCTGACGGTGGACCACGCAGGCACGCTGTGGCTGCAGCTTGTGAGCCTGTTTCCGCCCACGTACAAGGGCACTCCCAACGGCAACCGCATTGACCTGATGGACAAGCTCGCCGGCATGCATCCGCAGTTCCTGCGTTTTCCCGGCGGCAATTACGTGGAAGGCGACACGATTGCGGAGCGGTTCGACTGGAAGAAGACAATTGGGCCGCTGGTGGATCGGCCGGGGCATCGCAGCCCATGGAATTACTGGTCGACGGACGGGCTGGGACTGCTGGAGTTTCTGGAGTGGTGCGAGGACCTGAAGATGCAGCCGTTGCTGGCGGTGTATGCGGGCTACTCGCTGCACGGCGAGCATGTGAAGCCGGGAGGGGACCTGGAGCCCTATGTGGCGGACGCTCTGGATGAGATTGAGTACGTGACGGGCGGGCCGGATACGAAGTGGGGAGCGGAGCGGGTGAAGGACGGGCATGCCGAGCCGTTCGCGCTGCACTACGTGGAGATTGGCAATGAGGACTGGTTTGACCGCTCGGGAAGTTATGACGGGCGGTTTACGCAGTTTTTCAAGGCGATCAAGGCGAAGTATCCGGAGCTGGAACTGATTGCGACGGCGCCGGTGAAGAGTGCGAAGCCGGACGTGCTGGATGAACATTATTATGTTCGGGCGACGCAGAATTTTCACACCGCCACGCACTATGACACGCCCGAGGGCAGCCCGGCAGCGCAGAACTGGGACGGCGGCCACTACGACAAGACGGACCGCAAGGGGCCGAAGATTTTTGTGGGCGAGTGGGCCACGCGCGAGGGCCAGCCGACGCCGAACCTGGGCGCGGCGCTGGGCGATGCAGCGTGGATGACGGGCCTGGAACGCAACTCGGACCTGGTGATCATGGCGTCGTATGCGCCGTTGCTGGTGAACGTGAATCCCGGGGGCATGCAGTGGGAGACGGACCTGATCGGGTACAACGCGGCGAAGAGCTACGGATCGCCCGCGTACTATGCGCAGGCGATGTTTGCCGCGCACATCGGCGATCATACGATGGCGTCTGAGGCGAAGGGCGCGGGCGCGCGGTTCTTTTACTCGATCACGGGAAGCGCGGCGAAGAAGAAGCTCTACCTGAAGCTGGTGAATGCGGACTCAACGCCGCAGGTGGTGGATATCAACCTGGCGGGCGAGAAGATTGCGCCGGCAGCGAAGATGTGGACGCTGAGCGGAAAGAGCACGCGGTCAACCAACTCGATGGAGTATCCGACGGCGCTGGTTCCGGTGGAGAGCACCACGGCGGCCGGAACGAAGATGCATCACACCATGCCTGGGTACTCGATCCAGGTGATCGAGTTGAGCGAGGAGTAGGCGGACTGCTGGGCCCGGGTGGTGATCCGCGGCTGGCGGGTTGAGCATTGCTTGCCCCAGGTCTCATGATCGAGACCTGGGGTGCCCTTAGCGGGCTGCTGCGCCGCCCAACGTGTTGATGCACGGCGTGCGCGGCGAAATGACTTCAACGAGTGCGGGCGAATTGGCCGGCAGATGATTTGCGTCTCCGGCGTAGCTGGCCACCAGCGTGTGCGTACCGATGCCCAGTGCAGGCGAGGACAGGACCACGTGGCCGTTGACCAGGGAGCCGGAAGCGATGGGGGTATTTCCGTCCAGCAACCGCACTATTCCAGTGGGCACGGGGCCGGAGGCGCTGGAAACCCTGGCGGAGAATTGGGGGGCCGCGCAGGAAGCGGACGAGTTGACGCCGCTGGAGACCGAGACATTGGAATAGGCCTTTGGCGGAGCTATGTTGATGGAGACGCTGATCGGTCCGCCGGCCGCATAGTTCAAGTCGCCGCTGTAAGTGGCAGAGAGGGTGTGGCTGGTGGAAGTAAGTGAAGTGACATTGATGGATGCAGCATTCAGAGATACCGCGACCGGACTGCCGTAGTTGGCGCCGTCCACCTTGAACTGCACAGTGCCGGTGGGAGCGGGGCCTGAAGCCGAGGACACGCTCACCGTAAAAGTCACTGTGCTGTTGACCGGGAAGCCCTGGCCGGGTGTGGGCGAGGTGATTTTGAAAGTGGCCGACGGCAGAACGCCCGTGCCGGCAAGTGTGACTGTATTGGAGTTGGTGGCGGTATTGTCGAGCATGGTGAGTGTTGCCGTGCGCGAGCCGCCCGCGGAGGGGGTGAAGATGACACCGATGGTGCAAGTGGCGCCGGTGGTCCACTGAGAGAAGTTAGTGAGGTTGCAGCTGGTGGTATGGCTGTCGATCGTGAAATCAGAGGCGTTGGCTCCGCCAATGAAGGCGGAGGTAAGGACCATATCCGCGTTGCCGGTGTTGGTAACAGTGACGATTCTTGCGGCGCTGGCCGTGCCCTTGGCCAGCGAGCCGAAAGTCAGATAGCCCTGAGGCCCGACTTTGCGGATCAGCTGCTTTGAATTGGACGCAGCGTAGTTACTGACGATGTAGACCTGGCCCTGCGAGTCGACGGCAACTCCGGTGGGGTAGTACAACTCCGCGTAGAGTGCGCTGCCGCGGTCCCCGGTGTATCCGGCGACGCCGTAACCGGCGATGGTCCGGATGATTCCGGTGGCGGCGTCGACGCGGCGCACGCGCTGATTGCTCTCATCAGTGAAGTACATGTTGCCGCCGGGATCGAATGTAATCTGGCCGACGGTTGCGCTGATCTCGGCATTGCCGGAAAGGCCGCCGTCACCGGCGAAGCCGCAGGAGCCTCCGCCGACGACTTTCACATGCCCGTTTATCCTGGTCTCCGCTGTATCGAGAGTTTGCGCGTCGATTTCGCACGCGGTGCCGAAGTTCCAGAATGTGTAGAGATTGCCCTGGGCGTCCGCGGCGAAAGCGGAGAGATCCGGAACGGAAGGATAGTCGGACTGATCGTATAACCGGAGAAACGTGGCCGGATAGGGTTCTTGTGAAATTGCGGCGCCGTATTTTGCCTCCTCATAAATTAAGGCGTTGCCGGCGGTAACTGAGATCGATCCCGGCGTTGCGACGGATTCTTTATAGAGGAAGCAGGCTGGGTCTCCGGAGAGGCATCGATCGGTTCCGGATCCGGTGATGTAGTACTGACCCTCAGTGGTATCGATGGAGAACATCTTGTTCTGTGATGGCTCGGTGAAGGTGGCAATTCCAAAGGAGTCGGCGACGATGCCCCATGGCCCGACGGTATTAGCAGGGTTGGAGATGGTCTTGATCGTTCCGCTGGAGTCCATCTTGTAGACAGCGTTGTTTCCGTAGTCGGCGATGTAGAGGGTGTCGCTGCCGTCAACGGCTATGTTTTGCGCGCCGTTGAGCAGGCCGACACTGGAGGGATAGCTGGCGGGGACGGTGGTGATGACGGAGGGGATGAAACTGAGGACCGGCATGCTGGAGGAACCGCCGAGGCCGACGATGAGTGGCGTGGCGGAGCCGCTGTGGGTGATGGTGATTTCGCCGCGGCGGGTTCCGGGTCCGCGTGGCGTGAAGCGGACCAGCAGGTTGCAGGTGGATTTCGCCTGATACATGTTGCCCTCCACGCAACTGCCGCCCTGCTCGATGCGGAAATCGGGTGTGGACTTGATGCCGGTGAGCTTGACGGACTCAGCGAAGCGCAGGACAAGGGTGTGCAGGGGAGCGGCTTCTCCGACGCGGGCTTGGCCAAGGCGGCGGAAGTTTGCCGGGGCCGCTGGCATGGCGTTGCCATTTGAATCGAAGGCGTGAGACTGCAGCTCCCAGCCGGTGGGCGGGTCAAGCGTGATTGCCGGCAGCGAAGACTGGGCGCGGCCAAGCGGGGCGAAGACGTGGGCCAGCATCAGGAGGCCGGAGCAAGCAATGGCAGAAGGGGTAGTGAAGGTGAGCTTCATTCGCGTCTCTTTCTCACATTGGTTAAATTCACATGCCGTCGATAGCACACCGGGAGGCGCAGAGTACCCTGGCCGAACTGGATGCGACCGAATTCCTGGCGAAGATCGATAGATCGATGGATCGAATGGGAACTTAAAAAGGGGGGACTGACGAATCACTGGACTTGAAAACCGGATTGTGACAGCGCGCCGGTAAACCAAACGGCATGAACGCCCTGCCTGCTTGCTGGCAGGCTTCATCAAAATGGGAAGGCCGTCCAGGGAAAATGATTCCGTGATTCTATCGCAACAATACAAAAGAGTCTCGAAGAATATCTTCAGGGTGGATCAGGGTCCGCCGCGGACAGGGAAGATGGGCTGGGGCTGCACGAAAGGACGGAGCCCGAAGGCGGCGTACGACGGGTAAGCGGCTGATACACTGGACGGGCGGGAGGGCGATTTCCCCGAGACATGGTCGAGCTGGCGCCATCCATACTTTCCGCTGATTTTGCACGGCTTGCCGATGAAGTGGCGGCGGCCGAGCGGGGCGGCGGCACGGTGATCCACGTGGACGTGATGGACGGGCATTTTGTGCCCAACATCACTATTGGGCCGCCGGTGGTGGCGTGCCTGCGCAAGGCGACGAAGCTGCCGCTGGACTGCCACCTGATGATCGACGACGCGGACGAGTTTATTCCGGCATTTGCCGATGCCGGGGCCAACTGGGTGGGAGTGCACTACGAGGCCTGCCGGCACCTGCACCGGACGCTGGAGCACATTGTGGAGCATGGCATGGAGCCGGGGGTGGTGCTGAACCCGGCCACGCGGGTGAACCTGATCCGCGACATCCTGCCGATGGTGCACCACGTGCTGATCATGAGCGTGAACCCTGGTTTCGGGGGGCAGAAGTTTATCGAGTTCTCCCTGGGCAAGATCCGGGAACTGGCGCGCATCCGGGCGGAGATGGGGCTGACATTTAAAATAGAAGTAGACGGCGGCGTGGCTCACGACACGGTTGCGCGGGTCGTCCAAGCAGGTGCGGAGATTCTTGTGGCCGGGCATGCGGTGTTTGGAGAGGGCAGGGCGGAAGAGGATGCCCGTGCGCTGCTAAAGGCGGCGCGGCAGGCTGCCGGATGAGCCGGCGGGCGCAGTTCAGGCGAAACGGTAGTATCTAAGTACGAGCAAAGTGACAAGAGATCGGAATGAGGCAGGCCTTCCCCAGGGCCTTTGCCGCGATGAGGGATTATGACGCAGTATTCCAATCGAGCGATCGCGGGCGCGCTGGCCTTGTTGATGGTGTGCGGCGCGCAGGCGTTTGCCAAGGAAAAGAAGCACAAGCAGAAGAAGGCGTATGACCTGAGCGCCAATCCGCTGGGCAACGTGCAGTCAAAGCAGCCGGACAAGGAACTGTTCGACAAGGCGATGATCTCCATCAAGAAGGCCCGTTACGACGTGGCCCGGCTGGAGCTGCAAACGCTGTTGAACACCTATCCCGACTCGGAATACAAGATGCGGGCGAAGCTGGCGGTGGGCGACACCTGGTTCCAGGAGGGCGGTTCCGCGGCGCTGACGCAGGCAGAAGCCGAGTACAAGGACTTTGAGACGTTCTTCCCCAATGCGCCGGAGGCGGCGGAAGCGCAGATGAAGGTGGGGGACATCTACTACTCCGAAATGGAGAAGCCGGATCGCGATTACACGGATGCGCTGAACGCGGAGAAGGAATACCGGGAGATGATCAACATGTTCCCGGATTCGACGCTGATACCGCGGGCCAAGCAGAGGCTGCGCGATGTGCAGGAAGTGCTGGCGGAGCGCGAGACGCAGATCGGGCTGTACTACGCGAGCAAGGAGAATTACCCGGCGTCGATAGCGCGGCTGGAGACGGTGGTGGACACGTACCCGCTGTATTCGAAAAGCGACCTGGCGCTGCTGACAATCGGGGACGCGTATGAGGGCGAGGCGAAGATCGTGCAGATGTCGAACCTGCCGGGCGCGGTGAAGGAGCGGCTGCGGTCACTCTACGTGGACAAGGCGGCGGCGGCGTACGGCAAGGTGATTACGCGCTATCCCATGGCGCCGCACGTGGAGGATGCGCGCGACCGGCTGGTCGCGATGAACCTGCCGGTTCCGGAACCGACCAAGGCGGCGGTGGCCGAGAGCGAGGCTGAAGTGGCCAGCCAGCAGAAGATCCAGTTCACGGATACGATATGGGGAATTGTGAAGCACGGGCCGACGGTGGTGCAGGCGGCGCACGTGGGCGATCCGACACTTGAGGATCCGGCGCGGACGCTGGCGCCTCAGATCACCAAAGAAAACCAGACCATGTTTGCAGAGGCTGTGAACGCGGGCAATAACGCGGCTCCGGCGAAGGCTCCGGCGCCTACTGCGGCCAACGAACCGCCGCGCAGCGATCAGCCCTCGGCAGCGCCGCTTGAAGTGGCGCCGGCGAGTGGAACAGGCGTGGGGGTATCGATTGTGAGCGCGCCGAACTCAAGCGCCGCGGCCGATCCGAACGCGCTGGTGAAGCCGGTGGGTCCGGATAACACGGCGGCAATTCCCGCGGCCCAGGCGCCAGCCCCGGCACCCGAACAGGTGAACGAGATCCGGCAGGGGACACAACAGCAGTCCACCGGTACTGAAACTGGGCCGGGAAGGAAGAAGGCGCCTAAGGCGGACCTGAACGATGAGTCATCAAGCAAGAAGAAGAAGAAGAAGGGATTGGGCAAGCTGAACCCGTTCTAGAAACAGGGAACAGGGAATAGGGAACAGGATGGAGGCCGCGCCCGATTGGGGGTGCGGCCTTTGTATTTGGGAAATGCGGGATTACGGGGTTCGGCCATCTGCGCCACGGCGGAGATTGGGAATCTGTGCCGTGGGTTTTGACCAGCGCGTATGGAACTGAATGTAGCGTGGAGAAGTAGTGCGGACGCGGGGCAACGCGGACGTCAGGCGCGGGTGTGGTGGTCGGCCCAGCCCTCCTGGAGCTGCGCCGCCAACTGGCGGACCGGCGGGTTGCGGAGCTGGTTGCCGCGGCGCATGAATACGACGGCTGCGCCGAGCAGGCCGTAGATTCCGATGAGGTAGAGAGCGAACTTAGCCATGGGGTGGGACCCCTCCGATATGCGGGTAGATGCCGGCCGGGCGGAGGTGGATGGCGGGCGGTAGGGCTGCCGGTTTGCTGTTAGGATGAAAAGAAGATTCGAATGGTATTACACTGAAATTCGGAGTATTACCCAAATGGCGACTACGGTCACGACCAAAGGCCAGGTGACAATTCCCAAGGAAATTCGCGATGCACTGAAGATCCTTCCGGGCAGCAAGGTGGAATTCGAAGCCACCTCCGGGGGCGAGGCGATCCTGCGCAAGGTCCGATTGGAGGAGCCGCGCCCGGACCGGTTCGATCGGGCAATCGGTTCAGCGCAAGTGAGGTGGAGCGGGACAACGGACAAGTACATGGAGTTGATTCGCGGCTACTCCGATGATCCTCGTTGACTCCAACATCATCTTCGACATTGTGGACAATGATCCGCAATGGTGTGCGTGGTCAGCGGGGCAGATGCGCCGCTACGCAGCGGTGGACACCCTGGCGATTAACGCGATTGTGTTTGCGGAAATCTCGCCGCGGTTTCTCGCCGTCTCTGACGTCGATGAACTGATGGAATTGCTCACACTCTCCTATGTGCAGATTCCTCAGGCTGCTGCGTACCGGGCGGGCAAAGCGTTTGCGCAATATCGTCACCGAGGAGGAACAAAGCCCAACGTGCTCCCCGATTTTTTCATCGGCGCGCATGCTGAGGCGCTGGGGTGTCCGATACTCACTCGGGATGCGCGCCGATACCTGACATACTTTCCCGGCGTGACGGTGATCGCTCCGTAATCATCTGCTAACCTGAACAGTTGTCCCCACGCGAGAAATCCTCTCCGCGTCACCGTCCGGGGCAAACAAACAACCCCATGGCTCACGACCTGCCCAAAGCGTACGATCCCACCGCGATTGAAGATCACTGGGCCGAATACTGGGTGCGCGAAAAGTTGTTCGAGCAGCCTGTTCCGGACCCGAATGAGACGAAGCAGGGTGGGGGCGAGCCCTTTTCCATCCTGTTGCCGCCGCCCAACGTGACCGGCCGCTTGCACATGGGCCACATGCTGAACCAGACGGAGATGGACATCCTGACGCGCTGGCGGCGCATGCAGGGTCGGCGCGCGCTGTGGCTGCCGGGGACGGACCATGCGGGCATTGCCACGCAGATGATGGTGGAGCGGCAGCTGGCGGCGGAAGGAACGTCGCGCGAGAAGCTGGGGCGGGATGCGTTTGTTGAACGCGTGTGGGAGTGGAAGCGGCACTACGGCGGCGCGATCCTGGACCAGATGAAGCGGCTGGGCGCAAGCGTGGACTGGAGCCGCGAGTACTTCACCATGGATGCGCGGCTCTCAGTGGCGGTGCGCGAGGCCTTTGTGCGCCTGTACGAGCAGGGGCTGATTTATCGCGGCGCATACATTGTGAACTGGTGTCCGCGATGCCAGACGGCGATCAGCGACCTGGAGGTGGTGTACGACGAGCACAACGGCCACCTTTGGGAGATCCGGTATCCAGTGGTGGACGATGCGGGGAAGGACACGGGCGAATTTTTGACCATTGCGACGACGCGGCCGGAGACGATGCTGGGCGACGTGGCCGTGGCGGTGCATCCCGAGGACGAGCGCTATACGCACCTGCATGGCAAAAAGCTGCGGCTGCCGCTGATGGACCGCGAGATTCCGGTGATTACGGATGAGTGGGTGAGCCGCGAGTTTGGCACGGGAGCGGTAAAGGTGACGCCGGCGCACGACCCGAACGACTTTGCGCTGGGCGAACGGCATCATCTGCCGTCGATCAGCGTGATGGACACGACGGCGCAAATCAATGACAACGGCGGGCCCTATGCGGGGCTGGACCGCTTTGCGGCGCGCAAGAAGATTGTTGCGGACCTGGAAGAGCTGGGGCTGCTTGCCGGAGTGAAGGACCACGTGCACAACGTGGGCCACTGCGACCGCTGCAAGACGATTGTTGAGCCGCGCCTATCGACGCAGTGGTTCGTGAAAATTCAGCCGCTGGCGGAGAAAGCGATTGCGGCGGTGAAGCCGGACGAGAATGGGAATAAGGCCATCCGCTTTGTGCCGGAGATGTACGAGAAGACCTACCTGAACTGGATGGAGAACATCCACGACTGGTGCATCAGCCGGCAACTGTGGTGGGGGCATCGGATTCCGGCGTGGCACTGCGCGGCCTGCCACCAGATCACGGTGTCGCGGGAGGATGCGAAGCGTTGCTCGCATTGCAACTTCAGAGGAATTAAACAGGAAACCGATGTGCTGGACACGTGGTTCTCATCGGGGCTGCTGCCGGTGAGCGTGTTTGGCTGGCCCAACGTGACGGCGGAGACGCGCGCGGATTTCGAAACGTTCTATCCGACGAGCCTGCTGGTGACGGGATTCGACATCCTGTTTTTCTGGGTGGCGCGGATGATCATGCTGGGGTGCTGGTTCTCGCCGGATTTCCCGATGCCGGATGGTTCGCCGCGCCCGGCGAAGGATTCGGTGCCGTTCCGCGAGGTCTACATTCACGCGCTGGTGCGCGACGCCAACCGCGAGAAGATGTCGAAGACCAAAGGGAACGTGATCGACCCGATTGAGATCGTGGGCCAGTATGGGACCGATGCGGTGCGGTTCACGCTGGCATCGATGGCTTCGCCGGGGACGGATATTGCGTTCAACGTGGCGCGGACGGAAGGCTACCGCGCGTTTGCGAACAAGATATGGAACGCGGCGCGGTTCATCTTCATGAATGTGGATCGGGCTGCGGAGGCGGGGATACAGGTGGATCGCGCGGCCCTCGGCTCCATGCCCACTGTGAGCGCCGATGCGCCACTTGAGGCGCGCTGGATCGTTGCACAGTTGCATGCAACTGCGGCGAAGGTGAATGAGTCGCTGGAGAACTACCGTTTCGATGAAGCCGCCAGCACGATTTACCAGTTCTTCTGGGGCGGCTTCTGCGATTGGTATCTGGAGATAGGCAAGCTCCGGCTTGACTTCCCAGAAGCTACGGACACGACCAAAGCGAGAGCGGCACTCGAGACGCTACTTTCTGTATTTGAGGCGTCGCTGCGGCTGCTTTCGCCGTTCATGCCGTTTTTGACTGAAGAATTATGGCACGCGGTCTACGATAACGATCCGCCCGACAAATCGATTGCTTTAATGAGCTATCCACCAACGATCCAAATCCACTCGGGAGCGCAAATCGAGATGGAGGCATTGCAGAACCTCATTGTTGAGGTTCGCGGGCTGCGCAAAGAGATCGGCGTCGAGGAGAAAGCGACGGTTCCCATTGAAGTGCGCGCCGATGCTGCGTTGCGGACGATCGCGGAGGAGAACCGCGACATCATTGAGAAGCTGGCGCGCGTGAGCGAGGTGCGGTTTGTGGACGCGATCACGCCGGGACTCTCGAAACATCATGCTGCGGCGTTCGATGTGGCCGTTGATTACGAGAAGAAGATCGACGTGGCGGAGGAGCGCGAGCGCCTGAAGAAGGAGATCGCGAAATTCGAAAAGGGTTTGGTCTCGGCGGAGAAGCAACTGGGTAACCCGGGTTTCCTGGCCAAGGCGCCGCCGGAGATTGTGGAAGGACTGAAGAAGCAGGAGATGGAGACGCGGCTGCTGCTGGAGAAGGCGCGCCTGGCGCTTGCGGGGCTGCCGCCCGAGGGATGAAAGGCAACCGCAGATCCTTCGCTGCGCTCAGCGTCAGGATGACAAAGTATGGTGAGAAGGACGAACTAAGAACTGTGAACTGACTGTATGGACTGGAAGAACAGCCGCATTGACGCATTGCTGGAGCAGGCCCTGGTTGAAGACCAGGCCGTGAGCGACTCTACGACTTTTGTGACCATCGACCCGGAGCTGCGCGCGACGGCTTCCATCATTGCGCGCGAGGAGTTGGTGGTTGCGGGGCTGGGTGCGGTGCCGCGCTTTCTGGAGATTTTTGCGCGCCTGGACCGGCGGCCACCGGCGCAAACCCGCTATGAAGTGGTGAGCCATCCGGAGATTTTCGACGGCGTGCGCGCACACAAGGGGCAGGTGCTTGCGGTTATCCGGCACAATGCGCGGGTGCTGTTGAGTTGCGAGCGCGTGATCCTGAACCTTTTGCAGCACATGAGCGGCGTGGCGACGAATACGCGGCGTTTTGTGGACGCGATCCAGGGAACACATGCGCGCGTGCTGGACACGCGCAAGACTGTGCCTGGTTTGCGCGCGCTGGAGAAATACGCGGTGCTGTGCGGCGGCGGCACCAATCACCGGCTTGATTTGGCCAGCGGGATTCTCATCAAGAACAACCACATCTCCCTGGGAGGCGGGCTGCGCACTGCGCTGGCGCATGCGCTGGAGCGCCGCCAGAGCGGGCAGCGCATCCAGGTAGAGGTGCGCAACCTGGAGGAGCTGGACGAGGCGC